>Ga0114946_10000888_pt1 | contig 20490 bp, 11 predicted proteins | sample WalLakDeSediment_FD_88676 | JGI IMG/M metagenome (GOLD analysis project Ga0114946, IMG submission 88676) | Lake sediment microbial communities from Walker lake, Nevada to study Microbial Dark Matter (Phase II) - Walker Lake 11/02/13 Deep Sediment | ecosystem: Environmental > Aquatic >...
CTTTCGGCCAGCAGTGTGACGCCACCAATCCCCGGCGCTTGGGATCGATATCGAGCATCATGACTCTGTCAAAACCCGCTTCCTGCTGGATGGCTTCCAATGTCCACGGAAGGAACTCATCCGGATCCAAACTGCGATGCGGCATCGTCAGGATGGAAACCAGTCGGGCGGGCTCGCCGCTATTCCGACTGACCACCTCCCCATGCGCTGTTCGCCCTTCGTTCACCCTCAACTTGATGGTGGTCTGCACCAGCGTCGCCCGGAGCTTGGAAAGGGGCGGAAACTCAATTCCATAGAATTGCCGCATGTTCGCCATCTCGCCATCCACATGTTCCAGCAGTCGCTCCAGATCAAGTTTCCCGATATCGAGCGCCGCCAAAACGGTTTCCTGCAACTCCGGACCGCAGGTTTGTTCGCCAGAGCCGACTCCCTGCACCCATGCAACATAATTCGCAAAGGAAATGATGGCTGTTTCCGTAATGAATTCTGCATAGGGAGAGTCGGGCGGCGGCGGTTCATGGTGAAATCCGATCATTGCCGTAATCGCTGGAGGCAGGTTCCATTCCGCCGAAAAGACCATCCCGATATCAGCGTGGGTAAGACCGAAAAAGGTCTTTTCACTCTCAAGCAGAGAACAATCGCTTCGCTCGAAGGCTGTCAAGTAATCGCTGTAGCTGAGCCGACCGGCAGTCTCCAGAATCACTTTTCCAATGTCATGCAGAAGGCCGCCGGTATAAACCATGTCGGGATTTGGATGCTTCAGGACGACGGCGATGGCCTTGCCCAGGGAAGCAACGAACATGCAGTGCTGCCAGAAAAACAGCTGATTGAACTTCTGGTCAGACTTTTTCCGGATCAACCGGTTGTAAAAAAGCTGATCCAGGGCCGCCTGCCGGACCGCGGAAAAGCCCAGGATATTGACTGCATGCTTGATCGAAGTCGTTCTTTTGGGTAGGAAGAACGCGGCGGAATTGACAATCCGCAGCACCTTGGCCGCCAGTGCAGGTTCTGTCTCGATCACCCGTGACAGATCCTTGATGCTGGTACCCTGATCAGAGGTCAGTTCCAGGAGTTTGAACGCAACACTGGGGATCAACTGCAGGTGGCTGACATCCCTGTTCAGGACTGCATGTGCCGCCTTGACCAGGTCCTCGGATGGAACTGGCAACGGGTCGTGTTCTTCGGCCGTCTTGTCGTCCATTTCGGGATTCTATTGGGTGCTCGCGCCTTCGTCGGTGAAAGGGGTACCAAGCGAAACAACTATTGCCGGACCCCGCGGAGCCCAGGCAGCGGGAACACGCTGCCATACGGGGGCATGCGGCCAGACACGGGCGGCCGATCGGCAATGGGGCTCAGAGTCTTCGGACATACGAGCAACCCCTTGGGCAGGTCTACGGATTGCCCCCGACGGGCTTCGCGCACGACAACCTGTACCCTCATTATGGACGGATTGTGCCGGCAGGTGTCCGGCGCATGGAGATCACGTGGCCTTCATGTCCAAACGCGGCGTGCAACGACCAGAAACCAATGCTATTCGCGACCAGACCCCTGGCCGGTCTCTCCCTTTGCGAATTGCGACCAGAAAAATTTCTGCATCTGCTCGAATCCCTGCATCTGCGCGGGCAGCCAGGTCTTGAACAGGGACTCCGCATCCATCGCCTGAAGGCTGACCATCATTCGGTCCTGGATCTCCCGCATCATGGCCTCCTGCATTGGCTTGACGTCGGGCAAACCGAGGAACTGGCGGGCCTCCTCGGCAGTGCAGTCCACATCGATGGTGATCTTCATGGTCTTTTCTCCGCAGAATGATTGATCGGGGCACCCGCTACGATTGACCCCACTAGTCCTCCACCTCAGCCAGGCGACGTTCCAGGGCTTCGATACGGCCCTCCAATTCGATGACCTTTTCGGCCAAAGCGTTGGAAGCGACCGTCTCATGGGTCGGCCCGGAAGCAGACGAGGCCGCGCGCGACGCTGTCAGCGCCGCCTCCTTTCCGCAGAGCAGGTGCATGTACCGATCCTCACGCTGGCCGGGCACGCGGGGCAACCGCACCGCCATCGGGTTTTCGCGTGCCGCCAGGGCCTCGACTTGTTCGCGTACATCATCCAGACCCTCGAACCGGTGCAGGCGCTCGGCTCGGGTCAAGAGTTCGGCCAGCGTCTGGGGCCCGCGCAGCAACATCAGGCCGATCAACGTGCGCTCGCCAGGGTTCAGACTCAGCACCGGGCCCACGCGATGAGCGTAGCGCGTGGCTCGCGCCCCGTGATCGCTCTTCACCAGCCCCCGCTCCCCCAGCCGACGCAACACCCAACCGACACGGCCGGGCTCCATCTGCATCACCGGGCTGCGGCTGGTTTTCTGGTTGCAGGCCGTAACGGTCGCGTTCTGGGTAAGCGGGTAGACCTCCGGAGTGGCGGCCTCCTTCTCGATCAGGCAGCCCAGCACGCGGGCCTCCTCCGCGTCCAGCGGCGGATTCAGCGGCAGGGCGTCACGGTCCTCTGTGTGGCGGTCTTCGTGATGGTCGCTCATGTCCGCAATCCTACACACGGTTTCCACCCCAGGCCACACACGACACCCCCTCTTCAGGCTCATCTCTGGATTGGAAAGGACTGGCGCGCAGAACACAGGGGGAAGTGCTGACACTCCTTGCGCGGAATGGCTCATCTCCCGCGCATGGCGGATCCGGCAGCCCGGCGTTGCCATGCCTTGTCGCTGCGCAACACCGGGAAAGCCAGCCCGGCGACCGCCACGTGCCGCACCTCGCGCCCGCCCTGCTGCGCGCCCTCGGCATGGGCAGCCGGGACAACCGGTAACATACCCCGACAGAAGCGTCTCTATGCAAACCCGGGGTGCAGGCATGTCGAAACACACGCCCCTCCACCGCCGCCGTCCAGTCCTGTCATTGCTGGCCGTATTGGCGATGCTGGTGCTGATCTGGTTCGCGGGCAGCTACTGGCTGCTCAACAGCCCGTGGCTGCCGCAGCGGCTCTCGCAGCTCGAGGGGATCGAAATCACCTGGGAGAACGGCCGCAGCCGGCACCCCGGCCGCTGGGAGGTCGAGGGGTTCTACCTGACACGTGAAGACGACCAACTCGCGCTCTCCGTCGCTGCCGAACGTGCCACTCTGGAACTCTCCCTGCTTGCACTGCTGCGTGGCGAATTGCACATCCGTTCGCTGGATGCCCGCGGAATCCGGCGCCTGACCCTGAACGACCTGGTCCTCGAGGGTGCCGGCCAGCTGCGCCTGGAGGACACGGTGTTCACCGCCCGGCAGCTTGCGATCGCCGACCTCGCGCTCCGTCTGGAGGGCGGCCGGCTGCAGCGCAATGCCGACGGCGCCACCCTGGTGCGCGACATCGACCTTGCCGCCGAGGCGTCGCTGGCCCGGGTCGCACCGATGGAGGCCGGCGCGGAAGTGCTGGAGGCATTGTCCGGCACCTTGCAGCTGGATGCCCACGCCGACGCCTGGGATGTCTTCATGCCCTATCTGGAGACCCTGCCCTGGCTCGCGCTGTCCGGCCATGGCCGGCTGCAGGGCGATCTGACGCTGGCTCGGGGAATCCTGGCGCCTGGCAGCACCCTGCGCCTGGACTCGCCCGAGTTGCGTGTCGAAGTCGACGAGCCCCGGCTGCGCGAGGGCCTCTGGCCTGACCGTGACCGGACCGCGCATGGAGCGATCGGCACCACACACCGCGCGGAGGGGGACGGCGTGGTGCTGCTGGCTGTTTCCCCAGAAAATCCGGAGTGGCTGACGTTCACCACGCGACTGCGCGACGTGACGTTGGCCGACGCAGACCCGTACGCCCACCGGACTGCACTGACGATCACCATGGACCTGAACAACCGGCGCCTGGACCAGTTGGAGGAACCCGCCCGGGCGCGGCTTGCGCTCCGCGGCGACGTGATCCGCCTGGATATGCTCGATCCGTATCTGGCGCAGGTATTCGATGGCCAAGGCATCCAACTGCGCGGCGCGGGGGAACTGGAGGCGGAACTGGAGACGCTGGGCCAGCGCCCGGCTGAGGCCAGACTGGAGATCAGCGCGCCGCGACTCGAAGTCAGGGGTCTCGGTTACGACGCCAGCGGCGGCGGCACGTTGCGCGCAGGGCTGGAGAACAACCGCGTCGCGCTGGAAGTGCTGTTGGTCGGGGCCAGCCTGCACCACCAGGTGCGCCAGCTGCTTGCCGACGCCGAACTGCGGCTGGCAGCGACAGGCCCCTTCGATCCGGAACAGGCCGGGGCCGGTACCCGCGCAGAGGTCGCCTGGCGGGCGGCGCGCTTGCCCGATATCGGCTCGCTGCAGCATTACCTCGAGCCCTTCCTCGCCGAACCGGCGCCCCTGCTGCTGCTCGGCGGCGGTGCGCTGAGTGAGGGGCAGTTGGTTGTGGCGAAGAACGGCCTGCGGGGCACGCTTTCGCTGTCCGGCCGGAACCTCCGTACCCGGCTGCGGGGGCACACCGTGGAGAACGACGTTCGGCTCACGCTCGTCCTCAAAGAGGCCGCGCTGGACGGAACGCGGCTGGACATCAGCGGCAGTCGGCTCCGGTGGCAGGCCCAGGGCGAGACACTGGAAGCAGAGCGCCTGGAGAGCGACCTGGTTCTGCGCGAAGGGCGTCTGCACCGACGTAACGGTGTGTCCGGTGGCCAGTGGGTTCTGGAAGGGATCGTCCGGCAGCTCGGGTTCCTGAACGCGTTCCTGCCCGACGCCCACGGCCTCGCGGTACAGGGCCAGGGGAAGCTCCAACTCGAGGGCGGCTTCGAAGGCAGCAGGATCCTGCCGGGGACGCAGCTGCGCGTGGCGGCCGAGCAGCTACAGGTGGAATTTCTCGACCATCGGGCCGCCGGACGCGGCGAACTGAGCGCGCGTCTGGAGACGCCGGAACAAGCCCACCTCTCGCTCGAGATTCCGGATTATGCGCTGCAGCGCCGGGACGACGACCGGCCGCATCTCCAGGGGCGTAATCTGATCATCACAACCCAAACCGGGCAGTTCTCGGAAGTGCTTGCGTCACCGGAGCCCCGGCACTTCACCACGCGGATCTCGCTGCCGGAGACGGATGTTCCCGATTTCACCCGGTACAACGCCTACCTGCCCGAAAAGGCAGGCGTCACGTTGCTCGGGGGAACGGCGCGCCTCGCCAGCGAGTTCACACTGGTGGGGCTGGAGGCCCAGGGTGAAGTCAACCTGCAAGTCGGCGGCGTCGAACTCGCGCTGCTCGACCAGCACCTGCGCGGGGACCTGCAACTCGCCCTGCGGCTCGCGGAGGGCGACCTGGCGACCCGGCAGTTCAATGCGGCGCGCTCCTTCCTGCGCCTGGATCAGGTGCAGCGGCAGAAAGGCGAGCGACCGGGCGATGCCGGCTGGTGGGTGCAACTGGACTTCGACGACGCACAACTGCACTGGGCCGAGCAGATCCGCCTGGCAAGCCGGGTGGCAATGACCATGCGCGATACGGGCCTGCTGGCCCGCCTGTTTCTCGCCCGTGCACGGGACAGCGTCTGGCTGGGCCGGCTGTTGGACGTGCGCGGCATCGAAGGCAGCGCGCAGCTCGACCTGAACGACACCTGGATCCGGCTCAGCGACATCGATCTCCGTGGCGAGAACCTGACGCTGCTCGCCGATCTGGCACTGGCGCAGGGCACATCCAACGGCGCGCTGTACGCCCGGCTGGGCGCCCTGGGCCTCGGCGTCGAGCTCAACGACAGCGAACCGACCCTGCGCATCGTGCGCCCGCGCCGCTGGTTCGACGCCTGGCGCGCCGAGCACAATCGTGCGCGATGACTGCAACATTCGGGCGACACGCCGCGCACTCAGCGCGTCCACTGGCCCTTTTTGCCAGAGATGTCCTTGAGCCCGCCGGACATGTAAACAGAGCCTGGGAGGATATGTGCCTATTGGCATCCCGCTGCCAGAACCCCGGCATGTCGGGTTACGCTGCGCTAACCCGACCTACAGAACGGGGCCGTGACTTTCACGTTAACCATGAACGCGTGGTTGGATCACCCCCGGCAGGGATCGGATGCGCCGTTCGTCCTGAGCCTGTCGAAGGAAGCCTGTCGAAGGAAGCCTGTCGAAGGAAGCCTGTCGAAGGCAGCCTGCCGAAGGATACCCGTCGGAGGAGATGGACCCGCGTGCCGCTATGCAATCTCCCGGTAGAGCCGGGCGAGCGCGTCGAGCTCGGGGGTGCCCGTGCCCAGCAGCAGCGACAACAGGCGCAACTGCTTGGTCACCGAGTCGATCTCGCGGGGTGATGCCCGCTGGAACTCCTCGCGAAAGCGCAGCGCGAAGTCTCTCCACTCCGGCGACGACGGGGGCCGATGCAGGCGTCGGGATACCAGCGAACGCAGGACCTCGAGATTGATGCGATCGGTGCGATCCCAGAAGCGCTGGGCTCCCTCCGCCGGCGGCGTGCCCGCGAACTGTTCCCCAAGCCGCTCGAGTTCGGCCAAGACAGAATCCGTGCTCTGCAGCGCTTCCCGAACCTTCCGGGCCCGCCCGCCCTGGCGGGCGAGATAGGTCCACAGCGCCACGGCGTTCAGCAGCGGATAACCGGCCAGACGGCCACTGGCGGACAGCGCCCGGTCCGCGGAGTCACGGTAGATCGTGTAGGCCGTCAGCAGGGAATCACGTGCCTGCTCGCGCGCGGATGCGGTCATCTCCGGGTCGGACGTCGCCGCCGCCCTCGCGGCGTGGACAATCCCATGGTGCTTGTAGGCGCTGGCCCGGATCATCGCGCGCTCGGTGTTCTCACCCAGGGTCATCAGGGTATCGGCCAGCACGACGGCCTCGCCGGCGATCCTGCTGGCTTCGTCCAACTGGGCAAGCACGGCGTCGTCTCCCGCTTCGGGATCGACACCCGCGAGGCGCCGCTCCGCCAGCCGGGCCAATGCATTGACCCGGTTCTCCAGGGCCTTGATTGTGGTCCCGCCGTCCTCGCAGTCCAGCGCCTGCCCAGTCCATGCGGCCGACCGCTCGAAGTCGCCGAATTCGTGCCAGGCAGCCCCGATGGCGCTGCTGGTGGCGCCCGTCTTGAGGTGGGGCCGTTCTTCCAGCAAGGCTTCCAGATGTCTCAGCCGGACCGCGGGGTCCCGCGGCTTCAGCGCGTCCACCTCCATGCGGCGCGTGTACAACTCGCTGCGGATGTTCGACGCCGCGATCTCGACCTCGCGCGCACTATGGAAGGTCGGTCCTGGCAGGACCTGGGGACTGGTGTCGTCGCTTGCCCCGCCGGACACAGTGGATCGAGACATGCGAGAGGCTGCCGTCGATCCCTGGCGCAGGCGGAACGCATAGTCGCCGTAGCACTGGTACGCGCCCCAGGTGTCGCTGTCGCCGTAGGCGTCGAACACCGCCCTGCGGGCATCGGTCACCGCGTCGCCAAAGCTCACGCCCAGGAGCATGGCATCATAGAAGGTCGAGGCGAAGCGCGCGGCGGCGGCATCGTCCACCGCCCAGCCGGCTGCGATCACGCACTTGGCCCCGGCCCGGATGAAAGCGGTACCCAGGTTCGCCGCCAGGGTGTAGCGCGGCCCACCTGGCGGCGGTTCACGGTTGGCCCCCAGGTGGCAGCAGTTGAGGAACACAAGCTCCGGGACGCAGGGCAGCGCACGAATCTCCTCCGCACCCAGCACGATTCCGTCACCGAGCAGCATTCCTGTGCTGGCCCGATCCACGCCGGTGACGGCGTCCCTCATCGGGTGATCGACCACGCCGTGGCCGGCAAGGTGGATGATCTGGTAATCCTCGTTGGTCAGCGCCATCACAATCTCGATGCTTCGGCGCCGGATCATCGGCTGACCGGAATCGAACCCTCCTTGATTGAGGCGCTCGGACACCAGCGACGCCTCGGCCACGGCCCCGGGCAACGGGGGGAAACCCTCCCCGGCCTGGGTGTCGCCCACCACCAGTGCGCGGCCATTGCGCACAGTCGGCCGGGGCGGTTCACCGGAGCGGTCGTAAAGCTGCCGGACCATCCCGATGCGCGTGGCAAGCGGACGCGAATCCCGGCTGCGCCGGTCCGTCAGCAGTTCCCAGGGGTAGCGCGCCGCGCGATCGTCCACCAGCAGCACCATGCCGCCCTGCGCCTCCACCTGCGACTTGAACGCTACCGGAATCAGCAGTTCGAACAGGCTGAAGCCGATCGCCTGATTGGCAGCCGTACTCGCCGTCGCAACCTCCAGCAAGCGGTCGATCAGCGCCGTCTGCATCGGATGAGCGCGCACATCGATGCCGGCCCGGTCGGTTAGCGGCGCAAAATCCAGCCCGTCCTCGGTCCCTGTCACCTGGATGCGCCGCCACCAGGGTTCGGCCTCGTCGAAGAACGGGCGCTGCAACCCACCGGGCATGGGCCGCACGGTCAGATCGACGGTAAGAACCTGACCCAGCTCACGGCAGACGCGCTCGCAGGCGTGCGCGATTGCGATCGCCGCGTCTTCGAACAGCTCGATGATGTCGATGCGCTGCAGCAAAGGCGCCTCCAGTTCGCGCAGCTGCCGGTTGGCATCGGCGATTGCCTCGAGCAGGGCCTTGACCGCATCGACCCGGACGAGCCCTCCCACGCCCGAGCCGATCACCAGCGACGCCAGCGCCAGATCGCCGGCGGCCTCGCTCCCGGGTTCACCACACTCACGCAGCCGGGCACCGTGGTCGAGGCTGAAGCGGATCAGCGCATGCCGCAGGGTGTCACGCAGGCTCGCCGCCGAGAGCTGTCCGAGCGTGCCCAGTCCCACCACCACCGCTCCCTCGCTGCGCTGCGTCCCTGGCTGCACCACGATCTCCACGCTGTTCAGGGGCCCGGGATAGATGTTGGCGCGGTGCAGAGCCTTCAACCGCCCGTCCAGCGAACGGTCCAGCGCGGCCTCGGAACCGGTGATGCTCTCGCCCTGGTAGTGGCCCACCATGACCGGCACGTCGGCATAATGGATGTTGCCATGGCGGATGCGTACGTGGCAGGCCGGCAGTACCTCCTCGCGCGGTCCGAGCGACGGTGGTGTTCCGTGCAGTGCAGCGGCCTCGAGCTCCGCCTGGGTGGGAAACAGCAGCGGGGTATCGGGCTCCACGTCGGGCACTGCCTCCAGACCGCGGGCGGCCGGGGGACGCTGCGAAAGCAACCGGGTGCTGCCGGATTCCAGCAACTCCTGGATGGCCGGGAACGCCGCGGGAGCACACAGCAGATCTCCGTGCTTCACGCGCGGCAGATACCAGCAGCGTCCGTCCTGCAGCCACTGCGGTGTAGCCGCCCATGGGGTCAGGCCGTCACCCTCGGCGCTGTACTCAAACCTGAGCCGGGGTCCTTCGACCCGCATACCCACCGGCGTGGCGTTATCCTGCCCGGCGAGATAGAGAACACGGTTTCCGTGCAGCGGCGGCGCATCGATGTCGACCCGGCTGCGGAGGCCAAAGGCATCCTGCAATGCCTCTGCGTCCGGATGTTTCCAGCGCCTTCCGAGCGCCGGGGCGAGACGGGCCCAGTGCCGATCGTCAAAGGCGTTCCAGTCCGTCCCCGAGAGGGCTGCGCCGGGCAGGGTCTCGAGCAGCCCCGGGTAGTGCCGGAACTGATCGATCAGTTCCAGGCGGCTGTGCTTGAAGTCCACCGCTGCCAGCAAGCGCAGGAGCGGGTGTTGCCCGGCCAGCAGCTGAACCGAATCAAACGTGCCCTGCAGAGGCGTGCCGGCCATCACCAGCCGCATGTCCCGGTCACGGCATAGCCGATCCCACAGCCCCTGGGATTCCGTGGCCAGCCAGAGCAGGGCCACCCAACCACCCATCGAGTGCCCAAGAATCCGCAGCTTCAGCGATTCGGCGTCGGCCTCACGGGCCAACGTGCCCAGCGTCCCGCCGAGCCGACGGGCGTTCTCCCGCAGGGACAGCCGCCAGTCGTAGTCGAAGATCTCGACCCGATGCCCGCGCTCCTCCAGATACTCCGCGAGCGCCGCATAGCGGCTGGGGAACCAGCCGTCGGGAACCACCTTCCGGTCGGCCTTGCGGACATCCAGGCGGTGCATTCTCCCGACTGCGATGTTCGCCGGATGCAACCAGACGCGGTCCCCGTCCGCACGCAGGTGACTGCCCGGCAGGCCGGGCAGCATCACCGTGATGCACTTGACACGCATGCCACGCTCGCCCCGGCTCTTGGCCTTGACCGGTTCGGCGTGCAGCGAGACGAACTCCGGGAGGCTGTGCTGGTTGCCGGCCAGCGCCTGCACGATGGCGTTGAAGGTCCGGCGGTTCGCGAAGTAGGAGAAGTGATTGACCGGCTGATGCCCCCGGCCGTCGTCGACGAAATGCACCCCGGGGACGCGGCGCGGATGCCCGCCGATCATCGCGTCGGTCTCGACCACCCAGTCGTTCGCCTGCCAGTAATACAGATTCGTCAGGGCCACCAGAAGGGTCTGGCGCAGGCCGCCGCCGACGCTGGAGTTTCCCGCGATCACCGACAGATCGGCATCGACCCGAATGCCCGGGTCGTTGATGAAGCGGGCGAGCCCGCCGTCCGGGACCATGGCCTTGATCCCGGGCAGCAGACCGTCATCGAAGCGCTTGCGTGCGACCGCGATGGCCAGGCTGCGCAGCGCACCGACGAATGCAGCGCCCTTCGGCCCCAGGAGCTTGGCGCCGGCGAGCTGGACGCCGGAAAGCACCAGGTTGAGGTAGACATCCAGCCGCCCCGCCGCCAGGGTGGTGCCCCGCGACGGGCAACCCACGCGCACGAAACGCTCAACCCGCGGGCGCTTCCCGGCCAGCAGGGCGTTCAACTCTTTCAGTTCTCCGGCAATCGCCTCGCGTGCCTCACGGGTATCGGCGTCGTCTCCGGGATACGCGGTGAAATAGAGTTCCATCTCCGCCTCGGTGATCGGCGCGGCGCGCCCTTCGACACGGCCGCGGCAGACGAGCTCACCCACCAGGCCACCGCGCGAGTGCGACAGCAGGTGCAACGGCTGTTCAGAGGGCAACCGTGCCAGCAACTCGCAGGCATTGCGGATCGGACTCTCGCTAAGCGTGCGATGCTCCAGGGCGTAGACCCGCCCGTCGTACAGCCGCTCGATCTGCTCCAGCCAGGTGTCCCGGTGGGCATCGGTCCACAGGCCGCTGAAACTCCCGACGGTGCTCGAGGCGGTACCGTGCAGCAACACGAGAACGGGCTTGCCCGAGGCGGGGATCGGCGCATCCACCGACTCAAACACCGGTTCCGCCCGCGCCCGGTCGAATCGGCAGCGATACACCCCTGTGCGATTTTCCAGCAACTGCGACTCCACCTTCGCGATCGCCTTGCGCACGACCGCGGTCGCCGTCGCATCTTCCAGCTCCTTGCCCCAGCGCAGCCTCGGGATAACCAGCCTGCGGATCCAGCGACCAATCCCGCGCGAAGGCGCGCCGTGCCCCCCCAGCGCCGTCTCCGCGCCGAGGATCAGCGTGTCCTCCTGCTGCCCCGTCAATTCCTGCAGGCGTTCCAGCGTGAGCCAGAGCTCGCCTCCGTCGGCCAGTTCCACGTGGACGATCTGATCGGCCGGATACTCTGCGGTGATTTCCTCCGCCCCTGCACGCGCGGCTCCGACCGCATACGCCGAGACCGACTCGACCACGAACAGGCCACCGGCCGCCTGATTGATCGCCTCCTGTTCCCGGACCTCGTCCACCCGGGGCCCCGCCCCACCGCGGCTCGCCGAGAGTTCGGTCGCCACAACCAATCGGATCGTCTTGCTCGCCATCTTTGCCACTCCCTGGGTACGATCAAGGGAGTGTTGTCGAGGAACCAGGGATAATCAAGGCAATTCGGGCAGCGCTGCCAAGGCTATGCGCACAGGCAGTCAATGGCCATGCGTCGGGACGTGACGCGCGCATTCCAAAGGGAGCCGCCTGAGGTCAAACGGCGTCTTGGCCGAAACTCGGGTGCCGGATGACGTGGAACGCGCGGCTTTTGGCTAGAATACGGGTCATGGACGCCGTCAGTGAGTTGGGCTCCCTTCCCGCGCTGATGGCGGGCATCAGCCTGAGCGCCGCGACGGGGTTCCGCGTGTTCCTGCCGGTGCTGGCGCTGGGGCTTGCCGCGCGCTTCGGGCTGCTGGAGCTGGGCGAGCAGTTCGCCTGGCTGGCTTCCGACCCGGTGCTGATGGTGGTGGGCATCGCGGCCCTGCTCGAGGTCGGCACGTACTACATCCCCATTGTCGACAACCTGCTCGACACCCTGGCCACTCCGGCAGCCATCGGCGGCGGCACGGTCATCGTTGCGGCGCTACTGCCGGAGATGCACGGGCTGCTGCAGTGGGGCACCGCGGCCCTGCTGGGAGGTGGTGCGGCAGGCATCACGCAGGCCACGACCGTGCTGGCGCGCGGCGTATCAACGGCCTCGACCGGCGGTCTCGGCAACCCCCTGATCGCGACTTCCGAAACCGGCGGCAGCCTGGTCGCGATCGTGCTCGCCCTGTTGATCCCAGTGGTCTTCGGCGTGTTGGTGATCCTGGCCCTGGCCTGGCTGCTGGTGCGACTGGTCCGGCTGTTACGCAGCAGGAGGCACCGGGCACCGGCTGCAGACACTCCAGATCGTTGAGAAAGCCGAAGCGTCCCCGCCGGCTCGCCGTTCGCCGCTCTCCCGCTGTATGCACTAGCGCTCATGGCCTCGGGGCGCGCCACCCCTGATGATGAAAAGCCGCAAACTGTAGGTCGGGTTAGCCCAAAGGGCGTAACCCGACGGGCCTCGCACCCACCCATGGGCGCAAAATGGCGTCGTCCCCGGGACGTCGTCGGGTTACGCTGCGCTAACCCGACCTACAGGGCCGTGACTTTCACGTTAACCACCCGCCTCCTGACCCTATCGGCGAACGCCAAAGAGAGTCAGCAGCAGGCCAACCACCACGGCAACACCGCCGCCGATGAAGTACCACATGGTTTCATCGGTGAAGCGACCGGTCAGGGCCTCGTGTGCCTGGTCGACGAATCCCTCGGAGGCCTGCCAGCCGAAATAAAGGGCAACGATCCCTGCGACCAGCAGGGCGATACCGAGGATGCGAAAAGGGCTCATCGGTGTCCTCCTATGCAAGACCTGCCACTGCCGGTATCCGCGATAACGGTTGGCAGTCTCAAGATGGTCGATGGTCGGATCGGCGGCCGGGTCCGAACCCCGGATCGCCGATGCGATGGAAAGATCAGATCCGCGGACTTCTGCCGGTGATCAGGAACACGAGCGCGACCACCAGACCGACGACGAACAGGATCCAGGCGATGTTCGTGGCCGCTCCGGCAACACCCGTCAATCCCAAGGCTCCCGCGATGATGGCGACGATCAGAAAGATCAATGCCCAGTAGATCATGGCGACCTCCTTGTTACGAGTGGTCGTAATGACTCTAGCACCCGCACCGCAGCTTTTTCAAAGGAGGTTCGTCGCCGACGCGAACGGATAGAGGATGGCTCGGCCACCTCGTCCGGAACCTCGCGAATCTCCGCCGCTAGTGGGCCATGCGGGAAGTTCGGTAACTATGGAGCACAGCCAGACGCGCCGGAGCAAGGCGGGCCAGTGCAGGAATAGCCACTCTATTTCAAGCTTGCCCAACGCAGCGCCGGCGTGTCTGGCGCCGCGATCTGATACCGAACTTCCCGCATGGCCCACTAGCAGCCCGGCCAGGGCGGGAATCGAGGCGACGCCCGCCCCGGGGTTTGGTCCAAATGGCTCACTCCGTGGTCACCGAGTCGTGATCGCTGGTCAACGCTGTGTCCAGTGTGTGCCAGGACAGGGTCGCGCACTTGACCCGCATCGGGTACTCGTGAACGCCGGCAAGCGCCCCGAGGTTACCGAGTTCGGCGGGATCGGTGTGCGGGCGATCGCTGGTCAGAAGATCGTGCACGTCGGCGAACAGGCGCTGTGCCTCGTCCACGGTCCTTCCCTTCACAGTCTCAGTGAGCATCGACGCGGATGCCATTGAAATTGCGCATCCAACTCCGATGAAACTGACGTCCTCGACGCGCCCGTCCACGACCTTTACGAACAGCCGCAACTGGTCCCCGCAGAGCGGGTTGTGACCGTCCACCGCCCGGGTGGCATCGGGCATATCGCGGAAGTTCCGGGGATGCCGCTTGTGATCCAGGATCAGTTCCTGGTACAGGTCGTTCAGTTCGCTCATGCCAGAAGCTCCCGCGCATGCCGCAGGGCCGCCGCCAGCCGGTCGATCTCCTCCACGGTGTTGTAGAAGGTCATCGACGCCCGGGAGGTGGCGGGCACCTGGTAGAAAGTCATCACCGGCATCGCGCAGTGGTGGCCGGCGCGGACCGCCAGGCCCCGGTGATCGAGGATCGTGCCCATGTCGTGGGGGTGCACGTCGTCCATCACGAACGAAACCAGCGCAACCTTGTCCCGCGCCTCGCCGATGACGCGCAGACCCGGGATGTCCTTCAGTCGATCGGTGGCGTACTCCAGCAAGCGGTTCTCGTAGGCCATCGCGGCGCCCCAGTCCAGCTTCTCGAGGTACTCGATCGCCCGACCCAGACCGATGGCGCCGGCGATATCCGGGGTGCCTGCCTCGAATCGATGCGGCAGCCCGGCGAAGGTGGTCTTTTCGAAGCTCACCGTGCGGATCATCTCGCCGCCGCCCTGGTACGGGGGCATCGCCTGCAGCAGGCTCTCGCGCCCATAGAGGACACCGATGCCGGTGGGCCCGAACAGCTTGTGACCGGAGAAGGCATAGAAGTCGCAATCCAGCGCCTGGACGTCCACCCGCATGTGCGGCATGGCCTGGGCGCCGTCCAGCAGCACGGGAACCCCGTGTTCATGTGCCATGGCAACAACTTGCCGCACCGGATTGACGGTACCCAGCGCATTGGACACGTGCGTCAGGGCGATCAGGCGCGTGCGGGCACTGAACAGGCCGGGCAACGCCTCCAGGTCCAACTCCCCTGCCGGGGTGATCGGCAACACCCGCAGGACGACGCCGGTCCGCTCGCGCAGCAGCTGCCAGGGTACGATGTTCGCGTGGTGCTCCATGGCGGTGAGGATGACCTCGTCACCCTCGCGCAACCCCTGGCCGAAGCTCGAGGCCACGAGGTTGATGGCCTCGGTGGTACCGCGCACGAAGACGATCTCGCGAGTTGAAGGGGCGTTGATGAATCGCCGCACCGACTCGCGCGCCGCCTCGAAATCCGTTGTTGCCCGTTCCGCCAGCGCGTGGACACCGCGGTGCACATTGGCATTGTCGCGCCGATAGTACCGGTCCATCGCCTCGATCACCGACCGAGGTTTCTGCGTGGTCGCGGCGTTGTCGAGGTAGGCCAGTGGATAGCCATGCACCTCCTGGTCCAGAACCGGGAAGTCCCTCCGCACGCGCGCAACATCCCAGTCGGTATCCGACCTGGGTTTGACGATCGCATTCATGGCAACGCCCTCGGCAGCTTTCGCGGCTCGGCTCCCCTATCCCATGCTCCGCAAACCAACCTCCAGTGGGGCCGCCCTGCTCGCTGACCAACAAGAATAGACGAGATCGACCACATCGCTAACCCTTGGCCCAATCCGTCATGCGGGTCAAGTTACAGGAGCAATCACCCGGTCTTGCCAAAGCCCCGCAGTAGAGCCCGCGCGCCGCAGCCCTGGGACCGCACAGATGCCGGTGTCAGAAACGCGCGACGCAGCGAATGGCCGCTGCGGCCGCGGCCGTGCGGTTGTCCACTTCGAGTTTCCGGAAAATCTGCTCGAGATGCTTGTTGACGGTGCGCGGACTCATTTCCAGAATCTGCCCGATCTCCCGGTTCGTCTTCCCATAAGCGATCCACAACAACACCTCGGCTTCGCGGCCGGTAAGACTGAATCTCTCGCGCAACCGCTCGACCGTCTGGCCGCCGGTTTGGTGCTCGACCAGCCGCAGAAGCTGCTCCTTCGGAGAGATTCGGGCAAGGAACTCGATTGCGGGTCCGGCATCGGCGGCACGGACCGGCGTAAACTGATGTCCAGGCTGTGGATCATGCCGCAGCCAGTTCGCGAGCTCCCGGTACAGGTCGGTCAGTTCACTGGCCATGCCGTAGCCACACTGGCTCAGTCGCTGATACACGCGCGGCGTCGCCCAGACCAGTTCGCCCTTCTCATCCACCGAGAACAGGTAATGCCCTGCCTGGTCCAGTGCCTGATGCGTACTCTGGAGCACCCTTGCATTGGCCAGATGTACCCGCATCCGGGCAATCAGCTCGTCCACATTGATGGGTTTGCCCACATAGTCCACACCCCCCGCGTTGAGACCCATGACGACATGCTCGGTGTCACTCAGACCGGTCATGAAAATGATCGGGACATCGATCAGGGAAGGGTTCTTCTTGAGCTGCCGACAGGTTTCAAACCCGTCCATGTTGGGCATGATGGCATCGAGCAGGATGATGTCCGGCGTGATGTGCCGGGTGATACTGAGAGCCTGTGCGCCCTCCAGCGCGACCAATACCCGCATCCCCGCATTTTCAAGAACGTCGTTCAGCATCCGCACCGTATCCGGCGCGTCATCGACGATCAGAACGGTGTCACCTTCCTGCTCAACGGGCCTCATCAGTTTCCTCGTGCAGCAGATCGCTCAACGCCTGCAACTGCAGCGTGTCCGCCAGATGAATCATCTGCTGCCAGGTCTCGCCGAGTTGTGGATGTTCGTCGCGCATTCGGTACAACATTTCGAGTATTCCCTTCCGGTGTCCGATATTCGCGAGATCACGCAGCCCCTGCAGCCAGAGCGGATCGAGCACCCCGCCAAGCGATACTGCTGCTTCAGTGGGCTCCATCGCCGGCACCAGCGCCGGTTCCGGTGCGAAAACCCACTCCATGTCGAGTAGCCCGCCGATATGCTCCAGCAACACGTTCAATTGCAGAGGCTTGGTGAAAAAGCCGTCATGAAGCGCCGGACCGTCCGGCTGGGCATTGGCATCCACCGCATTGGCCGACAGGATGACGACGGGCACGGTGAAACCCTGGCCGCGCAGCGTCCGCAACAGCGTGCAACCATCCTGTCCGGGCATGTTCAGATCAAGCAGGACGAGGTCCACCGGGTGACTCTGCAGCCAGGTGCGTGCCTGTGGGGCATCCGATAGCGCGGTCACATCGAAACCCAGCGGGCTGAACATCTCGACCATCAACTGCCGGTGTGAATTCTCGTCATCGACGACCAGAATCCGCCGCCTGCGTCCTTGGTACCCCCTCGGCACCTGCCCCCTGTCCCCCGCCTGATACTCCGCATGCCCGTGCAAGACCGACAGCAGGAGCGCGACGCGAAACCTGCTGCCCTTTCCGGGTGTGCTCTCGACATTGATCTCGCCGCCCATGATCTCGCAGAGCAGCTTGGTGATGGTGAGCCCGAGACCGGTACCGGGCACCGACGAACCCGGATTGCGAACCCGCTCGAAGGGCCGGAATATTCTTTCCATGTCATCCGGAGCGATCCCCTCGCCGGTGTCTTCCACCGAGAATTCCGTCACCCCGCCCCGATAATGCACGGAAAAGCTCACAGAGCCCTTTTCTGTGTATTTCAGCGCGTTGGAAAGCAGGTTGATCAGTATCTGACGAACGCGCTTCTCATCGGCACGAACCCAGCGCGGCACCCGGTGGACATAGCTGAAGCGGAATTCCAGACCTTTCTCTTCGGCCTGCAGCTGGAACATATGCACCAACTGGTCGAGCAACAGATCCATGCGCACGTCGGTGTAATGGAGTTCCAGGCGCCCTGCCTCGATCTTGGAGATATCCAGCAGCCCCTCGATCAGGTCGGCGAGGTATTCACCGCTGCGGCGGATCACGTCCAGAGCCGGTCTGCGCGCCACGGGGATCTGCGGATCCTTTTCCAGCAGCTGTGCGTAACCCACGACCGCATTCAGCGGTGATCGCAGTTCGTGACTGATCCCGGTCAGGTAGCGGTTCTTCGCCTGGTTTGCGGCCTCGGCCCGTTCCTTGGCGCTTTGCAACTCCCTGTCGGTCACTTCGTGCGCCTCGACCTCATCGAGCAGGCGGCGATTCTGGCTGTTCGATTCCTCCTGGGCGACCCGGCGACTTTCGGTGGCAAGCACGAACAGCCAACTGAGCACGCCAGTGATGATCAGGAGCACGAAGAAGACCTTCCACAGGGTGCCGGCCAGCAACTCCTGACTGCCCACATCTCCGGTTGGGGTCTGAAAATAGATGAGCGCCAGCATCGCGGCGATGAGACCGTTGATCAAGACCAGCAGGAAGGTGAACTGGGCAAGTCCTGAATTGATACGGCCCATCACCGGACGCGGCAACAGCCATTCGAACGCCCGCCGGGATTGCTCGACATAGGAGCCGCCGGGCTTGCAGAAGTCGCCGCAACGGGAGTCAAGCGAGCAGCACAAGGAACAGATGTTCCCGGCGTAGGCCGGGCAGCCGGTCATGTCCTCGACATCGAACCGGTTCTCGCAGACGCAACAGGTCACCCGCCCGTCCGAATCCGCCGCGACCGCGGGCACCGGCCGTGCGAGGTAATATTTGCTGCCCGTCATTATGGCAATCACGGGTGCGGCAGCCAGCGCGACACCGAGGGTGATGAAATGCGCGAGCGCCTGTGCGACTTCACCGAACTGTCCCAGATAACTGAGCATGCCGATCGCAATGGCGAGGAGCATCGAACCCACGCCGACGGGATTGACGTCGTAGAGATGCGCCCGCTTGAACTCGATGTGTGGCGGTGAGAGCCCCAGCGGCTTGTTGATGACCAGATCGGCCACCAGCGCACCCGCCCACGCGATCGCGACAATGCCGTAGAAGCCCAGGGTCGCTTCCAGCGCGCGATAAATGCCCAGTTCCATCACCAGCAGCGCGATGGCCACGTTGAACACGAGCCAGACGACCCGACCGGGGTGCCGGTGGGTCAGCCGGGAAAAGAAGTTCGACCAGGCAATCGAACCGGCATAGGCGTTCGTCACGTTGATCTTGACCTGGCACAGAATCACGAAGATGCCCGCGGCGGCGAGCGCGATCTCCGGGGAATGGGTCACGTAGCCGAAGGCGATCATGTACATGCGGGTCGGATCGGCGGCCTCTTCGAAAGGCACGCCATGGCTCAACGCCAGAACCGCGAGAAACGACCCGAGCAGGAGCTTGATCGCCCCGATGACGATCCAGCCCGGACCGCCTGCCATCACCGCGACCCACCAGCGCAGACGCTGGCCGGGGGCTGGCTCGGGCACGAACCGAAGGAAATCGACCTGCTCACCGATCTGCGCGACCAAGGCGAACATCACGGCGGCGGCGGCACCGAACAGCAGCAGATTCAGACCCTCGGGACCCCCGCTCTCGGCCGCCGCACCCGCGAAACTCGTCCAGTCCTCGACCGAACTCGCATCCAGATAGATGATGAAAATGAACGGCGTCAACTGGAGCAGAATCCAGATCGGCTGGGTCCAGTTCTGGAAGCGGCTGATCATGGTGATCCCGTAGGTCACCAGGGGAATGACAACGATGGCGCTGAACAGGTACCCAAGCGTCAACGGCACGCCAAACAGCAGATCCAGCGCCATCGCCATGATCACCGCTTCCAGCGCGAAGAACAGGAATGTGAAACTCGCGTAGACCAGAGAGGTGATGGTGGAACCGAGATAACCGAAACCCGCGCCACGGGTCAGCAGATCGCTGTCCACTCCGTAGCGGGCTGCGTAGTAGCTGATGGGAATCGCCGTCAGCAGGATCACCAGACTCACAACCAGAATGGCAGCCACTGCATTGACGAAACCATATTGCAGCGTGATCGCGCCACCGATGGCTTCCAGCGCAAGAAAGGAAATCGCCCCCAGCGCCGTACTGGCGACCCAGGTACCGGACCAGCGACGCGCGCTTTTGGCAGTGAACCGAAGGGCGTAGTCTTCCAACGTCTCGTTGGCCACCCATTGGTTGTAGGTGCGCCGGATCCGGAAGACGTTCTGCCGTGCGGTCATGCGACGTCTACGTCGCCTGGATGGGTCGTCGTCACTCGACAAACCGCACCAATATGATGCAAATCCAATGGGGACTGCATCAAATCGGAAAAAAGCTCCCCTGATGGCCCCCGGTTGCAATAACCGGCGCCCAATACGGAGTCACACGGGCGCCATTGAATCAAAGGCCGGACCATCCGCTTCATCGATCTCGACCACTCGATTGGTCATCCACACAAAACAAGCAATCAACAACCATGCCAGCCTGCACGCTCACTCGAGCGAACGGGCTGGCGTCGACAACGAGGCTGGGTTGCCGGCCTCCGCCGCCCACTGCTGCGTGGCCACGCCGGGTAGGAATGCTTACCAACACCGCCCCGACTGGCTCAATGGCTGATCATCCAGGGCCGCATGGACGGAAACATTTTTTTTCCATCGGCCGTGTAGAACAGATTGGACTTGCCCTTTGACTCGTGGCCACATCCGCAGCCTCGGGTATGCCGGTGGCCGTGGGTCCGCCGTTCCTGCTCCACCTGCCGCGTCTCCGGAGTGGAAAACACCGGTTCGTGCGCACTGCGTTCGTTTCGCGCAGCCGCCTGTATCGATGCCTTCGCC
>Ga0114946_10000889_pt1 | contig 20476 bp, 30 predicted proteins | sample WalLakDeSediment_FD_88676 | JGI IMG/M metagenome (GOLD analysis project Ga0114946, IMG submission 88676) | Lake sediment microbial communities from Walker lake, Nevada to study Microbial Dark Matter (Phase II) - Walker Lake 11/02/13 Deep Sediment | ecosystem: Environmental > Aquatic >...
CAAGATAGAGGACGACCCCTCAAATCCTCGCTTCATTGTGACGGAATCGCGCATGGGCTACCGATTTGTTATGCCAGAGTAACATTCTATGCGCAATCTGCTTGATCGCTGCTCGAAGTAGCCCCTGAAATCATCCAGCCTCTCCTATCCTTAAGGCCGAAATCTTTACCAAATCTTTACGACTTAACCTCATGTTCTTATGCCTTCCTTATGCTTTTCCCCGTATAATTATCATGGAATCAGAAGACAAAGGGGGAAAGATCATGGAAATGGAGATGATTGTGAAGCTGGTCTTCCTAGGCTTAATACACTGGGCGGTTGTGCCATTTGCACTTAATTCTTTGATTAAACGGCAGCGAGTGCTGGGAAATCGAAAGGGTCTCTGGGCGGCACCAATAATGTTTGTCACTTGCTTAGGCCCGTTATCCTACCTGATAATTCACGAACTCCTTCCTGAGACTCAAAAAGCCCAGATGGACTACAATAGGTAGGGCTCCTTCCAGGGGAGAATATCCAATGGGGAAGAAGATTCTGATTGTCGACGATGACTCTCTTATTGCGAAGACCATAGATATGTGTCTGAGCAAGAGGGGACATGATGTTAAAGTGTTTTACAGCGGCGTTGATGCAGTTAAATATCTATTTGGAGAGAAGCCGGATACGATAGTGCTGGATATCAGGCTGCCTGACTGCGATGGTTGGTTTATCGCTAAACTCATGGAGAAACTTGAAGGATTGGAGAAGGTGCCCATTATCGTGACATCTGTCTTGGATCCTGATCGAAGAAAAGTCGCTGAATGCAGGCCCTATGCATATATTCAGAAACCCTTTGACATGGGCCAACTTGTGCAAGCGATAGAGAGCAGTTTGAGTGAGGAGAGACAGCCTGCCAGAGTATGACACTCTCAGACCGCGAGCAGGGTTGGAGAGCGATGAAGAATATTGACAAGATATTGAAGGAGTTGATAGAAGCCTTAGGCAAACTAAGAGTGTGATCCGTCCCAGTGCCAGTTTGGGCAAGGGACTAGTTATTTAGAATACTTTCTGCGCTTGCTAGCTTTCTTAACTGGAACACCGCGTTATTGCACTGACATTGCTACGCTGCTGGTAGGGAGCCTCTGGCTGCCCTGGAATAGTGCCACCCCTTCAACCTCTGCAATTGCCTCGCTTAGAGTTCCTCCTTTACCGACCTTGTAAGCGTTCGCCAGCGGGGATGTGATCGTGGGTGTCTTCAGAAGGTTATACCGGTGCCTCGACTATTACCGTAGTGCCCTTGCCGGGCTCAGACTCCACCTTCAAGCTACCGCCCAGCAACCTGGCTCGCTCTTTCATCCCGGCCAAGCCAAGCTTGCCAGATTTGGTAAGATCGCCCATTGGGCTTTGGAGTTGGAAACCTTTCCCGTTGTCTTTTACGGTTATCATGGTTTTACCATCTTGAAACTCTACCAATACCTGGGCGCTGGTAGCTTGGGAATGCCGCCAAACATTTCTTAGTGCCTCCTGCACGATGCGGAACAGCACTAGCTCTGCCTCGGGAGCGAGTCGCCGCTCAGCACCATCCGTCTCGACCTGCACCTTTAACCCTGAGAGTTTTCCCACGTCAGAGGCAAGCCAATCCAGCGCCGGCAGCAGGCCCAGGCGATCCAGCGTGGCAGGCCGCAAGTCCTGGCTCAAGCGCCTCAGTCCTTCCATTATGCTGTTGGTCTGCTGCCACAGTCCCTCCAACAGTAGTTTGTCGTCCTGCGACAGATCGCTGGTCCTACAGGCAAGGTCATCTAACTGACGGGATAGGACAATCAAAGCCTGGATGGTATCGTCGTGAAGTTCCCTGGCAATGCGCTTCCTTTCCTCCTCCTGAGCCATGGTAACCTGCTGCAAATAGAAGCTCAGGTTCTCTCTCATTCGCTTTTCTTCGGTGATATCTCTGCCGATATGCTGAAAGGCCACCGGCTTTCCATCCTCTGTCACCAAATTGGTGGTTATCATTAGAGTTGCCTCTGTACCGTCCTTCCTGACAATGTGCTGCTCATAAGGTTGTGCCACAGGTTGTTTCTCTAGTAACTTGCGCCTGATTTCTCTAGCTAGATCAAGACCTTCGTCTGACAGAAACGCTGTTACGTTCACTGTATTCATCTGGGGCAGCTCTTGCAATGTGTATCCAAGAAGTTTTTCGCTCGCCTTATTGGCAGCCACAATAGTGCCTGCTAAATCCTGGACCCAGATGGCATCATTGGCGTTCTCAAACAGCTCTCGATACCTTTCCTCCGATACCCGCAGTTGCTCAGCGACTTCCCGCTCATGGGCATAGAGATGCGCGTTCTCTACAGCAACGCCGATCTGATTGCCGATGGCGGTGACCAAGTCCAGTTCTTCCTGAAGAACTTGGCGCCGGCTACGGGTGGCTACACAAAGGGTGCCCATAACCCTTCCCTTGGATTTCAGGGGCACGATTAGCTGGGATCGTATACCTTCCTCCCTCACTGCCATTTTGGTAAGATTAGGGTCTTGAGAAGCGTCCTCCACATATAGCGGTTCCCCTGTCTCGGCCACCCTGCCGTTGAAGCCTTCTCCCAGTTTGATCCCGCCCATACCTTGGCCAAATCCCTCTGATACGCCCCGGTAGGCGGCCAGGGTAAGCTGCCCAGCCTCTTCATCCAAGAGAAATACGAGGGCAATCTCAACCTTCATCACATCTATGACGTTGTCAATAGCGTTACCCAAGACCTGATTCAACTCCAAAGACTGGGAGAGGACACCCGAAATCTGATTGACGGCAGCGAGGTAGACGCGGCGCACCCGCTCCTTTTGCAGTGAACTGAACGTAAAGGTTACAAGGTTACCGACAACGAAAACCGCGCCTGTTTCGAAGAGGGCATCTCTGGGGTATGGCGAGATGAATATGGCGCGAGGCAACATGCAGGCGAGGGCAACCACCGAAGTGGTGACAGCTCCCCTGCGTCCGAAGAGGAAACCGGCCCAGATAATGGGTGCCAGATAGAAAATCCTCTCAAAGGCGTGCCGGTCAAGGCCGAGGTTATGCGTAAGGTCGGTGAGGAAAGAAGGCTGATTGAAGCTCTCTCCATAGTGAAGGATTGTGATGAGTGCCAGTGTGATTAGGATAAGCCAGAAACCTGGCCTGCGAATAACCCTTGTCAGCCAGCTTGCCGATAGCCGTTCTCCCACCTTTACACCTCGAACGCCCATGGCGGGCTATTCCTCAAGGTAAGTCCTTGAGGGTGACCCAGCCCTTTTTGAGGGCGCATACCACAGCCTCGGTTCGTGAACTGACGTTTAGCTTATTGAAAATATGTCCGAGGTGCCCCTGAACCGTACGCGCGCTGAGGCTAAGCTCATCGGCGATATCTTTGTTGCTAAATCCTCTGGTCGCCAGCCTGAGCACTTCCATCTCTCGCTCACTGAGTTCCTGCTGTAGCTGCTCTTCCCTGGTCTTGTCAGAAGGCGCAAAGCGGTTCAGGACTTTGCGCGCAATCGAAGGATGGAGCACCGACTCCCCGGCGTATACCGCTCGAATGGCGTCAACCAGTTCGCGACCGCGAATGCTCTTTAACAGATAACCGGCGGCCCCTGCTTCCAGCAGGCTGAAGACGAACTGATCATCATCGTAGGCGGTAAGTATGAGCACGGCTACAGTAGGGCAAAGCTCTTTAATCTGCCTGGTAGCTTCGATGCCGTCGAGTTTGGGCATGGCGATGTCGACTATGGCGATGTCCGGCTTGAACTTGGTAGCCAAGCTCACTGTCTCCTCCCCATCGCACGCCTCGGCCACCACCTCCAGGTCTGCTTCGTGCTCCAGAATCTGGCGGGTACCCTCCCGGACCACGGCATGGTCGTCAGCAATTAGAATCCTGATCTTGTCCAAACCTCCTCCCTCCCACCTTGGTCTACCGTCGTAGTTCTCCTCAAAAATGCAGCCTGACTGCGTAGCTGCGCCACAGCAGCTATAGGGTCCGATTCGCTAATTTAAGGTATACGCTAGGGATATATAGAGATTGTTAACAAATCCTAGGATGCAACTCTCCTACAGAGGTATGCAAGGCTTTTCTTCCACCAACCTCAGTTTCTAATATAACCTGTCCTTTAGGATTCCTTCTTACTTCCCCTATAATAGCTGCTTCTTTGCCATATTTGTGGTGCCTCATTGTTTCCAAGATTTCGTCTGCTTTATCTGGTTCGACTGTCATTATTATTTTACCTTCACAAGCAGTGCTTAATGGATCAATTCCTAAGACCTCTCCCAATCTCTTTGCTTCTGGTTTGATGGGGATCTTGTCCTCATAAACATAGAAACAGACATTAGATTTCCTTGCAAGCTCATTTATGTTTGGGCCAAATCCGCCCCTTGTGGCATCCTTCGCAGATGTTATCCCCCCTATATTAAGTAGTTGCTCCATCATGTGCCATAGAGGTGCCTCATCTGATCTCAAGTTGCTTTGAAAACCGAATCTTAAGGCAACCAGGCTCATGCCATGGTCTCCCATTGTTCCAGAAACGAGAATCTTGTCGCCCGGCTGGGCACCATAATCAGAAATTATGTCGCCTTGTATGATGCCTATTCCAGCGGTATTTATTATCAACTTGTCAACCTTGCCTTTTTCCATGACTTTTGTGTCCCCGGTTATTATAGGCACACCTGACTCTTTACAAACTTCTGACATTCTATCAAGAGTTCTTTCGAGAATGTCCAAAGGCAGACCTTCCTCCAGTATAAGTCCAAATGAAATGGCTATTGGCTTTGCTCCCATGACAGCAAGATCATTTATTGTTGCGCCTACAGATAAGCTTCCCAAGCTCCCCCCAGGGTAAAACATAGGATCAACTGTGCACCCATCGGTCGTAAAAGCCAACTTGATATCCCCCAAATCTATGATGCCGGCATCCTCTAACTTATCAATTCCAGAACCCACAAAACTCGATTTTATATCAAGCCTCTTCGCAATAAGATTTTCTATTAACGCTTCCATCATACTGCCACCAGCTCCCTGTGAAAGCTGTATGGTTCTGGGAATACGCCGGCTCCCCTTTCTTCTCAGCTCTTCCTTTGTTTTTCTTGGAATCACTATTTCCATCACCTCATGTTCTATGAATAACTATAAGCAATATAACAAGGTCCTTCAGCAGACACTATGCACGCGCCAACAGGACTTTCCGGGGTGCAGGCCTTTCCAAAATATCGACAATCTTGTGGTATGGCTTTCCCTTTCATAATCTCTCCGCATTTGCAGCCAGGTCTTAAGTCTTGGGATTTTCTTATTTCTACTTTAAATTTCTTCTCTCCGTCAAGTTCTGTAAATTCATCTTTTAATCTTAATCCTGAGTTTGGGATTATGCCTATTCCTCGCCATCCTTTATCGCATGTTTCAAAAACGTCATTCATCATCTTCTTAGCCAAGATATTCCCCTCTTTTTTTACAGCCCTCTTATACTCATTTTCTACTTCCGGTCTTTCAGCCTTTATTTGCTTAAGGATCATCAAGATTGAAAGCAAAATATCAGCTGGTTCAAATCCACCTACTACCATTGGTTTGGCAAATTTTTCAGCTAAGACCTCGTAAGGTTCATATCCAATGATAGTAGAAACATGCCCAGGGCAAATAAATCCATCAATTTCAATATCTTCAGAAGACAGGAGATAGTCCATCGCTGGGGGAATAAGACGGTGACTGCAAATAATGGAGAAATTCTTAAGCGTTTTACTTCCCAGTATTTCAGAAGCTATGCTTGGAACAGTGGTTTCAAAACCTATCGAGAAATGAACCACCTGCTTTTCTGTTTTTGTGGCTATTATTGCAGCTTCATCGATTCCATAAATAACCCTTACATCAGCACCTTGGCTTTTTGCTTCACTTAAGGATGAGCCTGTCCCAGGAACACGAAACATGTCTCCAAATGTGGTAAGTATTACATCCTTTTCCTTTAAAAGTTTGATCGCAAAATCGATTTCCGAGGCAGAAGTTACGCAAACAGGACAACCGGGTCCGCAAATCAGCTTGATGTTTTTCGGCAGAAGTCCTCTCAATCCCCATCGAGCAATTGTCATCTCATGCGTGCCGCAGACATGCATTATCTTTATGTTGCTTTCCGCACTTATCTTTCTGATTTTTTTAATCAGAGCTTCAGTTGTTGTTTTGTCTCGAAATTCAAGCATGTTAAATTATGTAGTGCTCAGTATCTCCTTCCATAGCTCCAGGGATTCTCTTGCTTCCTCCTTATCCATCTCATAGATAGAGAAACCAGCATGTACTATAACATAATCACCAACTTTTACTTCTGGCGTCAAGACTATCTTTACGTCTTTTTGTAAGCCCCCGAAATCTACTAAAGCATATTCACCCTTTATTTTCTTGACTTCAGCGGGAATTGCAAGACACATGGTTTACCTCTTTTTTAATTGTTTGCCTCTGCTATCTCCTGATATAAACGCATCACCTCTACAACCCCATCCGCCTATTTTCGTGCTAACGGCTTTGATACGCTTTCCCTCATAATTCTCGGCTTCCTTGAGCGCCGCTTGCGAATGCTTTCAGCCATCGACAAGCTATGCAGCGTTTCCTCCATCCAGCTCCTGAATAATCATTTCGACACAACCAGGGATCGCCCCTCGCACCTCGGGCGTACATTTCTCGCTGAAGGTGCTTGCATCTGCTACCTCGATAGCAAAGATAACGATTTTTTGGGGCAAAGGCAATCCCAGTCTCCTGCCGAGCTCAAGGGCAGTGGCGAAGTTAACGTCATGAGGTGATGCAGCGTGTTGCGTGGAATCTAGCGCTCCTGGTTCAAGCTGATAAATATCGCCTGCCTGTCCTCCCACAGTCTGAATAGCGTCAATAATGATGGCTCTATCATAATCAGCCAGTATGTTAAGCAAGTCCAGGCCAGCCATGCTGGTCTCCATCACTGTTACCTCTTGCGGGTCAACCTTGCCTTCGAGTTCTTCGGCCACGCGAATGCCTACCCCATCATCGCTGAGGATCGGATTGCCCAGCCCCAAGACCAGTGTCTTCACTCTCCCGTCCTTTTTTGGCTATGGCACTTAGGACACTCTTATCCCAAGTGGCTCTCAGCACACATTCCTGCTCAGTCTCTGTACCACCTCTCCCTTGCTGTTATAGATCACTACCTCCAAGGGCATCTGCCCCGGCAGTGTATGGGTAGCACAGGCCATGCACGGGTCGTAGGCGCGAAATGCCATCTCAACCATGTTCAACAACCCTTCGGTGGCTTCCTGCCCTTTCTTAATCAAACCCTGGGCTGCTTTCTTGACCGACATGTTCATGGCCGGGTTGTTTTGAGCTGTGGCCACAATCAGATTCACTTTTGTGACAATGCCGTTTTCATCGGTCTGATAGTGGTGAATCAGGGTGCCGCGGGGAGCTTCTATAACCCCTATCCCCTCGTCGGGAGTGGCTGTGGGGATAGTGCGAACATTGGGGTCGGTGATCTCCTTGTCCTGGCAAAGCTCGAGGAGCCGCTCAGCGGCATATACTATTTCAATCAGCCTCGCCCAGTGAAAGGCCAGCGTGGCGTGAACCGGCTTGCCTCCGAGTGTCTCGTACATCCTATCATGCTCGGCTTGAGCAAGGGGAGTTGCCATACCATCGGCCACGTTGAGACGAGCCAACGAGTTTACCCGGTAGACCCCGCTGTCCTTCCCCTCAACAAGCCCCTTCCAGCCGACCTTCTTCAGGAAGGGGAACTTCAGGTAGGACCAGGGCTCTGTGTGTTCCGCTATATACTCCAGATAGTCGTCGGGCTTGAACTTGGCGGTCTCCTTCCCATCCGAGTCAACTACCCGGATGTCGCCCTCATAGAAGTTCACCTTGTTGTTGGCATCCACCATGCCCATGTAGTAGCTCTTCATGGTATATATGTCACCAGTGATCAGATCAAGATATTCCTTGTTGGCCAGTACCAGGTCATCGAACAGCTTCAGCCCGAACTTGCTGAACTCGACGAGGCTTTTTGCCTTCTCTTCAAAGTCCTGGCGTTCTTCTTCGGTGATCGCCTTGCTCATACCACCCGGTAGACCGCAGACGGGATGGGTTGCCTTGCCGCCAATAACTGCCTGAATATCCTGAGCGTAGGCACGGTGTTTTATCACCTCGCCGCCGACCGCAAGTCCCACCTTGTCTATCAGACCCAGGATGTTTCTCTTGGCGGGATCGGCGGTAGGGCCCACAACGAAATCGGGAGCGGCCAGGGCGTAAAAATGAGCTATGTGGGAATGGAGCATGTGAGCGCAGTAGAACAGCTCCCTCAGTTTCTTGGCAACCGGTGGGGGATCAACATGGTACACAGCGTCTGTGGCCTTACACGAGGCCATATGATGAGCACCCGGTCAGACGCCGCAAATACGGGGGACTATCCGGGGCACTTCCTCAACGGGCCTTCCCTCACAGAACTTCTCAAAGCCGCGAAGCTCTGGTATCTGAAGGTAGGCATTGGCGACATCGCCGTCGTCATTGAGAAAAATCTCAATCTTGCCGTGCCCTTCCAACCTGGTTATGGGATCAATCGTAACTTTCCTCATCCTGCTCTCCCCTCTAGCGCCGCTGGAGGCGTTTTCTTTTCAACATTGAATCTGAGAGCCCGAACCTGTAAAAGGTGCCCGCAGGATCCACGATATCTCTTACCATTTGGGCGATATCCTCTTCACCGTTTGCTTGGTAGATGGAGGCGACAGCGCTAACCATCTTTGCACCCTGGTCGATAACACCGGCCGGTGGCCCGAAGCAGCCGCGGCAGGGCATATTGACATTGATGCAAAGAGCGCCGCAACCACCTCTGGTAGCAGGGCCCATACACAGTATCCCTTGTTCCAGGAGGCATCGCTCGGGGTCGGGGTCGATCTCGTGAGGTCGATATATTTTTGAGATCTTCTTCTCCTCCTTCTTCCGGTCGCACTCATCGCATAGGGTTTTGTCCGAAGCAATCACCGCCCCTGGAGGCGGCAAGTTGTTGGTGGCAATAGCCTCCACTACTTTCAAGATAAGCGGCACCGGTGGCGGGCAGCCCGGCACGAAGTATTCGACATCCACTACCTGAGCCAGGGTTAACACGGTATCATAGAGTTCGGGTAATTCCAACTCACCCTCGGCGACCTGCGTTTTGATTTGAGGAAGGACTTTATCCGGATTATCATTAGAAGGCGCCTCTATATATGCCCTCTCCATTATATCAGCGCGAGTGGCGAAATTGGCCAGCGCCGGTATGCCGCCGAAGCAGGCACAGGAGCCGAAAGCTACCATCGTCTTGGACTTGGCGCGCAGCAGTTTGGCTATGCTTTCCTGCTCTGAACTCCTCACCGCACCATTAAACAGGCAGATGTCGATATCCTTATCCGGCATAGCCTCAACATGGTGGTATTTAAAATCAAGCGCTATCGGCCAGAACACTATATCCGCCATCTCGGCGACATCAAGGATCTTCTCGTTCACATCAAGAACGGCAACATCACAGCCGCCACAAGAGGCAGCCCAGTAGAGACCCAATTTGAGCTTAGCCATGATCCCCTCCATTGTTGCGGTTGAAAGGTCCAAGCTCTCTTATTTGCTCCGTCATCTCGTTAACGATGGAGGCAAAGCGCTCACCCTCTGAAGCGGAGACCCAGTCCAGCCTTACCCTCTCCTCCTCAATCCCCAGTTGAGCCAGCATCTTCGTGAGCAATGGAATGCGCCTTGCTGTCTTTTCATTACCTTCCAGGTAATGGCACTCTCCGAGGTGTCAACCACAAACCAGTACGCCGTCAGCCCCGGATTGGAATGCCTTGAGCACGAATGTTGGGTCCACCCTGCCGCTGCACATTACCCTTATTACCCGCACATTGGGGGCATACTTTTTGCGCGAGGTACCTGCCAAGTCAGCGCCAGCATAGGAACACCAATTGCAGAGGAATCCCACGATCTTTGGTTCAAAACTCATACCAGCACCCCCTCTACTTGCGCTAGAATCTGCTCGGTGGTGAAATGTTTACTTACTATTGCGCCACTGGGGCAAGCAGCAGTGCAAGTGCCACAACCTTTGCATAGGGCCTCGTTAATTGAAGCAAGCTTCTTCTCCTCGTCAAAGGTGATGGCGCCATAAGGGCAAAGATCTATGCATGTCTTGCAGCCAGAACAGATCTCCTCATCGACAACCGATATGGCGGCCTCGATTTCGACCTTGCCCTTGCTGATCATGGACAGGACCCTTGCCGCTGCCGCAGACGCCTGGGCAACCGTATCCGGAATATCCTTGGGTCCCTGGCAGCAACCAGCGATGAAGACGCCATCTGTCATAGTAGCCACCGGGTCCAGCTTGGGATGCTTTTCGAGGAAGAAGCCATCAGCGCTCCTGCTCAGAGAAAACATTTTAGCTGTTTCCCCTGCATCAGCGCGGGGTTCCAAGCCGGTGCTTAAAACAACCATGTCGACAGGGATGCGCCGCTGTCGGCCGATAAGGGTGTCTTCGCACAGGACAATTAGCTTGCCTTCCTCATCTGCAGTCTCAGCTAAATCGGTGACCTCAGCGGCGCGCCCCCTTACAAAGTTTACACCTTCTTCCTGAAGGCGATTATAGAACTCCTCATAGCCCTTGCCGAAGCAGCGCAGGTCAATGTAGAGCTGGTAGATCTCGGCATCGGGGATCTTTTCCCCTATTATGTGGGAGAACTTCAACGAGTACATACAACAGACGCGGGAGCAATACTCGTGGTAGTTTATGTCCCGGCTGCCGACACAGTGCAGAATAGCCACGCTCTTTGGCTGTGAGCCATCTTTGAGCTGGAGCTTGCCATCAGTAGGGCCTGACGCATTGCTCATTCTCTCGAACTGGAGGCCTGAATAGACGTTGTCATAACGCCCATAACCATACGGAGCAATGACTGACGGGTCGAAAGAATCAAAGCCTGTGGTAACAATAATGGAACCAACATCCACCTCGACAAACTTCTCCGTTTGCTCGAAGTCGATGGCATTGGCCTCGCAGAATTTCTCGCAGGCCTGACATTTGCCCTTCAGGAAATAAGCACAAACATCGCGGTCTATGACAGGCACATTGGGCACCGCTTGCGGGAAGGGCGTATAGATAGCTTTCCTTTGGCCCATTCCGGCATCAAACTCGTTGTCTGCCTTGAAAGGACATTTCTCCTGGCAGACGCCGCAGCCGGTGCACTTGTCCTCATCGACATAGCGCGGATTCTTCCTGATTTTGACCTTGAAGTTGCCTACGTAGCCTGAAACGTCCACCACTTCGCTATATGTCATCAGCTCTATGTTTTCATCTGACCTCGCCGAGGCCATCTTCGGTGTCAATATTCAGGCTGAACAGTCGAGTGTGGGGAAGGTCTTGTCAAGCTGGGCCATGTGGCCACCAATGGACGGCTCCCTTTCTACCAGGTAAACGAGGTTGCCCGAGTTGGCTATTTCAAGGGCTGCCTGAATACCGGCAATGCCGGCACCTACGACTAGAGTGTTGGGGTTCATAGGCGCCTCTTTGGTCTCTAACGGTTGATCATAGGCTACCTTTCTCACCGCTGCGCTCACCAATGCCTTGGCTTTCTCAGTTGCAAGCTCGTGGTCCTCGGTAACCCAGGCACACTGCTCGCGAATGTTAGCCATCTCCATCAGGTATGGGTTCAAGTCGGCGCTGGCCAGTGTGCGCCTGAAGGTCAACTCGTGGAGCCGCGGCGAACAGGACGCTATCACTATGCTATTCAGCTTCTGCTCCTTGATGTCATTCTTGATGAGATCCTGCCCCGGGTCTGAACAGACGAACTTGTAGTCTTTGGCCAGCGCTACACCCTCCAGACCCCTGGCAAACTCTGCTACCTGCTCGACATCAATCGTGGCGGCAATGTTGGCCCCGCAGTGACAGACATAGACACCGATTCTCAACTCCATTCCGCCCTCCTTATCACCTTTCAATGTACCTGGTTAATATTTTCTCGGCCGGAACTATGCATTTCTCCAACCCCAGGGTCTTGCCATCGATTCCGAAGGCCAGGCCCATAAGCTGGGTGAAGAACAAGACAGGGAGTTTGAAGCTGGTTTTGAACTTCTTATTGACTTTGCCCTGATAGACATCCAGATTTGTTTGACATAGCGGACAGACGGTGGCGATGCACTCAGCCCCGTTGCTCGAAGCGCTGTCGAGGAGCTTACGGATCAGCCCCAGGGCAAGATCCTCCTCAGATATGATCAGAGACCCGCCGCAGCAGCGAGCCTTCAGAGGGAAGGGAGTGGCCTCTGCTCCCAGGCACTCTATCAGCCGGTCGAGGGATTGAGGGGATTCGGGATCATCAAAGGACGGCCCGGGCCGCACCACCTGGCAGCCATAGTAGGGGGCCACTTTCAAACCACCAAGATTCCTTTTGACCTTGGATGCGATTTCGTCAAAGCCGATATCATTTGCAAAAACGTCGAGCAGGTGCCGCACTTTGATAGTTCTATGGTACTCCAGACCACCGGCCGCTAGTGCCTCATCTACCTTGGCCCTCAGCTCAGGATACTCCTTAAGGTATGAATTGGTCTTGCTTAAGATGACATAGCAGGCGCTACAGGGTGTTACCAGATCAAGCCCCTTTTCCTCAGCTAGAGCCAGGTTGCGAGCAGAGCTGCAAAAGGAAGCCAGCTCGTCAACGGAGGTGTAAGGCGTAGACCCGCAGCAGTTCCAATCCTCAAGCTCGATGAGCTCAACGTCTAAAGCTCTGGCGACGGCTTCCGTAGACATGCCGTATGCCTTGGCCCCACCGTCTGAGGAGGAACAGCCCGGGAAGTAGGTGTAATATTTCATCATATACCTCCCAATTCCTCAGCCTTGTCCAGGATGGCTTTGAACTGACGCTCCGCCTCCGGCTTCAACCTTCTGGCTTTGATGGACATGCGCCCGTGGGTGAGCAAACTGAATGCCATAGGGATCATTCTCATGGCACGCAAAGGGTTGGTTAGGAGGTAGAACAAGATCATGAAGCTCGGCTCTGGGACGCTCCCGATGCTATATACGAAGTCGCTGAAGCTCCTATACATGGTGGGTGTCAGTGTTCGTGCGCTACTCACGTTCTCACGGACGGATAGGCACTCCAGGGCATGCATGATATCGGTTATCTTGATTTCCCTGGGGCAGCGCACTGTGCAGAGGTAACAGGAGGCGCAAAGCCACATTGAGTTGCTGGATAGAACCTCCTCGCGCATGCCCGCCCGTGCCATGGCTATGAGCTTTCGAGGGGTATGGTCCATTCTGTTGGCATTAGGGCACGAGGCGGAGCAGGTGCCGCATTGGATGCACAGGCGAATCCGCTCGCCCCCGGGTACGCTGCTGATCTCCCCTACGAGAGTACCAGTGACTTGCGCCTTTGTTGCTTCCATAGTGCACCAACCTATGTCAAATTATTGCGGTAAGAACCAATGCTAATACGCAGAGAGCTATGGGGAATGGCCGGCCTTCGAAGTGTCCGTTAGTCCTTTGCAAGTTTACTACCCCTGTTCTCAGTCTATTCGACGTGTCGGCGAGTCAACTAGCGCTTTAATGCCTGTTTTCGATTGGTGGAAAAGCCTAAAGTATCATTGGCACTAGGCATTTATGCCTAACCCCGAGATAGCAACAGTAAGCGCTTGTGCCTGCTTTGAAAAGCATTGTGGCTCGAAAGCGGTCAAGAAGGGGGGATACTATCGCAATACAAGTGAGATTGCGTTAACAGGCGATTTTAATAGGGCAAGCGTTCCTGTTGCTGATGGCAGTGTGTTATTGCGCATTGAGTGCCGCCCGGATCATGCAGAGAGGACAGCAACTGCTGCTGTCCTCTCTGCATCGCTAGAGCACTCTTTGCCTGAGCAATTATTCTCAGTCTCTCTTTTAGCCGTGCCCGTAGCACCTTAGCTGCTCTGTACGGCCCTCGCCGCTTCTTTCAGCGCCTCATCCCTCCTCTTCTGACGTGCGCGCGTGGCTTGGATGACCTGATAAATGCCACTAATGTTCAGGTACCATACCAGAGCGACTGGCAAGAGAACTAGGGGTATTCCCAGAACCAGCGCCAATACTAACCACCACTCCATATCAATCCCTCCTTTCGACTATTGCCTATTTAAAGCGGATTACCTGTCCTCATATCTGGCACAGATGAGTTTCTTCTCGGCCAGCGTGCTACCTGGCTATCCCTTTGTCACGCAGGACTCTCATCGGCTACGCCCTTGATCTCTTCTTTGCGAGCGGCCTTTTTCGCGCGCGCCTCCTTAATGGCTGCGTAGATGCCGCCAACGTTCAGATACCATACATACGCAGCCGGGAAGAGAATGACGGGTATGCCCAGCACCAGAATCAATATTACATACCACTCCATTTCAATTCCTCCTTTCCACCACTCCTCGGGCTCTACTTTCAGGGACAGCCTTTTTCCTCCGCACCTCCTGGATGGTTGCGTAGATACCGCCGATGTTCAGGTACCACACAAAGACCACGGGAAAGAGGATGACAGGTATGCCCAGCACCAGCGCCACTATGAATTCCCACTGCATCACTCACATCCTCCTTTCTCTGGACACCTGCCCTGGTCTAAAAGACCAAAGTCGGCTACTGGTGAAGACGAGGGGCCGGGTGTGGGATTAAACCGTCGGGAGTTTCTGCGCTTGCTAGCTGTCTTATTTCACTCCGGCCTCTCTCGCCTCCACCATCACATTACCACCTCACTGCAAAATTGACTTCCGCCATAATGCCTGTTTGGTAGACGCCAAAATCGCTTATAAGGGGAGGCATCAGCACGCATTTATGCCTAGTTCAGGTTGGGTTGAGGAACGATGGCTACTTGCGGAGCATCTTGGGTGTGAGTTAACGAAGACGAGGTGCGACGCGATTATGATGATACTGGGTAGTGTTGAGAGAAGGCGATTGGGACGAGATCAACGTTCTGATTGCTGGTGACAATGCTTCGGTCAGAGGCAATACGGGGCGAATTCTGGGGAAAGAACGGGAGGTGGGAGGTAATGTCAGAGGTATCCATGTACAGGAGGCGATGAGGCTTACTACGACGTCTAAGTCGGAAACGGCCACCATTGACATCGCTGTGCCCAGGCGCGATAGCATCGAGCCGCCTGGCAGATCAAGTCGCTATTTGCCGTATTTGAGTGCCCGCGGGTAAAGAATCTCATCAAGGTAAGTCCTTGATAGTGACCCATCCTTCTTTGAGGGCTCGCACCATAGCCTCCGTCCGTGAGCTGACCTGTAGTTTGTCAAAGATGCGCCCCAGGTGTGCCTGCACAGTGCGCATGCTTAGGCAAAGCTCATCGGCAATATCTTTGTTGCTCAGTCCTCTGGTCACCAGCCTGAGCACTTCCATCTCTCGTTCACTCAGCATGTCCTGTGGCTGCCCTACCTTGGACTTGTCAGAATGGGGGACAAAGTGATCCAGAACCTTACGGGCAATCGAGGGATGAAGCACTGACTCCCCGGCGTGTACAGCCCGAACGGCTTCAACCAATTCATGGCCGCGGACGCTCTTTAACAAATAACCGGCGGCCCCTGCTTCCAGCAGGCTAAAGATGAACTGATCATCGTCATAGGCGGTAAGTATCAACACGGATATGCTAGGGTAGAGCTCTTTGATTTGTTTGGTGGCTTCGATGCCGTCGAGTTTGGGCATGGAGATATCGATAATAGCGACATCCGGCCTGAACTTGGCGGCCAGGCTCACTGCCTCCTCCCCATCGCCCGCCTCAGCTACCACCTCCAGGTCCTGTTCTTGCTCCAGAATCTGGCGCGTGCCGTCCCGTAGTACGGCGTGATCGTCAGCTATCAGAACCTTGATTCTATTCAAGTGGCCCCCCAATCCACATCCAATATTATACCATAGCTGGCCCCTGATGGCTTCCTCTTCATTGAGTTCGATCGATGATGCCGCCACGGCTAATCATATGCGCTTGCGCTAGGCAGCTTCAATAAGAAGTCCTTTTTGGAGTGTGTGGCCATTCATGCACAGGCGAGCTAGTCAGGCGATAGCCGTTTGGGAGCGCCCTTTGGCCTATTCTTACCATAAGTGAACGATTGTGCATAATGTGCAGTCGATAATGCAGGCGGTTGAGATCACCAAAGACCGAACTTCGCCATTTTTACACTAACAATCTCTCCTTAATTGAACTAACCATCGTAATGTTCAATGTGCGTATTTCCTACAACATAATAATATAATCACTTTTTGGCCTAAACTCCTCTTCTTGATTTGAAGCCACGGTAATCAAGACTATTTCCTACCCCCAGGTCCGGCGATAAATATGTTACTTATGGTTTTGATTCTAATACTATTAGCATAACTATAGTATTGACAAACCGGTCAATATCAGTTATCTTTATTCAAGAATGTTGGAGGTGTTTTTATGACACAGGTACCGATATTGAAGGATTGGAAGGCAATTATAGAGGGCAAGCTAAAAAAGACCGGGCACACTGAGACGGATATGCTTGAGGTACTCCACCTTTGCGAAGACTATCTCCGGGAGATTCAGCCGATTGCTCTTTGGGTCGGGCAACGGCAAGGGTTTGTGACTCAGATGCTCCGCCTTTTCAATGAAATGTACTACACAAGGTTCAATAAACAGCCTCCTTCACGCCCCGCAGAAGCTCCAATCGTAGAAATAGTTCTGGACACTCCGGAACGCAGAAAGCAAACGGTCCGAGATATTGCACTGTCAATAACCGAACCAGGAGATGTTGTAAGCGACGAAGCTATTTACGAAGAATTAAAGCACCGTGCCATCAAGTTGGATGCGTCTAATCCTACCGCCACTATATCGACCATCCTGAAAGGCTTTAAGCATCAGTTTGAAAAAGTTAAAAATGAGCGAGGGGTATTCAAAAGACGACAGGCGTAGCCGAAGGCTAGAATTGGCTACAAGTATGTTTGGCATGTTTGTTTAAGTAGAAGCAAGGATGTTAATCGTATGGCAAGACTGAAATTCATGATCTCAAATGAATTAATGAAACAAATCACCATGGAAGCAAACGCACTCTGGCCTGGGCATGGTATCACAGCCGTGAGACGGCTGGTTCGGGATAGTATAAAACGGCTCTGGAGATACTCCGGTGGAGATGGTAGAGTTAGACATCGAGATGGACAATAACCTGGTTGCCAGGGCTCACGATCTTGCTAAGCAATTCTTCGGCAACGATAGCGAAGAGTCAATGGCACGATTACTTGATCTAGCTTTCAAAATGCGTAGTTTGTGGAGACGGTCGATAATATCAGGGCAACAGGACACCGAGGAAGCGATCAGCAATTGGGAGTTTCCAGAATCGTCTGAGAAAGCAAATGATAACGGTATTCAGAATTGGCTATTCAGGAGGTGAAAAATGGTTCAGATGGTAGAAGCCATGAGCAGGGAACGTTTTGACCGCTACATCACCGAGTCCGCTAAGGTGGCCGACTACGAGCAAGGGTTTGGCGTTAAAGGATGTGATTTAAGCCTGAGACATTGGTGGTCCGCTTACACCAGGCAATCCACCAGGGAACAAGCGGATAACGACCGCCTTGCAGAGTACCTGCTATCATCCGCCAGACTGGCTAAGCAACTCCGAGTGGTCATTCCCTGGGAATACGTGATATACGATGCCGAATCAAGCGAAGACCTGAATCGTCCCGGCACTATCCGGCTGCGCAAAGAACTTATACCAGGTAGACATTTATCTGGAGTCATTGTTCCTTTTCAGGGACGGCTTTCGGCAGACCCCCTCCACCAACTGACCTTCGAGAGGGAATGTACCTACTACGGGGTGCAGGTAGTCTACGGTGATGCCCCGGCCGGTCAGGATTGGGGGAGCCAAACCACAAGGCTAATTCAAGCTCAGGCCAACGCCCTGCGAGTCAAGTGCAATCGTGATAATGCCCTGGCGGGTAATATTGCTCGTGTTCTGGTAGGGAAGGTACCCGCTCACAGGGCACCTTATGGCTATATTTACCGTGCCGATAAGATTATCGAAGCGCGAACTGGGAGAGCTAAAGTGCTCCGCGCTCTTTGGGAAATAGATGCACTGGGACCAGACAATGAACCAGTCTGGGGAAGCCCGGCCTGGGTGGTAAGAAAAATCTTCGTCTGGATCGGAGACGAAGGCCGCACCGCCTATTGGGTGGCTAAGAAATTGGATGAGTTAAAGATTTCACCACCCTGCAGTATATCGTGGTCTCCTAAAGCCGTTATCAAGATAGCCGGTCGAAGGTGCTACACCGGAAAGGCCGAATACAATACAAACGGCCGTGTTGCTAATCCAGAGAGGCCTCTGGGGGATCTGACTATGGGAATAAGAAGAACGCTCCTTCGGCCAAAGCCTGAAAACGAAAGGGTGAAATTTGATGTTCCGCCTCTTATCAATGAAGGACAGTTCCTGAGAGCTAACAATAACCTCAGGGAAAGAGGCCGCGGCAGGGGCAAGCAAGGTAAAAGAATACAGGCGTTGTTCCGCACCCGGATGCTCTGTCCCCAGTGTGGCAAGCCAATGTCTGTCCTGCTTCGAAAAAAAGATAGCGACCAGATCTATTATTACTGCCGTGCCCATTACTGTTCATGGTTGAGAAACCCCTGCACCTACAGTCATTTCGTTCCAGGAACATGGGACGAGGAGATCTGGGAGGAGATCTGCACCATGATGAGCAGTGACGCCTGGCTGGAACAGCAGCTGGCCACGGAACTATCTCAGAGTCAGCATCTGGAGAAGCTCATCAGGCTGGAACAATTAAAGATCAGCCAGGCAGGACTTCGAATCAGCAAGGTACAGGAGGGATGGGAAAAGGGTTTCTACACACCTGAAGAAGTACAAATTAAACTCACCGAACAACGTGAAGTAGTTGCAAGGAGAGAGTCGGAGATTGTAAGACTTCGCGGTCAGATGGTGGATAGGGGTCTTAACTCCATAGAGGCCGAGTTACTGCGACAGGAGTTGAAGGCTCTAAGGAATCGAAATCTACAGGAGTCAACTTTCGAAGAGAGGGCCGACCTGGTTGCTAAACTCGGAATTAGGATTCTGCCGTCAGAGTACTTGAAGTCGAGGAAAATATTCTGCCGGCTAAACATTGCCGAAGCAAATGAAGAAAGGGAGCAGGCCAGTTTTGCAAAAGTGACCTTTGGTGGAGCTGAGGGGATTCGAACCCCTGACCTCCTCCGTGCAAGGGAGGCGCTCTCCCAATTGAGCTACAGCCCCACTTTAGCAGCTAGATTCACGTAGTTTGCTCACGATCGGCTCGTGAATAATTACTGAGCCTGTTTCCTCTCCCTCTCCACATCGTCGATGGAATTGTACCCTGCCTGCTGGAAAATGAAGGTGTATCGTTGCTCCGTTAGGCTTCGCCCCTCTTCGACAGCCTTAGAAATGTCCTTGAAGTATAGATCTAAGGTCTCATTGGAATAGGTCTCCAGTTCGCTATGGAGATAAACCCCCGCGGCATACTCGGCGCGCCCCTTGAAGGTTAGGGGGTATTGTTCTGCCAGTTCCTTCATCCAGCGACCCTCAACCTCGACGATCCTGTCGATAGTGGGGTTACTGTTAAGGCAGGGGATCAGATCATCAATCCGGGCGTATTTCAACTCCATCAGGTTCCTGTTCTCTTCCAGAGCCTCCTGGGCATCCCTCAGATAAGATTCCAGTGTCTCATTGGATAGGACGTGGAAGCCAGCTTTCCGCATCAGCTTGAAGGTCTCAGGCTGCTCTTGGCACGCCGAAGGGATGGCGGTCTGGACGGACAGAAACATGCGCAATTCGATATCAGTTATCTCTTTTAGCAACTCCTCGCGGTCTTTCTTCTGTACCATGGGAATGCTCCTACATTCGCTAGTGGCAATTCTAATGTATCGTGCTACGCTGGTCAACTGCTCAAGGCCAGCATCTGTTTTAAAGGGTCTTCGTGGCGCAGCTAATAAGGGGGGGGATTACCGCTTTGAGTGCAGAGGTGTTACTCGCCTTGGGAGATAACGGCTTTCACCCTCCGCTCGAAGACTCTCCGTTCCAGGAGAACACGCCTGTTACATCCCTGACACTTGATCCCGATATCGGCCCCCAGTCTCACCACCTGCCAGTCGTAGCTGCCGCAGGGGTGCTTCTTCCTCAGGCGTACTATATCTCCGAGCTTTGGCTCCATTGGTTCACCGCGCGGTTGCCAAATGCTGATTGATCAGATTGCGTAGCTTCAGTGCCTCACGGCGCGCCGCCATCGCAAAATCACTTTCTCTTGAAGCATACAGTATCTGCCTGGAGCTGTTTATAATTGCCTTCTCTCCATTAGAGTCGACACCGTATCTTACCGTTGCCGCTATGTCACCACCCTGAGATCCGATTCCAGGGATTAGCAATGGCAGCTCCGGGCAAAGCTCGCGAATTCTCCTCAATTGGTGGGGATAAGTTGCTCCAACTACAAGGCCAATGTTGCCGCGGGTATTCCATTCAACTGCCTTCAGCGCTACTATCTCGAATAGGGGGCTGGCGCTGTTACCTGACGCTGGTTCGAGAG
>Ga0114946_10000890_pt1 | contig 20474 bp, 16 predicted proteins | sample WalLakDeSediment_FD_88676 | JGI IMG/M metagenome (GOLD analysis project Ga0114946, IMG submission 88676) | Lake sediment microbial communities from Walker lake, Nevada to study Microbial Dark Matter (Phase II) - Walker Lake 11/02/13 Deep Sediment | ecosystem: Environmental > Aquatic >...
GATATGGCCTCCGGTACCTCCTCCGCTGATCATGATTCTATATGTTCCTTTGTCCTTTTTCAATTTATCAAGCAGTTTGGAATGCTTTTCTTACTTTATTCTCGTCACCGGGACTTTCAAGCGAATCAGCATGATCTCCCCTACTTACACTTAGTATAATCCCTACAGAAAAGCCGGTGAAAATCAAGGAAGTACCCCCCATACTTAGAAGCGGAAGGGGTAAGCCTGTTATTGGGCCTAAACCAACTGCAACAGCCATATTGACCATGGCCTGCAACACCAATGCAAAGCTGAGTCCTGCTGATAACAGTCCCCCAAATGGCTTGGTAGAAGTTGCCACTATTCTCATTCCTCTATACAACAGCGCCAAATACAGGAACAAGACTGTTGCCCCACCTATAAGTCCATATTCTTCTATAATGATGGCGTAAATGAAATCAGAGTAAGGATGGGGTAAGGTATTTCGCTGTTCAGATTTCCCAGGGCCTTTGCCTGTAATTCCTCCTGTTGATATGGCAATGAATGACTGTTCTGCTTGGAATGGAATTTCCCCTCCTGAAGTGAATTTTTCTATCCTGGAGAAGAATGTTCCTCCTCGCTGACCAAGGAAGACAGAAGCGGAAAGGAAAACTCCCCCTATCAGGATTACCATCATGATATACTTTGAAGGTACCCGTCCAATAAACATCAGCAGAAGACAGGTTGAAAAAAGTAATAAAGCTGTTGACATATTGGCAAAACCTATTAACATAGTAATCACTCCAATGACCACTATCATCGGTAAGAAAGATTTCTTAAAGTCGGCAATGTCTTTTTGCCGCTTGGCGAGCAAGCTGGCCAGGGTAGCTATTAAAGCCAATTTGGCAATATCTGAAGGTTGGAAAGCCTTGTTGATTCCCGGAATACTCAACCATCGGTTGGCCTCATTTACTGTGGAGCCGAAGGCATAAGTAACCACCAAAAGGGGAACGGATATGATCAGCAGGAACTTCCCTATCAAACCATAATATTTATAGGGTATTTTATGGGCAACCCACATGACAAAAAGTCCCATGAAAACCATCATTGAGTGGTCCAATAGGTATTTCTCAGTATTACCTCCGGTTTTTTTGTAAGCCAGGGAGCCGGTTGCGGAATACACCACAAGGATACTGATTACGGACAATAGGATTACAATCCCCCATATCATGGGGTCACCTTTGAGGTTCCTGTCTATCCATTGTTTGAATGATACCATCATGCCATTAATAATTTCAAGCGGTGTACGGCTGATTTAAATTGCTCTCCCCTGTCTTCATAATTTTTGAAAAGATCAAAACTGGCACATGCCGGCGAAAGCAAGACCACATCTCCTTCTTTACCATATTCCAGACCCCATTTGACTGCTTCTTCTATGCTCTGGGTTTCTTTGATATTTTGAATTTTCCCATCAAATGCTGTTTTAAGTTTGAGGTTGTCTATGCCCAAACAAATCAGCATCTTAACTTTTCGTTCTATTTCATTATGCAGGGCAAAATAATCATTGCCCTTGTCCACTCCCCCCGCAATCCAGATCAGAGGATTTTCATAGCTTGACAGGGCATAAGCAGTCGCATCTACATTGGTTCCTTTACTGTCATTGATAAAACTGACACCATTGATCACTGCCACTGGTTCCATTCTGTGCGCTGCATTTTTGAAATCCTGAAGAGATTCTCTGATGCACGTTTCCGAAACCCCTGCAATTTTAGCCGCCAAGGAAGCACACATGGTATTCAACATATTGTGTGTTCCTTTCAGGATAATTTCATTTTTATCAATGGCAATCTTTTTCCCGGGCATGCTAAGGTTGATGGCGTTTCCATCAAAATATCCTCCCCTTTCAGGCTGGGATTGGAGGGATACCGGAAAAGCTTCTGCATGCAAAGTGATTTTTTTCAACCCCTCCCCGATGTACTTATCCTCCAGGAAATAAATCACCGCATCACCGTCTCCCATATTCTTAAAAAGGGAAATTTTGGAGTCTACATACTTTTGCATGGAATAATCATACCTGTCCAAATGATCGGGAGTAATATTCGTAATAATACCAATTGATGGCTTCAGTTTTCTGAATCCATCTATTTGAAAACTACTTGCTTCCAATACCCACCATTCATGATCCCCATTAACCAACTGTCCTGCCCAACTTTGACCCATGTTCCCTCCAATCCCGACATCAAATCCCCCCTTCTTGAGTAAGTGGTAGGTTAATAGGGTAGTGGTAGTTTTTCCATTGGTACCGGTAATAGCGATCACTTTTCCTTTGGAAAATCTATAAGCAAATTCCAATTCATCAATAACCGGTATGCCCTTATCGATAGCAGCCTGAACAATAGAAGCTTTGTCAGGAATACCAGGGCTTTTAATGATCTCATCGGAAGAGAGAATTTCTTCTTCTGAATGTGTCCCTTCTTCAAATGGTATCATTTCCTGTTTTAACATATTTTTTCTTTCCGCACTTATAGAACCCTTATCGGATACCCATACCGCATAGCCTTTCTGTTTGGCCAGCAAGGCTGCCCCCACTCCACTTTCCCCTGCTCCAAGTATGGCTATCTTCTTTTCCATTATCTCAATTTCAAAGTTGCCAAAGTGATGATAGCCAAAAGGATTCCCACAATCCAAAAGCGGGTAACAATCTTGGCCTCATGAATATTTTTCTTTTGATAATGGTGATGAAGTGGAGACATCAGGAATATTCTCCGACCCTCACCATATTTATTCCGTGTGTATTTAAAATAACTCACCTGCATGATGACAGAAAGGTTCTCCACCAGGAAAATCCCGCATAATACCGGAATCAGCAACTCTTTTCTCAAAGCTAATGACAGAACTGCAATCACACCTCCCAGCATCAAACTTCCTGTATCGCCCATAAATACCTGGGCAGGGAAGGCATTGTACCACAGGAATCCAACACATGCTCCCACAAAAGCAGAGCAAAAAATCACAAGCTCTGCAGAATTTGGAATGAAAAAGACATTGAGATATTGTGAAAAAATCGCATTCCCGGAAATGTAAGCAAAAATGGCAATCGTAAGGCCTATGATAGCCGATGTCCCTGCTGCCAGCCCATCTATTCCATCAGTGATATTCGCCCCATTGGAAACAGCAGTGATGATAAAAATCACCAATAAAATATATAGAATAGGGGTGACGCGCTCACCTAAGAATCCAAGAAAGTTTTCATAATTAAGCTCATTATTTTTCATAAAAGGAATGGTGGTTTTGGCAACCTTTACATCCTTAAAGGCAGGAGTCTCAACGACACCTTCTTCTATAGAAACAGGATTGGTAAATTGTCTGACCACAACACCTTCATGAAAATAAAGTGTGGCTCCAACAATGATACCGACTGTGATCTGACCTACAATTTTGAACCTACCTGCCAGTCCTTCCTTATTTTTTTTGAATACTTTGATATAATCATCGACAAAGCCGATGGCCCCCAACCAAATCGTGGTAATCAACAAGAGAATGATATAGATATTGTTAACATTGGCAAAAAGCAAAGTGGGTATAACAATGCCTGCTATGATCATAAGCCCACCCATGGTAGGTGTTCCTTTTTTTTCAGCCTGCCCTGTCAAGCCTAAATCCCGTACAGGTTCACCGATTTGTTTGGACTGTATCCAATTGATGATATTTTTTCCGAAAGTGATAGTAATGATCAAGGACAAGAGTGCTGCCATACCCGCTCTGAAAGAGATATAGCGGAATACCCCGGTTCCCGGAATATCCAATACACTGTCCAAATAATCAAAAATCGGATACAACATATCTTTATTAATTCAGCATTTTGAGCATTTCTTTAACCACTTCCCTGTCATCGAATGGGTATTTGACCCCCTTAATTTCCTGATAAGTTTCATGGCCTTTTCCGGCAATCAGAATTATGTCCCCCTTATTTGCCATCACACCTGCTGTCTTGATGGCTTCCCTTCTGTCCTCAATGATCAGCGTTTTCCTGAAATCAACAGGATTAACCCCTGCCTCCATTTCTTTCAAAATAACCATTGGTTCCTCATCTCTTGGATTGTCAGATGTAAGGATCACCTTGTCACTAAGTTTCGTGGCTATTTTGGCCATTACGGGTCTTTTGGACCGGTCTCTATTCCCGCCACAGCCTACAACGGTAATTATTTTTTCACCACCTGATCTGACACCCTGTATGGTTTTCAATACATTTTCCAGTGCATCTGGAGTATGGGCATAGTCTACTATAGCGGTGATGCCATGTATGGTAATCTTATCGAATCTTCCTTGGGCACCTTTAATTTTTGAAAGCTGCATCAATACTTCATCCTCATCTTCACCCAAGAGTATAGCCACTCCAAATACAGCCAGTAGATTATAGGCATTAAACTCACCTATCATCCGGAACCAAATTTGTTTGTTGTTAAGATCCAGTTCCAGACCATCAATTGTATTGGAAAGTACTTTGGCTTTAAAATCCGCCGGGTATTTAAGCCCAAAAGTCTGTCGGGTTCCTTTGCAATTCTGAAGCATGACCAAACCTCTTTTATCATCGGCATTGACTAAAGCAAAGGCATCTTTAGACAACTCATCGAAGAGCTTTTTCTTGGCCTTGATGTATTCATCAAAAGTCCCATGGTAATCTAAGTGGTCATGGGAGATATTGGTAAAGACTGCACCGGTTAAGGTCAAACCTGATAACCTTTCCTGCACAATGGCATGGGAAGAGGCTTCCATGAAGCAATAGGTACATCCTTCATCCACCATCCTTCTCAAAAGAGACTCAATGGCAATTGGATGAGGTGTTGTATGGGTGGCGGGAATAATATCGTCATTGATCCTGTTTTCTACTGTGGAAAGCATTCCAACATTATACCCCATTTCCCTGAATAACTGATACAAAAGAGTGACGGTACTGGTTTTTCCATTCGTTCCAGTAACCGCCACTAACTTGAGCTTCTCAGATGGATTTTCGAAATAATTGGCCGCCATGATTCCGAGTGCCTTTGAAGAATCAACTACTTGTACATAGGTAATTCCATCTTTAAAGACTTCCGGAAGTTTTTCACATACAACCGATGTGGCCCCTTTTTCCAAGGCCAAAGGAATAAATTGGTGACCATCAACTTGGGTGCCCTTTACGGCTACAAATACTGATCCCTCTGCCACCAAGCGGCTGTCAAAGGCAATTTCTTTGACCCTAACTTCCATATTCCCTATGGTTGAGGTTAAAGAAACTTTATACAATATGTCTTTTAAGGCCTTCATTTATCCCAAAATCAAACTTATTACATAGTTTTGTTGAACAGGAGAACCTGGACTGAGGGATTGGTTTTTCACCCTTCCTTTTCCCTGATACACTACTCTCAATCCTTTATTCTCCAGAACATATAAAGCATCCCGTAAAGGCAGCCCGCTTACATCCGGAACAGTCGGGGACTCCACCGGAGTGGATTTCCATTGGATTGATCTGGCCTCTGGCACTGATTGTACCCAATTTTCTGCCTGACCACTGTAGTGGTTTGAAATACCGAACTTATTACAGATCATTTGCAACTCATCTACTTTCCCTGCCTGTATGTAAGGAAACTCATTCCCTGCCTGAGCAACATAAGTTCCAATAGGGAACTTACTGTTTAATTTCAGGTCCTGCGAATAGATTTTGTCAGCAATTTCTTTGAAAACCGGGGCTGAAACATCACCCCCATAGGCGGCAAATCCCTTAGGACTATCTATGACCACAATGGCACTGTACTTGGGATTATCTGCTGGAAAATATCCCGCAAATGAGGTATAGTACTTTTGCGTATAGCGCCCATCTATCAATTTTTGAGCAGTTCCTGTTTTACCGGCAATACGGTATTCAGTGTTATAAACATTTTTAGCTGTACCATTCTTCACCACCCCTTCAAGCAATTCCTGCAATTGTTTGATGGTTTTGTCAGATGCAATGCTCTTTTTCAATACCTCAGTTTGGTATTTCTTCTCTATTTGGTTGCCTCTGGCAATGGCCTGGACAATCATAGGTTTGACCATTTTCCCATTGTTGGCCACTGCATTATAAAACATCAAAGTATGGAGGGGAGTCAATTTGGATTCATAGCCAATTGACATCCATGGAAGGGTAGTTCCATACCAATATTTGTCCCCAGGCTTTTTGAAATAAGGCACCCCTTCTCCTTTCAATTGGAAACCTAGGGGTTTATCCAATCCCGCTTTTTCTACATAACCAACAAAAACTGAAGGGGAATGGCCAAAATGCTGATCCACCAACTTAGAAATGGCAACATTGGAAGATTTTTCAAATGCTTCCCTTACTGAAATCTTTCCATAGCCTCCATTTTTCACATCCCTCATGACACGGTCATAAAAGCGGTAGGTGCCATTTCCTGTTTCTATCATATCATTTAACCCAACTTTGCCTTCCTCCAACAAAGCCAACATGCTCAGCAGTTTAAAGGTGGACCCAGGCTCTGTCAGGCCTTGGTCTCCTATGGCAAAGTTGTAATTTTCACCATAGCCATTCCCACTTTTGTTTTTTTGAAGGTTGGCAATTGCTTTGATATGTCCGGTAGCTACTTCCATTACTATTACTGAACCAAATTCCGCATCTTTATTCATGAGTTGCCTTAACAAGGCTGATTCGGCCACATCTTGAATATTCACATCCAAAGTTGTCAGTATATCATATCCGTCATCCGGTTTCACATCAGCAGCATCAAAAACCGGCTTCCATGAACCTCCTGCAATTCTCTGGAAAAGGGCTTTGCCATTTTTCCCTTCCAAATGCTCATTAAAACTATATTCAATACCAACGCCGTATTTATCCTCATTGATAAAACCCACCGTCCGTCCGGCAAGGTTATTAAACGGCTGGTACCTCTTTTCTACTTTTTCAAAAATCACACCCCCTGACATTCTACCATTCCTGAATATTGGCCATGTCGACATTTTTTGCATTTCCTGGTACCCAACCTGCTTTCTATTTAGGATCAGATAACGTTTACCGCTACTTCTGGCATCTGAAATCATGCGCTTATAAGAATCCGCAGACCTGTCCTTGTAGTAGGCGGACAACAAATAGGAAAGAGAGTCTATTCCTGAACGAAAAACATCATCCTTGGCCACTAAAGGGTCCAGAACTATCCTGTAAAATGGCAAACTTGTAGCCAGTAGACTTCCATCAGCAGCATAAATATTCCCTCTGGTGGCGCTTACCTGTCTAAACTGAAAATTGATGGATTCAGACTTTGCTGCCCACTTCTCACCTTCCACAAACTGCAAATGGACAACCTTATACAAGATTGCCCCGGCAAATAGGGCCACTACTATAAAAGCAACCCTCACCCTTAGCACTATGGAACGTTTTATATTCACTTATTTGCCTTGATTTTTATTGGTGGTTCATTCAGTTCAACTATGCCCAAAGGAGCTATTTTCCTTGCGACTTCAGACTGCTTGCTACTCAACATATATTCCGCTTCAAGGGTAGTCACATCTGCCCTCAGATCTTCTACCTCCCTTTGCATGACTTCAATTTTCCTTATCAGATTTTCCGCCCTATGGTTACTCCATATATAAATGAGCGCCAATAGGGCCACATATAGAAAAGGTGGAACTAACCTGACCGGTATTCCTTCTCCCAAAAATCCACGTAAATTAAGCTTTTCCTCCATTAGGGTAAAGATGTTCTTGCCTTGCCCTGTTGGAGAAGTTGGCTTCTTAATCTTCTTCTTGAATGTGTTCTGGCGCATCTTTAAACCCTTTTTGCTATTCTCAACTTGGCGCTTCTGGCCCTGCTGTTTATTTGAATTTCCCCGGAACTTGCCACTATGGCTTTTCTTACTACCGGCTCTAATGGCCTGATCAGATTTCCGTAGAAGTCTTTTTCTACCTCACCTTGGAATTTGCCTTTATTGATGAAGTTCTTTACCAACCTGTCCTCCAACGAATGGTAGCTCATCACCACCAATCTTCCTCCAGGCTTCAGAACTTCAATTGTCTGCATCAACATATCCTCCAGCGCACCCATTTCATCATTTACTTCAATCCTTAAGGCCTGGAATACCTGAGCAAAGTATTTGAATTCTTTGCCCCTTGGCGCATACCGTTGCAACAGGGACTTAAAACTCTCCGTAGTTGTAAAAGGACTTATGGCCCTTTGAGCAACTATCGCCTGTGCCAAGGTTTTGGCATTCTTGACTTCCCCATAGATTCCGAAAATCTTATGAAGTTGACCCTCATCGTAGGTATTGAGGACGTCTTTGGCCGATATGCTCATGGCAGCACTCATTCGCATATCCAGCTCACCTTCGAATCTGGTTGAAAAACCCCTTGTGGGTTCATCTATTTGGTGGGAAGAAATCCCCAAATCAGCTAGTATTCCATCTACTTTCGTCACCTCGTATAACCTGAGGTATTTCCTGAAATCTCTGAAATTGGCCTGAATGAATGTAAATCTTGGATCATCAGGCACATTGGCTTCAGCATCTGCATCCTGATCAAAACCATACAAATGACCTTTTTCAAGACGCTTCAGGATTTCTTTGGAATGTCCACCTCCACCAAAAGTAAGGTCGACATATACTCCATTAGGATCAATATCCAGCCCCTCAATGCACGGCTCAAGCATCACTGGAATATGGTAATTATATACTGTCATGAGTCAGGAAAGATATTTATCCATCAACTGGGACAGTTCTGCCTGGTCAGCCACAATATTTTGTTGGTATTTTTCAGGACTCCATATTTCCACAAAACCTCCTACACCTATCAACACCGCATCCTTATCAATTCCAGCCCATGTCATAAAAGTTTTGGGAATCAAAAAACGTCCTGCATTATCGAGTTCCACCTCGGTCATACTTTCAAAAAAGCTTCTTTTGATAAGCCTTTGTACCGGATCACGATCGGAAAGCGAGCTGATCTGGTGTAAAAGTTTTTTAAACTCAACCTGGGTGTACAAAGCAAGACAGCCATCGTCTCCCTGACGGAGAATGAGCTCGTTGCCATTGGATTCCGGAATTGCCGCCTTTATCTTGGCAGGCAAAGCCAGACGTCCTTTGGCATCGACCTTACATTCATACCGACTGTTGAACATTCCCATGGGCTTATCTTGAGTTTGTTATAATTACAAAAGTAAGAAAAGCTTCAACACATTCCACCACTTTCCCCCACTTTTCTCCACTTTTTTATAAAACTATCTAAAAGTTTGAATTATCACAACATTTTTTTAAAAATTTCATGTTTTTTTTACTTGATGATCAGACCGTTGCAGGATAATTAACTTTTTAAAAAAGTGGCTAATTTGATTCAAAAACAAAAAAAATATTAAAATCACCCAACTTTTATTTTTCTATCGGAGCCTAATTGCAAAAAGATGGAAAAAAGTGGGAGAAAATCCCAAGCTTTATATTTTGAACAGCAGTTTGTTCAAAAAATCCTGAGTTCTCAGAATTTTAAATTGAATAAATACCGTTGATGAACTATTTTTTAAAAAAATGAATTAACCCTATCATATTTATAGGTTATTTAAATTTGAATTATAGTCAAAGATTTATATGGATCACGAAAAAGTGCTTTCTCTTATCTTATTTTTATGTTTTCTGATTTTCTCATCCTGCAATGAGGTCCATAAGACCAAACACAACCTTCAGGGAATTTGGCAGGCTGAACTGGGCATTGATCCTCATTTTATCCCTTTTAGTTTCAGCCTTAAAAAAAATGGTGAAAAGTGGCAATCTGAAATATACAATGCCGATGAAGTGCTCTTTTATGATGAAGTGCTTCAAATTGGAGATTCCTTGATTATCCAAATGGGCATATTTGATTCAGCAATAAAATCCAGCATCCAACCTGATGGAAGTCTCAAAGGGGTTTTTGTAAAAAACCATATTGAAGGCTATAGTATTCCATTTGAGGCAAAAAAAGAAACCGGAACCCGTTTCCCTGTTACCCATGCGAATCCAACGGAATTTTCCGGAAAATGGAAAACAGTATTTGAAAACACCAGCGGAAAGCAATATGATGCCATTGGTGTATTCCAACAAAATGGAAACCAAATTACGGGAACATTTCTGACTACCCTTGGGGATTATCGGTTTCTTGAAGGCAATAGTAATGGGGATACGTTTTCCTTAAGTGCTTTTGATGGTAGCCACGTATATCTCTTTACAGGGAAAAAACTGGAAGATGGTTCCATTAAAGGTGAATTTAGAAGTGGTCCTATTTACATCGAATATTTCACTGCGGTCAGGGATGATGATTTCGAATTGCCTGATGCATACTCCTTGAACTTCCTAAAAGAGGGTTATGAAAAACTTAGTTTTTCCTTTCCTGACCTTGAAAAGAAAATTGTTTCCCTGGATGATGCGCAATTCAGTAATAAGGTGGTACTGGTTCAATTATTCGGAACTTGGTGTCCCAACTGTATGGATGAAACAAAATTTTTGGCTGATTGGTACAGGAAGAATAAAGACCTTGGCATAGAGATCATTGGATTGGCTTTTGAAAGCAAAGAAGACTTCGAATATGCAAGTTCCAGAGTAAAAAAAACCAAGGAAAAGTTAAATGCAGGGTACACATTTCTAATTGCAGGAGTAAGTAACAAAGAAAAGGCATCCGGGGCATTGCCTGCATTAAATCAGGTAATCGCCTTTCCTACTTTAATATATATAGGCCGGGACGGGAATGTGAAAAAAATTCATACCGGTTTCTCCGGACCAGGAACAGGAGTTTATTATGAAAGGTGGATAGAGGAACATGAAGAACTGGTTCACAGGCTTTTGGCGGAGTAAATTGAATAAGAATTATTCAAACCTTATTTGAATTACTTTTTCCTATCGATGGTATACCTGACCAAACCTTCCAGGGAGACCTTGTATTCAGAATCAGGAAATTCTCTTAGCAGGTCTAAAGCCTCTCCAAGGAATCTGTTCATTACGCTTGTGGCATAACCCAATCCTCCGGATTTTTTAACAAAAGAAATCACTTCATTGACTGCCTTCTTGTCTTCATTTTTGTTCCTTATAAGGTAAATTATTTTCTTTTTATCCAACCAGGAAGCATTATTGAGGGCATAGATCAATGGAAGCGTCATCTTTTTCTCTTTGATATCAATTCCAAGAGGTTTTCCTATTTCATCTTCACCATAATCAAAAAGATCATCTTTTATCTGGAAGGCCATTCCTACCTTTTCTCCAAAATCCCTCATCTTTTCGATCAAATCCGGTCCTGCACCTGAAGTTGCTGCACCCACAGCACAGCATGACGCTATCAAACTGGCAGTTTTTTGACGGATGATCGTATAGTATACCTCTTCGGTTATGTCCAATTTTCTTGCTTTGGCAATCTGCAAAAGCTCTCCTTCTGACATTTCTCTCACCGCATTGGACACGATTCTAAGGAGATCAAAATCTCCGTTATCCACACTCAAAAGTAAGCCCCTTGACAATAGATAATCCCCTACAAGTACAGCGATTTTATTTTTCCAAAGTGCATTGACTGAAAAGAATCCCCTTCTGTAATTGGCATCATCCACCACATCATCATGCACAAGCGTGGCAGTATGAAGTAATTCTATCAGAGCAGCCCCCCTGTAAGAGGCCTCTGTAACCCCTCCGCTTACCCCAGCTGTAAGAAAAACAAACATAGGACGCATCTGCTTCCCCTTACGCCGAACGATATAGTTGGTAATATGATCAAGAAGTTTGACCTTACTTTTCATAAAGTCACGGAATTTTTTTTCGAATTCCTCCATTTCCACTGAAATGGGTTCTTGTATTTGTTTGAGGTCAGCCTTCATAAAAGAATCAGGATACAATAATACAATGGATTCGCACTTGGACAAAACCATAATATCAATTATTCCTAATACAAACCATCAATTCTCTATAATCGTTATGGATTTTTGCATTAATTTGAAATAAGTAACCAACATTCCGATTTTTATTATCTTTGTTGATAACCCAAAACTGAACTCTCTTGTCTGAAGGATATATAAAACATAAATACGAACCCATTCTTCCCCAAAAGGATGAATGGCCTGTGGTCAAATTGAGTAAAAACAGGAAGAATTTTGTCAAAACTGTAGCAGAAAACAGCAAAAAATCCATTCTTGAAATCACCGGAAACAATATAGATCTGCTCAAGGAAGAATTGGAGACTACCCTTTACCGGGAAAAATTAAGGATCAAGCAAAATCCTTGGGCGGTAGACCCGGATGATGAGAAAGATTTCTGGAGAAAGGTAAGGTCTTCATTGGTCCAAACCAGCACAGATAATTCCCTGACAAAGACTCAAAAGAAAAAGATATACCTGGAGATTTTGAACGATATTACCATGAGGTATTCGGAAGAAATTGCCAGTAACTTCGTCCACACCCATTACAAAGTAACCAGAAGGATTGTCACTTTTGGCTTTGCCAGACTTTTGAATGCCGCAAGGGTGAAGGGTATAAAATCCATCTTCAGCAACCAATATACACTTCAGGACAAAATCCAGATTGTAGGAGAAACAGACCAGATCCGGGAATTGGCATCCAAGGGTACCATTGTAATGGTCCCTACCCATTTTTCCAATCTTGACAGTATTTTGATCGGGTGGATAATTTCTGTTTTAGGGCTTCCTCCATTCATATATGGTGCGGGTTTGAATTTATTCAATATCGGTATTTTCGCCTATTTTATGAATGCCCTGGGAGCGTATAAAGTAGATAGGAGAAAGAAAAACCTACCCTATCTTGAAACCCTTAAAACTTATTCATCTGAAGCCATTCAATTCGGCGTACACAGCCTCTTCTTTCCGGGAGGAACCCGCTCCAGAAGCGGTGTGATAGAAAAAAAATTGAAACTCGGATTGTTGAGCACTGCAGTTGAGGCACAAAGAGCAAATTACCAGAAAGGTATCAAGGATGTAAATGGAAAGGTTTTTATAGTTCCTGTAACGATCAACTACCATTTTGTATTGGAGGCCCCAGGCTTGATCCAGGAGCACTTATCAATCGTAGGGCAGGAAAGATATTATAAAGAAAGAGATGAATTTTCAACTTCCTATAAAATCTCCAAATTCCTGGTCAAGTTCTTTACTAAGGGCTCGGATATTTCCGTTTCCATTGGGAAGGCAATGGATGTATTGGGAAACTATGTTGACAATTCAGGAAACAGTTTTGACAGACATGGAAGAAAAATTGATACCAGAGACTATTTTATTTCAAACGGAAATGTTACAGTGGACCCGCAAAGAGAGGAAGAATACACTTACCATCTCGGAAAGAGAATTGTAGAGGAATTCCACATCAATAACAGGGTTTTCAGTTCACACCTGGTGGCTTTCACTGCATTTCAAATGATCAAACAAGACAATAAAAAATTAGACCTCTATAGCCTGCTTAGGTTGCCGGAAGAAGATATTTTCCTGGTATATGTAGAATTCAGGGAGGCCTGTAAGATGGTTCTGGACAAAATTTTTGAATTGGAGGCCCAGGGAAAGTTGCAGGTTGCCCCACATATGGAACAGGATATAGATGTGATCATCGACCACGGTCTCGAAAATGTAGGCATGTACCATGCCAAGCGTCCTTTGATAAAAAACAGAAACGGGAATATAGAAACCCAGGAGTTGACATTATTGTATTACTATCACAATAGATTAGACGGATATGACCTCGAAAAGCTCTTCTAAAGAAAAATCAGTTGGGGTCGTCGGAATGGGAAGTTTCGGTACTGCCATTGCCAATATTTTGGCTGAAAAAAGTAAAGTCATTGTCTTCGCAAGGCGTTCAGAATTGGTGGACGAGATCAATCATCACCATCAGGTTGATGGCCTTCCTATCCATGAGAATATTGTTGGAACACAGGATCCTGAAATGCTCTGCGAATCATGTGATACTATTTTTTTCATGGTACCTTCCAGTGCTTTCCAGGAGGTAATCCGCTCTTTTTCCCCTTACCTTTATCCTTACCATTTGGTTATCCATGGTACCAAAGGACTTTGCCTGAACTTGCCTGAAGGAAAAACCCTTTCTGAAATGAAAAGTATCAACAGGGAAAATATCCTGACCATGAGCGAGGTCATATTAAAAGAAACTGTAGCTATAAGGGTCGGATGCCTTGCCGGACCTAATCTTGCCAGGGAATTGTATTTGGGACAGCCAGCCGCCACAGTGGTCGCCAGTAAATACAATGAAGTAATTTTGGAGGGGCAAAGATTATTGAGAACCGATAAGTTCCAGGTCTATGGCAATTCCGATATTGTAGGTGTGGAACTCAGTGGTGTTTTGAAGAACATCATTGCCATTGCTGCTGGCGCGTTGGCAGGTCTGGGACTTGGAGAAAATGCCAAAGGCTTATTGGTATCAAGGGGCATGGTGGAACTGGTCTACTTGGGTAACGCCCTGGGAGGCAGTATCAAATCGTTCATTGGACTAGCAGGTATTGGAGATCTGGTGACTACCTGTAATTCCACCCTTTCCAGAAACTACACCGTGGGATATAGATTGGCTAAAGGTGAAAAACTCCCCGAAATCCTTGAAAGTATGGATGAAGTGGCAGAAGGTATCAATACCGTTAGATTAATCAAGTCTTTCGTTGAAGGTAGGGGAATGCGGGCGCCCATCACTGAAAATTTGTATAAGGTATTATTTGAGGACCTGAAAATCGAGGAAGCATTACAATATTTGATGAAATATCCCTTCAGTGTGGATGTGGACTTTTTATAGCAGTTTGATGAAGAAGATAGAACAATCAAAAGAGAATTTAAAAAGTAATAATTTACAGTTTGATTAAATTACTCTTTGGATTTTATTTAGTTTGGATATCTTGAGCAATTATTATTTGGAAAGACCCTGAATTAAGTCAAATATGCTCAAACGCGGAATCCAAAAATGGGACCTGGTTTTTTTAATCATTAACTCTGTCATCGGTGCTGGCATCTTTGCATTGCCAGCCAAGGTCTTTGCCCTCTCAGGGGTGTATTCTGTCCTTGCTTTTTTTGTTTGCGCTTTGGTAATGATGATCCTGATTTTGGTATTTGCCGAAGTGAGTTCCAGATTTGAACAGACGGGTGGGCCCTACTTATATGTTAATGCAGCCTTTGGACCAATACCGGCATTTGTAATCGGATGGCTTTTGATGCTGACCCGCCTGTTCAGTTATGCCACACTCATCAATTTGATGGTACTTTATCTATCCTTCTTTTCTGATGTTTTCGATCAACCTGAAGTAAGGATTGGGATGATTCTTTTTATAACAGGTCTGATCACCTATTTTAACTGGATCGGGGTAAAAAACACTGCCAAAGTCAGCAATATCCTCACCGTAGCCAAGTTGTTTCCCTTGGCCGTGTTTATCGTGGTCGGTCTGTTTTATATAGATTTTGATTTGATTGAACCAGGCCCGCTTCCGGGGTGGAAGGATTTTTCTGCTTCCACTTTATTACTGATTTTTGCTTTTGGGGGATTTGAAGCAGGCTTGGTAAACAGTGGGGAAATCGTCAATCCCAAGAAAAACCTGCCATTTGGTCTTATTACAGCCGCCGCAGTTATTGCAGGATTTTATGTTTTGATACAAGTGGTATCCATAGGTACACTTCCCAATCTTGCCGAATCAGAAAAACCTTTAGCAGATGCTGCCACAGGTTTTATGGGTTGGTGGGGAGGAATGTTTATTACCGTGGGGGCAGCCGTCAGTATCATGGGAACTTTGAATGTTCAGATTCTCAGCGGATCAAGGCTTCCTTATGCCTTAAGTTTGGAAGATCAGCTCCCAAAACTGTTCAGTAAGGTACATCCGAAATTTGCCACCCCTTGGGTTTCTATCCTTTTCTTTTCTGGAATGGTTGCCATTGTGGCCATAGTTTGGGGATTTATGAGTTCACTGGCGGTTTCTGTAATCTCCAGACTCATACTTTATGCTTTGGTGTGTGCATCTTTGATCAAATTAAGAAAGTCACAACCCATTAGGGACTATTTCAGAATCCCATATGGAAACCAACTGGCTTTAGCTGGAATCCTGGCTACCATTTGGTTACTTTCAGGAACCCAATCTGAAGAAATCTGGGATACTTTTCTTTGGACCGGGCTGGGATTGGTAATATTTGGTATCCATTCTTTTTTCAAAAATAATTTAAAATAATAAGGAATTATTCATACTGACATCCATCGAATTAATTAAAAAATTATGATATTTACCTCACAACCATTAATGTCATCAACTATGAAAAAACTTTTTACAACTCTTTTTATTATCTCCATTTCCTTTTCCTCTATTTTTGCCCAAGCCAAAATAGTAACATCAGGAACCAAACCTTATTTCACTTCAGGTGGTGAGTGGATTTTCTCAACAGGAACCCTTCCAAACAACAATAATGTACTCAGGTTTTCCCCGGTCATAAACGTACAGAATCTCCTAAATTTTGATCAAAGCGAGTCTTTCGGTTGGTTTACAGGCATCAATATCCGTAACGTAGGTTTCATTTTTGACGAATCCGCATCTGTAAGGAAAAAAGTGAGAAATTACAATCTGGGTATTCCTATTGGAGTAAAGCTTGGTCAATTGGACAACAGGTTTTTCTTTGCCGGCTACGAGTTTGAGATTGCTATGAATTATAGGGAACGGACATTTGTTGATGAGGTCAGGACTGAAAGGTTCAGTGTGTGGTTCAGTGATCGTGTAAATACTCTTCAGCATGCCCTATTCATCGGCTATACCTTGCCAAAAGGGACAAGTATCAAGGCTAAATATTACCTGAATTCGTTTTTTAACCAAGGGTTTAACGCGTCAGATGGAAATGGTGGTACTTTCCAGCCATATGCAGGTTTGGATGCAAACATTTTCTACATTTCTTTGAATTTTGCCTTGTTCAAAAAATGGGAATTAGTGGCTTTGGAGGATTGAAATCCATTCAAAACTTCCATAAAGCTCTTTTGAATCCTCTATAACGATAGCTCCAGTTTTGCTTTTTCCTGAAAGCAAGAAAAATGAATAGAAGATTGAAAAAATAGACCATACCATAATAAACTTAATTTTTTTCGGTTATTCTACCTACTTTCTTTGTGGAAATTGCTTTATATTAAAACAAAATTAAGCGTTCTGTCATGTCCAATAAGTCCATTTATTTATTTTTATTGTTAATTGTCTTAGAGATATTTCCTGCCATTGCCCAAAAACAAAAGGTTTGGCTGGATTCAGATACAGGCAATGAAATGGATGACCTGTATGCCATTGTAAGACTATTGAAAGACCCAAGTGTAGAGGTGGTAGGCTTAAGTTCAGCACATTTCAACAATCCGGATCTTCTGGTTTTTGAAAAGTGGAATGCCTATGACACGAAAGATCTGAATACCTTGGAAGACAGTCAAAGACTGAATGAATTGATCCTGAATACCATGGGGCTTAGCCATATCCCTCATCCTAAGGGGGGAGACCGTCAAATTGGCCGGGCCTGGGGTGGCACAGAACCCAGAAATTCTCCTGCAGTTGAGGCCATAATTGCCTTGGCAAAATCCCTGCCGGATGGTGAAAATTTGGATATCCTCACCTTAGGTGCTTTGAGTAATATTGCAAGTGCCTTAATCATTGCTCCTGAAATCAAACCAAGGATAAGGGTGTTTTCCTTGGGGGCACGTTACAATCAGACCAACAGGGCATGGAGTAAAAATGAATTCAATATCCGAAATGACCTGAATGCATTCGATTATTTGCTGGATCAAAGTGATTTGGATTTCACGGTTATGCCTCTTGAAACAGCCCTACCTCTTCAGTTTGACCGGGATGATACTTATGCAAAAACAGATGACAATGTACCTATAGAGAAAATCTTGGCCGATAGATGGCGCGAACAAAATCCTCAGGACAAAACCAGGGTTATGTGGGATCTGGCTTTGGTACAGGCCTACCTGTTGCCGGAATTTTCCGAAACCCTTTTGGTTAACAGTCCTCCTGAAAATAAGAGTTTCACAGTTCGCATATATTCAAAAATTGACCGGGATGCATTGATGGTAGATTTCTGGAGGGTGTTAAAGAAATAAATAGAAGCGTTCAAGTTATTCCTTTGAAATCAGGAGTTGATTGTGAATTTCATGATTATTGGTTTAATTCATGGTTATTTTTTTTTATTATATTGAATTTCCAAAACCATATGAAATCTTATTGATCAATTATGAGATCCCAAAAAACCATCACTCTTGTTACCATACTTTCAGTACTTTTTTCCTGTTCTCCTAGAGAGGATTTCAAAATGCCCGATTATTCCAAATGGGAGCATTATGGAGGAACAAAAGACGCTTCGAGGTATTCGTCACTCTCCCAGATCAACAAAGAAAATGTCAAGAATCTGGAAATAGCCTGGACATTCAATACATCGGATGCCACGGAAAGAAGCCAGATCCAGACCCAGCCGATTATGGTGAATGGTGTCTTTTATGGGGTGAGCCCGCAGATCAACGTCTTTGCCTTACAGGCAGGTACAGGAAAACCACTTTGGAGATTCAACCCTTTTCAATTGCTGGGTGGAGAAAATTCCTGGGCCGGAGTCAACAGAGGACTGGCCTATTGGGAGGAAGGTGATGACAAAAGGATTTTCTTCGGTGCTTCCAATTACCTGATTGCTTTGGATGCCACTTCCGGAAGACCGATTGAAACCTTTGGTGAAAAGGGGATGGTGGATCTCAAAAAAGAACTGGATACAGATGTGGAAGATTTTCTCCTTGTCAGCAATACGCCAGGAGTGATTTATAAAGACAAAATTATCATGGGAATGCGCCTATCTGAAGGATTGGATGCTGTTCCCGGACATATCCGTGCCTACAATGTAAAAACAGGAAAGAGAGAATGGATTTTCCACACTATACCTCATGAAGGGGAGTTTGGCTATGACACCTGGGAAGCAGAACACATCAAAGACATAGGAGCAGCCAATAATTGGGCAGGTATGAGTCTGGACGAGGACAGGGGCATAGTGTATGTTCCAACAGGATCAGCTTCCTATGATTTTTGGGGAGGATATAGGCATGGAGCCAATCTCTTTGCAAACTCTCTGATAGCATTGGATGCCAATACCGGAGAAAGAATCTGGCATTTTCAGGCAGTACACCATGATATGTGGGACAGGGATTTTCCTGCTAACCCCAATTTGATCCGCATAAAAAAAGAGGGTAAGTGGATTGATGCTGTCGCGCAAACCTCCAAACAAGGCTATGTATTTGTATTTGACAGGGTAACAGGTGAACCTATTTGGCCAATAGAAGAGCGACCGGTTCCCCAATCTACACTTCCCGGGGAAAAGAGTTGGCCTACTCAGCCCCATCCCACCCTGCCAGAGCCATTTATGCGGATAGTGTATACGGAGAATGAAATATTAAAACTTACTCCGGAATGGGAAGCTGACATCAGAGGGAAATTGGAAAATGTAAAATTCGGTAACATGTGGCTTCCTCCAAGCCACGAGCATGGAATTGTGCTATTCCCGGGAATGGATGGAGGGGCCGAATGGGGAGGTTCATCCTTTGATCCTTACACCCAGACTTTATATGTTAATGCCAATGAAATGCCATGGGTCATCAAAATGGGGGCCAATCCAAAATCTACAAGTCTTGGTCAAAGCATTTATGCCAACTACTGTGCCAACTGCCACGGTATGGACCGCAAAGGCAATCCTCCTGCATTTCCCACACTGATAGGACTTGAAAAAAAGTTTGATGAAAACAGCCTGGACAACCTCATCAAAAATGGAAAAGGTGCCATGCCGGCTTTTTCCCATATTGCCGAAAATGAACGTAAAGCCATGATAGCCTATTTATTTGGAGAAGAAGCCGATGAACCTGGCGCCAAAAAAGAACTGGAAGGCGGAACAGAAAGGTTAACACCACAATATTACATGCAGGGCTATTCCAGGCTTCTCACAGAGGATGGCTATCCGGGAATCCAACCTCCATGGGGCACTCTTACAGCCATAGATATGAATACAGGGAAAATCAAATGGCAATCCGTACTGGGAGAATTTGATGAGCTTACTGCCAAAGGATTCGAACCAACCGGAACGGAAAACTATGGCGGACCTGTGACTACAGCCGGTGGGTTGGTTTTTATTGCCGCGACCAAGGATGAAAAAATCAGGGCTTTTGACAAGGATAGCGGTAAAGTATTATGGGAGGCCAAACTCCCTGCTGCCGGACATGCTACCCCGGCCGTTTATGAGGTGAACGGCAAACAGTATGTTGTCATCGCCTGTGGTGGCGGTAAAGGCACCAGATCAGGAGATGCTTATGTGGCTTTTTCTTTACCGGATTAAACACAATGAAAATTGAACCACAAAAGTGACAAAAGAAACACAAAAGGAAGCGTCGGATAAAACCCCAGGTATTCAGTATTAGAATCCCGGGAAATGAAACTCTTGTAAACTTTGTTGACTTTTGTGGTTTGAAAAATACCTCCAATTATTAACCGGATTTTGAAAGGATATGCTTCACAATCTGCTCGGCA
>Ga0114946_10000891_pt1 | contig 20466 bp, 16 predicted proteins | sample WalLakDeSediment_FD_88676 | JGI IMG/M metagenome (GOLD analysis project Ga0114946, IMG submission 88676) | Lake sediment microbial communities from Walker lake, Nevada to study Microbial Dark Matter (Phase II) - Walker Lake 11/02/13 Deep Sediment | ecosystem: Environmental > Aquatic >...
CATTGCCAACACGTCTTGTCCTGAACGCGGCCAGGAATCGTCGTCGAGTGTCAGGTGAAAGGGTGTGTCGATAAGGTCGAACATACGATTGCGTGCTGCGATACCGGTGTTGACATCGAGAAAATGAACGCGCAAACGCTCCCGTATCGTCGGGTCGTCCAACATGCCGCGCAGTGTCTCCACCGTTCCGTCCGTTGACGCATTTTCCACCACTAGCACGCGAAGCCCCTCGATGGCGAGAACAGCATCGAGCGTGGTGCGCAAATCATTGAGACGATTGTAACTGAGAATACCTGCGGTCACGGTTTCGGCGATGCTCATGCATACCTCCTGAACATGGCCGTCAACTGCTCCTTCCATCGCAGTAACTCCCCTGTGGTGTAAACGCGCAGAACGAACAGCCCTGCCACCGATGCGAGCAAGGCGGTTGGATTGGAGACGAGCGGATGCACATCGCGCAGCACATACAACGCTCCCGCGAAGCATGCCAGTATGACGGCGCTTTTCCAGACGAGACTCCGAACGCGAAACGAGAACAGCGACCTGGAGCGCGACGCGAGGTAGATCAGACCAGCGCTGGCGGCAATGAATTTATTGATGGCAGCTCCCGTCGTACCATAGTGCATGACGAGCAGCGGTCCAAGTATGAGACTCATTCCCGCAAGCACGGCGGCTGCGATAGTATTTGTTCGTAGCTTGTCGTTCGCGTTGTTCACTTCAATGAGCAGAATATTCAAGGACATGGGGATGAAGACGACGAACAGTACAATCATGGGTTGTATCGCATCGTTGAGTTGTTGCTTGAACGCAACTCCGACAATCAGCCCCGCGTTCGCCATTCCGAGTCCGGTCAGCAGCAGAGAAGCTATGAACACAGTTTTCACGCTGAGCGAAAACAACTCGCTCACGCGTTCGCGTCCCGCATCGTCCGACGCGATGCTGCCGCGAGCGAACGCAGGCGACACGGACAGAGCGATGACGGCGGGTAGCACGGCCAACGGCGTCATGATGCGCATCGCGGCGTTGAACACGCCAACATCGGCATCGCCGTGGAATATTTTCAGATATATCGTATCAATGCTCACATGCAGCGCGTTGAGTACGAGATACACGGCGAGCGGCGAAGCGGAGAGCAAAAGGGCGCGGATGTTCCGCACGGTCACGCCCGACGATGTTTCGGTGCTCAGGGTGCGAGCCATGCGCAGGCCGCCCCAGAGCAGCATCGTAGCACCGAGCACGTTGCTGCCCGTATAGACAGCCATTGCGATCACTGGGTCGGTGAACATCATCGGCATGCTGAGTACGGCACCCAGAAGAACAAGTGAATCAACCGCCATCGCCATCGAAGGGAAGCCCATTTTCGATCGTGCACGGTACAAGGTTTCCAATGTTCCGCGCAACACGGGCAACTTGGATGAAATGACTATGTTGAGCATCATGATGTTGAGCACGAGCAGGAAAGAACCGCTCGGCTCCAGCGCCAGACCGATGAGCATTGTCAGCACATACGTCGGAAGCAAAAGTATCAGACGTGCCGTAACAGCTTCTTTCAGCACTGTCATGCATCGGGATGCGTCTATGGCCAACCTTCGCTGTATCACCGGCCCGATACCGAAATCCGACAGCATGGAAGTGAACGCCACGATTTGCATGGCAAGTGCCATGACCCCGTAACTCTCCTTGCCCATGATGCGTATGATTGCGATGATGGCGAAAAAACTCGCGATGAAATTCACGCTGTATGCCAGCATGGAAAGCAAACCCTGCGAAAGCACTCCCGATGACGTGGAAGCCCTGGGCTCGATCATGGCGTGACCGTGTATACGCGAAAACAGAATCCGGATATCCCGTAAACAGACCATCGCTGCACCGGGATTGGAAATACTGCTTCGCACATGGAGAAAGTACGGACTGTTCGGAATGCACGGAGCATGCGCGAGCTTGTCGCGCATGCTCCCGCAGTAGCGGCGGAATCATTCGTCACGGTGCTCATTCGTCGCACGGAAATGTCGTGAGTGAAGCGTGATGTTTCACTTGATCATGCCAAAGATCGAGCATGCCCCAGACAATGGCCATGATCAACGCCGCTTCGCGGTCGAGGAATTGATTTGAAAAAACGGAGAATATCAATAATCCTGCCACTATAGCGCCGCATGCCGCTATCATCGCCCGCCATCGGAATTTCGTTCCACGCGACATCATCGCGAAGCGGGCTACCCGGCGTTGCAGAATCCATGATCGGACAAGGTAGTACGCATACGCGCCCAGCGCGAGCGTGGTCCCGATAATTCCGAAGTGAAACATTAGCCAAGCAAAGCCGTTGTGCGACCACGCAGTGACGACAGTCCGACCAGTGATGTAGTTTCTGAACGTGACTTGAGAGGACACGCCCCTTCCCGTCACCAGTGCCATGCCCGTCTGATCCAATAACGCTGCCGTCTCGACTTTTCTGTTGATCAGCGAGGGATCGACTCGAAAACGCTTCATAGAGAAGAAGCGATCCGTGAGAGACGAGGCGATCACTTCCACTTTCCGAACACTGTCTATCATCACCGTGGATGCGAAGGCCATCACGAACAGCGCGATGGAAGCGTAAATGATGGTATTGCGCCAGTATCTCCAGCCCAGATACACACCCATCATCACTACGCCGAACAGAATGGAAATCCAGATGGAACGGAAGAACGAAAGCAATGCGCCACCGAGCGACAAGGCGAGAAAACCCGCCCAGAGCAAGCCCGGCAACAGACGCCGCTCGGATATCAGTAAAGCCAGGGATAGCATGGCACCGACGAAGAAGAGGAAAACGGAGACTGTTAACCGCATGGCGCCCACTTGCCAGTACGCCACGGCGCTGATCACGCGTTGCTGGTAGCCGAATATGTTCTTGATCGCGACAGGTGCGATGACGATGAGTAACAGGAACAGCAACAGCTTCTGTCTGGTAGCGGTGTTGAATGTATGACGTATGGGAATGAATAACATCGCGCCTCCCAATGCGGCAGTCTCGCGCACTATCACGAAGCTGTCGTCAGAATGCATGAAGGCTATCGGCCATGTGAGAATGACGTACAAGCAAAAAGCAGTGTACAGTATACCGCCAGTGCTCCACCGTATGGGTTTGCGCTCGATTACAATACGACGGATAAACCACCATGCCATTCCGCTGTAGAGCAACAGAGCGTGCAACCGTTCCGTGAGAGTGAATTCGGCAGTGGGATTCCATACGACTGGTAGAAATCCCACGATCGAAAGCGATATCCACATGACGTCGTTGCGAAGCACAAGAAAGGCCGCGCCGAGGCCGAGCACCGCGAGGCCGAAATACAATTCCAACCCGAGGTACACGCTCGCACCGTACAGCATGCACACTGCAGCCGTGAACAACAGGGCTTCGCGCTTGTTGATCGGAGGGCTTTCGCACTCTTCGCCGTTTTTCACTATATCAGCGAGCAGACTCATGAAGCACGCGTTTTTCCGAAGCGGAACGCGCGACGCAGGTCCTCCCATTCGCCTGGATGCGAAAGTCGGTAGTAATGCATGCGATCACGGAGAAGAAGGAATACTCCGCCCAGCGTTAACACCGACATGGTCAGAACGACGATGATGATGGAGCGCTTCGGACGGTCCTTCCGTTCCGCAGGTACCGCCAAATCGAGTGGAACCAGTACGTGCATCTGTTTCTGCTCGTCGAGTACGGACTGCTGATACATCGGAAGAAGCAGGGCGGACAGCTTGCTCAGCGTTTCGATGTCTCTGTACATGCGCATGTACTGCAACGCTTCGTCCGGAAGATTGTCCATGGACGTGCCGGGGACGCCGAGTATTCCGGTCTTTCCGTACCCGGGAATCTGTCGTTCCAATTCCTTCGTCATGATGCGCAGATTCTGCACTTCGGCATCGTCCGGACCGAGGCGCTGTTCAAGCAATTTCAAGTACACGTTCAGCATGCTCAATTCCGCATAACTGCTGCCCGCAGCACGCAGCGACGCTTCGGTCTGCTCGGGCAACGCGTAAATCTTCGTACGCTTCTGAAAAGCCACGAAGCGATTCTCCAGATCGCGCAGGCTGTCGAGTACACTCATGTATTGCAATTCCATGAATTCGCGTTTGGCTCGGGCTTCCGAAACATTCAGTGCTGTGCTGATGCTTCGTAGCTGCGAAAGGTAGAAGTTCGCCATTTCAGCCGCGCGCTTGGCGTCCTGGTCCCACACGGAAATCGCCACCAAGCCGTCTTCCTCGAACGTGAAGTCCGTATTGTTGTTCAACGCGCGCAAGGCCTTTTCCATGGATCCGTCCGTGATGTCATACACGCGGAACAAATCGAACTCCCCTATTACGTTCTCCGAAATACGGCGGCTTTCCAGAATGGATATGTAACTGTACACCTGATCGCCCGTACCTGTGCCGAGTCCTATGCTGCGCAAGGTTGTGGAAAGCCCGGCCCCCAGGCGTTCGAGCGTTCCGGTCTGGTCTTTCGGAGGCAGGAAGGTGCTCGTTGCTTTGTACCAGTCGGGGAGCGTCAACGCGTATATAACGCTGCTCACTGCTGCAACGAGTGTTATCACAACCAGGAAGCGCCAATGCCGAAGCAGCACGAAAACCGATCGGGCAAAGGGCCGCAGCCTCGTCTCTGTGTTCATCAAATCTTGCGTTGAAGTCATCTCTGTTCTCGTATGGGTGAAATATGAATAATATCCTTATTACTGCGATGCAATGCTAGGTCGAGATTCGAGCGAGCCGGGCAATAACGCTGTTGCACATCGCATCGTTATTTCGACGATGACGGCGTGTTGCTGTCAGCAGGCACGAACAACAGCATGTCTCCGAACTTCGCCCGCAGTGTGTATGCATCGCGGAAGCGTGCGTTGGTCAGTGGCGACCATTTGTTCACGATGCCGCTGATAACCGCGGCTTCGGGTTGCAGCAGTACCACGGCGTCTGGTGATACATTCAGCAAATATTCGATGTCCAGCGGAATATCGTTGTATTTCATTCGTGCAATATCGCGATGCATAAGGCCGTTGAGATCGATGAGTCGAATGCCGGGATTCAGATATCCGATGATTCCAGCTTCGCCTGTAGCAATCACCGCGTCGGGTGGCAGATTGTCGCGAATCCATAACGCGGCGTCCGCCTTGTACGGTAAACAATGGGCGGTGATGCTTTTCCATCCGGTCTGCAGCGTGCCGGCCGATGCACGCAACGACTCACGCCCAGCGAATTGCATCGTGAAAACGGCGAACAGTAACACCGCCACGAAAGAATAGGTCCAACCGCGAGTTCCGAGCCCGGCATTGCGCAGAACACTCCAAGCGGAGTGCAAGCCGAGTGCGGCGAGTATCGCTACAAGCGGCAGAAGCGGTACAAGAAAACGGTTGCCCGGCATCCAGTCGCCACCACTGTATATCACGAAAAATGCATTGGCGGCAAGCAGTGCAACAACAATAGCGAGTGTGCGTCGTCTTGTCGCATCAGATAGCCACGCCAGTGGCAATACCGGCAGCATATACGCGAACAGCGATCCAACGGCACCGAGCCAGTACTTCATCCCCAACAGCCATCGGAAGCCTCCACCATAGGTTTTCGCGTAATACGTGTTGGGTACAATATCCCCGTACGTCTGCCAGCGCCACAACAGGAAGACGCCCATCACCAGTATGAACGGCACAACACCTGCCAGTGCCGCCCCGATGCGGCGATGCGACGGCAACAGCATGAGCATGACGGCCGCGACGACACCGGCGTACAATGGCGCTTCGGGACGCGTGAGCGCCGCAAGCGCGAAGAACAGACCCGTAAACGCGGCTTCGCGTGTACATGATGCATGCGTGTGCGCGCGCTCCAGTGTGGAATGAGCGTACATGACGCCCAGCAACAGCAGCATGGAATACAGCATAGTTTCCAGCCCGCCGACAGCCCAGGCCACGAAGGATGCGGATGCCGCCGTTAGCAGTACGGCGACGAGCGCGAACATGCGTCCCTCCGAGTCGCGTGGCAACAACATGCTCGCGAAGCGGTACTGTATCAGCAGTGTGAACAGAGCGAAGAATGCACTGAGCGCTTTTGCTATCCAAAGTAATTCAAATGATGGTGCCGTCTTCACCAGCAAGGCCGCTGCGGCGAGCAGCATGACCCAAAGGAAGTTCGAATACCCCTCTACGTATTCGCCGGCATTGTACACAAGCCCTTCACCCTGTGAGGCATTGACAGCGTAACGAAGCGATATGAATACATCGTCCAAGGAAAAATTGATGAAATCCACACCTTGCATGACGAACACGCCCAGCACGCCGGCGACAAGAAGCCACTGCATGCACGCATGCGAACAAATTTTCGTGTTGATGTTGTGCGGCAAAGGTAATGACGCGATGTGAACGGACTAATTTCTCAAAACGGTGATGAGCAGAGACGTGATGCCGGCAAGGCCACCGACGATTGCGGCGACGACGGCAAGCACGTCACTCGTGGTCGACAGACGCACCAGCGGAGTGTGCGGAACGTAAATCATATCGCCCGGTTCTATAGTCGTATCGCCCGGACGCATCCAGGCGCGTGTATTTCCTTTGATGATTGCTGCACGGCTCTTGCTGGCCGATTCGCCGTAACCCCCCGCTTGCTCGATGTACCATTTGAAGTCGCGGGAGGCCGACCAGGGAACAAATCCGGAGTTGTTGACCTGGCCGTACACATACACCGTGCCCGTGTTCTGCGGTACGAGGAGAATGTCTCCGTCAAACAGCGCCACGTCGCTCGAAGTGTCGTTGTCGTTGAACAAGCGCGAGAAGTTCACCGCCACCTGTCCTTCCCGCAAGCGAGAACTCACGATCCAGTACAACGTGTCTTCATTGAATAGGTTGCTTTTTTCGAAATTCCTTTCTCTTTCTCTGTCAAGGTCCAAGGCGTTTCCGTCCAGGCCCGTTTGACGGCGGTACAGTTCCGACAATCCGGGCCAGGCAATGTCGGTGAATCCACCGGCCATGCTCACCAGTTCTGTCACGGTTGTTTTGCCGGGTAAGATGGAGTAAGCGCCGGGTCTCAGCACTTCACCGTCCACGACAGCACTACCGCCTGTACTGCGAACTCTGTCCGCATAGACCATGAGTCTGTCGCCGGGTTGCAACAGCATATCGTCGGCAAGCGTTCCGGTCCGCAATTGCTCCACCGAAAGTTGGAATCGCTCTTCCTTGCCGCGCTGCAATTCTGCCGAGACGATGTTCACGGTATGGTCTAGGCCGAAACCCATTCGCAGCAGATCGGAAAGACGGTCGCCTTCCATATACTCGAACAAACCCGGACGTTGTACCGCACCCAGTACAGCGATGTCGGGGACGTTCAGTGTGCGATGTGGTACGATGATCAAATCGCCTTCGCGCAACAAGGGGTCGTGGACGGGATCGCGCGTCGCTTCGTACATCGGGATATCGGCGTGACTGCTGCTGCCATCAGTATGATGTACGGTGATGCGACGCAGTGCGCTGCTCTCCATCTCGCGCCGCCCGAAATACCGCATGCCGAGTCGTGTACGGAAATCCGGAGTGTTGGAGGGTTCGCCCTGCAACATGCGCATTCGCGTCATCGTCTCGTCAGTTTTTTTCATGGATGCTAGCTGCACGGCGACGGAGACCGGCGTAGCAGCGGTGACGCTCAACAGTCCCGGCGTCTCCACTTCGCCTTGCACTGTGACGAGAATGGGTCGCGCCTGTACGAGCGACAAACTTCCCTCCACCACGGGGTAACGTGCTTTGAGAACGTCGAACACGTGAACGCGCGCATCGGAAAGCGTCATCCCGGCTATCGGCAATGCCCCCAAGCGTGGGACCAACAACGAACCATCGGCTGTAACCGTTAGCACGGCGTCCTGCTGTATCGGCTGCCGCAGCGACAATGCCATAACGTCGCCCGGGCCACAAACATAGTATTCGGCGTGTACCGTGCGAGTTACAGGTGGAATCTCCTGCTTCAACGCAGCAGCGTCCGCAGTTTGGCGATCACCTCCGAAGAACGACCTCAACGGGTCGCTTGCTCTGTCTCCTTGCGCGTGTACGTGCGTTGCGAGCAAGATCAGCAGAAGTGTGGCGAGAACACGCACGACGCCGAAGCTGTATGCAGGGGTGACTGCCGTTCGCGTGCTGGCTTCGGATCCTACAGCGATCGGGATCCTTGAATGATCAATGCGTCTGTTCATGACTGTAGTCGTTCAAGTAAAATATTCACAATTCGTTGGGCCGCTCTGCCGTCCCATAAGTCTGGAAGTATACCATGTTTTCCCTTTCCGTTCAATGCGGCGCGGGTCTTTTGCACTATCAGTGCGCGGTTCAGTCCCACCAGCTCATTACTGCCGGATTCGATGGTCACGGGACGCTCGGTGTTTTCACGCAAGGTCAGGCATGGTACTTGCAGCCAAGTGCTTTCCTCCTGAATTCCGCCGGAATCCGTGAGAATCACGGCAGCGTTGTCCATGAGCTTCAGAAAATCCAGATAGCCGACCGGTTCGCACAGACGCAACGTATCAATGGCTTGTACGCGGTCTTGCAAACCGAACTCCTCTATGCGATTCCGTGTGCGCGGATGTACGGGAAATACGAAGCGCGTTTCATCTTGCAAGTCCTCGAATATACCGAGAATGTTTTCGAGCTTTTCCTTATCGTCCACATTCGAGGGGCGATGCAGCGTGACCAGCGCGTAACCGCGTGCTTCGAGACCGAAATCCCGAAGTATGGTCGATGTCGAGGCCTTCTCGCGATAGAATACAAGTGAATCGATCATGACATGGCCGACGAAAAACATTTTATCCTCCGCTATGCCCTCGCGCCGGAGATTCCGCATGCCCGCTTCTTCCGTCACGAACAGATAATCGGAAAGCGCGTCGGTAACGAGGCGATTGATTTCCTCCGGCATGTCGCGGTCGAAACTGCGCAGGCCCGCCTCGACATGCGCGACCGGGATGCGCATTTTCGCGGCGGTAGTCGAGCAGGCCAACGTGGAATTCACATCGCCGACCACTATCACAAGGTCCGGCGTGTATTCGCACAGGACGTGTTCGAAGGCGATCATGATTTTCGCAGTTTGTTCCGCATGCGACCCCGAACCGACACCGAGGTAGATGTCGGGTTGAGGCAACTCCAAATCGTCGAAAAATATTTTCGACATTGTTTCGTCGTAATGTTGACCCGTGTGGCAAATCACGTGCCGAACACGCTCGGCGTGCCCGGTAAGTTCGCGATGCAGCGGCGCGACTTTCATGAAATTGGGCCGCGCGCCGACAACGGAGAGAAAGGTGAGCATTTATTTCCTCCCGTCGCCGAGTACCGTGACATGCAATTTTTTGCCGCGGACGTTTCTCGTGGCGTTGCGCGTATCCACCACGTGCCTGCTGTGCTTGACTATCATGTCATAGTCGTACGCCGAGTGATCCGTGGTGATGACAACGCAATCCATGCTCTGCAACAGTTCGGGAGTCAGCTTTTTCGAGCGCAGCTTCTTTCCGTTCACTTGGACTTCGGGTACCCAGGGATCGTTGTAGTACAGCTTATTCACACTGTCTTGCAGCAGCAACTCCATGATGCGTAGTGCGGGAGAATGACGCGTATCGTCCACGTCGCGCTTGAAGGCCACGCCAAGCATCAGCACCCTTGCGTCGCGCACGGAAATGGGTTGCAGACTGATTTCGCGAAAAATCATGTTCTTCACGTAAAACGGCATGTTTTCATTGGTCTCTGCCGCTAACGTGATGAAATTGGTTTGGAAGTCGAATTTGCGTGCAATCCATGACAAATAGTATGGATCGATGAGAATGCAGTGTCCGCCTATGCCGGGTCCGGGGTAAAACGGCATGAATCCGAACGGCTTTGTCTTAGCCGCTTCCACCACTTCCCAGATGTCTATACCTTCCATGCGATCGCAGAGCACGGCCATTTCATTCACCAAAGCGATATTCACGCTGCGGAAAATGTTCTCCAGCAGTTTCTCCATCTCGGCGATTTTCGGATTGGACACGACAACGACATTGTCGATGATCAATTGCGTGGCAAGTCGCGCATATTTCGTGCACGCCTTCGTGACGCCTCCCACGACTGTAGGCGTGTTGGCGGTACTCCATACCTTGTTGCCCGGATCGATGCGTTCGGGCGAGAAAGCGAGATAATACTCCTTCCCTGCTTTCATTCCGCCGCGTTCCAGAATGGGTTGGACGTATCCCTCGGTGGTATTCGGAAATGTCGTGCTCTTGAGAATGATCACATGATCGGTGCGAAGGGCGAGCGCTATCGCTTCGCTTGCAGCAACAATGTAGGAAATGTCGGGATCCTTCGTTTCCGTGAACGGTGTCGGAACGCAGATGAAAATCACATCCATGTTCGCCACATTGTCGTAATGTGCTTCGGCTCGCAGCAAACCGTCGCGCACCGCAGATTCTAGCAGAACGTCATCGACGTCGTCGATGTAATTCTTGCCCGCATTGATGGCATCGATCTTGCTCTTGTCGAGATCGACGCCGATAGTGTTGATGCCATGTTTGGCATATTCGACGGCCAGCGGTAGACCGACATAGCCGAGACCGATGACGCCGACGGTGATCTTTTTCGCGAGAATTTTTTCTTCGAGGGTCATAACGGGTACTGGGTTAAGATTGTAGTGATGGAGCAGATATGCATTGAGTATCAGTTTCGCAAAAGCTGAAAATGTACGCCGGGCGATGGCGCGTATGCAGGGTTCGCACGCGTACGAAAGCCACGTCGATGAGGAGTATCGGATTCGATTGCTCCAGCACAGGGCCTACGCGCTCACCCTGCGTTGCCATACTGTTTCTCGTAATAGTTCATGTATTCGCCGCTGATTACGCGACGCCACCAGTGTTCCTTGTTTCTATACCATTCGATGGTTTCCGCTATGCCTTGGTCGAAGGCTATGCTCGGTGCCCACGACAGTTCGGTGCGTATGCGAGTGGCGTCTATAGCGTAGCGGCGGTCGTGTGCGGGACGGTCGCGGACAAAAGATATCAACGATTCGGGCTTTCCGAGTGTCCGTAAAATGAGACGCACGATTTCGATATTCGGCCATTCGTTATCACCGCCGATATTGTACACTCGGCCCGGCGTGCCGCGTTCAAGTACGGCCAACAGCGCGTCTGAATGATCGCGTGCATGAATCCAATCCCGCACGTTCAGGCCGTCGCCGTACACTGGCAGTGCTTTGTCGTTCATCGCATTGATGAGCATGAGCGGAATCAGTTTTTCCGGAAATTGCCATGGACCGTAGTTGTTGGAACAGCGAGTGACTATGGCTGGAAAATCAAAGGTTTTCGCGTATGCAAGCACCATCATATCCGATGCCGCTTTGCTGGCAGCGTACGGACTCGTCGGATCCAATGGAGAGTGCTCGGTGAATTGCCCTTCGGCACCGAGAGAGCCGTAGACTTCGTCGGTCGACACGTGTATGAAGCGCTGAATACCGCTGAGCCTGCATTGTTCGAGCAGGACATGCGTCCCGAGGACGTTTGTATGCGTGAAAAGCAATGGTCCGAGAATGCTCCTGTCCACATGCGACTCGGCCGCGAAATGCACGACTGCATCGATTTGCCTCTCGCGCAATACGGTCGCAACCGTTGTCTCATCGCAAATATCGCCTTTGACGAAAGTGTACGAATCCTCGTATTCGGCAAGATTTTCAAGATTACCGGCGTATGTGAGGGCATCGAGCACGGTGATCTCTGGTGATCCCGTGTCGTGTTCAAGAACTCGACCGACGAAATTGCTGCCGATAAATCCAGCTCCGCCCGTAACAAGCAATGATCGCGGCGTGAATGAAGAGGAAGGACTCACAGGCAATTACCACCATGATTTCTACAAAGAATAAAAATTACGAAAACCGTTGTGCTCAGGCAAATAACCCCCGTCCGTGAAATGCTGAATCTGGACAGGCCGGCGCTGGTGGGGACTGCGAGAAACCTTCGGTGCGTTGCTGAGGCGTACACCATGACTCGCGTGCGGTAGCGACTCGCCACTACTCCGGTGTGTTTGATGTTCGGGGTATGCTGCGGCGGAGAAGCGTGCTCGGAGAATCGCGTTGTCCCAACTGTTGGATAATCCGTCCAACCCCTATATATTTAGACGATGTGAACATTGCAGCACAACGAATCGCAGGTCGTTTCCATGAATATTTTCGTTTGCGTCAGTCATGTACCGGACACTACCAGTAAGGTCAACATCGGAGGAGATGGAAAGCACATCGAGCAAAGCGGTGTTGCGTATATCCTGAATCCGTACGATGAATACGCTGTCGAGGCCGCCTTGCAGCTCAAGGAAAAGTGCGGAGGCGAAGTAATCGTGCTCTGCTTCGGTCCGGATGTGGTGAAGGAAAGCATGCGCAAAGCGCTGGCCATGGGTGCCGACAGTGGCGTGCACATCAAATCGGATGAATTTCGGGATTCTTTCGGCGTCGCGCGTGCTATCGCGGATGCGCTGTCCGTCAAGGCCCCGGATGTGATCTTCCTCGGAAGACAGTCCATCGACTACGATGGCTGGCAAATGGCGGGGTTGCTCGGCGAAATGCTCGATCTGCCTTCCGTGTCGGTTGTAGCTGCGTTGGACATCGCCGAAGACGGAAGTTTCACCGCCGTCCGGGATATTGAAGGCGGACAGGAAAACATCGCGTCAAAGCTGCCTGCCGTCATTTCCACGCAAAAAGGTCTCAATGAACCCCGCTACCCCAAGTTGCAGGGTATCATGGCCGCCAAGCGCAAGCCGATCGAAGAGCTTATCCCTTCGGAGTATACGAATCGCGTGGAGACGCTCGCCATGAGCAAACCGCCGGTGAAAAACCCCGGCCGCATAGTTGGCGAAGGGCCCGAAGCGGCGAAGGAATTGGTGCGCTTGCTACATGAAGAAGCGAAAGTCATCTGATAGTCCGGTGCCGGGACGTGAAAACGGTGTGCAACTCCTTCGCTCCGGAAAGACAGCGCTTGTGCAGCGTTTCCCGAGCGGAGAAAAAACGAAAAATAGACGTACCTCAAACGGATAAAGCTCATGAGCATTCTAGTAGTAACTGAACAGCGAGACGGTGCGATAAAGAAAGCATCGTACGAGGCGGTGCGTGCCGCCGCCAAAGTAGCCGAAGCGATCGGAAGCTCCGTCGCCGCTGTGCTGATCGGCGGAAGCACCGAACAGGCCGCGTCCTTCGGTGGCTTTGGTGCAGACAAAACCTACCATGTTACGGATGAACGCCTGGCACTGTACGCCAATAGTGCCTATGCGGCGGTGATCGCCTCGGCGATGCAGGAAGCCGGTGCCGATGTGGTCATTGTCCCGGCCACATCCATGGGCAAGGACCTCGCACCGCGGCTCGCCGTGCGTATCGACGGCGCCGTCGCTCCGGATGTGACGGAATTGAACGTCGAAAACGGAGAAATCGTAGCGCTTCGTCCTATTTACGCCGGCAAGGCCTTGGAAACAGTGCGCATTGTCAGCGCCAAAAAGGTGTTCACCTTGCGACCGAACGTTTTCAACGCGGGGACGGCCGACGAGAAAAAAGCCGACGTTGTTGCTTTCGCGCCGCAACTTCCGGAGAGCGTTTTTGCCGCAGTGTCAACCGGGACGAGCATAGCTTCCGGAAAAACCGACGTCGCGGAAGCAAGCGCCATCGTTTCCGGTGGTCGCGGCTTGCAGGCACCCGAACACTGGCCGTTGATTGAACGCCTCGCCGAAGCCCTTAATGCCGTTATGGGCGGTGTGGCCACTGGCGCATCCCGTGCCGTCGTTGATGCCGGCTGGCGACCGCATGCCGAACAGGTCGGCCAGACCGGGAAGACGGTTTCACCGACCTTGTATATCGCATGCGGCATCTCTGGTGCCGTGCAGCATCTTGCCGGCATGTCGTCTTCGAAATGCATTGTCGCAATCAACAAGGACAAGGACGCACCGATTTTTCAAACGGCTGATTACGGTATTGTAGGAGACGTGTTCGAAGTGCTTCCGGCACTGACTGACGAATTGAACGCATTTCGCAATGCTTAGCACTCTCGGAGCTACGAATGTGTAGTGTTGTACCAATTTTTCTCTATAGACTGTTTCTTGTATGAATAAAATCCGTGTCGAAATACTGGGTCTCTCAACCTCCTCCACCAGCGGAGGCGCCTATGCGCTGATATTGCGCGAAGTGGACGGTCCCAGGCGGCTCCCCATTATTATCGGTGCTTTCGAAGCTCAGGCTATCGCGCTGGAAATCGAGGGAATTAAGCCGCCTCGACCCATGACGCATGATTTGTTCAAGGACGTTATCGACGCGCTCGGTGCATCCATTACCGAAGTCACTATTACCGAACTGCGCGAAGGGACGTTCTATGCTCGTCTGTCTCTCGATACGGCTGTGGGTGACGAAGTGGATTCCCGTCCCAGCGACGCCATCGCGCTGGCTGTTCGTTACGCCGTACCTATCTACATTTCCGAAGAGGTGCTGGCCGAGGCAGCGTTCGTGCCCGAAAGCGAGGAACAAACGCAGACCGACATGGACGCGGATGCCGTCATGGCGCCACGTGATCAGTTGTTACATGAATTGAACGAAAAATTACAGGATGCAATTTCCCGTGAAGATTATGAAGCAGCAGCAAGAATACGTGATGAGTTGCTGCGACTTAAAAGCGGTGGATAACAGATTTACGCATACACGATGCCCGCGTGCTACATACATTCTCGCTGTTATTGCGTCACTCTTGATTTTTTTCTCTGGTCAGGCCTGATGTCTGCACCCTGCGTGTCAGTGGATGGAATTATGACCACGATGTATTCTCCGGTGATTGCTGAAAGTTACAGGTGGACTGACGCGATCATGCATGCCCCGCCGGCTGAGCTAGATGCTCGTCGGCGAGCGGAGATCTCTGTTTTGAATATGTGAGTGCAACACCCTCGTGGCAGGGTGTTGCACTCCCTATAAATAGCGACATAATACCCCAATCGCTTTCGTAATGGGAGTGAGTTGGCGGAGCTGTAGCTAGCGTTAATGAATAATCGGGAATACATGCGTAGATCTGAACAATTGCAACACGCATACGGAATCGCACTTCGCCTCACGCTGCTCTGTAAACAACGCGAGACGCGAACGGGACAAGCCGTGCGAGGTGCAGAGTGTTGTTCCCCGCGTTTCGGATTTCCATGCACCGATACTGTTCATACTTTTTCGCCACAGTGAACGATCAGCTTGGGCATTCGTGTATATCGAGCGTACAGTGCTTCAATCAGAACAGACGAGTATACAGCGCTATCCTCTCAAATGGCGCATTTTGTATGTACGAGCGCGTTTCGAGAAAAAAATCGAGAAGCAGCTTCTCGATATGGGCATAAAAACCTTTCTGCCGTTGCGCGAAGTTCTCAGACAGTGGACGGACAGAAGGAAGAAAGTCGTCGTGCCGTTGTTTCCGAGTTACATATTCGTTCATGTCAACGAGCGGCAGCGAATCAAAACCCTGGACGTATTCGGTACGGTCAAGTACGTGCAGTTTTCCGGAAAGCTTGCCGAAGTCCGGCCCGATATCATCGAGAGCATACGCATTGCCGTTGACGGACCAGCGAGACTCAATGTCGTCTCCACGCAACTCAAGCCCGGTGCATCCGTCAAAGTGATGTACGGACCACTTGCCGGAATGCGCGGCAATCTCGTCGAATACCGTGGCTCGAAAAAAGTCGCGATCATACTCGAATCCATACAACAAGCACTCGTGGTAGAAGTATCGTCGGCATACATCGCGGAGGATTGCAGCGGAGCGAAAGAGAGTAAATGAGTTAAACGTTAAATGTTAAACGTTAAATGTTAAACGTTAACGTTCGCTTTCCGCTGACGTAAAGAATACACGGATGTTTTTCGAGTTCTTGCTTTTTTCGCGAAGAATTAGCCGCAAAGAACGCAAAGAACACAAAAACATTCGGTCAGTTTATCTTGACGTCCGCCTTCGCCAAGGCTTCGGCGGGCGGAGCCCACTTCGCCAAGGCTTCGGCGGGCAGGCACGTTTAACGTTTAACGTTTAACCTTTAACGTTTAACCTTTAACGTTTAACCTTTAACGTTTAACCTTTAACGTTTAACCTTTAACCTTTAACGTTCAACTCATTTTATTTTACTCATGAAAAAGGCCCTCATCACCGGAATTACCGGACAAGACGGCAGTTATCTCGCCGAGTTGCTGCTGGAAAAAGGATACGACGTGCACGGCATTGTTCGACGCGTGGCGATCGAAGCACCGGAACAGCGGCTCGGCAGAATTCGACATCTTATCGACGACATTCAACTGCATCCGGCCTCGTTGGAAAGTTATCCCAGTTTGTTCAAGGTCGTTCGCGACGTCGTACCGGACGAATGCTACCACCTGGCTGCACAAAGCTTCGTCAGCTATTCCTTCGAAGACGAGTTCTCCACGTTCAACACGAATATCAACGGCACGCACTACCTGTTGTCGGCTGTGAAGGAAAATGCTCCGGAATGCCGCTTCTACTTTGCCGGGTCCAGTGAAATGTTCGGCAAGGTGCGTGAAACTCCGCAGAACGAAGACACGCCGTTTTATCCGAGATCGGCCTACGGAATAACCAAGGTGGCCGGCTTCGATCTTACACGAAACTACCGCGAAGCGTATGGACTCAAAGCCGCCAGCGGCATACTCTATAATCATGAATCTCCTCGCCGCGGTTTCGAATTCGTCACACGCAAGATTTCCTCCACCGTCGCGAACATCAAACAGGGGAAAGCCAACGAACTCCGTCTCGGCAACCTGGACGCCAAGCGTGACTGGGGCTATGCCAAGGAATACGTCGAAGCCATGTGGCGCATTCTGCAGCAGGACGAAATGAAGGATTACGTCATCGCAACGGGCGAAACGCACAGCGTACGCGAATTCGTGCAGCTTGCTTTCGAACACGTCGGCCTGAATTACGAAGACTACGTCGTTGTGGACCCGCAGTTCTATCGCCCGGCGGAAGTCGAATTGCTTCTCGGCAATGCAAGCAAGGCGAAGCAGGATCTCGGCTGGCAACCGCAGGTCGCATTCGAGCAGCTTGTCCGCATGATGGTGGATGAAGATATGAAGTAGTGCATTGATGACTATCAGTGAAGGAACGAAGACATAGTCCTGAAGCGAGTTCAGCCCGTTCGTCCAGCAGGGACATGACATTTCGGCTAGAGACGAAACGAGTTCACGTAAGGAACAGAGGTCGGTAATGGTACTGAAAAGATTGTATGCGCATAATTATCGGTGTCTGGTGAATTTTGAAATTCACCTGGACGAGTTGACAGTGCTGCTTGGCCCGAATGGAGGTGGTAAATCTTCGATACTGGACCTGCTGTTCACTATACGTCGTCTTGTGATCGATAATACGAGGATACATGAAGCGTTTCCGACTGAAGATTGTACTGCATGGACAAGCGATGCAGACCAGTCGTTCGAACTTGAGTTGCTCTCCGATGTAGGGACGTTCACCTACAGAATCAAGATTGCTCATGACAGAATCGGGAGAAAGGCACGCATTGATCTGGAACAGTTACTGCTGGACGGTGCTACACTTTTCGAATTCAAAAATGGGCAGGTGCAACTGTATAGAGACGATTACTCGGCAGGTCCGAGCTACCCGTTCGATTGGACGCTCTCGGCACTGGCAACAATCGTTCCCAGACCCGATAACACCAAGCTGACGCTATTTACAACGTGGCTTAAGAAGCTGTTGATCGTTCAACTTCATCCAATGCTCATGCATTCGGAGAGTGCGGAGGAAGCGGGTTGGTTGAACCGGAACGGAACGAATTTCGCTTCGTGGTATCGATACGTGTCTCAGGAGCATCAAGACAAAATCTTCGACCTTACGAAGCAACTGCAGTCGTCGTTGCCTGGATTCCACGCATTCAAATTGGAACAATCCGGGAAAGTGCGACTGCTCAAGGTGGGATTCACAAGCGACGATGTATCTGTTCCGTTGTATTTCGGATTCGACCATTTGTCCGACGGACAGCGTGTCTTGATCGTACTCTATTCGTTGCTCTTCGGCCTCGGGAAGCTCGGTTACACAATCTATCTCGATGAACCGGAAAATTACGTCTCAATAGAAGAAATTCAACCGTGGCTTATGGAACTCCTCGATGTCTGCGGCGAGGGAATACCACAAGCAGTCATCATCAGTCATCATCCCGAGCTTATCGACTACTTGGGCAAGGAATACGGTAGAATTATCGAGCGTGATCCTCTCGGGCCATCACGGGTACGGGGAATGCCAGCGCGAATCGATGATCTGAAGCTGTCGGAACAGTTTGCACGGGGTTGGACGGAGTGAGCAAGCGCAATGTGACACTGCTGATCATTTGCGAGGATTCACAACACGAAGCATTCATACGACGATTTCTTAATGGAATGGGATGGGACAAGCGTGAATTGCGTGTCAACAAAAGCCCGAACGCTCGCGGTGCAGCGGAACAATGGGTGCGTTGTCTATTCGTTAAAGAGTTGACCACGTTGCGAAAAAGACATGTTCGTTCCGGATTGCTGACTATGATTGATGCAGATGGCCGTACGGTAGATGAGCGGTTGAAGCAATTGGAAAAAGCATGTTGTGAAGCCGAAATCGAATTTATCAGGAAAGATGAAGCTGTTGCATTGGTTGTTCCGCGAAGGAATATTGAAACGTGGATCCGATATCTCGAAGGCGAACATGTCGATGAAGACACACAGTATACCAAGTTGAAAAAAGCCCGTCAGTGTGCCAACGCTGTCAGTATTCTCATTGATCGATGCTCGGGGGAGTTTCGCGACGCCGACGCCCCGCCGTCCCTTAATGTTGCCTGCACGCAGTATCACACGAGAATACATTCTTTAAAACGTACTTAGTAGCGCAGTATTCCCCATGCCCATCCCTCTTCTCGACCTCAAAGCGCAGTACCGTCAAATACGACAAGACGTCGAAGCCGTATTGCTGAAAACCGCCGAGGAACAATTGTTCATTCTCGGTCCGGAAGTACAGCGGCTTGAACACAGCATCGCCGAATACGTCGGAAGCGAACACGCCATTGGCGTCTCATCGGGTACCGACGCGCTGTTGTTGTCGCTGATGGCGCTGGGAATCGGTCCGGGAGACGGCGTGATACTGCCGACCTTCAGCTTTTTTGCCACCGCAGGAGTCGTGTCGCGTCTGCATGCCACACCGGTATTCGTCGATATCGATCCGGTGACCTACAACATCGATCCCGCAGCCATGGCGCGGGCGTATGAGAAGTACAACGGCACGCTGAATATCAAAGCCATCATTCCGGTGCATCTGTTCGGACAGTCGGCGGACATGCATGCAATCATGTCCTTCGCGAGCGCGCACGGTCTGCATGTGATAGAAGATGCCGCGCAGGCCATCGGGACGGCGTATCGCGACGGTCGGCGTGTCGGTAGCATCGGCACAGCGGGCTGTTTCAGCTTTTTTCCCAGCAAGAATCTCGGTGCCTTCGGCGACGGCGGCATCATCACCACCAATGACGACGAGTTGGCGCAACGCATGCGTTTGATGCGCGTGCATGGTGCGGAAAGGTACTACTATCATGAAATGATAGGCGGCAACTTCCGTCTCGACGCTTTGCAGGCTGCGGTGCTCAACATCAAGCTGCCGTATCTCGATAGCTGGCACGAAGGCCGCCGCCGCAATGCTGCACGCTATAACGAATTGCTAGCGACCCTCCCGGATGTACTCACGCCGGTGGTAGTGTACGAAGACGAAAGAGTTGAAGCGGGAATCGAGAATGCGACAGGTGTGGGCGAAGACGGCGCGTTGCGTTTCGCGCATATATACAATCAGTATTGTGTTCGGGTCCCGGACAGGGACGCGGTGATGAAGCGTTTCGCCGAAAGGAGTATCGGGTGCGCGGTGTATTATCCCGTGCCCTTTCACGCGCAGAAATGTTTTACCGGTATCCCGAGTTGCGGCGACGCCTTTCCCGTTGCTGACGACGTTTGCCGCGACATCCTCGCGCTGCCGGTATATCCGGAAATGACGACCGAAATGCAGGACGTGGTGGTTGCCGCGTTGGCGTGACCCCGGGGGGATACGTAAACGTCGGGGGGGGTATCCGTAAACGTTGTGGTATCCGAAAACGTTTGGGAATTTGTAAACGTAGAGACGCGCGGCCGCGCGTCTCTACAATCGCGATAACGATAACCGATGAAAACGACGATTGTTGAAACGACAATCGTTGAAACGACAATCGTGATAACGATAACCGATGAAAACGACGATCGTTGAAACGACAATCGCGATAACGATAACCGATGGAAAACGACGATCGTTGAACGGCACGCGGGGGAAATCCGAAAACGCCGCGGGGGAAATCCGAAAACGTCGCCGGGGGATTTGTAAACGTCGCGTGGAATCCGAAAACGTTGTGGTATTTGTAAACGTAGAGACGCGCGGCCGCGCGTCTCTACAATCGTGGTGTCGATAATCGATTGAAATGACGATCG
>Ga0114946_10000893_pt1 | contig 20452 bp, 17 predicted proteins | sample WalLakDeSediment_FD_88676 | JGI IMG/M metagenome (GOLD analysis project Ga0114946, IMG submission 88676) | Lake sediment microbial communities from Walker lake, Nevada to study Microbial Dark Matter (Phase II) - Walker Lake 11/02/13 Deep Sediment | ecosystem: Environmental > Aquatic >...
CAAACAAGCGCAGTGGAGCGCCGCCGTTGGGGCCTGCCTCAATTTGCACCCCCATCTGCTGTAGGGGTCTGACAATGCGCTGCATAGGTCGTCGACGCAGACCAGCAGAGCCATCCAAAACGGCCAGCAGTCCGGTTGCCGCCAGAGCCCCTGCCAACAATCGCATAGTGGTGGCAGAATTCCCACACTGGATTGGATTGCGGGGAGAGCCCAACCCGGTCATGCCTCTGCCACTGACTTGCAATCTGCTGCCATCCAACTGCCATTTGACTCCCAAGGTCGTCAGCGCCTGTAACAGGACACGGGTCACCCCGGCGACCAGAAAGTTGCCGATTGAGCTATCCCCATCTGCCAAAGCAGCCAACAAAGCAGAGCGGTGAGAAAGAGATTTATCACCCGGCAAGGTTAGCTCACCCCGGAGTGGCTTTCCAGGAAAGGCCATTAATTTCATCGACCCTTTCCTTTCTCCGCCTGATCCAGCAATTCTTGTCGTCGCTGTCTGCCTGCCTCCAGTAGCTGTTGCAGCTCAGTAGAGGCTGCCCCCGCCAGGTAGCCCTCCAAACGCTCTAATTCCAGTTGGAAGTCGGCCAGGGCCGCCAGCAGCTCATCCCGGTTGGTCAGCAAAATATCCAACATGACCGATGGTGAAGTGCCTGCCACGCGGGTGGTGCTCCGAAAACCCGGCCCCACCAACGGAGCCGCAACGGACGGGGTAATAGATGCCAGTAAGCATGCTACCAGATAGGGAAAATGGCTTGTACGGGCGGTCCACTGATCATGGCTGGTGGGATCGAGCCAGACAGGGTGAGCGCCCGTAGCCACAACAAGCTCGCCTGCCAGAGCACGTGCCCCGGCAGAGGTGCGCACAAGAGGCGTCAGGGCAAACGGCGCTCCTTGGAAGAGCCCTGCCTCAGCGTGGCGCAAGGATGTGTTTTCTTTGCCGCACATGGGATGCCCCCCAAGCGGGTCAAAACGTTCCGGCAATGCTTGCATGGCCTCTACAATGCGAGTTTTAGTCGAGCCCAGATCCATCACGATAGCCGGGCCTGGATGCAGGTGGGGCAAATTCGCCAACAATTCCAAAATTGCCCCGACGGGCGCGGCTAAAATGACCATGTCTGCTTGGGGTAGGATCTCGCCCGGATGTGAGGAGGCTTGTTCCACGATGCCTAGCTCCACAGCTAGCGCCCGAGTCTCTTCGTCTGGATCAACGCCCAGTAAGGCCGCGCAACGCCCTTGGAGCGCCATCGCCAGGGAACCCCCCATCAGCCCCAACCCGACTATGGCTATTCGGGTTTGAATAAGCCTGCCTGATTGCAAAGGAGTAGCAAAGATATCGTCCATAGATCAATCAAAACTCAGTGCGCCCATCATCCCAGGTTGGGAGCGGCCGGTTCTGGCAGGTCAGCCACACGCCGGCCGACAGCCTGGGCAATTGCCCGCACGTCGCGGACCATCTCGGCAAAGCGCTCCGGTTTGAGTGACTGCTCGCCATCCGAAAAAGCCTCAGCTGGGTTCTGGTGCACTTCGATCAGCAATCCATCCGCCCCCGCTGCGATGCCTGCTTTTGCAATGGCGCTGACATATTCCCAATGACCGGTGCTGTGACTGGGGTCCAGTAATACCGGCAAATGCGTCAGTGATTTTAACACAGGGATGGCATTGATATCGGTTGTGTTGCGCGTGGAGGTCTCAAAGGTGCGGATGCCGCGCTCGCACAGCATGATCTGGCGGTTGCCGTGAGAAAGAATGTACTCGGCTGCCATCAGCAATTCATCAACCGTCGCCATCAGACCACGCTTCAACAGTACGGGGTGCTTGCTTTCACCTACCGCATGCAGCAGGGCATAGTTTTGCATATTGCGCGCTCCAATCTGCAAGACATCAGCGTAGCGAGTCAGCAGGCCAATCTGTTCTGGCGACATGATCTCGGTGACAATGGGCATGCCAGTTTCCTGGCGAGCCTCCGCCAGCATGATCAACCCGGCTTCACCCAAGCCCTGGAAAGAATAGGGGGATGTGCGTGGCTTGAAAGCGCCCCCTCGCAGCGCATGGGCGCCTGCCTCGCGCACAGCGTGGGCGGTTTCCAGCAATTGGGAGCGGCTTTCCACCGAGCAAGGGCCAGCGACAATTAGCACATCATTGCCTCCTACACCTACCCCATCCAACTGGAAGATGGAATTTTGCGGTTGGAATTCGCGTGAAGCCAGCTTGTAGGGCCGCGAGATTGGCACGATGCGATCCACGCCGGGCAGGTACACGAATTGGGACTCTGTCACCAGCCGGCGATCACCCACCACCCCGATCACGGTGCGCTCGACTCCCTGAGAGAGGTGGCCCTGCATGCCAAACGCCTCAACCCTTTCGACCACGGAGATAATTTGCTCTCTTGTTGCATCACTTTTCATAATAATCATCATGATGTTCAATCCTTTTTTAGAGTGCTTAGGTTCCTATAATAAGAATGATCTCAAAACAGGTGGGCGGGAGGGTGTACGCCCCATCCCTGCAGCAATTATTTCGGATTTACCTAGCCTAATCAACTATATCTGGACGCAGACGAGCTGCTTCGCCAAGATAAACATGACGGATAGCTTGCTGGGGTAAATCCGTGTTCCACTGCAGCAAGACTCGGATGCAGGCAGGCAGGCTGCCAGGCACCGGTATCTCTTGCGCGCAAAGCATCGGCACAGAGGTCCAACCCAGGCGGCGGGCAGCTTCTGCCGGATAAGCAGCGTTGAGATCTACCGTCAGCGTGAAAACTGCACAGGCCAGATCCTCTGCTCGAAGATCAGGATTGGCCTGCAGGATAGCTTCCAGTAATTCCTGAGTAGCGTCCAGAATCGCCGTTTGCTCATTCTGGTTAGCGGTTGTGGCTCCCCGAAGTCCTCGAACTGGCATCAACACCTCCTTTTGCCGGTCTAATACAAAAACGCGAGACTGTTGGTCTCGCGTCTTGGGTTTGATTGGATATCTGTTCCCGCTTAAGCGCCGCCAACAGCCACCGGAGTCCGGTCACCATAATAATAAGCGCTGGTATAAGCAGAAAGGTTAGATGGCATACGATTTTAAATTACCTAAAATTATTTATTAGCACATCATCAAACTGAGCAATTCGTTAGACTATTGCTCTTAATTGGCCCAATATTATCTTAATAACACACAAAAGTCAAGCAGGAAAATTTGGAATTCACCATCATTTATTCTCACACCTGACGACAGCCGCAGTTAGCCCAAACGCCAAAGCCGATGGACTTTCAGAACTGGCTCGCCGCTGGACTCGTCCCGCTCCACCATCCCTTCCAGGATATAGGGACCCGGTCCAGAGAATTCCGAGCGATAACGGCGATGGACAGAAGAATAGATCACAGCATCCAGCATACCCTCTAAATCTTCCAGGGACATAAAATAATTCACTTCCCCTTTCGGGCTGCTGAAGCGTCGCCATATTTGGCGCATGCCGGCAACGCGCACCTGCTCTCCGATACGTGCTGCGGCCTCCAAAGTAGTCAGTGCGCCGGCCTGGGCAATTTCCCCAGCGTATAGCTCGAGCGGGTGAGCCTCGAGGCTGACTCCCAGTATAGCCTCCTGGGCGGCCATTTTTTCGGCCAGGGGCCAGTCATCTCCGGCGAAATGTTGAGCGGATTCATCCGAAAGGGCGAATAATGGCAACTGTCCCCCCCGCCAGCGGCTCCCACTGAGCTGCGCCAGGAGCTCGGGAATAGCGCCTAGTCCGCTCAACGCGCCGATCCGCACCAGGTTTTCAGCCTCAGTCGGGCGTGGATCGGCGCGCGCCAAAAAATCGTTCAGGGAATCAAAGGGCCGCTGGCGTAAGATGCGTGCCTGGGTACGGTTGGTCAGGTCACGTACCTGGTCCAGGCCCATGTAAAGGACCGGTATCCCAGGTTGGTGCTGAACGGAGAATTGCCGGCGAGCATAATTGATATGTGGAGAGCGCAGCGTTAAGCCGAGCCGGCGCGCCTCGGTCAGGTACACCCGCTGCCCATAGTAGCCACCCCAATTCGCCAAGACCGAGGCGATGAATTCGGCCTGGAAATGGGCTTTGCACCAGGCAGCCTGCCAGGCTATCCTGGCATAAGAGGCCGCGTGCGCTTTTGGAAAGCCGTACCCGGCGAAAGCTGCCATCAGCTCCCATACCCGCTCAGACACAGCTTCAGGCACACCGCTTCTCTGCTGGGCTCCGGCAACAAACTTCTCTTTCAGCGTCTGCATCTGCTTGCCCGGATCAAAATGGCTCATGGCACGCCGTAACAGGTCTGCGTCTGCCAGGCTCAGGCCGGCCAATTCGTGCGCGATGCGCAAGACCTGTTCCTGGTAAAGAATAACGCCATAGGTGTCTCCTAATAGCTGTTCCAGGGCAGAGTGCAAATGTTGGACCGGCTCTAAACCGCGGTGTCGGCGCACAAAGGCATCTTTGAGCCCCCCTGTCAACGGACCAGGGCGGTATAGGGCCAGGGCGACCATTATATCTTCTTCTGTGCGGGCATGGATCTCCTTCAGAGTAGCCCTCATGCCCGGGCTTTCAATCTGAAAGCAGCCAATGGTGCCCCCTGCCTCAACCAGCGCGGAGGTAGCCTGGTCTTCTCCAGGGATAGCGTCTAGCACCTCCACCGGGGATTTGGCAGTTGAGAAGCGCACAAGGTCGATACGCAGGGCTTTTTGCGCTTCTGCAACCGGCCGCCCAGATCTAATCTGATAAAGTATGACCTCAGCCAGGTCCCCCAGTACAGACAGGCCGCGAATGCCGAGCAAGTCGATCTTGACCAACCCCAGCCGCTCGATCGAGTCAAGATCGAACTGGGTAATCACCAATCCTTTCGGCGCCAGCATGGTGGGGACCAGCTCATTAAGTGGACCTGGCGATATCACCAGGCCTCCCGGATGTACAGAAAGATGGCGAGGAATACCCAACAACGCATCTGCATCGCGAAAGACAGCCTGATGCCGGTGTGAGGGGTAGCGCTGTGCCAGTTCGGCAAAAGGCGGGGCAGGGTTAGCAACTGCACGAGGTCCCCATCCCCGGTAGGGCAGATGATCGGTCAAGGCTTTCACCTCTTTCGCCGACAAGCCATGGGCTTTAGCGGTCTCGCGCAAGGCAGAGCGGCGGCGGTAACGGTTGATGGTACAAACCGTCGCCACCCGCTCTGCTCCAAACCGGCGGTAAACAAAATCGATTACCTCAGGCCGCCGGCGAGAGCACAGGTCCGTGTCGATATCAGGGGGCGTGGCGCGGGCTGGGTTGAGAAAACGCTCGAAATACAGGTTCAAACGCAGAGGATCCGGGGAGGTGATGCCCAGGCAATGTGCAACCAGGGAGGAGGCCGCCGACCCGCGCGATGAAAACGGCACCCCTGCCTGGCGGGCAAATTGCAGGATCTCTTCCATGATCAGGAACAATGGGGCATACCCCAACCGCTCAATCACTTCCAACTCATGGGCCAGGCGGGATTGAAGCTTTTCATTTTCATCATTGTCGCCATTGGGATACAAGCGGTGCGCGCCAGCTTGAGCTTTTTGACTCAGCAGCTGGATCGGGGTCTGCCCGCTGGTCGCATCCACCGCCGGATAATGAGGTTGGCCCACCGGCAATTCCAGGCGACAACGCTCTGCGATTTCCATTGTGTTCTGCATAGCTTGAGCTGCCAGGTTGGAAGGTAAGCGGGCAAAACGCCTGTGCATCTCCGCTTCGGTTAAAAAATGCGCCTCCGGCAGTGCCACCTCATCTTCTTTAACTGATTTAAGAGCACGATTAAGACGGATGGCGCTGACCAGGTGCTGCAAATGAGCCTGGTCTGGGGTCAGATAATGAATGCTGTGGGTGGCGACCAGTGGGATCCCTTCACCCCGGGCCAGGCGGGCCAGATCGTTGACCCAAGCCGCATCCGCAGGAGCGTGCATCTGGATTTCGGCGTATAAACGACCCGGAAAGGCGTTCTTCAAATGAGATAACAGGTCTCCCGCTGCCTGTTTCCCATCTTGCAGGAGCAGCTGCGCCAAAGGACCGCGCCCGCCGCCTGTCAGGCAGATCAGCCCCTGGTTGTCTGCGGCCAATTGCTCGAACTCCAGCCAGCGCTCCTGGCCTCCGGCAGAGGCGCATAATAATAGACTGCTCAGACGGCACAAGCTAGACCAACCCACCAGGTCCATTGCCAGCAGCACCAGGCTGGAGCGGGAAGGCCAGGGGGAGGGGCTGGAGAAGTTAACTGGCAGGCGCAGCCCTACTTCCAGACCCAACAGTGGGCGCAGGCCAAAAGCCCCGCAAGACTCGTAGAACTCCACCGCGCCGGTCAGGCCGTTGTGGTCAGCCAGGCCCAGGGCAGGCATGCCCTGTTGGGCAGCGGCCTGAGCTAACTGGGCTGGCGAGCACAAACCATCCAGGAAGGAGTAGTAAGAACGGGCGCGTAAGTGAACAATCATTATCCAACCTTCTGATCAAGCCAGCCCTATTCTATACCAAAAGGGAACCGCTTAGCATTGTAGATGACATTACCCCAATAATATTATGGAGAGGTATGGGGTAGCTCTGCACTCAACCGCGGTTGGTCCTTAACGGTTTGATACAGTGCTACCTATCACTGCCAGGGCTATAATAACTGCAGGATGAAAAAAGCTTATTTCCGTTTTTATGATGAGCTGCAGGAGCTGTTACGCCCGCCTTACCGCGGTCGCTCTTTCACTTATGAATTCAAGGGCAGCCAGTCGGTCAAACACCTGATTGAAGCCCTGGGAGTTCCGCATACTGAGATCGGGCGCATCCTGATCAATGACAACCCGGTGGACACAGGCTACCAGGTCCAGCAGGCCGACCGGGTGCAGGTTTATCCAGCCCGTTTCGACTTAACAGAAACAAACTCACACAGTGATATTGAAGAGGACATCAAATTCGTCCTGGACAACCACCTGGGCAGGTTGGCGGCTTACCTGCGCATGCTCGGATTTAACGCCCGCTACCGCAACAACTACCAGGACGATGAGCTGGCTGAAATTGCTGGGCAAGATGAGCGCATTTTACTGACGCGCGACCGGCGCCTGCTGATGCGCAACCAGGTACGCTCAGGCTACTGTGTGCGAAAACTTGATCCACAGGAGCAATTGAAAGAGGTCATCAAACGATTTGGTCTGCAGCGCTTTGCCAGGCCATTCCGGCGCTGCATCCGCTGCAATTTCATCCTGGAACCAGTTCACAAAGAACTGGTCCTGCAGCGGCTGGAACCGCTCACCCGGCAATATTATGACGAGTTCCGCATTTGCCCGCACTGCCAGCAGATCTATTGGAAAGGCTCGCATTTCGCACGCATGGGGCAGATGATCCAGGAAGTATTGGGAAATCAAGACGATTGAGATTCAGCCGGCTTGCGGCTGGAACGGTCACGCATCCGGAAGAACCACTTTTTGACCGGGGCGGTGCGTGCGACCAGCAAGGTTACCACAACCAGACCGAAAAGCAGCGGCTGGATGACATCCCCTTGCAGCGCCAGGATATCCCCCTTTTTCACCCAGGCGAAGTGAACGATGACCAATAAAGCAGCCGGATATACCAAACGATGCAGCTGCTTCCAACCCTTCCCCAGACGCTTCTTCCAGCCGTTGGTCGAGGTGATTGCCAGCAGGAACAATATCGATAGGGCAGTGGAGCCAACCCATATATACGGTTTTTCGACGATCTCCAGCCACAGCAGAGCCCAATCAAATGCATAATCCAGACCGATAAAGATCAGGAAGTGGATGAAGGCGTAACCGAACGCGTATAGACCCAAAGCACGGCGGATGGAAAGCGCCTGCCGCCAACCGAAATAGGTGTTAGCCGGGGTACAAGCCAGAGACAACACCAACAGCACCAATGCAGCTTTGCCTGTGCGCAGGGTGATGTCTTGGATCGGGTTGACCGAAAAATTTCCCTGAAAATAATCCAACCATAACCAGGCCATTGGCAGCAGTGCGCCCAGGTGAGCCAGGATCTGTAAGCGGGTAAAACGCAAACCAGCCATCAATAGTAAACGGAGAGGTCCATGCCCTCATAGAGATGGGCGACTTCCTCAGCGTATCCGTTGAACATCAAGGTTGGACGGCGTCTTGATTCTCCAATGCGTCGCTCGCTGGCCTGCGACCAGCGCGGGTGAGGCACATCAGGGTTGACATTTGAGTAAAAGCCGTATTCGTTTGGCGCTGCCGCTGACCAGAGCGTGGCCGGTTGCTGCTCTACCAGCTCGATCTTTACGATGGACTTGATGCTCTTAAAGCCATATTTCCAGGGCACGACCAGGCGCAGAGGAGCGCCGTTCTGGGCGGGCATCGTTTTCCCATACAGCCCGGTAGCGATGATGGTCAAGTCATGCATAGCCTCATCAAGACGCAATCCTTCCGCGTAAGGCCAGATGTAGAAGGGGCTCTTCTGTCCTGGCATCTGGTCGGGGTCATACAATGTCTCGAAACGGACATATTTGGCCGACGAAAGTGGCTCGACCTCCTTTAGCAAATCCGAAAGTCGAAAACCAAGCCAGGGGATGACCATCGACCAGCCCTCCACACAACGCATGCGGTAGATGCGCTCCTCCTGGGTGAAGCGCGTCAGCAGGTCCTCCATGGCATAGGTACGCGGCTGGCTGACCAACCCGGACACCTCGACATCCCAGGGAGAGGTCTTGAAATCCTTAGCCAATTGCGCCACCCGCTCTTTGTTGGTGGTGAATTCATAGAAATTGTTGTAGGAGGTGATGGCTTCGTAAGAAGTCAGACTGTCTTCCGGGCCGGTTTGGGTGGGGTTGGCCAGCACGCCAGTGGCAGACGGCTGGCTGGCAGGTGTGTTGGGGGCGCTGGCACAGGCAGCGCTCAGGATCGCCCCGGCTCCCAGGATGCCCATCGCTTTGAGAAAGTCACGCCTGGACAGGTAGACATGCTCCGGGGTGATCTCAGAGGGTTTAACAGGTACAGATTTGTATTGAATATCACTCACAAGATTCTCCTTGCAGGTACAAGCATCGGCGCAGATAGAGCCAATGCGGTCATTTACGTCAAAAATTGTCTAAGTGGTCTAATTTTATCCTTCGTTCGGTTAAAAGTCCACTAGAGAATACTAAGTGATATATTAGAGTTACTACTCAAAACGCCATCAAATATGGGTACAATCGTCTCTAATGCTCGAACCTCCTGAGATCAACGAATCACTCATCTTTGACCGGCTGTGGGATGAGTACAATTTCCGAGCTGACCGGTTGACCTTCCTTGCACTCGGCGCAGATGTCAACACGGCCGTCTATCGGGTCGAGGTGGGCAATACTAACTACTTCCTGAAATTACGCAAGGGTGACTTTGATGAGATCAGTGTTGCCGTGCCGCATTTACTGAGTAAGCGCGGGCAGACGGCCATCATTGCCCCTTTAGGCACCCAAAGCGGGTTACTGTGGGGCACTGTTAGGAACTACCGCATGATCCTTTACCCCTTTGTTGCTGGACAGGATGGCTACCAGTGTACACTCTCGACCGACCAGTGGCTGGCATTCGGCGTACATATGCGAGACATTCACTCCACTAAACTGCCAAAGGAGTTACGTTTGCGTATCCCGTACGAGACATATTCGCCGAGTTGGCGTAAGCGTGTGCGGAATTTCCAGAGGCAGGTCGAAACGGTTGAATACCCGGACCCGATCGCTGCCCAACTGGCTGCCTTTATGCACGCACAACGAGACACAATTACCCAATTGGTTGACTATGCCGAACAATTCGCCAATGATTTGCTGTCCCATCCCCGGCGGTTTGTGCTATGCCACGGTGACAACCATCCCGGAAACCTCTTGCTTCCTAATTCTGACCCCACCAGGCTCTATATTGTCGATTGGGATAATCCATTATACGCCCCCTGCGAGCGCGACCTGGCCATGATCGGCGGCGCAACTGCCTGGAGCCGTGCTGAAGACATGGCATTGTTCTATCGGGGCTACCATGGGGTGGAAGTCAATCCGCTGGATGGGTCACCACTGCATGCTGAGATCGATCCAGTTGGGCTTCGCTATTACCGCTGCGAGCGCATCATCGTTGATATCGCCGAGTTTTGCCAGCAATTGCTCACCAACACCGCTGGCGGCGAGGATCGCGCCCAATCCTTTGCATATTTCACCAGCGCTTTTTTGCCCGGTCACGAGGTAGAGCTTGCATTAAGCGAAGACCAATCCGCAATGTATGCAGATCGATAATGCTCATACGGTGGTAAGATTATCCCCAGCAAAAAGGCTCGCAGAGTAACATGTGCAAAGCATTGCAGAAAAGATCCACCTCGCTTTCTTCCACAAATCAGGCGGAAGCCCCCCCGCCGTCCATTCCACACAGCAGGATTAAACAAACTTTTACCGCCCTACAATACCCGAACTACCGCCTGTGGTTTATCGGGCAGCTGGTTTCGTTGTTTGGAACCTGGATGCAGACCACCGCGCAGGGCTTCCTGGTGTTCGAGCTTACCAATTCGGCGGCCTACCTGGGCTACGTCAGTTTTGCTGCCGGGATCCCCACCTGGCTGCTGACCTTGTACGGTGGCGTGGTCGCAGATCGAATTCACCGGCGCAACCTGCTGGTCATCACCCAGACCTTCATGATGCTGCTGGCGTTTATCCTGGCCGGACTGACTTTCCTCGGCCTGGTGCAGCCATGGCATGTGATCGTGCTGGCCTTCCTGCTGGGGTCAGCCAACGCCTTCGACACGCCCGCCCGGCAAGCCTTCGTGCGCGAGATGGTGGGACGCGAGCACCTGACCAATGCTATTGCCCTCAATTCGGCTTTATTTAATTCTGCCACCGCTGTTGGGCCAGCGGTAGCGGGATTGACCTATGCCCTGGTTGGCCCGGCCTGGTGCTTTACCATCAATGGAATCACCTTCCTGGCTGTCATCTCTGCCCTGTTGCTGATGAAGTTCGAGCGCCGGCCCCGTTCAGCACAACCAGCCTCTGCCATTGCCGACATCAAGATCGGGGTTAAGTATGCTGTCTCACACCCCACCATCCGCATCTTGATTGTTGGTTTGGGGATCGTTAGTCTGTTTGGTCTGGGTTTTATCACCCTGATGCCGGCCTGGGCGGTTAACGTTTTGGGGGGAGATGTCCGCACCAACGGTTTGTTGCAATCTGCCCGCGGTCTGGGGGCTTTGCTGGGGGCGCTGATGATTGCCTCTTTAGGGGCATTTCATGCCAGGGGCAAGCTGCTGACAGTGGGTAGTTTCGCCTTTCCCAGCCTGCTGCTGATTTTTACCTGGGCGCGCTGGCTGCCATTGTCACTGGTCCTGCTAGTCGGAGTGGGTTGGGGCTTCATGGTGCTGGTCAATCTATCAAATTCGCTGGTACAAACCCAGGTACCGGATGAATTGCGTGGGCGGGTGATGAGTATTTTCACCTTGAGCTTCTTTGGAGTCTTTCCCATCGGCTCATTAATTGCTGGCGCATTGGCAGATGTCATCGGCGAGCCAACCACGGTACTATTGGGCGCGCTGACCATTCTCATTTTTGCCAGCCTGGCTTGGTGGCGATTCCCCCAAATCCGCAAGCTGACCTGATCATCCTATCAACAAATCCATTTCATTGTATACTTTGGTGTGATGGTAGCTACACACCTTCTTACGGGTAATTTGGAAATTAGATGGTTTATGCGTAGCGTTCGCACATAACATCCTGTTTCTCCGTGAATATGGATACCAAAAACAGCCCTCGTCCTAATGGAATCGGCACTCTACAAGAGACATCCTTGCATGCCGGCTTGAAAGACTGGTATGCTCAGCCTGGGGATGTCCTGGAGGCTAAAGTTGATGGATATATTATCGATATCCTGCGCGAAGACCTGCTGGTCGAGATCCAGACCCGCAATTTCTCTGCCCTGAAGCGTAAATTGACCCGCCTGGCAGAAAAACATCCCATCCGCCTGGTCTACCCGCTGACCAGGGAAAAGTGGATTTTGTATCAAGAGACCAATGGAGGGCCGGTGCTCCGCCGGCGTAAATCGCCCCGCCACGCGGAGCTGCCCGATGTATTTATAGAGCTGGTGCGCTTGCCCGAGCTGGCAACTCATGCCAATTTCTCCTTGGAGGTCTTGTTTACCCATGAGGAGGAGCTACGGCGTAAGGATGGGCGCGGGAGCTGGCGCCGAAAAGGTTGGAGCATCTTCGACCGCAAACTACTGGCGGTCGTGGACCGGCGCCTATTCTCATCTCCTGCGGATTATGCAGCTTTGCTGCCAGACGGGCTGCCAGCGGCTTTTACCAGCGCCGACCTGGCCGAGCGTCTGGGAAAGCCGCGTTATTTAGCTCAAAAAATGGTCTACTGCCTGCGAAAAATGGAGCTCTTGAGCATCACCGGTAAAACCGGTAATTCTATAATTTACGAACGAGGACAATTATGACAGATAAAGAAGCTGCAATGATTCCCTTCCATGCTTTGAATGAATTCATGCGCCCAGATTTTCGCATGAGCGTGGTCCGTTCCACGTTGAACGCTTTGCCCGAGCTGCCGGATGAATACCGCGTTGCCATCGACAAGCTGGTCAAGAAAACTGTGCGCATTCCCGGCTTCCGCAACAGCGGAAAAGCCCCCACCGCCCTCAAGGCCGGTCCACTGGTGCAGACTTTTGAAAAGAACCCCAATATGGTCGCAACAGTGCTGACTGCTTGGGCCGAACTCCACGAACCTTTACGCCAGCAGGTTTACGATATGCTAGAGGGACGCGGTTGGGATCTTATACCCTTGCAGGCGGAACGCAAAAAATTGCCCGGATTTTTTACCAGATGGCCTAAGATTGATAGTTTCGAAATCCTCACTCAAACCTATGCAGAGCTGTTCCCACAGAGTGAATACGACAGCGACCAGGTCTCCTTGATGATCGTATGGGTAAGCATGCGTCTACCCTATGAGCTGGTTGAGGATACAGCGGAAGTCGTCACAGAGATCAGCGGGTTGGAACGGGTCAAAGAATTGCTGGAAGGAAAAGCCAACGAGTCTGAAGACGAAACAGATTGAAGACGACGCTCCAGCAACATAATGATTTCTAAATTGTTACGACCTGTTACCAACTCGAAATATCAGCAATGGTCTACCTGTGGTATCTTATGATCTGTTGAAATTCCCCTATACCAGGAGATCGACACTATGACGGACGTCATCAACCCCAACCTGGAATCCTCCAACCGCTTACACCTGGATTGGGTCGTCGATGTGCTCTTCCGGCCTCGAGTGACCATGCCAAAAATTACTGCAGCCAACCGCAACGTCTGGCTGACACCGCTGCTGATCCTAACCCTGGTAGCTGTGCTCACAGCGCTGGTAGCGGGGCCAATCAAGAAGCAAGCAGCCGAGATGGGCGGCCTGCAATTGCCGGATAATTTCCAGTATTTCTCTCCGGAGCAACAAGCCCAGTTCCAACAGGCTGCCCAGGCCACCCAGGGTCCTGTTTTCATCTATGTTTTCCCGGCCTTGCTAGGTGTGGCTAGAGTCTGGCTGGGCTGGTTGATCGTGGGAGGCTTATTGCACCTGGTTTTGACCCTTTTGGGAGGGCGCGGTAACACCGGCACCTCCATGAACCTGGTTGCCTGGGCTTCCATACCGCTGGCTTTGCGCGAGGTTGTCAGGATCATCGCTATGTTGGGGATGAAGCAATTGATCACCAACCCTGGCCTGGCGGGGTTTGCCCCGCCAGTTAGCAGCCATCTGAGCGTGTATGCTGGGAATATGCTGGCGCAAATAGACCTGTACCTGTTTTGGCACATCGCTCTGCTGGTTTTAGGGGTTAAAGCTGCTAACGGGCTCTCCCTTGGTAAAGTATGGGGCGGGGTGCTTTTCACCATCTTCGTTGTATTGAGTGGGCAGGCCTTGTTTGGCCTGGTAGGGACCCTGTTCAATAACCTTAGCATCATACGCCCGTTCTTCTTCTAGCCGGGTAGATTTTAATATGCCAACGCCATTCATCCAGATCAACGACCTCAGCAAAGAATTTCAAATGGGGAACGTCACCGTGCGAGCTTTGGCCGGTGTGGATATTGAGATCGAAAAGAATTCCTTTTGGGTCGTAATGGGACCCTCAGGCTCAGGAAAAAGCACACTGCTATACCTGCTGGGGGGCCTGGACCGTCCAACTCATGGCAGCATCCAGGTGAATGGGCAATCCATTGAAAAGCTGGACGAAAACGCCCTGGCGATCTATCGCCGCCGGACGGTCGGATTCATTTTCCAGTCTTTCAATCTCATCCAAAGTATGAGTGCCCTGGAGAATATATCCTTTCCGATGCGCTTCGCCCAGGTCTCGCGGCGGAAACGCAAAGTCAAAGCGCTGGAGCTGTTAGGAAAAGTGGGTTTGCAAGACCGGTCTTTGCACCGCCCAACCGAGCTTTCCGGCGGTCAACAGCAGCGCGTCGCCATCGCTCGCGCCCTGGTCAACGACCCCCAGCTGATCCTGGCAGACGAGCCGACAGGCAACCTGGACACCAGCAGCGGCGCCAGTATCATGCAGCTCTTGTCTGAGCTACACCGTAGCGGGCGGACTGTCATGGTTGTATCGCATGACCCGCGCATGCTGCATTTTGCCACCCATGTGGCTTACCTGTTGGATGGGCGCATTGTCAACGAGGAGGAATATGCCTCCGCGGTCAGCGGCTTGGGTACCCTGGATGCCCCCACCACCTGAGAAGGTATACCGGGAATTTGCAGCAAAAAGACAAAAAGGATAGAACGATAATGAACACCAAACTTGTGCGGACGAGACTCATCTATCTTTTGTGGACAGCCATGACCATTCTGGGCTTGCTTGCCAGCCCATCCCCGGCCAGGGCAGACGAGACGCCCGAAGCCACACAGGCAGAGCCCACCCCAACTGCCACCCCCAAGCCTCCCCACCGCCGTCCGATCGTCGTGGTCCAGTCATATTCCACGGATGTTGACACGATCACTCCCGGATTGTCCTTTAATGCTTTCATCATGCTGGTCAACTCAGGCACCTCAACTGCCACCAATCTGGTTGTTTCTTTCAACCCCGGCGATTTCACTCCCACGGAAACCGGCGGTGTAGTTGCGTTGGGGACGGTATACCCCAACAACCGCACCGATTTCAAGCAACCTCTCATTGCCAGCAGCGAAACCTGGGGCAAGCGCCTTGCCTCATTGCAAATGACCATATCCTATAATGACGAAGAAGGCGCCTTGTACACAGAGGAATTCTTGCTGACCTTTGGGATAACGACCCCGAGCATTCCGGCTGTGACCGCCACCCCAACACCCAGCCCCACCTCGGCGACCATCCTGCGCCCCCAATTGGTCATCTCCAGCTACACAACCGATGTATCGGTGCTGCAGCCCGGCTCACAGTTCAACCTGGAATTGACCGTGCAGAATGTGGGCAATGCCAAGGCTCACAGGGTCACAATGATCGTGGGAGGCGGCAGCGCACACGGTTCTATCCCTGGAGGAACCCCAGAACCGGGTGGGACCTCTGGTTCCGGCGGCGAGTTTACCAACTTTGCCCCCTTGGGATCATCCAATGTTTCAACGATTGGAGACCTGGACATCGGCGATTCAACCCAGGCTGATCAATCCCTGATCGTTAACGTCACCACCAATCCAGGTGCATACTCAATGAAAATCTCTTTCGCTTACCTGGACGAAAGAGGCAATATCTTCACCGATGACCAGGTTATCACCCTGCTGGTCTATTCAGTGCCCTCAGTCGAGGTGAGTTTTTATATGGAAACGCCGCCCTTCTTTGCCGGACAACCCAATATGCTCCCCCTGCAGATAACCAACCTGGGCAAGAAGAGCGTGGTGTTTGGCAATATGCGCGTGATGGCCGAGGGCGCTCAACTTTCCAACAACGTTTACCTGGTTGGGTTCCTGGACACAGGCGGCTACACCAGCCTGGACGCCACTCTGATCCCTGACCAGCCCGGTCCCCTTGAGTTGTTAGTCACGGTCGAGTACGTGGATGACTTCAACCAGTCTCAAACCATCACCAAAACCATTCCCATCGAAGTGCAGGAGATGCCCATTTTTGAGCCACCGCCTGAAGGCCCAGATGGCCCCGGCGGGTTTGGTGAACCTCTGCCCACACCTGAAGAAACATTCTGGCAGAAGGTCTGGCGTTTCGTTAAAGGCTTGCTCGGCCTGGACAGCGGGATTTCCACCAGTCAAGGGCCAATTGAAAGCTTCCCAATGGAGATGCCCATGGAGGGCGGTCCAATTCAGTTCCTCCCATAATAGCAGATGAGCTTCATTGAGCTTTTGATCCTGATCGTAGAGAACCTCAGCCGGCGCAAAGCGCGGGTGATGTTAACGGCTATTGGAGTCGTCATTGGCACTGCCGCAGTGGTGGTGCTGGTGTCACTGGCTATTGGCTTGCAAATGAACGCCACCCAATCCCTGTACGGCATCGGCGACCTGACCCGCATCGAGGTGTACCCCAATTATGGCGATTATGGTCCGGGTCCGGTGATGGTGGAGGCTGGCAGAGACAGCACACCACCCAACCAGAAGCTGATCACTACCAGCTCGCTGCAAGAGCTGACCGAGATTCCTGGGGTCATTGCGGTGATCCCGCGCGATTACATCTACGGCTCTGCAATTATCAATTACGGGCGCCTGGAAACCTGGGGGAATATCATGGGGATCGGTGCCGAGGATCTGAGTCTGTTGGGATTAGAAGCCCGCCAGGGTACACTCGAGTTACAGAAAGGTACTGCCATTATCGGCGCGCTGGTTCCCAACAACTTTTACTATCCGCAAATGCGGCCTGGGCAGGAGCCCCCTGAACCCCCTGAGCTGATGGACCAGACCATCAAATTGAATATCATCAAATATGACAACGAGGGTACCGAAATCCGCAAGACCTATAATGTGCGGGTTGCCGGTATCATCAAAGAGTCGCGCGGGGAAGCGGACTGGACCGTCTACATGCCCATGGATGAGGTCACCAAGTACAACGAATGGGTCATGGGACGGCGTATCAACCGGAATAAAGAGGGCTACAACCAGGTCATCGTTAAGGTGGCTTCCGTTGATCAGGTGATCGATATCACCGAGCAGATCACCAACCTGGGATATATGGCTTATACGCCACAGTCTTTTATTCAGGGCATAAATTCTTTCTTTATTGTGCTGCAGGTAATCTTTGGGGGAGTTGGAGCCATTGCGCTGCTGGTAGCAGCCATCGGGATCGCTAATACGATGGCAATGGCCATCCTGGAACGCACCCGTGAAATCGGTTTGATGAAAGCCGTCGGAGCAACAAACCGGGACGTGTTGAGCGTGTTCCTGGGAGAAGCAGCCGGGATCGGCTTCCTGGGCGGTTTGGGAGGGGTCATCCTGGGCTGGAGCGCCGGGCAGGTGATCAATGTACTGGCAATGGCTTACCTGGCAGGTCAGGCGGCTCAACAGGGTGGGCCGCCTCCAACTATGGCCGTCTATACACCACCCTGGCTACCGGTCTTCGCGCTGGTTTTTGCCACCTTGGTGGGAGTGCTCTCCGGCCTGTATCCAGCTCTGCGGGCAGCCACGTTGGTACCGGTGAATGCCTTGAAATACGAATAGAGGCACAACCGGTATGCGCCTGCTGCACATACCGGCTTTTGGGATTTTTCACCATACAAGGGAATAACTCTTGAACCTAACCCACCCAACCATCAACCAACCGCTAAACAAAGGCGGGTGTGGTTCGTGGATCATGCTGATCCTGGCCAGCCTGTGGATCGCCAGCATCTCCTTTGGGCGGATTTCGGTCAGCATGGTGGCTGTCTACTTCCAATACCAGCTTCCCGAATGGACGCCATTTGCCCTGGCACTCGGGCAGGGAATTTTCTTGCTCCCGCCGTTGGTACTGCTGGCTGCCCTGTGGCCAGTGCGTCGTTTTGCCGGCATCTTCCTATCCTGGGCAGCCGCCTCTGCGCTGGTGTTGCTGCTGGCGCCGTTGCACCTGACCCGCCCCTATCTGGCTCAATTGCAGGCCGTGTTGCACATCCTGCTGGCAGGCTTGTATATCCTGCTGTTGGTCTTCCTCTTCCAACGCCGTTTAAGACAAACGCTGGAGGGGGCGCCCGCCAGTCCCAGCCTGAGCAGGCAGCCGGCCATGTTATCTGCAGCACTGATGGCGGCTGTCTTCGCCTACCCCTGGTTGGCCTGGGGTGCTCTGGGTTCCCCTCTGGATATTATCTTGCAAGCCCTGGCAGCGTTGTCGCTTGGGCTGGCTGCTGCTGTGACGGTAGAAACCTTCCTATTACCCGGCCTGCTCGAGAGCGAGATCCCAGACGCCGGTTACCCAGGTGGGGTGGTTGGTTTCTTGTTGAGCGGTCTGGCTGCCGGTGTAACCCTCCTGATCATTGCCAGCGCCACCGGATTCGGCTTCAGTGGCATGCAGTTGGTCTTGATGCTGTCCCTCCCAGCAGTAGGCTGGGCGATGGTCTGGCTGGGACGTTCCTCCCAGGCGCGCTCCCCGGCCTCCAGCTTACCCATGGGGTTGTTGGTAGGAGCTTGTATGGCTGCGCCCATGACCCTGATAGACCCCAGCGAGCTGCATATCCTGACCAGCGCCTATCCCGGCGAGATCTTCCAGTGGGCTCTTACCGCAGCCAGCGTCTCTTTCTTGACCGGGGTGGGGTTGGCAATTGTTTTGTTGGTTTTAATCATCCGCGCGCGCAGAAGGGATGGCGAACCTGCTTTTCGAAAAACCAGACCCTCCCTGGTACTGGCAGCCTGGCTGATGGGGGGAGCCATCTACCTGGGCGCGGGCCAGCCCGGCTTTCACGGTGAGAGCCTGTTTGTCATATTGAAGGATCAGGCCAGCCTGCCGGCCTATGCCCCCGGGGAGGATTACTATGCCCACCGCGAGCTGATCTATACCACCCTCGTGCAGCATGCAGAAGACTCTCAGGCAGACCTGCGCCGGCAATTAGAGCGATTGCGCTTGCGTTATACCCCCTACTATCTGATCAACGGTCTGGAAGTGCAAGGAGGACCCTTGCTGCGACTGTGGCTGTCCAGCCGGGCAGAGGTTGACCGGGTTCTGCTCAACCCGTGGATGCGCCCCCTCGCGGCCTCGCCCCCTGCCAACACCGGCGACCAGCCGGCGCCGCAGGATATCCCCTGGAATCTACAATTGATTCAAGCTGAACAGGTATGGAACGAGCTGAGCGTAACAGGCACAGGCATCGTGATCGGTCAATCCGATAGCGGGGTTCAATGGGACCACCCCGAACTGCTGGCCAGCTACCGCGGGCAGATAGACCAAAACGAGCAGCATGATTACAACTGGCTCGATCCCTGGTACGGCACTCCCGCGCCGGTGGATCCGGGCGGCCATGGCACGCACACCCTGGGCACCATCACGGGAAGCAGCACCGGTGTGGCTCCGGGTGCGACCTGGTATGCGTGCGCCAACCTGGTGCGGGTTTTCGGCAACCCGGCCCTGTACCTGGATTGCATGCAATTCATGTTGGCGCCTTATCCCGTAGATGGCGATTCATTTCGAGATGGCAACCCAAGCCTGGGCGCGCACGTCACCAACAACTCTTGGGGCTGCCCGGACATCGAAGGCTGCGATCCTGCCGCTCTGCTGCCTGCAGCTCAGGCCTTGCGGGCGGCGGGGGTATTCGTTGCGGTGTCTGCCGGTAACGACGGGCCGACTTGCCAGACGATCAACGCTCCTTTGGCGATATATGATGAGGTCTTCTCGGTTGGAGCCATCAGTCCCGCCAGGGAGCTGGCCGATTTCAGCAGTCGCGGTCCAGTGACGGTCGATGGCAGCGGGCGGGTGAAGCCTGATATCCTGGCGCCGGGTGTGGCTGTGCTCTCGGCGTACCCCGGCTCCACCTACCAGATAAATATGGGCACATCCATGGCCGGTCCGCATGTTGCCGGGGTGGTGGCCCTGATCTGGTCCGCCAACCCGGACCTGATTGGGGACATCCAGCGGACCGAACAAATATTGATCCAATCGGCCCAGCCTTATACCGGCCAGGCGCCGGCCTGCCCTGGCGCACTGGACATGCCCAGCACAGCATTTGGTTACGGAGTTCTGGACGCATACCGGGCAGTACAGATGGCAATAGGTGAAATGGTGCAATAAGCGATCATCTAGACAAAATCTGCAACGGGTTGTTCCCGAATTTTAGGGTTGCGAACGGCGCACGCCGTTCGCAACCCTAAAATTCGGAATTCTCCAACAACTTTTTAGTGCTCAAGTGGAGAGCCATCAGTTGCCCAAACGGGCGATCAAGTATAAAATAGGGCAGAAGCTCGAGAAACTGCTATCCGTTCACAATCAAGGAGGGAGTCTCACATGAAAGCCATGAACAAACTCTTTATCACGCTGATCCTGCTATATCTTATCTGGCGCTGGTTAAACCAGCCGCCTAAGACCCAAACAGCGGAGTACCCGCAAAGGCGCCAAAAAACCGTTTACCCGTTGGAGGGGCGCAGGTTGACAG
>Ga0114946_10000894_pt1 | contig 20447 bp, 20 predicted proteins | sample WalLakDeSediment_FD_88676 | JGI IMG/M metagenome (GOLD analysis project Ga0114946, IMG submission 88676) | Lake sediment microbial communities from Walker lake, Nevada to study Microbial Dark Matter (Phase II) - Walker Lake 11/02/13 Deep Sediment | ecosystem: Environmental > Aquatic >...
ACGCAGCTTAAACCCGACCAATCCGTGCTCACCGAAGCCGACCTGGCTGCGGATGATATGATCGCTTCAGCGATTCGCTCACAGTATCCTAAAGACAACCTGATCAGCGAAGAGCTACAGCCAGTCTTCCAGCTCCAGGACTCAAGTCCACCCAACGGTGTCTGGGTGGTAGATCCCCTGGATGGGACCACCAACTTCAGCCTGGGACTGCCGATATGGGGCATCTCGATCGCCCGCCTCATTGGAGGTTGGCCTGAAATTGCTGTGCTTTACTTCCCCATTTTTGATGAACTCTACACCGCCCAACGGGGTTCCGGCGCAAACCTAAATGGAAAATCCATGCAAGTCTCACCGCCTGACAAAAACCAAAAGACCAGTTTCTTCTCGTCCTGCTCGCGCACTTACCGGCTGTACGAGGTAGGGATTCGTTACAAACCACGCATCTTGGGCTCGGCAGCATACACATTCTGCGCTGTTGCCCGTGGATTGGCTATCCTGGGTTTTGAAGCCACACCCAAAATCTGGGATATTGCCGGGGGTTGGCTGTTGGTAAGCGAGGCGAAAGGGTTTGTTGAATCGTTTGATAGCGAAATACAGCCATTCCCACTTATGCCTGACATCGATTATCGCCACCGTAATTTCCCAACCATCATCGCCGCCTCTCAGCGCTTGCTGGAATTAGCCCACCAGCAGCTCAAGCCAAAGTCAGTTAAATAATTGGCTGATTTTGAAAATGAACCTAAACAATCCTGGTCATAAGATACTCTTAGCCATAACAATAGAAAAATTAAAATATTTGGAGGTTAATATATGTATTACAACAAATTAGGAACTTCGGGTATCAAAATCTCTGCCTTGTCTCTGGGTGCCTGGGTTACTTACGGAGAACAGGTTGATGAGGATATAGCCTTTAAGTGTATGACAGCTGCTTATGATGCCGGAGTGAACTTCTACGATAATGCCGAAGTCTACGGTAATGGCAATGCAGAAATCGTAATGGGTAACGTGATCAAAAGAGCAGGATGGAAACGTTCCGACCTGGTCGTTTCAACCAAAATTTTCTGGGGTGGAAATGGCCCAAATGACAGCGGCCTGTCCTGGAAACACATTATTGAGGGCGTTAACGCCTCGCTCAAACGTTTACAGATGGATTACGTAGATTTGATCTTCTGCCACCGGCCGGACATCGAGACTCCCATCGAAGAGACAGTCAGGGCAATGAACCAGGTGATTAATCAGGGTAAGGCTTTCTATTGGGGCACCAGCGAATGGAACGCGGATCAAATTATGGAAGCATACGGTATTGCTCGCCGCGAGCACCTCATCCCACCCATTATGGAACAACCTGAATACAACATGCTGAACCGCCGGCGTGTTGAGCGTGAATACATCCGTCTTTACCAGGAAATTGGTTTAGGCACAACCATCTGGAGTCCCCTGGCAAGCGGTCTCCTGACCGGGAAATACAATCAGGGGATCCCAGAAGGCACCCGTTTTTCTCTTTCGGGTTACGATTGGCTGCGTAAGCGTCTGGAAAGTGAGGAAGGTCGTAGAAATATTGAAAAAGTTAACCGGTTGAGCCAGATAGCTCAAGAACTGGGCTACACGATGGCGCAACTGGCAATCGCCTGGTGTTTGAAAAATCCTCATGTCAGCACAGTGATCACCGGAGCTTCACGTCCCGATCAGGTACACGAGAACATGAAGGCTCTGGAGGTCGCGATTCTGCTGGACGACGAGCTGATGGCGCGCATCGAAGATATTCTTGAGAATAAACCGGCTCCGCTGTCAAATTTTCGATAAGGTATACCCAGATATTCCTATGCTGGATGTTTTCAGCCCACCATCTGACGGATGAGACTGACCAGGCTTGACGCTCGTTGGGGAGCGTCGCCAACATAATTGCCAGACTCCAGCAAAGCCTCCAGTTCACCCTGGGGTAAGTAACCGTTTAAGACCGAATCCTGGCGGATCAGATCAATCAATGGATTGGGTTGCCCTTCTCGGATGCTTGACCAGGCTACCAGGGCGTGTTTTCGCAGGCGTTCGTGCATCGCCTGACGGTCTGCTCCACATTTACTCAAAGCCATTAATACCCGCTCTGTGCCCGCAAAAGGCCCGTAGATTGAAAGGTTGCGGGCCAGAGCTATTTCATCAACCCGTAAACCTTCAATTATCCGAATAGTCACTCTCAGCAGCTCATCAGCGTTCAAAAAAGCTTCTGGTAGCAATGTCCGTCGGTTGGCTGAATCGTCCAATGTGCGTTCCAGCAGGGAATGGGCTGCATTATCCCAGGCCAGGCGCGGCATTTGCGCCAGTGCCCGTGCGAGCGAGTTGATCTTCTCCGCATTGATTGGGTTACGTTTAAAGGGCATGGCAGAAGAGCCTACCTGAGCGCTACTGAAAGGTTCAGCCAGCTCTCCAAGCGGGGGAGATTGCAACAGGCGCAAGTCAAAGGCAAATTTGTACAAAGACCCTGCCAGACCAGCTAGAGCACATAAAACCTGGTATTCTTGTTTCCGAGGGTATGTCTGTGTGGTAACCGGATAAAAAGCCAGCTCCAACCGTTCGGACAGTCGCCGCTCAAACTCCGCCAGGTTCTCCACTCCAATCAATTCGCCAAAGGATGCCCCTGATCCAACTGCTCCTTTGAACCCTTTCCCCCGAATCTGATTGCAAAGGCCATCTAAAGTTTCCCAATCCGAGAGCAGGTCCTGGGCATAGCTAGCCAGACGGTATCCCAGTGTAGAGGGCTCTGCTGGTTGCAGATGAGTAAATCCAATCAAAGCCGTACCTGACCAGGTTTCAATTTTGTCCGCAAAAAGAACCAACAATATCTTCAGGTTATCGAGCACCTGAACCAACGATTGACGTATGCGCAGAGCATCGGCATTGTCCTCAATATCCATTGAGGTCGCCCCCAGGTGCAAGATGCCCCCACCAACTGGAGATTGTTCCGCAAAGGCCATCAGCTCCGCCATCAAGTCATGGTGAATAGCAGCTTCTATTTCCAATGCTCGATCCACATCTACCTGATTGACATGCTCCTGTAAATCACTGACCTGGTCGGGTTGGACCAGCCCAAACTCTGCCTGCACTTCAGCCAGAGCAACCCAGATGAACCGCCACAGCCGGCGTTTGTTGGCTTCGCTCCATATTTCCCGCATTTCTTTTGACCCGTATCTCCAACTGAAGGGAGAGATATAACTTTCATAATCTATTTTCATTGGTAAAATCCCAACCTTACATGATTGTATAGATGCGTTCTCTGGCAGGGGATGCTATAATTCTACCTGCAGGTTTACTATACATCATTTACTGTTCACGGGGAAGGTTTAGAATCCATCTTGATCTAGGATGCCTGACCAAAGCGATGATGTGTACATGGTTGATTAATTACCTTTAATCGTTGTAATGTTTAGCGGTTTTCTGTGAGATAGCAAAGGAGGCCCAGACTGGAAACACACCGGATAACCGAAAGCCAGGATGTAAAAGGGGACAAAAGTCAGGACAGCTTGCTGAAAGCAAACTATACCCTTGGCGACCGTTACGTAATCCAAGGCGTGATTGGCGTCGGAGGTATGGGAGCGGTCTACAAGGCGCGCGATATGCACTTTCCTAACGTGATTAAACTGGTCGCTGCCAAGGAAATGGTAAATCGAGAAACTGACCCTCTTTTACGACAAACAATCATAAAAAACTTTGAGCGGGAAGCCAATCTACTGGCAACCCTGTCTCATGCAGCAATTCCGCGCATCTATGATTACTTCAGCCATGAGCAAAAATCTTATCTGGTCCTGGAATTCATCAAAGGCAAAGACCTGGAAGAAATGCTGCATGAAAGAGCCACCTTTTTCCCAGAGAATTTAGTAATTGGATGGGGGATTGAATTGTGCGATGTGTTGCAATATCTCCATACCCTCAAACCAGAGCCGATTGTGTTTCGCGATATCAAACCTTCAAACGTAATGATCAACGAGCATAACCATATCATTCTGGTCGATTTTGGTATTGCTAAACATTTCCAAACTGGAGAAAAAGGCACCATGATTGGTACTGAAGGATACTCACCGCCTGAGCAGTACCGTGGTGAGGCGACAGCCCTGGCTGATATTTACGCCCTGGGTGCCACACTTCACCATCTATTAACCCGGCGTGACCCCCGTTTGGAACCACCTTTCTCCTTTTCAGAGCGCCCAATCCGCAAAATCAATCCTCTGATATCTGAAGAACTGGCAACGGTTATCAAGCAGTCGCTCCAATATAAACCCGAAGATCGTTTTCCAAGCGCGCTGGCGATGAAAGAGGCTTTGGTGGGCATTGCCCGCAAGACTGGGGAATTTCCCAACGAACCTCTTATTCATACCAGAAGACATCAGCAATCTAAAATTGAAAAGATTATCGACCCCGTCTGGACTTTTGCTTGCGAAGATGAGATTCGGGGATCACCCACCGTTCACAGAGGGACAGTCTACATCGGTTCCTACGACCACAACCTGTATTCGTTAGATGCATCCAATGGAGAATTTAACTGGAAGTACCCCACCGATGGTGGTGTAGTCAGCCGGCCCTTTGTGCATGAAGGCGACATCTTTATCGGGTCTGAGGATCACCGTCTACATGTGGTTTCCTCACGCTCGGGACGGGTTGTGTGGACCTATTTTACTGGTGGTCCAGTCCGCTCTTCACCAGTACTGGCGCATGGGCATGTTTTCCTGGGTTCCGACGATGGTCATTTACATGCAGTTAACTTACTCAGTGGGAGACTGGTTTGGAAAACTGAGACTGGAACACCGGTCAGGTCCTCACCATTGGTAGACAATGAGGCCATTTACTTTGGAACTGAGGCTGGCGATTTTTACTGCCTTGATTTTAGGGGTGGAATTAAATGGCGGTATAAAGCCAAACGCGCCATCACATCTTCACCCACCATAGCAGATGGTGTGCTGTATTTTGGCTCGTTGGACTCAACCATTTATGCCATCGAAGCCAAAACAGGCTGGGTGGTTTGGCGCTTCCGAATGGGTAAGGGATCCATTTCAAATCCCTTTTTCTTTGAAAATAAAATTTACACCGGTTCAGCCGACGGAAATATCTACTGCATTGAGGCTGGTTCTGGTAAAGAAACATGGCGACACACCACTGAACACCAGGTTACTGGCTCACCAGTAATCTACAACGATTCACTTTATTGCGGTTCAGTAGATTCTTATCTTTACTGTTTAGAATACCGCACAGGCCGGTTGCGCTGGAAATTTCAGACTGAAGGACCCATTACCAGCACCCCGGCTATTGAAGACAATGTAATCTATTTTGGGTCAACTGACCACAAACTATATGCCATTCAAATCTGAAGATGGCATAAGAAATTGGAGGCACCAGCCTGTGACAGGATTTTTTCAGAAGCTATTTAGTAAACACCGAGATACAGTCCAACCAGCAACAGACCAGCACCATCGCGAAGAATCGCTTCTTCAGAATGAGCTTGAACAGACTCTCGAGCAACAGGAAAATCAAAAGAACCACTTAGAACCACCACAACTGCTTGTCGGATGTGGACATTCCCCTGGATTACAACGTGACCACAATGAAGATGCAATCTTCACCCTCACCACAACCCTGGTGAGCAACTCAACGCACATACCCTTTGGGTTTTATATTATCGCTGACGGGATGGGTGGTCATGTACACGGAGAACTGGCAAGCGAGATAGCTGTGCGCGCTATGTCTAACCACGTAATCCGAAATCTTTACACGCCTCTTTACAGTCTTTCATCTGTACCTCCTAACCTATCCATACAGGAGATCATGCAAGACGGTGTCCAACTGGCTCATCGAGCCATTACCCAAGAAACTCCAGGCGGTGGGTCTACTTTAACTGCCATGCTCATCATGGGCAGCCAGTTAACCATCGCACACGTGGGGGACAGTCGAATGTATATCATCCAACCCGATATGCAAATTGAAAGCCTCACCCATGACCACTCTTATGTACAAAGGCTGCAAGATTTAGGGCAAATTTCACCAGAAGAAGCATCTGTGCATCCCCAACGAAACGTGCTCTACCGCGCGCTGGGACAAGGAGAACCCTTTGAGGCAGACGTAACCTCCCGTCGCATCGCCTCTGGTTACCTTTTACTCTGCTCCGATGGCCTTTGGGGGGTCATATCTGAAGCTGAAATCATCGATGCAGTTGTAAATAACCCACATCCAGCTTTAGCCTGTCAGCAACTGGTAGCAGCAGCCAATAAGGCTGGCGGTCCTGACAATATCAGCGCCATCCTGGTTCATCTTCCAGAATGATTTCGTTGTTATGGAAAAAAAATCTAATTACTACAACCTGCTCGGAGTAAGCAAAGACGCAGCTCCTCAAGAGATCAGGCGGGCTTATCATGAGGCTGTTTTACGTCTCCATCCAGATGTAAACATGAGTCCCGGGGACACCGAATTATTCCTTGATATCCAGGGTGCCTATGACGTGCTGTCCAACCCAAACCTGAAGGCGAATTATGATGATAGCTTATCTGCCAACGAGGGTTATTTGCCCATAGATGTCCAGGTTCTGTACAGCCAATTAGCCCTCCCCCAATTCAAAGAAACACAACTCATTTACGCCCTGATGTCATTTACCCCAAACGACGATCAGATCTCTAACAACCCAGGCCCGTTAAACATATGTCTGGCGTTAGACCGCTCCACCTCCATGAAAGGTCCACGGTTGGATAATGTAAAAGAAACCACCCTGCATCTATACCGCCAGATCAAGGATCGAGGCAGCCTTTCGATCGTAACCTTCAGCGACCGAGCAGAAGTGCTGTTACCCGCCGGCGCTCACCGAGAACCCTGGGAGGTTGAGAGCAGCATTCACCTGATCCAATCTGGCGGTGGTACAGAAATATACCAGGGACTTATGGCCGCCCTGGCTGAAGTATACCGGCTCTTAGATACTTCAGCTGTTAATCACATTATCCTTCTAACCGATGGCATGACTTATGGAGATGAAGAAGCGAGCCTGAAACTGGCAGAGACTGCCGCACGACAAGGAGTGTCTATCACCTGCCTGGGTATTGGTGATGATTGGAACGATGTTTTTCTGGACAAACTGGCTTCAATTACAGGTGGCAGCAGTTTTTATGCTTCTGACCCAGTTGAGATTGGCAGCATTCTAAAAGATAAAATCAGCAATATCAACCGGGTCTTTGCCAGCGATGTCATTCTTGATGGAAAAATTGGCACAGGTGTGGATTTAAATTATCAATTCAGGCTTCAACCTGAAATTGGCGAATTACCAGATAATTTCCCAGCTCACCTTGGGACCATCCCAAATGATGGGAGTTTGAAAGTATTATTAGAATTCCTGATTTACCCAGGCCATGAGAATCAAGATAGGATATCCCTGTTTGAGGGCAGGCTCAACTACCGGTGCGTCAACTGCCCACCCACGGCATCTTCGCTTTATGTTGATCTTAATCTCCCCGTTGTGACTTCTGAGTCCCTCAAAAAAACGCCCGAATCAATTGTCAAGGCAGTAGAGCGACTCTCACTCTACCGTCTGCAGCAAAAAGCTTACCAGGAATTAAGTGAGGGTAAGGTTGACCTTGCCGCAAAACACCTGCAGCACCTATCGAACCGTTTGCTATCATTAGGCGAAAATGACTTGTCACAAGCCATCCTGGAAGAAGTAGCCAACCTTCTGAAAAGCACAACCATTAGCGCACACGGAAAAAAGCGGATAAAATATGGTACAAGGTCTCTACTCTTACCATCAGGAAAGACCAACCCTGTGTCATGATCATCTGCCCGACCTGTCATCACCACGAAGTCCAGGGAGCGCTTTTCTGCAGCGAATGTGGCAGTCATCTAGGTCAAGAGGACCAAAATCCGGTTATTCAAGGTTCTCTTTCAATCTATCTTATCGATCATGACCATGAGCTGGCAGTCACTGATCTGGAGTCGTTTACTTTGGGTCGTTTTGATGAAGGCCAATCGATTATGCCAGATATCGACTTATCCTCATATCAGGCCTTTGAGCGGGGTGTATCTCGCTTACATGCGATGATCAGAAACGAGCAGGGACTTACAATTACCGATTTAGGTTCTAGCAACGGCACCTACATTAACGGCGAAAGAGTTGAGCCACACATACCTCATCCAATTACCCAAGGGGATCTCTTGAACCTTGGTAAAATGAAGCTTAAGATCTTAATTCAAGATTAAACGGAGAAACCTATGCCGATCACAGTGGTATTGCACATCACAGGCACTGAACCTGTCGTTGCCGAAGTGGAAGAGCTTCCAGGACTAAATGACACCCTGATCAAAGTAAGCAATCCAAGAAAAGTCGACGGCAAAGATCTGCATTATCTGGCAGATAAAGTTGTGACGGTCTATTGGCCGGTTGATAAATTAACCTTTATCGAAGTCCTGCCAACTGAGGAAGAAGACAGCATCATAGGGTTTGTACGCGAATAAAACGAAGTGGAGTTAGCTATGGATGTTGATTTTAAAGACCGCCGGATTCTGGTGGTTGAAGACGAAGAACGGATGGTGAGATTCATCCGTTTGAACCTGGAATACGATGGATTCCAGGTCAGTGAAGCATTGAAAGGCATGGAGGCCATCAACAAGATTCGCAACGTTATGCCCGATCTGATCTTGTTAGATGTAATGCTGCCGGACATCAATGGTTTTGAAGTGCTTAGCATGATCCGTGAAATCAGCAATGTACCGGTCATCATGCTCACCGCCAAGGGTGAGGAAGATGATCGTGTCCGCGGTCTGGAGATGGGCGCAGACGATTATATAACCAAGCCCTTCAGCCCCCGTGAACTGGTCAGCCGGGTAAAGGCTGTGTTAAGACGGACTGAGACAGCAACTGGGGCAACGCATGGCTTGATCGAAGTTGACAATCGTCTGAAACTGGATTTTGATCGCCGGGAAGTGTGGGTCGATGGGGAGCTTGTGAACCTGCGACCTACCGAATATCGTTTACTTTATCATCTGGTAAAGAACGCCGGATGGGTAGTGACTCATGATCAATTGTTGACCAAAGTCTGGGGCTACGAATATCGTGATGAACCTCACTATGTCCGCCTCTACATTAATTACCTTCGCAAGAAGATCGAAGAAGACCCTGCCAATCCCAGGTATATCCTCACCGAACGAGGGGTTGGTTACCGCTTTGTAGATTTCCGTAGATGATCAGGGTAAAACAAGCCAGGAAAAGAACAGAATGAAAAAGCAGCGCATTTTATTGGTAGACGATCATGAAGTGGTACGCCTGGGTTTAAAAGCCCTTTTAGACCAGCATCCAAATTTCGAAGTTGTAGCTGAAGCCGGAACAGCTCGAGAAGCCATTGAAAGGGTAGCATCTCATACCCCAGATGTTGTGGTGATGGATATCCGCCTTCCGGGAGGCTCAGGTATCGAAGCCTGTGAAGAGATTGCCCAAAAACATCCTCAAACCAAAGTGATCATGCTGACCTCTTATGCCGAGGACGAGATGTTGTTTTCAGCGATTCGGGCTGGCGCCTCTGGATACGTGTTAAAGCAAATTGGGGGAGATGACCTGGTCAAAGCCATCGAAGCTGTTAGCCGCGGAGAAGCCCTGCTGGATCCAGCCGTTACACAACGAATTTTTCAAGAAGTACGTAAAGCTGCGAAAGAAGAAGAAGCCTCAGCTTTTTCTGGATTGACCCAACAGGAACGGCATGTACTCCTGTTAGTTTCTGAAGGGAAAACAAACCGCGAAATCGCTAAAGCGCTTTTTCTAGGGGAAGGCACCGTCAGGAATTATGTAAGCAGCATTCTCTCAAAGTTGGGGGTAAGCAACCGCGCTGAAGCCGCGGCGTATGCTGTTGAACATAACCTGCGCGATTATTTATAGACCTCAGTATCTTTAGATAATGCGAGAATTATCCATTAAATCAGACTGCTTATGATGAGTAGTCTGATACGCCATCCCCCACATCCAATCTTCTAAGTAAGTCTCGATCTCTTCCAACAACTTCTGGTGGTCAAACAAACTACTTAGCAGTTCGTGTCCATCATGCAAGATACGTAAACAATCTAAGCGGGTCTCTTTATCTGAGATACCCATATCTGTCAACAATTTCAAAAACTCTTGGGGCACAAACTCGTAAGGCAACCTGGTCTTTTCAATATCAAATAAATGTACCCCATTATTCTTAAGGCTGACTTCAAAGTGATTTACAACCTGGTTCACATCCTGATCAATTTGCTTCTGCCGCCGACCAACTTCAGCCAGTATTTCATACAAAATCCCAATATTCTGTGGCCCTGCAACGACCAACCCTTCTACCCAGGATTGAACAGGCTTTGAATGATTGTCATCTAAACATCGGTTTAATACTTCTCCGGCCTGTAACCGCACGCATGCCCGTTCCACAAAGTCGTACACGGCTTTGAGAGAATCATCCCCTGGCATCTGAAAGCTCCGGTTGGCATTCTGCGCATGGGCATAGCAGACGCAGGTAATTCCAATTATATATACCATAATGATGACCGTCTTCCCATTCAATTGTCAGAGCATACGTACCAATTGCTTCGATATTGCGGATGCGGGTAGCCGGGGTGTCTTCTTCTGGTAATCTAAAGACTAAAGGATCGGGTTCTGACCGCATATGTTCGTGACCTCCCTGGCATTGTGCGCATGGACACGCCTTACGCATCAATGTGAAGGAATATTGGCTGATATGCCCATCGCTCCAATCAATAGTGATAGTGGCTGCTTGCCGGTCTGCATGAACACCTGTGGGTTTTACAATATAGTCAGTCATAATTACAATATAAACTGAAACTCTAAAAAAAGCAAACCTTTTATGGATTCTGGATTGTCACCAGGAAATTTGATACTGCCCAACCATTTCGATCTTCATCATACGGAGCGACCAGGTACCACCAGGTATATCCATCCAGATCTACCGGCCCGTCTTCCACCCGAAAAACCTCTGATTCCTGGCCTATGAAAAGAATTCTACTTGATAATCCTGGCTCTTCCCTCAACCTCAATCCATCTCTACCTGTTCCTGTAATCTCAACATACGCACCCAATCCAATTTTTCCTGGGATTGGTGTTGGTAGAGGTGTGGGAGTTACTGTGGGGGTTGGTTGTTCAGTTTGCACCGGCGGTTCAGCTGTTGGAGTAGCCGTGGGAAAAGCGATAACAGTCATGGCAGCGGTCGGAATCCCGGCTGGTACAGGGTCAGGCATTGCCAGCCAAAAAAGCAGCAGAGAAGCCGAAGTTAAAGAAAACCCAACCAGCAGAGAACCTAAAATTACCCAGGGAGTAATGAGCCGGCGTAAGATTTTTTTAATTGGCATCTTCATGCTTCCTCGTTGACTCGGCTTGTTTGGGGAGCACCAATAAGCATCTTTGGTGTCTTTTCAGGCAGTAAAACTCTTAATGACCTGGGAAGCACTTCAATATCAGTACTCTTGTCCCCCGAGAAAGGTTCTCCATCTAGTTGGACAAATAGATCTTCCTCTGATTCAAGGGTTATTTGCCTGAAAGGGATACAACGAACATGCTCAGATTGGACGTGACCGCCTGACCATAAATCCCAGGCACGTTGGACCGTGTCGATAATTGACTTGCCTTCAAAAAGCCATAAATCCATAATCCCATCATCTAATAATGCATCTGGTGATAAGGTGGCTAAACCGCCGGCATATTGGTGAATATTACTGATTACTGCCAGGAGAAAATGCCCCTGGATCTCAGCACCATTCGTGCGAACACGAAGAGACATCCCCTCCCAGTTTCGGGCATTCCACAATACCGAAGCTGCGTATTGTACGATCGCAAAGTTCTTGTCACGGCGAGAACGAGGTTCGATGCGGTGAACGACAAAAGCATCCAACCCAACACCTGCCCACAATAAAAACGGATTCTGGTTACACATACCAACATCAACAACACACGTTCGCCCATTCGCCAGGGAACGAGCACTTTGTTCAAGAGCGAACCAACGCGTCCAGGCCAGGGTGGGAAGCCCAATTTCCTGCGCCCAGACATTGGCAGTGCCTGCCGGTAAATGCGCCAGCGCGGTCTGCGAACCCACTAATGCCGGCAAAGCACGATTGAGAGATCCATCCCCCCCAACCACGAAGAGCGCTTCCATGCCTTCATCAACAGCCTGGTTGGCCAGCGAGGTGATATGGTCTCCATCCAATGTCTTCTCAATTAACACATCCCATCCATAACGCCTCAAGATGCCAGCAGCTCTTTCTGCCAACAGCCACGAAGGGAAACGTCCAGCCCCAGGGTTATAGATCAACAATGCTCTGCGCATAAGGTCAGCCATTAATCAAGATAGCCAGCAGATCTTCAGGATTGATTATACAGGGAAAAACTGATCTATACAGGAGAAATGTAATAGTCATCCGTATATTGATTTTAACCGCATTTAATAAAAAGAGGAGTGGTACAATTCTAGGCAGCCCTCGAAAGGGGGGGGTGACCACTATGGAGGATGGAATACTTCTCAACAACCGCTACCAGTTAAAACACACCCTGGGATCAGGGGGGATGGCAGTGGTTTACCATGCGCATGACCTGATGCTCGAACGCAACGTAGCAATCAAGATCCTGCGGCAGGATTATTCCAGCGACTCAGATTTTCGCGAGCTATTTCGCCAGGAAGCCAGGGCAGCCGCCAACTTATCTCACCCAAATATCGTCACTGTTCATGACTTTGGATTGGATGATGGACGATTGTTCATTGTGATGGAACTTGTTCCTGGAACAGACACGAAAACATATCTCAAAAAGCGCGGTAGTCTAAGCGTGAAAAGTGCTATCCCGCTGATTGTGCAGGCTTGCGCTGGAGTGGGTTACGCCCATCGCGCTGGTCTGGTGCATTGTGATATTAAACCCCAAAACATGCTCATCACGCCTGATATGCACCTGAAAGTTGTTGACTTTGGCATTGCTCGCGCCATGGCAACCATCCACCCAGACGAAAAAACTGATGTAGTTTGGGGATCTCCACAGTATTTTTCTCCGGAACAGGCCTCTGGGGCTGCACCAACATTTGCCTCAGATGTCTATTCTTTGGGTGTTGTTCTTTATGAAATGCTCACAGGTCAATTGCCATTCACCGCCAGCTCCCCAGACGATTTTGCCCGCCTGCACCGGGAATCATTGCCCAGATCTCCTCGCCAATTGAACCCAGATGTTCCGGTGGAGCTTGAGCAAATCCTATTGAAAGTGCTGTCCAAAGAACCCTCTGCTCGCTACCGCACCGCCGACCAGATGGGGCGGGTGTTGGTAACCTTCAGCCAACAATCCAACGCCGTTCCAGCAGTTACCCCACCTAAAAGTATCGCCGATTCAGAAGAAACAACCATCGCCCCTCTCACTCCCGTCACACCCCACCCATTTCAGGTGGACTCTTCTGCCCGCAAAGAAAACCCCTTAGACATCGATTGGATAACCATCTCTTTGGCACTCCTGACGCTGATTGCGGTGGGAGGCTTAATCCCTTTTTGGTTGTGGGTATATTTTGTTTTCAACCCACCGGTTCGATGAGTTTAGGGTTTAAAAAGGAAAATCACGGCTTCAACCGTGACAACCCTTTCCAATATAGGAGAAAAATTTAAAAATCAGACTGTCTTGACCAACGTACGAATACACTTGGCGCATAGCACCTTACGAATTTTTCGCCCATTTTCATAAACCGTGATCGTCTGTAAATTAGGGCGATAGGTGCGGGTTGTGGATTTCTTAGACCACGGGCGGTTGCGACCAAAAGTCGTCTTCTTACCGCATTCTTGACACTTAGCCATTACTACTTTCCTTTCAAATAAATAACATATTGCCACGCCAGGAGCACCTTCGTGACAAATCGACTTTTTCCATGTAAATATCTGAGCCGTGAAATCATACCACAAATCGCATCCTATTACAAGCTATGTGGTTAATGTTATCATAGAGACAAATGAACCAATCCCTTATATCAAGAAGGGTATCAACGAATTTCATTGCTGAAGGACATATCTAATTTGAAATCTATAGCATAGAGGTAAATTATGACAGAAGAGACCACCCCTATTGGCAACATTCAAGTGTCGCCTCGAGCGATTGCCACAATCAGCTACCGAGCCGCGATGGAGTCGTATGGCGTTGTTGGTTTGACATCTAAAAACCTGGCTCACAGTGTGACCAACATAATTACCAAAGATCCAACTCATGGTGTTGAGGTCCATTACGATGGTCACAATATCAATATCGATCTTTATATAGTGGTTGAATATGGAACGCGTATAAAATCAGTGGCGAATAGTGTTGCGAATACAGTTCGTTACCATGTCGAAAAAGCATTGGGCATGCCAGTGAATGAGGTAAACATCCACGTTCAGGCTTTACGCATCAGCTCTCTGGATTAAACCCCTGAAAGAGAACAATAACCTATTGGAGCTATATTATGACAGCAGAACCCCAGGATGTTTACATAATGAAACGACAGGAACAAATACGAAAATCCGTTATCGATGGACAGGCGCTCAAAAAGCTTGTTGAGGCAGGATTGACCTGGCTTCGAACGAACCAACAACTGGTGAACGCTCTGAATGTGTTCCCTGTGCCAGATGGAGATACTGGAATAAACATGGTCCTCACCATGCAGACTGCTTATGATGAGATCGCTGATTCTCCCGAGAAAAATTTTGGTAAGATGGCTCACTCCCTGGCACACGGTGCACTGATGGGCGCGCGGGGAAATTCTGGTGTCATTCTTTCCCAGCTTTGGAGAGGGGTTGCACGCGCTATGGATCACCATGAGGTTCTGGAAGCCACCAGTTTTGTGCAAGCCTTGCAGGAAGCACGAGATACCGCTTACAAAGGGGTAGTCCGACCAGTAGAAGGCACAATCCTGACGGTTGCTAAAGACATGGCTAAAGCAGCTGAAGAATCCCTGCTTGTAACCCAGGACCCCATCACCATCCTAGAACTGGTAGTCAAAGCGGCTGACGAATCCGTTGAACGGACACCCGAGTTGCTTCCCGTGTTAAAAGAAGCCGGGGTTGTTGACTCGGGAGGTAAAGGGCTGTATTTTATTTTTGAGGGCATGTTACGTTTCATCAATGGACAATCGCTTGACACAGTCATCAGCACTGTGCAGCCATTAATTGCCATGAACCTGGAAGAAACCATGGAAAGCATTGAGCCAGGCCAGGACTTTGAAGTTGTGGTCGATTTTAAACCCTCCCAACCACTCGATCTGCAGAAATTTTATTGCGACCTGGAAACCATGGGCACCTCTATCCAGGTCGGGGAAGGCGAAGGTATTTACCGCGTTCATATTCATGTACCTACTGAAAATCTTTATGAGCCCCTCAACTATACTCGCTCCATAGGGAATGTGACCAAGGCTACTATTGAGAATTTAATTGCTCAGATGGAAGATATCGAGAAGAAAGCAGGTAAAGCCAGATTACAACTGGCGCCTGTCGAACCAGGACAGATCGCAGTCGTAGCAGTTTCTCCAGGCCCGGGGATCTCACAAGTCTTTGCCAGCCTGGGTGTCAACGCCATTGTTGAAGGTGGGCAATCGATGAACCCGAGTACGCAGGAGATCATCAACGCATTCGAAAACTTACCAACCGAAAGAGTCATCATCCTGCCGAATAATAAAAATATTGTACTGGCAGCGGAAGCAGCTGCCAAGCTTACGGTCAAGAAAGTAGCCGTAATCCACACCTGCACCATCCCAGAAGGTATGGCTGCCATGATGCGCCTGATCCCAACGGACGATTTCGACCATATTGTGGCTGAGATGAACGAATCAATCCAGGAGGTGGTTAGTGGAGAAATCACTACTGCCACCCGCAATGTTGAGATTAACGGTGTGAATGTTAATGAAGGTGAGATTATCGCCTTGCACAACCGGAAACTGGTAACTTCAGCCAGCAACCTGGAAGATGGCGTGATGAATTTCCTGAAACAGGCGAACGTTGAGGAATATGAATTGATCACCTTGTTTTTCGGGGAATCGGTAACCAAGAAACAGGTCAATCAAATTGTTGACAAGATACATGTAGCTTACCCAGACCAGGAGGTTGAAGTCCAGGATGGTGGTCAGCCGCATTACCATTTCATTATCTCTTTAGAATAACACAATCGGGGTATAAATATGAAAATCGCCATAGTTACCGATAGCACTTCCGATCTTCCGTATGATATCGCCAGCCAATACGATATTCACATCGTCCCCAACCTGCTGATGATCGCTGGAGAGACGATTCTTGACGACCAGAGTTTTTCCCGAAACGATTTTTACTCTCAACTTCCCCAGATGAAATCTTTACCCACAACCGGAACGGCTTCGGTGGGTACCTACCAAAAACTATATAACGACCTTCTCAGCCAGGGTGCAGAACATGTCATTTCTATTCATCCAGCTTATGGTCTGAGTGGAATTCTCAATGCTGCCACCACCGCCTCCCAGGACTTTGATGGGAAAGTGACCGTAATTGACAGCCAGCAAATAAGTCTTGGATTAGGCTTTCAGGCCCTTGAGGCTGCTGAAGCTGTGAAACAAGGATTGGCTTTGGATAAGATCATTGCCCATATCGATAGCGTCCGACAACGTATTGGTCTGGTTGCTATGCTCGACACGCTTGAATTCTTACGGCGGAGTGGCCGGGTTTCATGGGCGCGCGCTGGATTAGGATCCTTGCTCAAGATTAAACCTTTTGTTGAGGTCAAAAACGGGGTTGTTCAGAAGATGGGAGAGACGCGCACCCGCAGCAAAGGGATTGAGCGTCTGATAAAGCTCATCAGAGAACAGGGGCAACTTGACCGCCTGGCAATCCTGCATTCAAATGCTGAAACCGAAGCTCGCCAAATTCTGGAATCGCTTAACATACAAGTTTCTACCTCCCCCCTGGTGGTAAATATTACCACCGTCATCGGTAGCCATGTTGGTCCAAAAGGTCTCGGTTTTGTAGCTCTGGCAAAACAGCCCGCTTCCCGCTGAACCTGGTAAAATATCATCGATGAAGCCCTCATTGCAAAAACTCCAAAAATTCTTCAAACTTGAATCGGAGCGAGGATTTGACGATCGCGCTGTGGTAGGGGGCCTCGAGCGTATCGTTGACAACTGGGAGAGTGAAGCCAGATTCGACAGCCTGCCTGAAGATCTGATCCAGGCGGTTATCGTACGCCTAAGGGATTATCACCGTCTCAGCCCAGACTCCCGCCAGGAGGCTTTGCAGGGTTTGTGGCAACGCATCCAACGGGCTATTGGCAATGAAGAAGGAGCTGTGGTCGATGAAGGCATAAGCCCCAACGATGAAACCGCCGGAGAATACTCAACCCCAATTGATACCAATCAAGATCTCGTTTCGCAACCTCCACCACAAATCCAGATCACCAACAAAGATAACCAGGCTGAGAAGGTTGTTTCCCCGCCTGAACAAGATATCCAACCAGCGGCACTTAATTCACCAGTCACCGTATTACAAGGGGTCGGCGTCCGCCATGGCGAGACCTTAAAACGGCTGGGCATGTCAACCCTGGGCGATATGCTGCATTATTTCCCCCGCCGCTATGATGATTATTCCCAACTCAAACCGATTAATCGCCTTGTTTACGATGAGGAAGTCACCGTTATTGGTACGATTCAAAACGTATCCAAACGCTCGCTGCGGAATAAGCGCACCTCCATTACTGAAGCGATCCTGTCTGATGGCACCGCTAATCTGCGTCTCACCTGGTTCAACCAGCCCTGGATTGAACAACGCCTGCGTATTGGAACACAGATCGTGGTTTCCGGTAAGGTTGATCAGTACCTTGGTCGCTTGACGATGAACAGCCCGGAAGTGGAGCCACTCGAACAACAAAACCTCCACACCAACCGGATTGTTCCCATTTACCCTCTCACAGCCAAAATTACCCAGCGCTGGCTTCGCCGTTTAATGCATCAAGTCGTTAATTACTGGGCGCCGCGTGTCCACGATCCTCTTCCACTCAGCCTGCGGCGCGCCGCTGAACTGATTGACTTATCAGAGGCTTTACTGCAGGTCCATTTCCCAGATTCCTGGGAGCAGTTGGGTAAAGCACGCTACCGCCTGGCATTTGAAGAGATCTTCCTTCTACAACTTGGCTTGCTTCAACAGAAACTCGCCTGGCAGAAACGGACCGCTCGAGTCTTCGAGACACAGGATCAGTGGCTTAACAAACAGGAGAGTTACCTTCCTTTTAAACTGACTTCAGCCCAGAAAAGCGCCATCAAAGATGTCTGTCTCGATCTCGCCAGTGGGCACCCCATGAACCGTTTGCTCCAGGGCGATGTCGGTTCAGGCAAGACAATCATTGCAGCCCTGGCTATGGCATTGATCAGCGAACACGGCGCTCAATCAGCCTTGATGGCACCTACCAGTATTTTAGCTGAACAACACTTTCGTAGTCTGCGGAAGCTGCTCGTCGATGACGCCAGTTTGATCGCTGAAGATGAAATCCAACTGATGATTGGAGCCACTCCAGAAGCTGATAAACGCGTTATCCGCGAAGCTCTGGCAGATGGCAAAATCAAGATTCTGATCGGCACCCATGCCCTGATTGAAGATCCCGTTGTCTTTTCTGACCTGCAGCTTGTCATTGTAGATGAACAGCACCGTTTTGGCGTAGAGCAACGAGCTGCTCTCCGTAATAAAGGTGACAACCCTCACCTCTTGGTTATGACGGCAACACCAATCCCGCGTTCCTTAGCCCTGTGCGTTTATGGTGACCTGGATCTATCTGTAATGGATGAAATGCCGCCGGGTCGCCAGGAAATCTCCACGCACATCTTGACCCCCACCAACCGAGAACGCGCCTACTCCATAATCAGCCGGGAGGTCGAAAAGGGACACCAGGCTTTTATCATTTATCCTCTGGTTGAAGAAGGCGATAAAGAAAACGTGAACGGGCAGGCAGCAGTCGAAGAACACCAGCGCCTGCAAAATGAGATCTTTCCAGATCTCAAGTTAGGTCTGCTCCATGGCCGCTTAAAACCCGATGAGAAAGACCTGGTTATGACCCGTTTCCGTGATGGTGTCTACCATGTGATGGTTTCCACATCGGTTGTTGAAGTTGGAGTCGATATACCCAATGCGACGGTGATGTTGGTAGAAGGCGCAAATCGCTTTGGTCTGGCGCAGTTGCACCAGTTTCGGGGACGAGTAGGCCGCGGTCAGGATAAAGCCTGTTGTCTGTTAATCCCTGAAAAGGACGACGCCGTTGAGAACGAGCGTTTGGCTGCTATGGTAAGGACCAACAATGGGTTTGTTCTGGCTGATATAGACCTGGAACAACGCGGACCAGGTGATTTTCTGGGAACTCGCCAATCCGGATTTACTGAGCTACGTATGGCCAATCTGACAGACCTACAGATTATCGAAAAAGCCCGTGTGGCAGCCAAAACGATATTTGAGCATGACCCCGATCTGACCATGCCAGAACACAAAAACCTGGTTTCTGCCATGAAACGTTTCTGGCAGGAGGGCGGGGACCTCAGTTAATGGGTACAGGAGCTATCTTCTGCTGCCCATATCAAGAAATAAATCTTTGGTCTGATTATTGCACCCAAAATAACGTGAGGAACCATGGTTCGTGCTGTTTACCCTGGAACATTTGATCCCATCCATTTTGGCCACATCGCCATAACGAAAAGGGCGGCCAGGCTTTTTGATGAAGTTGTCGTGGCTGTCTATGACCGTCCCATGAAAACGTTACTATTTTCACCCGAAGAACGGCTTGAATTGGTTCGCCAGTCTTTCAACGCTGAAGCCAACATAAAGGTGATGGGTTTCAACAGCTTGCTGGTCGAATTCTGTCGAAAAATAGACGCTCAGGTGATTGTGCGCGGCTTACGGGTCTTTTCAGATTTTGAGTTTGAATTCCGTATGGCTCTGGCCAACCACCGCCTGGCGCCTGAGATCGAAGTTGTTGCCTTCATCACCAACGAGGAACACACTTTCCTGTCTGGCTCAACGGTTCGGGAGATCGCCTCATTAGATGGGGATGTCAGCAGTATGGTCCCTGCTCATGTAGAACAGGCTCTAAAATTTCGGTTTGGTGAATTGGGAGAGGGACAACAGATCGTACCAACCACCTCGATGAGAGATTAACTGGTTGATCTTCATCAGGGTTGTTTAGAATTTTTTTTGTTGGCCAATAATGATCAATCTTGATCAACCATTTTAAAACTCACTAATGGTTAATTTAGGTTTTTTGTTGACGTTTTCTCTTAATCCGTGTAACCTTAAGGCTATGACAAAATTTCAAAAATCCCGCCTCAGCGGAGGAACATATGGACATCTTGCACCTGATTGACCGCCTGGAAGAACTATTCAATGAGAGCCGGCCTATCCCCTTCACTCACAATGTGATTGTCGATGAAGATCGCATGCTGGACTTGATTGATCAGTTGCGGGTCGCGATC
>Ga0114946_10000895_pt1 | contig 20446 bp, 15 predicted proteins | sample WalLakDeSediment_FD_88676 | JGI IMG/M metagenome (GOLD analysis project Ga0114946, IMG submission 88676) | Lake sediment microbial communities from Walker lake, Nevada to study Microbial Dark Matter (Phase II) - Walker Lake 11/02/13 Deep Sediment | ecosystem: Environmental > Aquatic >...
CCCTACAGTATCCGTGCGAGGATTAGTCCCGATAACGGCCGAACGTGGGGAAAGGAAATAATACTTCGTGAGAACGTTGTGCCTCCCGATATCGGGTATACACGTTCCGTACAACGAAGCGACGGTAAGGTGGTTACATTGTACTATCTTGCAACCGAACAACGAAAAGAAGAGCATATCGAGGCGGCGATCTGGGATCCTGCAAACGTAAATTAAAATATCGGATAGAGTCCGAAAAATGAGAGAAGAATATGAAAGAGAAATCTGTAACAAGACGCGACTTTATTAAAACCTCTGCACTCGCTGCAGTGGGTTTTAATATTATCGGTTGTGGAATGCGAACCGAGAAACCGAATCTGCTCCTTATCTGGACCGATCAGCAACGCGCCGATACCATGAAGGTTTATGGTAACAATAAAATACAGGTACCGAACTTCAATAAACTCGCAAGTCAGAGCATTGTTATTGAGAATGCATATGTCACACAACCGGTCTGTACCCCCTCCCGATCGTCTGTTATGACCGGATTATGGCCTCATACCAATGGTTGTATGGAAAATAATGCTTCACTTCGTCCCGAAACGTTATGTCTGCCCGAAATTATAAACGACCCCGAGTACCGGACGGGATACTTTGGTAAGTGGCATCTCGGCGATGAACTGTTTGCTCAGCATGGATTCGAAGAATGGCAAAGCATTGAGGATAATTATAACGATTATTTTACCGAGAGCCGGGACCGGAGCAAAATAAGCAGTTATTCGGAATATTTAATCTCTCTCGGTTATGACCCGGACGGTGAACGGGGAGATTTCAGCAGAATGTTTGCGGCCGGCCTTCCCCTTGAGCATTGCAAACCGAAATTCCTTGAACTCAAAGCTTGTGATTTTTTACAGAGAAATAAAAACAAGCCGTTTATTTTATCGGTCAACTTCCTTGAACCTCATCCGCCATATGCAGGACCTCTCAATGATAAATATGGCCATGCTGAAATTGATCTGCCGTTAAATTTCGATCACATTCCAGGCGATGATGAACCGCTTCAGTATCGTCTTTATCGAGAGAGAGTGAAAGAATATGGCTATCGAAATGAAGAATATAAAACGGAAAGCGATTGGAGAAGGACCGCGGCGAATTATTGGGGTTTGGTTTCTCAGGTAGATATGAGTGTGGGGGCGATATTAGCCACGCTTGATAATCTCGGATTAGCCGAAAATACGATTGTCATTTTCACGAGCGATCACGGCGAAATGCTCGGTGCTCACCGTTTACTGCAAAAATCCGTTATGTATGAGGAATCTGTCAGAGTGCCATGGCTGATGCGCATTCCTCAATACAACCACGGTTTTTATAAGTTTGGAAGAAGGGTAAGTCAAATAGATTTACTTCCGACGATTTTGGATATACTCGATGTCGGCAAAAAAGATTATCTACAGGGTAAATCTCTTATGCCTTATCTAAGACAAGAAAAATCGTTTGATGGGGATGTGTATATTGAATGGAATCCACGAACGATGGTCATTCCTGATTTTCCTCCGATTCGGGGTATAACGAGGCAGGACGTTGAGCGGGCAAGCGCTGCAAGTATCCGAACCGTTATTACACAAGATGGCTGGAAACTGAGCTGGAGTGACAAAGATAAGAATCAATTGTTTGATCTACGGAATGATCCGCTTGAGAAAACGAATTTATATTACACCGGTAAATACGGGCATATGATACAAGGTTTTAAAAATAAAATTGAACATTGGCAGGAAAAAACGGGTGATTATGTAATATTGTAAGTATAACGATATTGATAATTTGTATTGGTAATGATAATGATAAGGTACGATTATGAAAAGAAGACAATTTATTGATTACTCAGTAAAGGGACTGTCCGGCCTGGCAGTTTATTCTCTATTGGCGAACGGAATTGGGTGCAGCCGGAGCTCTTCGGGCAAACCCAATATAATAGTTATTATTGCGGACGATACCGGATGGAACGACGTCGGTTACCATGGTTCGGAAATTAAAACCCCGAACATCGATCGTCTAGCCGGAGAGGGAGCAGAGTTGGATAACTTCTATGTATCGCCGATGTGTTCTCCCACACGTGCGGGATTAATGACAGGTCGCTATCCCAGTCGATACGGAATTTTAGGACCGATAATCGGAGGGAGCAAACAAACGCTTCCCCCTGAAACCGTCACACTCCCGGGTTTTCTGAGAGATAATGGTTATAGAACAGCCATATCCGGGAAGTGGCATCTTGGCTTAGACCCGGACAGTGGTCCCTTAAAATATGGGTTCGACTATTCCTACGGTTACTTCCATGGTCAGATTGATCCTTATACTCATTTATATAAATGGGGGGATAAAACCTGGCATCGAAATGATCAGTATTATGACGATGAGGGACACGCGACGGATCTCATTACCAATGAGGCAATACATTTCATCCGGACACTGCATGACAAAGATAACCCGTTCTTCCTTTATGTTGCCTACAGTGTACCGCATTTCCCGCTTGATGAAGAACAAAAATGGCTCGATATGTATCCGGAAATCGATAACGAATCACGGCGTCTGTTTGCCGCATCGATGACCCATATGGATGACGGCATCGGGAAAATAATGAAGACGCTTGAAGAATTAAATCTGGAAAAGGATACGATGGTGATATTCCTGAGCGATAATGGCGGGCAGGAGAAATGGGATTCCGGTCCTGATTATTATGAGAATAAATTCATGCCGAACGATGTCCTCGGTGATAATACCCCTTTACGCGGATGGAAACGTGATTTGTATGAAGGGGGTATACGGGTACCTGCAGCAATTTATTGGAAGGGTCATGTAGCTCCTGCAAAAATTACTGAATTGACGACAGTACAGGATCTGTTTCCGACGATTGCTCATCTTGTTAATCCGTCAGGGTCTTTTTTGCCGGATTCCGATGGGGTTAATTTCTGGAAAGCCCTCGATGGGGAAAAAAAATTACCTGAGCGGGTTTTGTACTGGAGATCGGAAAAACAATTTGCGGTACGAAAGGGAAATTGGAAATTGGTCCAAACAGGAACGTCACTCGATGCTGGCATTACCGAACTGTTTGATCTGAATAACGATCCTGCTGAAACAATGAATGTGATCGAACAATATCCCGATATTGTAACCGAATTAATGAAAGCGCTGGAAGGATTTATTGCTAATGATAGATTATAATAAAACAAAATATTAGATGGGTGAACTTTTCTTTTGTGTTTCATTATGCAGCTATTACGTTATTATATTGCCCTCGGAGCACCGCCGATTAGAACTCCCGCAGACGGTACGGAACCGTATATGCGGCCGGAGGTTGGGTTTAACCCTTCCTGGTTTTATCGCTTCTGTGATGTGGATTTCTCCGAAAAATGGCACACGGATACGGAGTATAGATTATCCTGTCATGAAAGAATGAGGAAGGAGATTAGAAAAAGATTCCCCGGATACAATATCGGTGACAGCCTGTCCGACGTTCCGCCCGATCTGATAACCGGAATCTTCGGGATTGGAATCATGGATTCGCTTTTCGGCAGATCACTCACGTACTATTCCGATAAGTGGCCCGTTCCGTCCGGTCAACATTTAGAATATGAAGAGATAGACCGACTTTGTGCTCCGGATCTTGAAAAGAATAGATTTTTTAATAACCTGTTAGATGAGGTTGATCAAGTCTACAAACTGACGGGGAGCGCCCGGGGATTTCTGAATTGGCAGGGCAATCTGAACACTGCATTTCGTTTCAGAGGCAGCAGTATTTTCATTGATCTTGTAGAATCGCGGGATAGAGTAAAGAAATTGCTGGACGTTATTTCGGATACCTATCTGGAAGGGGTACGATTATTCTATAAAAAGCAGAGCGAATTTGGAATTCATTATACGTTTGCAACTATTGCTAATTGTACGGTAAATATGGTCGGTCCTAGAATCTATCGGGATATATTGCTGGAGTACGATGTGAAAATAGCAAAAAAGTTTGACTGTATTGGTGTACATAATTGTGCCTGGACGGTGACACCTTATCTGGAGCTGTATACCGAAATTCCCGATGTCACATACATAGACATGGGTATTGAGTCCGACCTGCAGAAGGCAAAGTCATGTTTCCCGGATGCAAGAAGAAACTGTCTGTATAAATCAATTGACTTAAAGAATAAGAGCACCGATGAGATACGAAAAGATTTTGAACATATCGCACAACATCTGGCACCATGCGATATTGGTATGCCGGATATCGAACACGATGTCCCTGATGAAAAAATTATGTTTGCGATGGACGTGTGCGAGGAACTCTCAAATCAATATATGAATAATCCAGCATGTGAAAAAAATATAGTGTCATGATAAAAAAAAGTAAAATAGAAGGACTAAACGGTATTATAGGGGTGGTAAATACTCCTTTCACAAACAATGATGAGATCGACTGCGATTCTTTACGAAGATATGTTCATCATTCAATCCAATGCGGGGTGGTCGGATTCCTAACTCTCGGAATGGCAGCGGAGATTAATAAACTTTCAGTTGCGGAGAAAGAACTGATCGTCAAAACGATTATTCGTGAGGTTAATGGAAGAGTTCCTGTAATCTGCGGTATATCATCCAATACACAAAATGAAAGATTATCCCTTGCAGAAAAATGGATTTCATTAGGCTGTCAGGGTATTATGGTGAGTATACCATATGAGGATGATACTGGTTATTCGGAAAAAATCAATCAGATTGCTGATCTTAAGCCCGGCTTCTTAATGATACAGGACTGGGAGTTTCACGGGTATGGACTGCCTGTTGCTTTAATTAAAAGATTGTTTGCCGATATCGATGTTTTCCGGTGTCTGAAAATTGAAGTTATCCCCGCGGGAGTGAAGTACTCGGAAATAATTAAGCTAACAGATGGAAAGCTGCACGTATCCGGAGGATGGGCCGGTACCCAAATGATCGAAGCTCTCGATAGGGGCGTCGATGCATTTATGCCTACCATTTTACACGATATTTACGTGAATATTTATAACCTTCATTGTTCCGGAAAAAGGGAGGCTGCAAAAAAAATATTTTATGAATTGGTACCCATACTGGCATTCTCGCACCAGCACTTGGATATTTCAATTCATTTCAATAAAAAAATGGTACACCGGCAGGGCATATTCTCTACTGATAACGTACGGGAGCCGATCTTACCGTTCGATGCTTATCATGAAAAAGTAGCACACGAGTTGATTCTCAAAGCAAAATATATTTCTGATTCGATTAAATCATATGTATAAGTATTGCAGATACGAATTTGAGGGACGCGTCCGCTATGGTCGGGTAGAAGGTGATATACTATATACTCTCAGGAACGAACCATGGTATGATGAAATAGAAACGGGCGATATAATTTCGGTACAGAAAGTCCGTTTGCTCGCACCGAGCGAACCACGGGTAATCATCGGTCTCGGGGGAGCTTACAAGGAGGCATGGGAAGATAAAGATCCGCCGGTGAGTGTCCGATGGTTTGTAAAGCCGCCGGGATCAACGGCAGCGTGGAATGATGATATAATACTCCCCGCGTCATTGGATGAAGTCAAAGCAGAGGTTGAGCTGGTGATTGTTATCGGTCGTAAAGTGAAAGATGCGGGTGAAGATAGAGCATGTGATGCGATATTCGGCTATACCGTCGGTAATGATGTCGTCGGTACGGTCGACTCATATTATCGAATGATGGGGGAAACTTCTGAATTTAACGAGAATTTGCTTCCACCGGCTTTAAAAACGTGCGACCGGTTTGCACCGTTCGGACCGTTTATTTACAGAGACATTGAATGGAGAAACAGGAAAAGAACACTGAAGATTATAGATACAAACGGCACTCAGAGAGTTTTATACGAAAATTCCACATCCGGTTTATTATACTCACCGGGGAAAATTGTCAGCGATATTTCCAGGGTGTTAACTTTATCTCCGGGGGATATAATTATGACGGGTACAACGAAATCTTTTGTAGTATATCCGGGTGAAACAGTTGAGATGACAATAGAAGGTATGGGAACCATAAAGAATAAAATCGTTCTACAGGAGGGATGAGGAAACACCATTGATGGAAACATATTTTAACGTTTTTATATTAAGCATAAAGGTCCGGACATGCACGTAGAGTCGGCAACGCTTCCTTTTCACATCATTACGAAACCGATAGGAGCAATATGTAATCTTGATTGTGAATATTGCTTCTATCTGAAAAAGAAAGATCTTTTTCCGGAAAGTCGATCCTTCCGGATGAGCGATGCCGTGCTTGAGGAATTCACCCGGCAGTATATTCACTCGCAACCGAAGAGAGCAAAAGAAGTGGTGTTTTCATGGCAGGGAGGCGAGCCGACAATTATGGGCGTTGATTTCTTCCGGAAATCGGTCGAATACCAAAAGAAATTTGCCCGTCACGGTATGCAGATTAAAAATACAATACAGACCAACGGGACTCTCCTGGACGAAGCATGGGGAGAGTTTTTATATGAGAATGGTTTCCTCGTCGGTATTAGTATTGACGGACCTGAAGAAATACACGATATGTTCAGGCCCGATGTGAAGGGAAAAGGTTCTTTTTCCGGGGTGATGCGGGGACTTGAGATATTAAAAAAACATCGGGTCGATTTTAATACCCTGACCTGTGTCCAGAGTTACAATGGCGATCATCCCGAAGCGGTATATGATTTTCTTACAGAAATCGGTTCAACATTCCTTCAGTTCATACCAATCGTGGAAAAAGAAAAGGATGTGCACGTCAGCTATCGAAGCGTTAAACCAGAGCAGTACGGTTACTTTTTATCCGGTATTTTCGATCGCTGGCTTGAGAAAAGCGATGTCGGTAAAATATTTATACAGGATTTTGACGTAACTCTTTCATTAATGATGGGATTGCCATCACCCGTATGTATTCACGCGGAAACCTGCGGCCGCGCCGTCGCTCTTGAACACAACGGTGATGTATTCAGTTGCGACCATTATGTGACCAGAGAGGATCAGATAGGAAACGTTATGAAAGAGCAGATATATTCGATGATCGATGGAATAAAACAAACCGGATTCGGAACCGATAAGAGAGATTTGCTACCGAAATATTGCCTGGAATGTACGTATAGATCCGTTTGTAACGGAGGGTGCCCGAAAGATAGAATCATGGTCACTCCTGAGGGGGAGCCGGGTTTGAACTATCTCTGTGCCGGTTATAAAATATTATATTCTCATTCCTTTCCGGTTTTCGCAAAAATGGCCGAAGCGATACGATTGGGGATGACTGCATCCGAATATACTGCTGTTGATAAAATGAAAAAGGATAATTTCAAAAAAACATTTGGTGTCATAGGAAGAAACGATGTATGTCCATGCGGAAGCCGAAAGAAGTATAAAAAGTGTTGTGGGGTGAATTAACCAACGTATATCGAATTGAACATGAGAAATAAATATCTGACAATAAGGATTATGATTAATGAATGACATTCGTAAACTGGAAGATATCGCAAATCGAGTCAGAATAAACGTTGTCAAAATGATCGCTCACTCCGGAATTGGCCACGCCGGCGGTGCCTCATCGATCGCAGAGATTCTATCGGTGCTCTATTTTCGGGAAATGAATATTGATCCGACTAATCCAAAGTATGAGGATCGGGATCGGTTTATTTTATCGAAAGGACATGGTTGCCCTGCACTCTATGCAATTTTTGCGGAGATAGGATTTATTCCTGAATCAATGTTGTGGACGTTGCATAATATTGATAGCCCTCTGCAAATGCATCCGGAACTTGGTTTATGTCCCGGTATCGAAATGAGCACCGGTGCATTGGGCCAGGGATTATCTGCAGGGATAGGAATGGCGCTTGGTGCGCGCATGCGGAAAAAAGATTTTCGCGTTTTTGTCCTGATCGGTGACGGTGAATCCAACGAGGGACAAATCTGGGAAGCTGCCATGTCGGCGGCAAAATTTAAACTCGACAATCTGGTAGTCATCATGGATAACAATAAATTTAGCCTTTCGGATCGAACGCAGGAGGTGATGCCGCTGGAGCCGATGACCGATAAGTGGGCGTCATTTGGCTGGTTTGTGAGCGAGGTTGACGGTCATGCAGTTCCCGAGTTGATTCAGGCATTTGAGAATGTCCGACAAAGAAAGGGTAAGCCATCCATTATCATTGCCCATACTATGAAAGGTCGCGGCATCCCTTCGGTGGAGAACAAAGCCGAAAGTCATTCGATTAGTTTCACGGTTGATCAAACCAGTGAGACGTTGTACGCACTTGGATGTTCACGGGATCAAGTGACCCGGTTTATACAGAAAATTGAGGAGAAAAAATAAATGTGTGAAAGAAAAGCTCCGCGAGATTTCATTGGGCCGATACTGTTAGCATTGGCTGAGCATAACCCCAACATAGTTTTAGTTGATGCTGATTTTCGAGTCGCCTCAAAAATTACTTCATTTCAAGATCGCTTTCCCGATCGATTTATTGAGGTCGGAATCGCAGAACAGAATATGATGGGCATCGCGGCGGGGTTGAGTACGGTAGGATATATTCCCGTCGTATCAACGATTGCAACGTTTATCAGTCGCCGGGCTTGTGACCAGGTGACAACCTCCATTGCCCTGTCAGGGTTAAATGTAAAACTTTTAGGATTATATGCGGGATTATTCGTTGGTAAAAACGGGGCATCCCACCAGTCACTCGAAGATATTGCTATTATGAGAGCTATTGCAAATATGGTCGTACTCCAACCTGCCGATGTTGTTGAAACGAAGCAAATGCTCGAATTTGCCGTGAAGTACCATGGCCCTGTCTATATAAGGATCGGCAGGGATCCGGTGCCGCAATTTCTGCCGGATGATTACAGATTTCAATTGGGAAAATCAATTAATCTGAGAGATGGTAATGATGTTACATTGATCTCGTACGGTGATCTCCTCGAGGAAACCCTCTTAGCGTCCGATCATTTGGCCAAAAAAGGCGTTCAATGCCGTGTGATCAATATGAGCTCAATAAAGCCGATTGATGAGCAGGCAATTATCCTGGCCGCAGAAGAGACCGGCGGTATTGTAACAGTCGATAATCATAATATTTACGGGGGCGTTGGATCGGCTGTCTGTGAGGTCGTTGCCGAAAATAAACCGGTAAAAGTGAAAAGGATCGGCGTGAGGGACGTGTTCGGCAAGTCGGGAACCGAAGAACAAATGAGAAAAAAGTTTGGTCTTACGGCAATGGATATTGAACAAGTAGTTCTACGGTTCATTTCGCAGAGGAATCATCATGAAAATAAATCAATATTTAATGACGTGATTAATTAATTAAAAGCATAAATACGACAATAAAACGATTATGAACATTTTCAATCATCTCTACATTGGATATATATTTTTTATTTTATCATCATGTACCGGTTCGTTATCCGGACAGCATAACAAAATTCCCTTACCAATGGAAGCGTGTATTGATGAACCGGTTATTTACACCGGAGAAATAAATACCGATAAGCACTTCTTTGACGGGAAATTACCATACGCAGTTGGTGCTCATCATTACCAGGCGTTCAGAGCGAATAGAACCGATCCCTCCGAACCCGGTATTGTCGGATGGACATACAATCATCAGCCGTATCTTGCTTATTGGAATGGAACATTTTACCTCCAATACCTCTCCGGACTTATTCAGGAACATACACCCCCGACGCGTACCCTCATTATGCAATCCGTCGATGGGATGCATTGGAGTAAGCCGTTTGTTGCATTTCCGGAATATACATTACCCGAAATTCATTACGACGGAGAAGTTATTGAAGCCGGCACGATAGCAGTGATGCATCAACGGATGGGATTTTTTCTGGCGCCCAACGGCAGACTTTTAACATCGGGTTTTTACGGTTTTTGTACCACTCCCCGGCGTTCACCCAATGCGGGCAACGGACTCGGCAGGGTGGTGAGAGAAATATATGCTGACGGATCTATGGGACCGGTATATTTTATAAGATATAATCTCCACCAGGGTTGGAATGAAACTAATACCGCCTTTCCTTACTATACATCGAGTGATGATGAGGGTTTTGTGGAAGCTTGCGATTCGTTGCTGGCCGATAAGTTGGTAACTCTGCAATGGTGGGAGGAGGACCGGGGAAATGACGGGTTCTATACAATCGATCCTTCCCAGGTCCCGGATGGAGATGTGTTTTCACACAGAATCACCACTGCTGCCGGAGCGGGGAAAGCATTTTCTTTTTACCGGCGTCCTGATGGTGTAACCGTCGGCCTGTGGAAAAATCAATATGCATCATTAAGCCCCGATAACGGGAATACCTGGACTCCTATCGCAAAGAATAAAACACTCTTAACATCGGGAGCAAAAACCTGGGGGCAAAGAACTGCCGATGGAAGTTACGTCATAGTTCATAATCAATCGGCGACTAAACGAAACCGGTTCCCGATGGCTGCCCTCGTGGGAGAAGACGGTCACATTTTTGACAGAATATATACCTTAAGCGGTGAGGTGCCTCCGCGACGATATCAAGGATCATATAAAAATCCGGGTGTACAATATTTTAGAGGGATAGTAGAAGGTAACGGAATCCCTCCCGGCGATCATCTCTGGATAACGTACAGCGTTAACAAAGAAGATATCTGGATAACGCGCGTGCCTGTACCGATAACAGGAACGGTACGTGAAGAGGTTAATCAGGACTTTGAGAATGTCGGTTCGATACAGGATCTGGAGAAATGGAATGTATATCGACCGGTATGGGCACCGGTCTCGATAAAACGGGATCACCGAACCGGTAACAGATATCTCGAGCTTCGGGATGAAGACCCGTATGATTATGCGTCGGTTATGAGGATTTTTCCGGGAGCAACAAAAAAAATAATTGAATTTAAATTTCAGGGGGAAAGGCTTCCTCAAGGATTTGCGGGAGAAGTTGAAGTGCAGGATCAGAGAGGTAATCGCGCACTTCGATTAAGAATCGACAAAGACTGGCTATCGTTTGATATCGAGAAAGTAACAACCGACCCGATGAAAATCAACGCGCAGGAATGGAATTATGTGTTGCTTGAGATAGATTGTGTCAAACAAATCTATACGGTAAAATTAAATGGAGAACTATATCCGAAAGAGATTCCGCTCAACGACCGTACTGTTACAAAACAAGTCGAACGTATCGTGTTCAGAACTGGTCCGTACAGAAATTATGTCCCTACAGAAGATGCCGACTATGGAATTGCCCGGCAGGCAGGTTTTTACAGTGCCGATCTGCCCGGCTCGGATATAAAATCGCCGCTCATTATTTTTAATATCGATGACATAAAAACACGAGGAGAATAAAATGATACATAGGAATTATAAAGAAGGACAAAAACTTGATGTGGCAGGCCTGAACCAGATTACCGTATTGTTGGATAGAAGTGAAACCGCGCTGACCGAGATCGGTATTAATGAATGGAAACTCGACGGTCCCCCTCATAAACATAACGATAAAGATCAGATATTTTACATTCTATCCGGTAATGGGGTTATCAAACTTGGAAGCGAAGAGCATGCCGTAAAACCCGGCTATTTGATGTATGTGCCTGCAGGTTTAGTACATCAGTCAATTACAAAAAGCAGCATACCGTTATGTTATGTTTTGTACAATATTTTCAACGATTCACAAAAGGAAGGGCATTCCACTTTTGCCGAGCACATTGAGAAAGTAAAAATGATAAGAAAGCAGCAGGCGGAAACAGGGAATGCGGAAGTCGATAACTTAGGTTCTGCCGGTAACATACGATCTCCAAAGGTCATTACAGGAATATATTCGGGAGAGGAATCGCAATACGAATCGTCCAGACAATATATTCACCTTGCTATGAGTGAAACAGGCAGATATGAATTTACGGCCGTTCATTGGCCGGCAGGAAATAAAGGGGTGGTGATTGCCGACCACCAAGAAGAACAAACCATTTTTGTGCTCGACGGTGAAGGTTTGATTTCAATAAAGAATGAAACAGTGCGGGTTAAAACGGGTGATCTTGTCTATGTACCAATAAACACATCTTATACTATTGAATCATTAGAAACCGATTTAAAATATTTTTGCTTAAAATGTTCTGTGAGGGAAGTGTAAGGAAACGGCATCGAATGGCTCGATGTCCCGGAGAAAGAAGAACAGGTGCTTATTTGGCAATTAAAATGATGTCGCGTGGAGAATTTCCGATGAAAAACGTAAAATATACAACTTGGTTTACCGTATCAACGGTACTCATTGCAATCTTTTTTGCCGCAGCTAGTTTGGGAATGAATATTGCTGAAACACAGACATTTTATATTGCCGGGCTGAAGATAATTCCCACACAGTGGGATAAGACAGCCAACCTGATAAAGCTTGAAGAGTGGGCGCGCAAGGCTGCGGCTGCCGGTGCACAACTTATCATCACACCCGAGGGGTACTTAGAAGGGTACGTCGGCAATCCAAATCTGGCACCGGATATGACCCGTGAACGCTATTTCGACATCGGTGAGACGGTAGACGGACCGGGTTTGCAGAGAGTGGGAGCACTCGCCCGCGAATTGAAAGTGCATATCCTTCTCGGTTTTGCAGAGCGCCGCGGGGATGAAATGTATAATTCCGCCGTGTTATTCGATTCCTCCGGGAAACAGATTGCTCTTTACTCAAAGACGCATAGCGGTGGACCGGGGGAACCCTACAATCGGTCCGGGGACATTTTCCCGGTATTCGAAACAGCGTTGGGACGGATTGGCATCCTGATCTGCTTTGACCGTCAGAACCCCGAAACCGCACGAATCCTCGCGCTGAAAGGAGCACAAATCATCCTTGTCCCTGCATATGGCAGATGGACGGATGATATATCCGAAGACATTTTACTTCGTGCGCGGGCCTATGAGAACGGAGTATATGTGGTTCACGTCCATCCATGGAACACGTTCGTTGTTGATCCGGAAGGCTCTATTATTGCTCAGAGCCGTTGGAAAGAGGAGAGCATCGTTTTAGCAAAAATAAATCTGGATGATCGTATCGGCCGGGGACCAATCCGAAAACGCAGACCTGAAATTTATCATGAAATTTTAAATTAGCATATTTATTATTTGCAGTCTTGTCCTTCCATTTTTGTTATGATACTGATAGCTATGGAGAATCTTATGAGAAGCGTGGTTCTCGTTTTAATAACTATAATATTTTTATTTACCGGCTGTGATAAAGAAGAAGCACAACGAAGCTTAATATATGATCCTCCGAGGGGTCCAAATGCTCCGGAAGATGCATATTTCCACGGCAATGAGTTTGCATATTACGGTACCGATAGTCCATGGAACCAGCGGTTTTTTTACGGATATTTCGACGATTGGTATAAGCGTATCGGTCAAAGAATGATGCTCGATCTCATGGATAATAAAATCGGGGAAACGGAGGATTACGCGCGCTATATATTAGAAGATAGATATCCAAACGACCTTGAAGCATTGTTCAATCTTGCAGTCTCTCTTGCACACCAGAATAGAATAGACGAAGCAATGGAAATGGTAAAGCAATCAGTGGAGTACGGGCTGCCGTTTGGAAGGTATTTAGCCGGACCGCGGGATATTTTAAAACCGCTTACGGAGTCGGAATTATTCAAAGACTACGCATCGAATTTTAATATTCCGGTTATACACGGGCCCATGGTTGGCCGGATAAGCGATCGGAGCGCAAGTTTTTGGGTACGTACTCCGGATGAAGATGAGGTACAGATACGAGTCGGTAAAACGCGGACACTTAATGACTCCATCCTTTCCGAAAAAAAACAAACGAGGGCCGATGTCGATTATACCACAATACTAACGGTAAACAATCTCGACCCGGACACCCGGTATTTCTACGAATTAATCGTCAATGGCGAACGGGTAAATGACTTTGATGAATTAACATTTCGAACATATCCCCCTCAGGGAGCACCTGCGGTGTTTAATGTTGTTTTTGGAGGGGGTGGAGGATTTGTACCTCCGAATGAGAGGATATGGACTTTAATAAAAGAAAAAGAACCGCATGCATTTTTAGCGATGGGTGATAATGTATATGTCAGTCAGCACGCCCATCCTTTTCACCCGCGTGCGTTACATGAATATACGTATTATCAGCGCCAATCGCGTAAAGAATACCGAAATATGGTTTCATCTACCGCAGTATATGCTATCTGGGATGATCATGAATTTACGGACGATATATGGCTTGGGCCGTTTACTCACAAACCGTTTTGGAAGAAAACGATTTATCAGCTATTCAGAGAAAACTGGATAAATCCGATGTACGGAACCGATGAATGGCCCGGATGCTGGCATACATTTACTATAGGGGATGTTGATATCTTTATGCTCGACGGCCGATATTACAGAACCAATCCGTATGCGACAAAACCCGAAAAATCGAATAATTATGCAGAATATCCGACTATGCTGGGACCCGTCCAAAAAGAATGGCTTTTTGAAGAATTGAAAAAGTCTAAAGCGACATTTAAGGTGATTGCTTCACCGGTACCCTGGGCTTACGAGGCAAAGCCCGGTTCGAAAGATACATGGAACGGTTTCCGTGAAGAACGAGACGAAATATTTAACTTTTTGGCGGAGCATAAAATAAACGGTGTTATTCTTCTTGCTGCCGACCGGCATCGTTCGGATGCCTGGGAAATCGCTCGGCCGAACGGATACCCGCTCTATGAATTTATGAGCTCACGATTAACAAATGAACATACTCATCCGTTCAAACCCGGATCGTTATTCGGATACAACGAGAAACCATCCTTTGGTTCGCTGCACTTCGATACTACTTTGCCCGATCCGATTGTTACGTATGAGATATACACCATCGATGATGAGAAAGTTTTTTCACTGTCACTTACCAGGAGTATGCTCACACAGGAAGATGATTCCTGATTCCGTAACTTAATGAATAAGTTGAAGGCAAAATATGGTTGAAGGTCCGCTGTTATTGGTAATTCTTATTGCGAGCGTCATATTTATAGTTATAATGACTTCGACAGTCCGCTTGCATCCATTCTTAGTGCTTCTTCTGGCCGCGATCGGGGTCGGAATTTCGACCGGATCACCTTTGCAAATTATAATCGTTACTATGACGAGCGGATTCGGTAACACCCTCGCGAGTATCGGTATCGTTATTATCGCGGGAACGGTGATAGGCGTCTTGCTTGAAAAAACCGGTGCATCATTAAGTATGGCAAACCTGATACTGCGTATGGTTGGGAAAGACCGTTCACCCCTCGCTATATCGGTAACCGGATATATTGTCGGAATACCGATTTTCTGCGATTCCGGTTTTGTTGTCCTGAGTCCTTTGAATAACGCGCTTGCCAAACTCTCAAAAACATCAATGGCGGTTATGGCATTTGCACTCGCCGGCCCGCTATACGTGATTCACTGTCTGATTCCTCCTCATCCGGGACCGACGGCGGCTGCAGGTGTCCTCGGTGCCGATTTAGGAAAAATCATATTCCTCGGCATCTTTGTCGGAATCCCCGCAGTGATTGTTGGCTTGATCTGGGCTGTCAAATTCGCATCGCGATATTATGTAGAACCGCAAACAGAATTGAGTTTTGAAGAGATTGCATCGAACTACAAGACACTTCCGTCTCCCATAGCCTCGTTCGCCCCGGTTGTAATACCGATCGTTCTCATCGGATTGGGTTCATTTGCGCGTCTTGATACATTACCTTTCGGAGATGGGACTTTGGCTGCGGTCAGTATGTTTTTAGGTGATCCGAGTATAGCACTTTTACTTGGCGTATTTATTGCACTCGGACTTGTAAAAAAATGGGATTCAACTGTTTTAAGCGATTGGATTGGGGACGGTATAAAATCTGCCGGTCCGATCATAGCTATTACCGGTGCCGGAGGTGCGTTTGGGTACATGCTTCGTGTAACACCCATCGGAGATTATCTGGGTGCATTCCTGATGCATTGGGAAATTGGTTTACTCCTTCCCTTTATTCTCGCAGCAGCGCTTAAAACATCTCAGGGTTCATCGACGGTTTCAGTTATTACGACATCATCTCTCATGGTTCCCATACTTCCTCAATTGGGACTGGACACCGCGTGGGGTGTCGTATTTGCTGTATTGGCTATGGGTGCCGGTTCCATGATCGTTTCTCACGCTAATGACAGTTACTTTTGGGTTGTATCAAAGTTTTCTAATCTCGATGTCGCGACGGCGTATAAGACACATACGGTGGGAACCTTGATAGTCGGGTCTGTAACTATGGTCGTTATACTACTCGTCTCCTGGTTATTTGGAGTATGATTGAATTGCACGGTAGCATTTTGAAAAGAGAATAATTAAAATCTACCATTCTACCTAATACCACTTAAATGTTATAAAGCAGTTGTCTGCATGGAGCAAAGCATGGAGAATATAAATAAAACGAACAGAAGAAAATTTTTATTGAATGCCGGTGTTACGATAACAGGGACAATGTTGGTCAGCCCTATTTTGAGTCTAACAAAAGGGTGTGGAAGGGTACAGGAGGAATTACAGCGACTAACGGACGTACGTTATATAAAAGTTGCCGGAGAGGAAGGTCGCTTCTTAGGTTGGCCTGCAAATAATGGCGTTTGGACCTGGAATAATGGTTTGGAAATCCTCGTAGGCTACACCGATGGTGATTGGGTTGAACAGGAGGGACATAATATCGGAGAATTACGATTAACGAAACTTGCCAGGAGTTTGGATGGCGGGAAGTCCTGGTTGGGTGAAGATCCGCAGAATTTTGTCGGTAGCGACGGAGTACCGCAACCATCTACCGGAGATATTCATTTTGACCATCCCGGTTTTGCAATGAAAGTGGCTGCTATGGGATATCATGGTACAGATGATCCTATGGGAAGATTTTTTATTTCCTACGATCGTGGTAAAACCTGGTTGGGCTCTTATCGTTTTAACGAAATGAATGATGATCCGAATCTTGAGGGTATGGAGATAACGGCACGAACCAGTTATTTGGTTACCGGACCGGATTCGTGTCAGATCTTTATGTCTGCACGAAATCCAAAATTGGAATTTGCCAATCGGTTGGACAAACCGTTTGTAGCCGAGACTATCGACGGTGGCAAAACATTTAAGTTTATTTCGTGGATCGTACCCTGGACTGATCAATACAGAGCGGTTATGCCGTCCACGGTAAAAACCGGGGATGGTAAAATTATTGTGGCTGTTCGACGTCGCAATCCTCGAAATATTGAACAACCGTGTTGGATTGACACATATGTGTCCGATAATAATGCGCGCACCTGGTTGTTTCTGTCGAAAGTGGGGGTTACCGGTGCGCACAACGGAAATCCTCCAGGACTTGCCATACTGAACGACGGACGATTGGCTTGTACGTATGGGAACCGTTCAATAAGAAAAATAGTGGTACGTTTCAGCGATGACGACGGTATAACGTGGGGTGAGGAACTGGTAATCAGGGAAAATCCGCTGAATCATGATATAGGATATCCGCAATTGGTACAAAATTCCGATGGTGACATGGTAGCACTGTATTATATTGCGACAGATCACCACCCGCATTCGTATATTGAAGCATCGATATGGAACCCATAAAAGAAAAATTATTTTAACAACCTGGTTTTAAGTATTATAATGACTAAACACACCTCCTCTTTAATACGACCGCAATATGATCGACGTGATTTTCTTAAAATCTCGGCCGCCGGCATGATTATCGCAACCGTACCCACCTTAGGTGCTTGTGAGCAGGAAACACCGCCTGTCATAACCACCGGGAACAACCAATTACCTTCCCGTACTCTGCCGCACCTTGCCGGTGGAATTACCCGTTGGGACTTCAGACCGGCCGAAAAAGGGGCTGTGTTTATTTCCGACCTTTCCCGATGTACACCAACAGCCAGGCTCACCCGCTCATTCAGGCCAAATCGTTGGCAGCTCACTGATTTCGAAACGGAGGAAGGGGTGAAAGGAGTGATGGTCTCGGCATATCCTAACCAAAACTGCGGTGAGCTGACCTTACCCCTCGGAATCTCAGGTGTATACAAGATATTTCTCGGTATCAACTACACCAAGACAAATATCGATAACGGTTCTCCTCACGGTCAGTTAGAAGTGAAGCTCGATAATGATTCCGGTTTCCGCCGTGTGGCAATGGAAGGCGGTGTCAATAATGAAACCGGCGATCTAAAGGTCGGTGTGAACAACTATAATCACAAGTCGATTCAGGAAACATACTGGAAGACGGCTGATGTTACGGATCGGGCGCTTATCTTCCGGCAGATGGAACCGCCGTACAATTTCCCGATGTTTGAGGGTGTTTCAAACCTCTCTTATATTAAGCTCGTTCCCCTTACTGCCGAAGAGGAACACGTATGGAAGACTAACGGACCGACAACCGAGACCCGCCGGTTAGGGATCATCTTTTGCACGGGACAACTCACCGGTCACACAAGCGGTACATTTACCTTCCATACGACTGATAAGCAATGGTTCCGGAACGAGTTTACTCCATATGTAAACTCAGATATCGGTATTTTCATCTTCGAAGCAATGCGGGGGAATTTTTGTCTTTTTAAAACAAAACTCGGTGATGTCGGTAATGATGAAAACCGATGGGATGATAACTGGGTCGAACCGCTGACAGCTTTTACCGATCTTGCACATGAGCACGGCATCAAGATTTTCGCTGCACAACGCATGATAGGTGTTCAGTATCCAATGAATCGCGCACCAATCGGTTATGCACGTAATTATTGGGCAAATCCCGAATGGGCCAAACGCGATCGCGAAGGTGCCCCGCTTACCAATCTCAGTCTTGCATATTCCGGTGTCCGCGCTCACTGGCTCGGGCTTTTACGCGAAGCGCTCGATCGGAATATCGACGGGATTCAGCTACATCTGAACCGTTCGACACCTTTTGTCTATTACGAAGAACCGGTAGTTTCTTCTTTTACAGACAAATATGGCGAAGATCCGAGAGAATTACCTGAAAATGACCCTCGCTGGCAAATCCATTGCGCGGGCTTCGTCACGGACTACCTGCGCGAGGTTCGTGCACTTCTCGATGAAAATCCGGGCCGTGAGCTCGGAATCACCATCTATGGTGAACCGCATAAATACGATGATGACGCGGCTCCATTCCACCCGATCCGTTACGGGTGCGACGTCGAGACGTGGATCCGCGAAGGACTCGTTAATTATATAATGCCCTCACCGCGTATATCACGTGCACTCCTCCGTCAATGGCGTACAATCGGAGGTAATCGGATTCATCTCTGGCCCGATCTCATGCCGCGAAATCAGATGGCTGCGGACTATGCCCGTCTTGCAAAACACTACTACGAATCGGGTGCAGATGGCCTCTGCCTCTGGGACGCCGAACGAAGGTGCGGGCGACTCAGTGAATGGGCAGCGGTACAAAACCTTGGTAACCGTGAATGGCTGGATACATTGGAACATAAAGCACCGGATTTCTACCGCCGGGTGCCGATGAAGCTTTTTGGCGGATTCTCTGTACGGGAATCATTCCACGATGGTTGATTATCTGATCGACGCTGACACTCACGCTTCACATCGGTTGCCCTGCTCCGACTCCCGACAAAACCTTCTATGTAACCATCAGGCATAATGCTAAGCCCTGTATTTGCTGCAGCGACTTTCCGCAATCACGCCTAGGACTTGATCAGGTTGGTTCCTTGGTCTCCTTGTGCCGGAATGGTTTATAACAATTAATAATTTCCGTTATTATTATTTACCGGAAAATCTTGACATTATGTGATTAATTAAATATTCTTAATCAATATAATCAGGATATGACCGTATAGATTGGATGTAACGATGGAAAATAATTACACATGCCGGTCAATAAGCATAGACTCTCCGATATTTTTGTTCATACTATCGGCATATATATTCCACCACGCATCAATATAAAAGATATTAGAACAAGCGGAACCGCGATCAGAATATTCAGGAAAAAGGATAAACAGACATTGGAGTTGTTATGGTGTCATCCGGTATAATAAGATTTTTTACTGTCATTGCGATAACCCTCACGTTATCATTGTTGCTGCAGGCAGGCGGGACGGGACGTATCGTCGGAATTGTTATCGACAAAGCGACAGGACAACCGCTCATAGGAGTCAACGTGGTTGTTGTCGGGACTACTCTCGGTGCGGCAACAAACGCGAACGGAGAATTTATGATATTGCGGGTTGCACCCGGTGAGTACGATGTCCGCCTCTCGATGATCGGCTATAAAGAAGTATTGGTGACCGATATACGGGTGTACGGAGATCTGACAGCACGCGTGCAAACGATTGAACTTGAAGAACAGGTGCTCGAGCTTGGAGAAGAAGTTGTCATTACAGCGGAACGACCGGTCATCCAGAGGGATCTGACCACAAGTACGCAGTACCTCGGTGTCCAGGAGTTGCAG
>Ga0114946_10000896_pt1 | contig 20439 bp, 15 predicted proteins | sample WalLakDeSediment_FD_88676 | JGI IMG/M metagenome (GOLD analysis project Ga0114946, IMG submission 88676) | Lake sediment microbial communities from Walker lake, Nevada to study Microbial Dark Matter (Phase II) - Walker Lake 11/02/13 Deep Sediment | ecosystem: Environmental > Aquatic >...
ATAAAATATTTTTTATAAGCCGGCCATTTGGGGTCCTGGTTTTTGATATCTATTTGATCGATAAGTCCAAGTCCCAACAATTCAGATTGCATGATCAAACCCACTTCCTTATGGTATTCCTGTATATTTATTCCAGGTTTTAACATGTTGGAAGCATTATTCTTAACCCTAAGCACGGCATCATAAACAGCTCTTTGTCTTTTACTGAACTTCCCATTTACCGGAACGGTCCGCGTCATATCTGCATTATAATTTCCATACTCAGCACCCACATCCATCAATATCAAATCCCCTTCTTTACATGTTTCTTTATTTTCAATATAATGCAGGACACAGGCATTTCCTCCAGAAGCAATGATGGGTTCATAGGCAAAGCCCTTGCTCCTGTTGCAGATAAATTCATGGATATATTCCGCCTCAATCTCAAATTCCGCCACGCCGGGTTTTACGAATGAAAGAACTCTTCGGAAACCCTTCTCTGTAATATCGCAGGCCATCTGCATCTGATCAATTTCCTCCTTTTCTTTCACTGCCCTTAATTGGTGCATGATTGGAGCAAGTCTATGGTAATGATGCAAAGGATACCTTTCCTTGCATTTTTTGATAAACCGTGCATCCCTGGTTTCCACCTGAATATCTGCCCTGAGATGTTCGTTTGTGTTTAAAAGAATATGCTGGCTTAAAGACATCAGTGTATTGAGCACCTGATCAAAATTGGAAACCCATTGGATATTGTTGATTCCGGAAGTTTCGAACGCTTCTTCTTTTGTGTATTTATGTCCTTCCCAAATGGCAATATGCTCATTGGTTTCCCTCAAAAACAGGATTTCTCTCATATTGGGATCAGGAAAATCAGGGCAGAGGATCAAAATGGTTTCCTCCTGATCAATGCCCGTCAGATAAAAAAGATCGTTATTTTGCCTGAAGCGCATAGTGCCATCTGCATTGGTCGGCATAATATCGTTGGAATGGAAGACAGCCAAAGATTTGGCAGGCAGTCTGTCTTTTAATTTTTTCCTGTTTTTAATATAAAGCTTATTGGACAATGGATTGTGTTTCATCGGGCAGATACTAATTTTAAATTGTTTTATCGAATATGAACCAAAAATACCATTTATCCATTGGGTAAAAAAACTGTCTTTAAAGTCTTTTATTTTTGTACATTAAGACCAGGAATTAATCATACATGCAATATAACCTCAAGCAGTTAAACAACGGAATCCGGATTGTCCATCAGGAAGTAACCCACACCAGGATGGTTCACTGCGGCTTTATACTCAATATTGGCAGCAGGGATGAATCAAAAGAAGAAGAAGGTTTGGCCCATTTTTGGGAACATATGGCTTTTAAGGGAACCAAAAAGAGAAAGGCCTTTCATATTATCAACCGGCTTGAATCTTTAGGTGGAGAATTAAATGCCTACACTACCAAAGAAAAAATCTGTTTTTATTCCAGTATTCTCAAGGAGCACTTTGGAAAGGCGGCGGAATTACTTTGTGACATTACCTTTAATTCCACATTTCCAAAAAAACAAATAGAGAAGGAAAGACAGGTCATCTTGGAAGAAATGGCCATGTACAGAGATTCACCGGATGATTCCATTCAGGATGAATTTGATGAATTGGTTTTTGAAGGCCATGCATTGGGAAGAAACATTCTGGGAAATGAAGAAACGGTGGGCAGATTTACCCAAGAGGATTTTTTTGATTTTATATCTACCCGGTTTGACACCACGCAGATTGTTTTCTCGGTGATCGGCAATATCTCCTTCAATAAAGTACTGCAAAAGATTGAAGGGCCATTGTCTGAAATCCCAATGAAGAGAAGCCTTTATGTAAGAAGCGGTTTTTCCAATTACCGGCCAAAGGTAAAAGTATTGGAGAAGGAAATTACGCAGTCACACTGTGCCATAGGAAAGCCTGCCTTCTCCATGTATGACCCCAGAAGGTTTAAGCTTTATCTTTTGAACAATATCCTGGGAGGACCAAGTATGAATTCCCGGTTGAATCTGTCGCTACGGGAAAAATATGGCTATGTCTATAGCATAGAATCCAACTATCAGACGTATTCAGATACTGGTTTTGTGGGAATTTATTTCGGAACGGAACAAAAGACAGCCAATAAAGCCAAAAAAATTGTCCTGAGAGAGATCGAAAAATTAAGAAACAAAAAGCTGGGGACATTACAATTGCACATGGCAAAAGAGCAGGCCATTGGTCAAATGGCCATGGCAGAGGAAAATTATGCAGCCCTCATGCTTGTTTTTGGTAAAAATCTATTGGATAAAGGCAAAATTGATTCTCTCGATACTATATTTGATATCATAAGAGAAACCACGGCGGAAGAACTGATGGAAATCGCCAATGAGGTCTTTGATCCGGACCAATTGAGTTATCTGACCTATCTACCTGCATAGAAAAATGGAATTTATTGCACAGGACCTTCTTGATTATTGTGAAAAACATACCAGCGAAGAAGATCCACTGTTACAACACATACAGAGAGAAACATTTGCCAAAGTGTTGATGCCCAGAATGCTCTCCGGGCATCTACAGGGCAAGACATTGGAAATGCTTGTCAAGTTACTTAATCCCAAAACCATACTCGAAATCGGTACCTATACCGGGTATTCAGGGATATGCATGGCGAGGGGTTTGGGAGAAAAAGGTAAATTGATAACTTTGGATGTCAATGATGAGATTGAAGCCATGGTGAGAGGATTTTTTGAAAAATCAGGTCTGACAAATAAAATTGAATATCATATTGGAAATGCATTGGACATTATTCCAACTTTGAAAGGTAACTTTGACATGGTCTTTATTGATGCTGATAAAACCAACTATATCAATTATTATAACTTAATCGTTGACAGGGTTAATCCCGGAGGAATAATTCTTGCAGACAATGTTCTCTGGTCAGGGAAAGTTCTGGTTGCAGAAGGGAAAAAAATTGATAAAGACACCAAAATCATATTGGATTACAACCGGATGGTCCAGGAAGACTCCCGGGTTGAAAATGTACTGTTGCCGATTAGAGACGGATTAATGCTCGCGAGAAAACTATGAAAAACTTAACCAACAACTTACTTCGGGGACTATTTCTGTTAAGCTTTTTATCATTTAATTCATTGGGGCTTTGGGCCCAGATACCTCAGGTTCCGAGAGAAATTTATTTTGCAGACCTGACCATAAGGATCAATGAACAGGCAAGAAGGGAAATCCAATTGGATGTGGATGCCCTGCACCGCAATCCCAATTATTTTAAGGTCAAAGCAGATAGGGCCAATTTATATATGCCCTTAATTGAAAGAGAATTAAGAGAAATAGGAGTACCTGATGACATCAAGTACCTGGTCATCCAGGAATCCGGACTGATTGCCGATGCAGTTTCCACCTCCAATGCAGTCGGATTCTGGCAGTTCAAACAGGGAACTGCTGAAGAAGTATTTTTGAGGGTGGATAACCAGGTCGATGAAAGAAAAAATATCGTATCATCCTCTAGAGGTGCAGCCCTATATCTCAGAAAACACAATGCCCAATTGGACAATTGGATGTGTGCCCTGGTTTCTTATCAAATGGGTTTGGGAGGAGCAAAATCCTATTTTGGGAACCAATACAGTGGAAAAAAGGTAATCGATTTGGACAGGAATTCCCATTGGTATTTCAAGAAATTCCTTGCCCACAAAGTGGCATTTGAAGGACAGAACAAAATGCTGGTCAGCAATTCCGGGTATTTGGAGGAAGTAAGGATACAAGGTCCTACCACGCTTAAAGCATTGGCTCCAAGATTGGGTGTTTCGGAAAGTCATCTTAAAGAATACAACAAATGGGCAGGAAATGGAAATATTCCCGGAGACAAGGTTTATTCCGTAGTCTATGTTAAGGAAGGTATTCCATCAACTACTCCAATAATTGCACAAAGCAGTTCTTCATCCAACTTACCAGGGAATCCTTCATATTCCGGGAATTCAAATTATCCAAAAATCACCGGCAACCAACAAAATGCCACCCGTCCAAATCAAATCAAGGTCAACAATATCAAGGGGGTGATGTCCGCCAGTACTTCGACACAGGGAGATTTTGCGGATAAAATCGGAATGAAGGAGAATAAATTCAGGAAAGTAAATGACCTTGATAAAGGAGCCCGGGTGGAATCAGGAACATATTATTATTTGCAGAAGAAAAAATCGGATGCAGCGGTTGAAAAGCACGTGGTACTTCCAGGAGAGACACTATGGTCTATTTCACAAAAATATGGCATCAAACTTTCTTCCTTAAAAGCAAAAAACAGAATACGATCTGATAGGGATTTGAAAGCAGGGATGATCCTCAATCTTCAGGAACATAGAAAAAGGGGTGAAAATATCCCTATGGTACCTGCTCAGGAATACAGGAGAATAGTGGAGGTGAACAATTCCCCAACTGTACAACCTACAGCTTCCCAAACTACTCAACCGGTCAAAGAACAACCTGTATACCAACCGGCACAGCCTTCACAGCCAACATCGGCCCCTCAGGTTTCATCCACTACCAGGCACACCCATACCGTTGTCCAGGGAGAAACGCTATACCGTCTGAGCCAAACTTATGGTGTAAGTGTTGATGACATAAAAAAATGGAATAATTTACCGGACAATAATATCAAGATCGGCCAAAAAATCACCATAATTAAACCTTAATCTCCAATTTTTGTAGGTAAACCATGTTCAAAAAAACGCTCCTCACCTTTTTTGCTGTTATCGGTTTACTTGGGATTACAAAAGCCCAGGACAGACTTCTTTTGGCAGATACCCTTCTGATTGCGGGAGATACCATCATCATGCTGGGTGATTCCATAATCATAAAAGAAAAAGTGAAACCGGTATATTGGGAAAAAGGGGGGAATTATAATATTTCCATCCAACAGGTAAGTCTTTCGAATTGGAATGCGGGTGGAGCCAGTAGCCTAGCACTCAATACAGGTTTGGTGCTTTTTGGCAATTATAAAAAAGACAAAATCATCTGGGACAGTAAATTGACGATCAATGCAGGCTTTAACCGGCAATCTGATAGGAACTATAAAACCAGAAAGACCAATGACAATTTTATTTTCATCAGCAAATACGGCCGTGAGTTGACCGAAAAGTGGTATTTATCTACCCAGTTGGATGCCAGGACCCAGTTATTGGCAGGTTATCGGTATTTCAGGCCACCCGGAGCTGAACAGGATGCTAGAAATAAGATTTCAGATTTCTTGGCTCCTGCATATTTGCAATCTTCCACCGGTCTGAATTATAGAGTTCAATATGAAAATAAAGATCGTATATCCCTGATAGCATCCCCTTTTACAGGCCGATTTACGATAGTATTGGATGATTCCCTGAGTAATGCAGGTGCTTTTGGGGTACTTCCTGGAGAGGTGGTAAGAGCTGAAGCTGGTATTTCATTTGGCTCCACCACCGATATTCAATTAATAGAAAATGTGCGATGGAGGGCTGATTTAAACCTGTTTACCAATTTTGAAAAAATGGGAAATTTTGTTGTGAACTTCAACTCCGTAATATCCATGAGGGTAAATAAGTACATTACCACCCGGATTGAGACCATATTGATTTACGATGAGAGCGTTTTTATCCAACAACCTGAAGGACCTCCAAAACAAGCCATTCAATTTCAGAATATGATTAACTTTGGGTTGGGGCTGGACTTTTAAAAGTCGGTTTCCAACCCGAATCTTTTTTGCAACTCAACCAATGCAGGGGATTTTTCTTTTAAATAAAGCAATTTATCTGTACTTGTATACAGCTTTCTTTTTCCATTGGATTCTTCTTCCTTGATTTCCTGTTCAATATGTATACTGTAATTGTTCAGCTTTCTCCTAAGAATATTAAGGACCTCAGGTTTGATTTTCAAAAATATATCCTGTTGGATTTCACCGTTCAGGTGAAAGGTAATGGTTTCATTTTCCAAGCTTACCGGTTGTTTAAGGACAGTTACTTCCAGATTTTTATGATGGGATTTATAATCCTCAATAATTTCAAAAAGAATCTGTTGCAACTTCTCCAAATCAAAGATTTCAGCAAGTTGGGTTGCTGTTGAATGAGGCAATTCCACTGTGTTGACTACTTCGCTTTCAACAGTCTCTTTGGGTTTGTCCTGAATGATTTTTTTGGCTGCTGTAAGACTGCTGGGAATTGCCACAGTTTTTTGAACTGGAGATTTCTTTGCTGCAAAGGGATTTGCTTCTTTGAAAAGTGAGGGGGTGGCCGGAACATTAACACTCACCGGCTGAAAGGTCTCAGTCAGGCTTTTTTTTTTGATTCTTCCTGGGCCAATGCAGCCAGGCTAAGGGCCTGAGGCAATTTCGCCATTTTCATTAAGGCAAGTTCTACGTGTAACCTTTGATTTTTACTGGCTTTATAGTTGATCTCGCATTGATTGCAAAGGTTAAGTGCAGAAAGCAAAAATGAAATACTGCAGAGTTTTGATTGTTCTAAATACCTTTCTTTTGCAGCATCGGAAACTTGAATCAGTTCAATGGTGGCAGGGTCTTTACAGACCATCAGGTCTCTAAGATGCTCAGCCAGGCCAACAAGGAAATTATGGCCATCGAATCCTTTTTTGAGAATTTCATTGAAAGTCAGAAGTACACTGGATATATTTCCGGCCAACAAAGCATCCACCACCTTGAAATAATAATCATAATCCAAAATATGGAGATTGCTGATGGTTTCCTGATAGGTGAGTTTATCACCAGCAGAATACGTAACGATCAGGTCAAAAATGGACAGTGCATCCCTCAAAGCACCGTCAGCTTTGGTGGCAATTAGCCTCAATGCCTCTTCCTCCGCTTCAATTTTTTCTTCCCTGGCAATAAATTTTAGATGATCCGCAATGTCATTGATCTGAATTCTGTTAAAATCAAAAATCTGACAACGGGAAAGTATGGTAGGAATGATTTTGTGCTTTTCTGTAGTCGCTAGAATAAAAATCGCATACTTTGGGGGCTCCTCCAAAGTCTTCAGGAATGCATTGAAAGCCTGATTGGACAACATGTGCACCTCATCTATGATATACACTTTGTATTGTCCCTGTTGGGGTGCATATCGGACCTGGTCTACCAGATTTCTGATATCATCTACAGAGTTGTTAGAGGCAGCGTCCAACTCATGTACATTGAATGAGGCATTGTTGTTAAAGGCCTTACAGGAATCACATTGGTTACAGGCCTCAAAATCAGCGGTTAACTTTTCACAATTGATGGTTTTGGCAAGAATCCTCGCACAGGTAGTTTTCCCAACACCCCTTGGCCCACAAAAAAGAAAAGCCTGTGCCAGGTGGTTGTTTTTTATGGCATTTTTCAAAGTGGTAGTGATATGGCCCTGGCCCACTACACTTTTAAAATTGGAAGGCCTATATTTTCTCGCTGAAACAACAAAATTCTCCATCACCGCAAGATATAAAATTATTGTAAATCTGACTTTGAAGATTTACCAATGGTATAAAGTTTTTTTCCTAAGCCTCTCATTATTAAGGGTATTAAAAATCAAAAGAAATTCCTGTCCTGAAAGCAAATATAAATTTAGTAATGGGAACAATAGGTTTGTCTTCATAAGAAAAATCGAAGCTGTTAGTAAATGAGAACCTGTCGGTAATCTTGGTATTGAGATTCAGATTTCCATTGTAGCGGTTTCTAAATGCATTTATAGACCTGTCATACCCTACTTGGTAATAAGTGACCGTATTAAAATCCACATAATCATTTAACGAAAATCTCAGCGATAAGTAATTGGAGCTTTTAAGAAACTCTACATTCGCGGTTTCCTCTGTAAATGGATGCTGCCAAGTTTCGTTTTCATATAGTCCCCCTAAGCCCAAAATCAAAGTCATGCGGTTACTTTCCACTACTTTGGTTCTAAAAGTACCCCCTCCAATCCATCTGGGGGCTAATCCACGGAAATTATCAAATGAATATTGAATAAAGGTTTCTACATTATTTTTTTCTTCATAATTGAATACAGTCCTACCATGGATCAATCCAAAATTCAAAAAATCCGAATCATTGATACGGAGGTAATCAAAATTCGAGACAAAAATATAAGCGTGTTTTCCGGGGTGGTACATGGTATTGATATCCCATTTATACCCAAAAAGATTTACAGGGTCATCAGCAGCAGCACTTCTGTTGTACACATTGAGCCCTGCAGTAGCCTTGGCCACAAAAACCTTGGAGGAATCACCTTTGAGCCGGTACCTTTCAATATTGAGGATTTGTGAGTAGGAAGAAAAGGAGATTAAAAACAAGAAAAGGAAAATAATTTTTCTCAAAACAGAATTTATTAATACCCCACAAAGGTTTTGATTATTGAATCGGAATCCAAAAATATTGCCATTTTTGTCGGATTTTCCCGAATTGTCCTATCGGCTTTGGGACACATCTAATATCTTTAGATGGAAAGATTATTTTTATTAAACCCTGACGATTGGTACTTTTGGTCCATTTCCAGCTATTGCCATTTATTTCTTGATTCTTTGAACCTACCTCACGTTTCACCTGTCTCAAGTCTAATATATCATATCCCACATCTTAAATTGAACCAATTTTCCATTATATTTGTCATCCCCTTTGGAAACCATGGGGCTGACCGGTTTTGACAGTAGGTGTAAGGACTGGGCTCGCATGCAGGCTGGAGTATGTACGGCCTTGAAAGATTCATACGAACATAATTGGCGAAACTTCTTACGCCATGGCTGCCTAATCTAACCCTACGGGGATAGATACTGCTTAAAGGGTTGAAGTCCAGGACGGATTTCCCCGGCCACATCCCACCATCTGTTGCGCTGTCCGGGTGGATTTGGGGTGTCGACAAGACAGTGATGCTCCCCGTGAGGCTACTAATCGGGGCTAAGACAAGTGGCTAAGTCAAGTATAGGTGTGTCACCCAGCAGTACTTGGTCGAAAATCCAATAGGTGCCTAAGCATGTAGACGGTACGGTGTTTCCCTATCTGGACGCGGGTTCGAATCCCGCCAGCTCCACTTTAATGTAAAATCCAACCCTGTAAATACTTTATTTACAGGGTTTTGCTTTTTTAACTGATTCTCTTGGTGGCAATAAGGTGGCTTTGCTTAATTAAACATTGATTTCAATTACAGATAAATTAACTTCCTTTAAAAAGGAAATACTGAAATTGCAAAAAAAATGGCTCAGATCGGATGAAATCAGAAGGAAAAGTGAGCTTTTAGTGGCAAGTTGGGCATGAAGACTGTTCTATCAAAGATCGGCCCTTCAGGCCTCTGGGGTCTTGGTGTGCTCCTGACCCAGACTTCCGCAAGCTGCAGTCTGGGTTGTCACAGTGCGGCCCTTCAGGCCTAACCCCGACAATAGTGCAGCAGCAATTACGCCTTCTTATAAATACAAATTTGTAATTTGCTACTGGTGAATGATAATATGAAATTGAGCCAATTGAAAATTGGTAGGGATATGAAGGTAGGACAAGATGTTAAGAAATCTTCCCTTTGGTTCCGATAGCTATCGGAATTAACCTTGGGCCTGAAAGCAGGGTGGAAAAACTCCCGCTCAGGCGGGGCTTTGATTAGGGAAAAGAACCAGGACTGAAGGGCCGATCTGTATCAACCCGGGATAAAATCCCGGGGAAAGATCGCGTACCCCTCCTCAGAGGTCTGAAGGACCGAACTGAAATTGCAAAAAAAAATGACTCAGATTGGATGAAATCAGAAGGAAAAGTGAGCTTTTTGTGGCAAATTGGGCATGAAGACTGTTGTATCAAAGATCGGCCCTTCAGGCCTCTGGGGTCTTGGGTGTTCTCCTGACCCAGACTTCCGCAAGCTGCAGTCTGGGTTGTCAAAGTGCGGCCCTTCAGGCCTAACTTCAACTCCCATCTGGGTGAAGTTTGGCGTTTGGGCTAGGTGTGGTTGTACACTACACCCAGTCAGAGGTTATTTTTTTTAATAGAGGTTCAAAAATGAATAAAAATCATTTCCATCCTATAAAAAGAAACTTGTAACCTTGAAAATGGAATTTATCCATCAATATTCTTAGGTTATTAATTTTCAATAATCAGAATTTACTTTCCAGGCCAAAAAATAAGTAGTCGGTCATTTTTATTGGTACTTTTTTTGATAACAGTTCAGAATTAAAGTCAACCCTTTTATTTTATTTGATGAATTGCCCTAGTAAGTTTTTTTGCGCTGGATCAAAGCGTGCATGGCTATTGCTTATGTACCTGATTATTCCAATTTTTTCATTTGCGGCAACTGATTTATCCCATACTTCCACAAAAACATTGATGTGGCAGCCTGTACTGACTGGCCCAGACCAACTCTGTTTAATATTCGGTAGTGCATTGGCTGATTTTTCGGGAGGAGGAAATCCTGCAACGGATGTTTATAATTGGTCAGTCATACATCCCAATGGGTCTGAACATTTTTCCAGAAGTGGTGGTGCGACTTTTCAAACTGTTTCCGTTCAGTTTTCAGAAACCGGAAATTATACCATCAACCTGAGCGTTAGGAGAGGAAATGACATCATTTATTCCGGTTCAAAAATCCTGAATGTAATCAAAGGACCGGAATTGGTCATTCAACCCGATTACCTGCTCTGTGATTTTTCACCTGCTGTACTCACTGCAATCAATCCAATCAACCAGAATGTAGCTGACTATGCCTTTGAATGGACAAATATTGCAAATGAGGTAATTGGTTCAACAAATGAAATATCAGTATTTGAGGAAGGTTATTATTTTGTTACCATTTCTTTGGCCAATCAACCCGGAGTCCAAACCTGTCTCCTGAATGGCACCACCTATGTGGGTCAGCCCCTTGACTTCCAGCTGAACATTTCAAATACAATCTCTTGTGAAAGTGATGCGATTGAAATAACAGTAGATACCCCATTGAATGGAGAATGGGAAATCCAAAAGGAAGGCGAGTCCAATTGGATGAACTTTGGAAGAGGCTACTCCTTACTTATCAATACCAGAGAAGATTTAATGGGTCCCGGAAACTACAGGGCTGCTTTTAAGGTAAATTCTGCACGCTTTCCCAATTGCATTTCACAAAGGGAAATATTCTTTGAGGTAAATCCAGGACCTGATTTTGAAATTAGGGATGTCAACCCGGCTTCGGATTGTACCACAGCAAATGGCCGGTTTACTTTTGAATCCAAAACGCCAATTGATTTTTTCAGAATACCGGAACTCAACATTCAAATGACAAATTTAGGCAATGATGAAGTGATGGTATTTGACAATCTATTGCCAGGTATCTATACGGTGGAAACAAGAACCAATGCATGTGTTCAAATCAATTTGGTAATTGTTGCCAATGCAAGTCCCCCAGCAGCCATTCTGTTTGAAGTAATTGAAACTGCAGAAAGCTGTTCCAATACGGGCAGGGAAAATGGCGGGCTTTTGATAAATTTCCTAAATGGTCCATTTTCCGGCACATTCAGGATAGTGAATTCCTATGGAGAAGCAGTAGCTTCAGGTACACTTACAAACCGGTATAACTTTGAAATAGCTTTAACAGGGGGATTATATGCGCTTGAGATAGTTTCTCAGAACGCTTGCAAGCTTCCTGAAAATCGGATAATTGAAATTTTGGCCGAAAGTCCTGTAAACTTCACAATACCTAATGAATTGATTATCTGTGAGTCATTTGAATTCATTCCGGAAACCAACCAAAATCTGATTTTTACATTAATTGATCCTTCCGGAGAATCCCAAATCCAGACTTCCGGAAATCCCTTTCATCTAACCATGGAAGGGAATTATTCACTTATAGGCAGAAGTAATTCCAGTCCTTCCGTCGGATGTAATTTTACCCGGGAGTTTAGGGTGGTGAGAGTTCAAGCTCCTGAATTTGATCCAGTTTTGGCCAGTGCGGATTGTTTTGGAAACAGAATTTATAGAGCTGAATTGTATGGACTGCCAGCTATGCAATATATTTTCAGGTGGTATGACGAGGATTTTAATATTGTAGGCAGAAGTGAAACATGGTATCCAATTGGATATGGTACATTTTATTTGGACGTTCAGCCTAGGGGATCTGCACCCTGCGCCTTTAATCCAAAATCTTTGGTAGTAAGGGAACCTGTATTTGAAGTTGAAGTCGAATTGGAAGCAAGTCTCATTTGTCCGCAACAGGTTGGGTCTATCACTCTAATGACAGATTTTGAAGAGGTATTTAGGATAGAGTGGATTTATATTTCTGATGACGGAATTCAAAATAACCTTTCACAATTTGAAAATGAAAGAGAAATTTTCGCGGATTTACCGGGAACTTATGAGGCAGTCGTTTTTAATGAAGCAAATTGTGAAATTGGACGGAATATGATCATGGTTTTTGAAAGTATGAATGATGAAAGACCAGCTATTAATCCATTCTATTCAGTATGCGAAAGTTCCAATTATGGGGAAATCGTAGATCCTGGAATATTTGCCAGCTATGCGTGGTATCTACAGGGAGAGTTCATTTCCAATGAACCTAGACTTTCATTGAGGAGAGCCGGAAATTACCGATTGGTTGTCACCAATGAAGACGGATGTGTATTCGAGTCAAGCTTTTCAACTTTTGAAGACTGTACCTTCCAACATGTTTTGCCGACCGGAATGGAGTTGAAATCCAGTGATAAATTATTTGAATTATATGTCAACGATGCGGTAGAAGAAGCTAAGCTTTGGATTTATAACCGTCAGGGAGAACTCATACATTTTTGTGAAGGTCAAAATATCCAATCCCGGGTGGCTTTTTGCCAGTGGGATGGAACAGTCCAAGGAAAGCTTATCCCACCTGGCTCCTACTCAGTAGTTTTAAATATTGTAAGCAATAGGTTTGGTCTGGACCGAAAATTCACTTCAAAGCTGGTAATTTTGGATTAAAAATTTTTAAAACTGAGTAACCGTAATGTTACACCCAATGAAATATTATTTGGATGCGTGTAAGATTCCGAAGCGTCAGTTTTATTTAACCCAATGATTGTTTTTCACAACAATAAAACACTTTTGATACCCATAGTCAGTTTTTTATATAATGGATCTCCAGTATTCATTTTATCCTCTTTGACAATGGAAATAATGGAAGTTCTGTCCCTGATGATACCCCAAGCCATATCCTTGGCATCCCTTTCGGAAACTGCAGCGGTCTGAATCTTGAATTCAATACCGTTGATTTCTATAGTAATAAAATAATTTGCCATAACATTTAATTTTAAACAATGTCATTCATAACGAAATAATCTAATCTAAACAGCTTCGATACTGTACCCTATACATTATTGTATTCGACAATTTTATTTATCCAAAGTACATTTTTTTATATTTAAAAAACAAATATTTATAAAAGAAATATTAGTAACTCTATGAAAATGAGCAAAAAACAGGGTCAGAAGTAATTTCTGACCCTAAATTTTGAGGCGGTAAATAGACTTTCCCCTATTTTTTTGGATAGGAATAGTATTTCAAGTTCCAAAATAACTATTTAAATCATCTACCATAGTGGCTTTATCTCTTAGGTCTTTGATAACTTTCCCCTTTTCCAACAGAACAATTCTATTACAGATTTCGGTAACATGGTTGAGGTCATGACTTGAAATGAGGAAGGTAATATTCGAACGCTCCTTTTCCTGGAGGATCAGTTTTTTCAACCTTACCTGAGAACTTGGGTCAAGATTTTCGAATGGTTCATCCAACATGACAACTTCAGGGTTTCCCATCATGGCTGCGGCGATACCGACTTTTTTCAGATTTCCTTTGGAGAGGTCTCTGATATACTTCTTTTTGCCAAGAATTTCTTCATTGAACAATTCTTCGAATTTTTGCAGATGCAATCTCAGATCCTCTTCTGAAAGTTGGTGAATCTTCCTGAGGGTTTCGAAGTATTCATCAGGTGTCAAATAGGACAATAGCATATGTTCATCCAGATAGGCCCCTACCCTTCCTTTCCAATCTTCATTCTTACTTACATCAATTTCATCTAGCAAAACATGGCCGGTGGTAGCACGGACAAGATCCAACATGATCCTGAATAAGGTGGTTTTACCGGCTCCATTGTTTCCGACCAAACCAAAGCATTCAGATTTTGGAATTTCCAGTGATTCCACATCCAATACTACTGCATCTTTGTATTGTTTCTTGAGATTATTTACCGTGATCATAATTCTTGTCTAAATGAGGATGAAATTTCATATCTGTTTCGCAACACTTTTTGAACGGCTATGTTGGAAAGGTAGGGGAATGCAATAATTCCGATCATACCCACTATGGCAAGGGCCAGTAATCCAGCATATTGGTTGATGAGGAGTGCAAAAGGAAAATAAATAATATACGGTCCAATAAAAATCGGTATCATCATGAGGAACTGGGCTATTCCGACCCCTTCATAATTGAACATTGCACCTTTGTTCAAATCCATGGGTTTAGGTTTCCAAAGCGACATGTATATAACCAAATGGACAATAACTCCCATGTTGAAAATAAAGGTAGCAAGATGGATAAAAAGAATATCCCAGCCAAAATAAACGTAGGGTACGGAAACAAGCAAACAAAAAACAGAGGTAACAACAAATAGCAGATACTTTCCTTTTATCAGGGACTCAACCCCACCCTTCCTATTGAGAAAAAAGTCGAAATTTGAAGAGTTCCAGCTCAGAAAAAGCTGACCATACTGCAACATGAAAATACTTGTAATAAATGTCCCCACAAAAATGAACAAATGGCTGAATCCTTCGTCTGTTTTGTATTGAGGATTAGTATAAAATATCAAACCGTACAGCAGAAAAAATCCTGCGAGCATGAGATAGGTTCTGCTCTTTTTATGACGGATAATTAATTTCCATTCCAAATTGGCCAATTGACCGGCCAAGCCAAAGCGGTTGAATATACCCAAATCCTGATTTACAAAACCTAAGTTTTCCTCTTCAGACAAATCTTCCAAATAGGCATTGTTGTAATAATAAGTATAGGCCAACCTATGCGAGACAATAAAAAGCAAAAACAATAAAACTACTGGGATCACTGATACCAAAGACCAGTCAAAAAGTGGTTTTACCAAATCCCCCAGATTAAACCAGCCATAATAACTGGAACCTGCTCCGAGCAAAAGTACTGCAAAAACAACCCCCAATCCGATAAAACTATCTTCAAATTTCTGTTTGAACCAAAGCATGAGCCAATGAATGGACCAGCTGGTCAATACAACTGAACCCAACCAGGACCAGGCGGCCAATTCCCCGAACCTTGGTCCTACTTCCTTAAAAGCAAAAGGCAAAAACAACAAGGGGGCTATAAGGGTCAAAGGGGATATAAATGACCTTCCCAAAAGAAAATGAATAATATAGCTTTTCTTAATGGGCAGATGAAGGAACCGTTCCAACTCCATCACAGGAAGTTTCTGAACAAAATACCTGTACATAAACTCGAAAAGGTAAAAATAAATTAAAGCTCCGCTCAGTGTAGCGTATGCATCAGGACTTTCGAAGCCTTTTTCAATAATTTCTTTCAAAAAGATGCCAAGGAGAAGAATGTAAGAAAGAAGCACTATGGCCAGGAATCCAAGGAATAGGGCAACTAAGGCTGATTTGGCAAAAGAAGTAGACCTCATTGCCTTCAGCAACTCCAGTTTGAATAATTGTAAAACCATAGGCAAAGAATAAAGAGTTGACGGAATTAAAATGTAATTTTAACTTTGAATATAGGTAAAACTAATAAAGCCTGTATACCTAAAAAAAGAAAAGTTGACCAAATGAAGGAAATAACTGATAAAATAGGGTTTTTCGATATTGTAGATAAAAGAAGGTCTGTGAGAATTTTTGATCAGGAGTCCGACTTTGATCATGATGTAGTGAAAAAATGTCTGGAAGCGGCAGTTCTTGCACCAAATAGCAGTAATATGCAGTTATGGGAATTTTATCGCGTACCTGAGTCTTCCCTTTTAAAAGCCCCTTTATCCATGCTTTGCATGGGACAAAAAGCGGCAATCACGGCAAGGGAACTGGTAGTAATCGTAACAAGAAGGAAACTGTGGAAAGTACGTGCAAAAGCCAATTTGGCCTATATCAGGGAATGCTACAAAGATGCTGATCCGAAAAAACAAAAGCGGGCCATGGGTTACTACAGGAATCTGGTACCAAAGTTTTATGCCAATTATCCACTTTGGTCTGTTATCAAACAGGTCATAGCCTGGTTTGTGGGATTGAAGCGTCCAATGGTCAGGCAGGTGTCCGACTGTGATGTAAGGGTTTCTTTGCACAAAAGTGCTGCTTTGGCGGCGATGACCTTTATGTATGGTATGCAGGCAGAAGGATATGACACCTGCCCCATGGAAGGCTTTGATTCAAAAAGAGTCAAAAAGCTGCTCAATATGCCCAAAGATGCTGAAATCAACATGATCATCGGTTGCGGAAAAGGCCTTCCCGAAGGAGTTTATGGAAAAAGATTCCGGGTTCCTATTGAGGAGGTGATTTTTGAAAGATAATTGGAACCATTAAGAAGTTAAGAGAATTAAGAGTAATTTATTTTTTGAGTAGAGATAGAAAGTCGGAAGGTATTTCAGATAACAAAGAAGACAAATAAAAAGCTTTAGTTTGGTGAACCCAATCCTTAAAATTTATCCGGTTATATCCGGTTAGGATTTTAAAATTATGGTAAATCAAGATAATTTTATTTGTATGTTGATTTCGTTATGAATAAAAAAGAGATTACCCAATTGTCATATGATGTGCTTGGTTGCGCAATCAATGTCCATAAGGAAGTTGGTCCGGGACTTTTAGAAAGTGTGTATGAAAAATGCCTGGCCCACGAATTAAGATCAAAAGGATTTAAAGTTTGGCAACAGGTAAAAGCTCCTTTGTTTTACAAAGAGTTGAGACTGGATGTAGAATTAAAGGCTGATATAATTGTAAATGAAGCAATAATTGTAGAACTAAAGACAGTAGATAGTCTCTTACCGGTTCACGAGGCTCAGTTATTGACCTATATGCGACTTTTGAAAATACCCCAAGGTTTGCTGATGAATTTTTTTTCAGATAACCTTTCAAAAAATACCATTCCTATGGTGAATGAATTTTTTAAAGCATTGCCTGAATAAAATCTTAATGAAAGTCTTAATGCCTTAATTTCTTAATGGTGAAAAAACTCTTAATAACCATATTTCCCCTTCCACCTTTCTTTCAGAAATCTTCTCAGCTCATTTTCTCTGGCATTGTTTCCTGGCTCATAGAGCGTGGTGTTTTTCAGTTCATCCGGCAGAAATTCCTGGGCCACAAAGTTATTTTCATAATCATGGGCATATTTATACTCCTTCCCATAATTGAGGTCTTTCATCAGCTTGGTCGGAGCATTTCGGAGATGCAAGGGAACAGAAAGATCTCCTTTTTCTCTTACCAATGCCTGGGCCTGGTTAATTGCCATATAGGCTGCATTGCTTTTAGGCGAGGAAGCAAGGTATGTCACACATTGGGATAATATGATCCTTGATTCAGGATAACCGATTATTTTGACTGCCTCAAAGCAGTTGGTGGCCAAAAGCAAAGCATTGGGATTGGCATTGCCAATGTCTTCGGAAGCCAGGATCACCAATCGTCTGGCAATAAATTTCACATCTTCTCCACCTTCAATCATCCTGGCCAGCCAATACACCGCTGCATTCGGATCAGAACCACGGATGGATTTGATAAATGCAGATATGATATCGTAATGTTGCTCTCCGGATTTATCATATAAAGCTACTTTTTGCTGGGCAATTTCAATGACTATTTCATTGGTGATAACACATGGATCTTCATTGATGCCGTCTATTACGATTTCGAATAAATTCAACAGTTTACGTCCATCCCCTCCAGAAAGCCTCAGAAATGCTTCTGTTTCCTTCAGTTCAATCCTCTTTTTCTTCAGGTCCACATCCTTCTCCATAGCTTGCTGCAACATGGCCTCAAGTTCAAGTTTTCCCAAGGAATTCAAAGTAAAAACCTGGCATCTGGACAATAAAGCAGCATTTACCTCAAAAGATGGGTTTTCGGTGGTGGCACCTATCAGTCGGATTACACCTTTTTCAACCGCCCCCAAAAGTGCATCCTGCTGGGATTTATTGAAGCGGTGGATCTCATCAATAAATAATACGACACCCAATTGAAATTTGGCCTTATCGATGACTTCCCGGATATCCTTTACCCCTGAGCTGATGGCACTTAAGGTATAGAAAGGGGCTTTGATTTCATTGGCAATGATATTTGCGATGGTGGTCTTTCCCACTCCAGGAGGACCCCAAAGGATCAGGGAAGGCACATGGCCGGATTTGATGGCTTTAAATAAAAAGGAAGTCGGTGCAGAAAGATGCTCCTGACCGATCAGGTCTTCCAAACGGGCAGGCCGCATGCGTTCGGCAAGAGGGGTATTGTTGATCATTTTTTGACGGTTTAGGTAGGTAGTTGAAATAATAAAGGACCTCTATTGCTTGAATATTTCGAAAGATATTGATGGATATTGGATATCAATAGATATTGATTATAGAACATGTAACCCATATCATGAAATAAATATCGATCAATATCAACATTATATCGGCACAGGTCTATTTCAATCTATTTCGCAAATCATATTTCTACGATATATCTACCTTATTTCTCTTATCCTCTTTCCAAAAGCCTCCAGCATCTCATCGGTAAAATCCAAATGGGTCACAAAACGGACCTGATCTTTACCGAACTTGACAGCTTTGATACCTTTTTCTGACATTTTGCCCATTAATTCTTCCGGACTTATTCCTTTTAATCTGGCAATTACGATATTGGTCACTACCGGAAACACCTCTGAAACCAAGGGATGGCTTTCCAACATTTCCCCTAACTTCTTGGCCCGTGCATGATCCTCTGCCAATCTTTCAATATGATAATCCAAAGCATAGGTAGCTGCAGCTGCCAAATATCCCGCCTGCCTCATACCTCCCCCAAAAGATTTCCGGATTTTTCTTGCCCTCTTTATATCGGTTTTGTTTCCCAATAAGACCGAACCGATGGGGCATCCCAGACCTTTACTCAAACAAATGGAAATGGTATCAAATTGGGCACCCCATTCTTTGGGACTTTCTCCTGTTGCTACCAAAGCATTGAACAGTCGGGCCCCATCCAGGTGCAGTTTAATTTGGTGCCTATCGCACAATTCTTTAATGGGCTTAACCTCATTCAAGGTATAAATACTTCCTCCCCCCTTATTCATGGTATTTTCCAAAGAAACCAAAACTGTCTCACAGGCATGCACATCATCTGGACTGATATGATCGGCAATATCCCGGGCATTGATTTTGCCATATGGACCCTCTAAGAGTTTGACCGAAGCATGGGCATTGGACATGATACCTCCGGCCTCATACAGGTAGATATGGGAATACTTGTGGCAGATCACTTCTTTGTGGGGACCCGCATGGAGTTTTATGGCTATCTGATTGGTCATGGTACCGGAGGGACAGAAAAGACCGGCCTCCATACCAAACATATCCGCCAATTTCTGCTCAAGGGCATTGACGGTGGGGTCTTCTCCAAACACATCATCGCCTACTCGTGCAGACCACATGGCCTCCAACATACCCTTGGTGGGTTTGGTAAGGGTATCTGAACGTAAATCAATTATCATATTTTTAGAATTAAGAGTCAAGATACAAGAAACAAGATGCTATTCATAGAGAGACGAGAAGCGAGAATTTAGAAGCAAGAAAAAAGAATTAAGATTTCGGATTTCGGAAGGCGGATTTCGGAGATAGAAAATCACGAATCGTTTTATAAGCCTCTAAACCAGGTCTTTGGATATTATATTTCATACAAACCTAATCTCTCACTTCTTATCTAAAATACTTGCTCTTGCTACTTACCTCTGGAATGAATCCTTTGATCGCTTCAGCAGCTTCAATCGGTCTATCCGTAGCGAGTATGTCGGCACCTTTTTCTACAAATTCTGCATAAATCTGATTACCACGTGCGATGGCACTACGGTCTAAGTTTCCTATCACACCTAGAATAGTAAAAACACCCATATCGTGAAGCCGGGCATTGAATACTTGAGGTCTTTCCGATGTTCCTGTAAAGGCAATCCAGCGTTCTACAGGTATCCTGGAATTCTCAAAGCGCTCAAGCTCTTCCTCATTCCTGATGGTAACAGAAAGCATTAGTTCAGGGTGCAAGCGGTGGATTTTCCTGGCAGCCTCCACGCTATAAGTGATGACAGCAGCGTAGGGTTCTGCCTGATGCATTTTGATGGCATCCACTACCATTTCAAAGGGGACTTCCCTTTTGATGTCCACAGTGAAAACTGTTTTTCCATTTCCCCATGCCAATGCCTGATCCAAGGTGGGAATACGGAAATCAGTAACTTTTCCCTTCATATCCACCAGGAATAATTCCTGCAATTCATCATAGGTCCAATCTATCACCTTGCCTTTTCCTGTGGTGGTTC
>Ga0114946_10000897_pt1 | contig 20425 bp, 14 predicted proteins | sample WalLakDeSediment_FD_88676 | JGI IMG/M metagenome (GOLD analysis project Ga0114946, IMG submission 88676) | Lake sediment microbial communities from Walker lake, Nevada to study Microbial Dark Matter (Phase II) - Walker Lake 11/02/13 Deep Sediment | ecosystem: Environmental > Aquatic >...
GAGGCATTAACTGCGCGTCTCTGGATCTCCTGTCGAATGAAGAGTCGAACGGCGCTCTGACAGAGATAGGACAAATCCGCCCCGGAAGCTCCTTTGGTCTGGGATGCGAGACGGGATGCCAAGGAATCTCTGTCGATGCCTGCGTCGAGTTTGAGCGGTTCAAGATGACGCCTGAGGATGGCGGTGCGCCCCGCTCGATTGGGAAGCCCCATCTTGATAACCTGATCGAAGCGGCCTGGCCTTCGCAAGGCCGGGTCAATCGATTCAGGTCTGTTGGTGGTAGCCAGGACGAACACGGCTTTCCTGGGCTCCAGTCCGTCCAAAAGCGAGAGCAACTGAGTGACAAGGGCCTTGTTCCTGGTAAAACCCTCCAGGCAGTCATGGATCGGAGCGTTGATAACATTCGTATTATGTATGGTGGCAGTAGGTATTATGCAGGCCATCTTACGGTGAGCTTGTGACTACCACTCGCCACTTCGGGCTGGGTAACCATAGCCATGATACATGGAAAGCAAGGTACTCAGAAATGAATGCAAATAAGGAAAGACCATAAAAAGATGAACAGTAGAGAGAGAATGGATGCGGCTCTTGATGGTCAGGAAGTGGAGAGATTTCCATTTGTGCCGTCTATTTACGAGCACGGGGCGCGGGTGATTGGTAAGAGCCCGTATGAGACAAGCCGTTCAGCCGAGCTGATGGCCATGGCTGCATTGAAATCATGGGAAACCTATAAACACGATTTGGTAACTGTTGGAATAGACATTTACAACGTGGAAGTCGAAGCATTTGGGTGTGAATTATCCAAGAAATCCGACAGGTCGATCCCCGGTGTTACATCACATCCCCTTGCCGGCTCAGGGGTCCTGGACTTCAGCGGTCTGAAAATTCCTCAACCCGGACCCGGCAACAGGATGCAGATGCTTGCCGATTCCACGAGGAAAGTCGTCGAAGAAATAGGAAGTGAGGTATGGGTTTTTTCGACCATGGCCGGGCCTTTTTCCCAGACAGTTGAACTCAGGGGGTTTGAAAACCTGATTGGCGACATGCTGGACACACCCGAGCGGGTTCATGCACTCATGGAAAAAACCACGGAACTGTCCCTGCAACAGGCAAGACGACTTTCGGAGACAGGTGCCGGGCTCAGCATTTTTGAATCGTGGGGAACAATACCTTTGATTACGCCCCAAATTTTCGGTGAATACGTTGTGCCGTATAACAAAAGAGTCATCGATATGATCCAGTCGGACTTTGAAGTGCCGCCGCCAGCAGTGATAATGGGCGGCGACACGGCCAAGCTCATGGATCACTTCATCGAGGTAGGGACATCTCTGATTGTGGCCGACTATATGACGGATTTTGAGTTCATGAAAGAGAAGACGCGCAATCTGAGAATGATAATCCGGGGTTGTGTTGACCCGAAAATGATGGAACGCGAGCAGTGGGACAGCATTGCTGAGGCCGTGAGGCGTCTCAAAGAAAAGAGAGAAGGAATGTGGAATTTCGTCTGGGGTTGCGGTACAGTTTCGTTTGATACAACAACCGAGGCGGTTCTTACATACAAGCAGATGTGTCTGGAGGCGGATAAATCATGAAGTGGATTTCTACAGGAGTGGTTCTTCTTATGAGTGCATGCATCACAGAAGCCCAGGCAGCAAGAGATTTCTTTGCCTTTGATAACGGACTGACCCAGATCAAGACACCCAAAGAGAAGGTGGAGGTTCTTAAGGAGTTTGGCTATGCGGGGATCGGCTCTCGTTCCGGGCAAGTTTCGGAGCTTCTGCCGGAGCTCAAAGCTGCCGGACTCAAGATGTACAGCAGTTATGTCGGCATACAAGCTGACGACAAAGAAGCCACGTATGATGCCAGGTTGCCCGGTGAGATCAATCTGTTGAAGGGAGAAGGCACCTTTATATGGCTATTTATCAGGGGAGACCGGAAGAAGAATCTTGATGAACATGTTGTGAAAACGGTTCGGGATGTCGCGGAGATGGCAGACAAGGCCGGACTACAAGTGTCCATCTACCCGCACAAAGGCTTCTACGTTGCCACTGCTCTTGATTCGCTCCGGATCGCCGAGAAGGTTGATCATCCGAACGTGGGTGCCTCGTTTAACCTCTGCCACTTCCTGATGCAGAACAATGTCGATGATCTTGAAAAGGTCATTCGTAAGGTCGCGTCCAGGATGAACCTGGTTTCCATCAACGGTGCAGATCGGGGGAGTAATCTTCCTGAAGTGAAAGCCATTCAGCGTCTGGACAAGGGCGACTTCGACATGGGCAAACTGCTTGAATTGCTGGACGAAGTTAAGTACGAGGGGCCTGTTGGCCTGCAGTGCTATGCTATCGAGGGCGATAATAGAGAGAACCTTGCGGCCTCAATGAGTGCATGGAAGAGGATGACATCTAAAAAATAACAAAAAGGAAAAACGTGATGGAAAAGGATGATATAGAGGGAATAACACGCAGGCAAATGCTGGGAGGCATGGCGTCGGCCGGCGTCGCCTTTGGTTTTCCCACGATTATTCCGTCAACGGTGCTGGACAAGAACGCGCCGTCAAATCGCGTCGTGCTGGGCATGATCGGCGTAGGGCGCCAAGGCTTGCAGGTGAATCTGCATACACTGGTAAACATGAATGATGTCCAGATAGTGGCGGTCAGCGACGTGGACAAGTGGCGATTAAACAACGCCAAGACACAGGTAGATGAGACATACGGCAATAAGGACTGCAAGACATACGCTGACTGGCGTGAGGTGATAGCGCGTGATGACATTGATGCGATCATGGATTCGACCCCGGACCACTGGCATGTTCCCGTTTCGCTCGCAGCCGTGCGAAAAGGGAAACATGTTTGCTGTGAAAAACCGTTAACCTTTTCCATTGCTGAAGGTCGGGCTCTGGCCGATGCAGTCAAGAAGGCAGGGGTCGTGTTCCGGACCGACAGCGAATGCCGATCACATTCCTACATGCACAAAACAGCGGAACTGGTGCGTAATGGATATATTGGCAAGTTGAAACGCATCGAGGTAGGCGTTCCGGCCGGGGACACATCCGGTGGGAAGGCTACCCCCATGCCCGTTCCGGAGGAGCTGGATTACGATATGTGGATGGGACCCATCAAGAAGAAGCCATATACAGTGGATGCAGTACACCCTCCAAAGTCATATGGCCGTCCTGGCTGGATGCGCTCTCCAGACACTTGCGAGGGAATGATTACCAACTGGGGAACGCATGTGATTGATGTTGCCCAGCTGGCAATCAACACCGAACGGACAGGGCCGGTTTCAGTTGAGGGAACGGGGAAATTTCCCGATCCTGGCAGCGGATTATGGAACGTGCTCATCGATTTCAAGGTTCAGTTCGAGTATGCAAATGGTGTGGTGATGGACTACATAATCGACAGTGCCGGTGCCTATCTTAGGGTAGAAGGCGAAGAAGGGTGGATCCAGGCGAACTGGCACAGGAAGGGCGGCTTACAGGCCAGCGACATCAATATTCTTAGAAACAAGATCAAAGACAATGAGCTTCATATTCCCCAGCGAAGCGATAAAGGAGACTTCATATACTGTATCAAGAAGAACGCGCCGGAGTTGTCAATGGCGGATGCAGAAGTGGGCCATCGGACCTGTTCAATGGGCCAGCTTGCCCATATTGCCATAAAACGTGAGAAGAAGCTGACTTGGGATCCATCGAAAGAAATCTTCACCAACGATTCTGAGGCCAACAAACTCCTAACACGCGAATACCGCGCCCCATGGGGGCTGGATATCAAGATCTAGCCTGTCCGAAAAGACCTTTTTGGACAGGCTCAAGCAATAGTATAGATTACGGATCCAACTGGATTCTTGTCGTGAGGCGGTTGGGACCCAACCGATTTCGATGCCCGGTGATGGGCAAACAATCAAGGCTGCATCGATCTTTGCCGGCCCGCCGGAAGGTCGGCATTGAACACGGCCGGCTGGTCAGCCAATCGGCACCAGAAGAGGTCCTGTTATAATCTATGTTCAGATCGGGTTCATTGAATATCTTGGCGTGGCCTTGGCGTGACCCCTTAGCCCTGATGCGAGGAGGTGTCCTCGATGGACAGTGAAAAGGATCGCGACGAAGGGAAAGTGTTCGTTCAAACCGCGCGCTCTGTCATGGAGGGGCTGGATCGATGGCAGCAGGTTTCGGACGAGGAAGCTCATCTCGTGTTCGAGATGACGAAGAGAAACGAATTGTCCGGGGGGACCCATATCGTGCGCGAATTCGAGGCTCGCTGGAGAGAACTCACCGGCCTGGAATACGCGATCAGCACCTTCAACGGCACGACCTCGTTGTACAGCGCGTATTTCGGGTTGAAGGTGGGACCTGGGGACGAGGTGATTTGCCCGACCTATACCTGGATTTGCACGATCTCGCCGGTCCCTTTCCTGGGCGCCAGACCCGTGTTCGCCGAATGCGTTCCCGGGGGTGTCACGGTGGATCCGGAAGACATTCGGCGCAGAATCACGAGGCGAACCCGGGCCATTGTGGCAGTGCACCTCTGGGGTTGGGTCTGCGACATGGATGAGATCATGAAGATCAGCGAGGAAACAGGAATCCCGGTGATCGAGGACTGTTCCCACGCACACGGAGCTGAATACAGGGGACGTCCCGTGGGTTCAATTGGGCACGTGGGGTGTTGGAGCCTTCAAGGATCCAAGCCCATCAGCGCTGGAGAAGGGGGAGTGATCGCGACCCGGGATCCGGAAGTCTTTGATCGGGCCTGCCTTGTGGGGCAAGTCAACCGTATCAAGGGAATGGATCTGGTGACAAACAGGTATGAACACCTGCAACCTTTGGGTACCGGCATGAAATTTCGCGCCCATCCTTTGGGTATGGGTGTCGCGTCGGTTCAATTGAATAAACTGCCGGGATTGAACCTGAAACGAGCGACCTTCGTAGAGGAGATGGAAGCGGGAATGGCCGAGATCCCGGGTCTGCGGCCTATACCCACGGCATCAGGATCGAAACGTGGCGGTTTCTATGGATTTCCTGTCCTCTACCGGGCCGAAGAACGGGACGGCGTTCCTCGCCAGACGATGATCGATGTCCTGCGATCCGAAGGGGTCGCGGTTTCTTCGGACAGTTACGGACTTCTCCACCTACTGCCTTACTTTCGGGACGGTTTCGATCTGTTTGGAGGGGGTAGAGGCCCGATCTGTAAGACGGACCGTTCAGGATTTGACGAGCCTTGGAAGGGACACGAGACGGGAGACTTTCCTGTGACGGAAAATACGCATGAGCAGTTGATCTTCTTTCCTGTGCTCAGCGATCCGATCCCGGGTGCGGCGGGGAAGATCCTGGAGGCGGTTCGGAAAGCCATGGACAAGGCGTCAAGGGCTTGATTCTAGTCCGCCTTCGGAATATCTTCGGGAGGGGGTGGTGGAAGCTGAAGGGGGGCATACTCGATTTCCCGCGCCAGCCGGATCCAGTCCTCGTCTCCATAGACACCTGCCTTGGATGAATCGAAAGGTGTAAATCCTATCTGCCGCAGTATGGAATGGGACTCCTTGGAAGAGAATCGAAAATCGAAGCGATCCAGGGCGACGAAGCCCGGGTCGGCTATGATGGAACCTTCTTCGTTCCCGGCGGCCTGCCATTGCTCCAAGGTTTTTCCCATAAACGCGACCGGCTCGTTTCCTGTGTGCCAGAAGCAGTTGTTGCGGCTGACATGCCGCATTCTATCCCAGGGTCCTTGCAGAAGGATCCCTCGATCCCAGACCACAATATTGTTTTCCAGTGTAAAAGAAAGATGTTCCTCCACTCGGGTGGCCTGCAACTGATACAGTTCACTGAAGGCCAGAATGTTGTTCCGCAAGGTGTTTTCCCTGCCGTAATGCTGGTGAAAAGCTCCTGTCTTGACGTTGTAGACGAGATTGTTCTCGAAGAGAATTCCCGTGCTGCCTTCATCGGTGTAGAGGCCCCACCCGCCATAGCCGTGGGCGACCACATCATGGAACACGTTGTTGCGCACGACCGTGCCTTCCGAGGGACCGAGGGTATAGATGCCACCCATGTCGCTCAACGCGCCTTGCCCAATGTGGTGAACATGGTTGAATTCAATGATGTTGCGCTTGGCGGAGCTTTCTTTGTAGCCCCAACGCCACCCCACAGAAATGCCGGTATAGAAGAAATCAGCGATTTCGTTGTGGGAGACGCGATTGTCGGGCGAGAATCCGATCCATAATCCAACAGCGCACGGGTAGATGCGTCCCCCATGTCGAATGATGTTATTGTCCAGGACGACCCGGCCGGTTTCTTCCTCCTGGTCCTTGGCCTGAGCGTTTTCCCCGATCCGTATCCCGCCGGCCCCGAGATCGTGCACGAGAGATTTTCGAAGAATGCATTCACGACAGTCCTTGCGGAACCATAGGCCATAGCCTCCGACATGCCCGATTTCACAATCCTCGATCGTAATGTTCCGTGCCCGATCGGCCATGACGGCTGCCTCGAGTGTCGCGGCGGCTTGGACAGGGCCGAAGTCGGCAACGGAAGACGGTGAGGCGGCGTGTCGAAAGCTCATGCCTTGGATTGTGACATCTTCCACATACGCGCCATTCGGGTCGCCTCGAAGGATCAACAATCGATCGAGTACCGGGGCGAAGACCTCAGCCGTGTTCATGTCCTCATCCGGCAACGGAGCATAGTACAGAATGTCGTCGTGGTCGAGGAACCATTCGCCCGGGGAATCCAGCGCTTCCCTGAAATTCTCCACAAAATAGCGAACGCCAGCTCGAAGCGGATTCCACGACTTCATTCCAGGTCCTTCTATCACAAGGGAATGGGACTCCGGATCGAGTCGGCTGATGGAACGGCGCGTATTGTCCCATTTATGGTAGGCGACAAAACGGAGGTCTTTCAGGGCCTCTTCGCTCAATTTGGCGAGGATTTCAAAATCCTTAGGGAGCAAGGACAGCTTTTGCTCGGCCCGTTCCGGGACACGGCCTTCCCCTGGCTCCAGGATGGTTTCCTGGACATCTTTCAGGTAGAAATAAAACTGGTTGGGTTCGCGGGCCGGCACAGCGCGACGTCCATTCACGAACAGTTGTTCAAAACGCCACGCGGCCGAGGCAGTCCTGGGAATCCGGGTGGTCCAGAGGTCGCCCTCTCCCTGGCGCCAACCGCGGATGGGACGTCCTCCCGAAAGGATGGGTCTTTCCTTGCCGAAAGCCTTCAGGGTAAGACCGCTGTCCTCTGCTGTAAGTTCTAGAGGTTCTTGCAGGAAATAGATTCCGCCATGCACAAAAAGGGTCGCTTTGTCGTGGCCGCGAGCCGCGTCGCGTGCCCGGTGCAATGTCGCGAAAGGCGCGTCCTTGGTGCCCGAATTCGCATCGTCGCCCTGAGTCGAAACGTGGAATTCAGCGCCGAATGCGACCAGGGAGGAAAGCAAAAACATGGTCAGGACAGTGAGATTTAGGGATAGACTCTGCATGAAGAAGGTGATCATCTCTTTCTCCTCGATCGGCAAACGCCTGGAACTCTTCCAGTCATCTTAGCATGCAGGGAAGGTGTTTGCCTTGGGAAAGCTTCCTGTCCTCCAGAATTCCTGGAACTCCTCCGAGTCTCGGCTTATAGGGCTCCCCTTGATGAAGGTCTTTTGTCTGTGGATATATAAACACGCTAGATATCACCAGTATCCAAGAAAAAGGAAGAACCCTCTTTGCCGACAAGGCAGGCAAGACCACGTTTCCAGGCGATTCTCATTTGACAAGCCCTACAAGCTTCTCATAAAATCGTGGCATGGAAAAGGGGACGCGCTACAGCCGAACAAGCACCTCGACACGGACGTCAAAAGGCCGCCGCGGACGGCGTTCTTCCAGCGGCAGAACGTTGGAAAGGAGGACTATTTATGAGCGACTCGGATGACAGTCAGAGTTGCCCGAACATGACTCAGAAATTGACCCAAGAAGAAATAGAAGACCCTGAGCCGCGACGCTTGCGCTGCGCGACTCGGGACGTAAACGGTCGGTGCTGTCTCCGAGGATAGCCCACCGGTTCACCTCCGGCCGCGTTGCGCTCCCGTCGTGGCCCAAAGGGAGGTGAACCATGAAAGACAAGAATTCGTCCATCGTCCCCGAGCTGCGCGAGATACTCGCCACCGGGGATTCAAAACCCCTTCGAGATTTCTGCGAATCCAGGCACCCCGCGGTTATCGCGGAATTCATATCTGCCTTGTCTAGCCAAGAAGCCTGGACCGTATTGCGGCATGTAAACACCCCTTTCCGCTCCGAGATTCTCGGCTATCTGGATGAAGATTTGCAGGTGGAAATCGTCGAAAGCTTGTCCCGGGAGGAAATCGTCCTCCTGCTTGCTGACATGTCTTCGGATGACCGGGCCCACTTGTTCAAGCAGCTGCCCAAAAAACTGCGGGAATCCGTCCTGCCGGCGCTGGCCCGGGCCGAACGGGAGGATGTTCGCTGTTTGTCGGCGTACAGGGAGGGCACCGCCGGCGCGGTCATGACCTCTGACTATGCCACATTGTCCCCGCAACTGACGGTCTACCAGGCCATTGAGCACCTGAGGGAAGCAGCGCCTGACAAGGAAACGATCTATTACGCCTATGTGGTGGACGAAGGCCGGAAACTCCTTGGATTCGTGTCGCTCAAGGACCTGATCGTCGCCCGTCGGGACACACGGGTCGGTGACATCATGAATCCGAAGGTCATCTTTGCCCGAGTTGAGGATGACCAGGAAGATGTGGCTCGAAAAATGCAGAAATACGACTTGATTGCCCTTCCAGTGCTCAACGGCGGCGAGGTCATAGTGGGCATCGTTACTTTCGACGATATCCAGGATGTCATGGTGGACGAGGCCACCGAGGATTTCCACGGCATGGGCGCCATCTCCAACAAGGCACATCCCGGTCTAGCAAACATCGATATGCGGGATGCGGGCATCCTCCTTCTGGTTCAAAACAGGCTGCCTTGGCTCCTCTTGCTGGTGTTCATGAATGTCTTCTCTGGTGCGGCGATTGCTCACTTTGAGGACATGATCCAGGCGGCAGTGGCACTCGTCTTCTTTCTCCCGTTGCTCGTTGACAGCGGTGGTAACGCCGGAAGCCAGGCGGCGACACTCATGGTGCGCGCCCTGGCCACTGGCAGGGCCAAGCTTTCCGACTGGTTCCTTTTGCTTGGCAAGGAGGTTCTTGTCGCTGGACTCCTGGGGTTGAGCATGGGGGCGGCTGTGTCGTTGGTTGGTGTTTTCAGGGCCGGTCCAGAGATCGCCTTGGTGGTGTCCATAACCATGGTCTGCACGGTTCTGTTCGGCAGTTTGGTGGGAATGTCTCTGCCGTTTCTGCTGAGCAAGTTGCGCATGGATCCCGCCACGGCGAGTGCGCCGTTGATCACATCCGTTGCGGATATCGGTGGCATACTCATCTACTTCAGCATTGCCACATATGCGCTCGGCGATATGATCCGTGCGGCAGGGGCTCCTTGATGAAAGCCGCGTGATGGTCGAAACTGGGTACAGAACAGAGAGCCCCCGAGAAGACTCATGCGAAACCTTGGAGTGCTTGATACTGAAACACAGCGAGTGTAACCTGAAACCATGAAGCCTAGGGTCTATAACGCCAGTAAACGACCTGAACATCCACGTCCCGCCGTGTTCCTGGACCGTGACGGCACCATGATCGAGGATCGCGGCGATCTTTCGGATGTAGGGCAAGTGGTGTTTTTCAAGGACGCGGTCCCAGCGCTTCGTTGCCTAGCTGATCACTTTGCTTTGTTCATCGTGACGAATCAGTCAGGCGTGGCCAAAGGCCTGATCACCATGGAAGACGTGCGACACGTGAATGACTATGTGGAAGAATTTCTCGCAGGGCACGGCATTCCAATTACCAAAACCTACGTCTGTCCTCACGAACGTTCCTCCGGCTGCCGGTGCATCAAACCGAACCCTCACTTCCTGAAAGAGGCGGAATTGGATTTCGCCATAGATCTTCGGGCCTCCTTCGTGATCGGGGACCACCCACATGATGTCGAGCTTGCCGCGCGGGTCGGAGCCATAGGCATATATGTCCTTTCAGGCCACGGCATGAAGCATCGTAGAGCACTCTCCATGCAGACAATCGTCACAAACGGCATTGGTGAGGCGGCCGGCCAGATTCTGGCACTGGTTTCTGGACGTCAGAAGATATGAAGCCACCTTCTCATGTCAATGTACATGGTCGGTTGTTACCTCTAAAACGGCTCCCCATGACTGCCTTGGGGTCCTTGGCAGAGATGACGTTTCACAGGACCCCCCATTCCAATTCATATTTTATGAATATCCGCGATGTGCGGCGTGGCCAACTTGTCGCTGACAACAAGAGATGTAGATCCAGCTGGATTTTGTTTCATGCAGGGATGGGCATTGGTATAGTATTAATTCTGGCAGGAATCTTCTTTAATATGATCTCATTCGGAGTCTTTCCGGAAAAGAGAGTGGGTTGGTGGGAGTTGGGCTTGCCTGGCGTTTTCTCTGTTTTTATGGGTCTCTGGCTCATTTATACGGAGCTTTCCACGCTCGGTTATTTCCGTCTAACCATCAAAGGCAAGCAGCTTGTAATCATGTCTTTATCGCCCTGGGGGGAGAGTTCGGAAGCGGAAACGATTCTGGATGCGGATGATTATATCGCCTGCTATCTTCGTGAGGATGCCGAACAGGACTTGTTTGCCGTGAGCGTTGACATGCGACTGCACAAAACCGGCAAGACCATTGTGCTTGACTGTGTTGGAGTCACGCAGAATGATTTTGATGGAGCCGCCACAAAAGCCTATGAAAGGGCTGTGGAAATTAGCTCAAACATCGGGGTGAGACTGCGTACGGGATGGAATGAATAAGGGAAGAAAAAGAAGCTGAAGCTGAAGCGGTAGGAGATGGAATCAGACCTGATATAATCTTCTAAAGAAATCCGGATCCAAATCCTTCAGATTCGTATTCTTTCTATAAAACGCATTGGAAAAGAACATCGCGGCTGTATCCGATGAAGAACTTTTCATGATCGTTGAAGGGTTGAATGATAAAACGGCGGGTAACAGAGGTGAATTATGGAAGAGACAAGCCTGGCTTTCGAGGCCATGGTCACCTTCGTGTATGTACGGGATTTGGCAAGGAGCCGGGAATTCTATGAAGGACTGTTGCGGATTCCCCTGGCTCTGGACCAAGGCGCCTGTCATATCTACCGCGTTGCCCAGAGTGGATTTTTGGGCGTATGTCAATGTGCCGATAGGGCGGGGACAGCTACCAAGGGTGTGATTTTGACCCTGGTCTCGCCGAATGTGGATGCGTGGTACGCGTCTCTGCTCGAGACAGGAGTGGAGTTTGAAACGAGCCCTGTCTATAATCCCACATACAAGATCTATCATTGTTTCTTCAGAGATCCTGACGGACATCTCATAGAAATTCAACGATTTGAGGATCCTGCTTGGGTGGGATGAATGTTGACAGATGAAGCCCTTCCCAATTCAGGTTTACGGAAGATCTATGGCAATGTTTCCAAAGGAGGAGGACATGGGAAAGGGGAAAGGAAGGGTTATTGGAAGGATATGCGCCCTGGCGCTGGTGATCGTGATGGGCCAGCTTCGGGCCCAGGAATCCCAGACGTCTGCGGGCATGCCTGGAAAAACGCAGGATTCAGAATGGATCCAGCTCTTCAACGGCGAGAACCTGGAGGGTTGGATTCCCAAGATCACCGGGTTCGAGATGGGCGAAAATTTTGGGGACACCTTTAGGGTGCAGGATGGAATCCTTACTGTCTGTTATGACCAGTACGATGAATTTCGTGGAAGGTTCGGTCATCTCTTCTATCATGAGCCCTTTTCCCATTACATCCTTCGAGTGGAATACCGGTTTGTCGGAGAGCAAATCCCGGGAGGACCTGGCTGGGCTTTCAGAAACAGCGGGATCATGATCCACGGACAAACCGTGGAAAGCATGGAGCTGTTGCAGGATTTCCCCGTCTCCGTGGAGGTTCAGCTTCTGGGGGGATCGGGAAAAGGGGAACGCCCCACGGCCAATCTGTGTACCCCAGGGACACATGTTGAGATGGAGGGCAAGCTGGTGACGCAGCATTGCATCAATTCCGCCTCCAAGACCTACCATGGGGATGAATGGGTCCTTGTGGAAGTCCATGTGCATGGAAACGAGGTCATTCGACATGTCATCGAGGGAGAAACGGTCTTGGAATACAACAGGCCCCAGCTGGATGTTGCCGACAAGCATGCCAAGAAACAGTTGGCAGCCGGGGATCCCCTGATCGGTTCAGGCACAATTTCCCTTCAATCCGAGAGCCATCCGGTGCAGTTTCGCAAAGTCGAGCTCCTGAAGCTGGATCCAAATCACTGAATATTTACCCAAATCATCCTATTTCATGCTCGGAATGACGATTCCGCGCAGAATGATCTTCTGACAGAAGATGAAAACCAGCAGGGTGGGGATGGAGGCCAGGACAATGGCCGCCATGACCAGCCACGGCTCCTGGTTTGTGGTTTGAAACTGGTAAAGCCAGACCATGAGCGTCCACATCTTTGGATCCTGGCAGACCAGAAAAGCCCACATGAAGCTGCCATAGGACATGATGAAGGCATTGAGCGCGATGACGGAGAGGATGGGAGCCGACAGGGTCATGGTGATGGTAAAGAACATCCGTATTTCACTCGCACCATCCAAGGACGCTGCCTCGTAAAGTTCCTGAGGCAGGCTGTCGAAGAAACCCTTCAAAAGGAAGATGCTGAAACCGTTGGCCACCCCAGGTAGAATCAGAGCAGGGAAGGTGTTCAAGAGATGTAAATCCCGAAGCAAGAGGAAACCGGGGATCATCCCCACTTCCGGGGGGAAGGCCATGGTGGCCAGAAGATATACGAGGATTTGGCGCGTAGCCTTGAGACGAAAGCGGCTCAAGGCATAGGCGGCCAAGGGATTGACTGTCAGGGTACACAGGACCGTGGACACCACCAGGATCAAGGTGTTGGGCAGCGCTCTTCCGCGCACAGCGATGAAACGAGCGACCTTGATGAAGTTGAAGGAGAGCAGCCTGCGAAGGATTTCGCCGCGGCGATGGACATAATCATGATAGTCCACTTCCCTCAAGGGAAGAAGGATCTCCTGCCAAGAGGCGCGGGACCATCCATAGGACCTGTTCAACTCGGACAGGTCAGGATATCGATGGCGCAAGAAGGCGCGGTATGCGTCTTCAGGGGAAAGACAGATCCTGCGGGACGAATCCAGAGACTGCGCGAGTTCCACCCAGAGGCGCCGGAGTTCTGAAGCCTCGGGGAGCGTGGGATGTTGATGGAGGATGGGATCCATCCGCGTTGGCTCTAGATTGTCGTCCTGCACGATTCGGGTGAGACGAAGCGGCCAGACCTCGGACTGAAAATGGAGCCAAAGATCCTGGAGGTCCTGCGGCAGTTCGGTCGTGTCTCCTGGCGGGATCCTGTAGATGCTTTGAAAGCTGGTTCCATACCGTTGGTCGATCAGATCCACCTGAACGCCCTGGTCCAGGAGAAACAGACACCACAGGTAATGGCCTGAGATCGGCAGTTTCCGTGACGCCGGCAAGAAGCGCACATAGGAGAGAAAGTCCTTGTGCCTTGGATCATCCCAGGGCACCCAGCGACGAAGGTGATAAGGATAGAGCAGCTCCTGGTTGAACTGGATATAGTCCCAGTAGAGGAAGAGGCCCTCGTTCCAGGTGCGGGACACCTGTTCCAAGACGCGTTCGGACAGTTCGGCCTTGGAGGAAGGATATGGCTCTTGCTCAAGAACGAGGGTCTCATATTTCTCGCGTAAAAAGGCCTGATATCCCTCCAATTCCCAGTTGTAGAAGAGAGGAATCATGTTGGAGGGGTCATATCCCTCCAGGAATTCCTGGTAATCCGTGGCAATTATGGAAAGGCTCTCCATGGGCATGTCCTTCAGATCTCCCAGAAGCAGGTCATCGAGATTCTCATCAAATCCCACATCCTTGAAGGTGGACCAGTGGGACGGGGCGCCATAGGCAACCGCGAAATGCTCGAATCGAATCCCTGCGTATTTTTCGGCGAGGTACTTGGCGAATCGAATCTCTTCTTTCCACAGATAGCTGGGAAGTACGTCGTATCGTTCGTAATCCAGAGCGTTGCTCAAGGACGCGGTCAGCGTGATGAAGAAGGGGAAGATCATGGTCAGGCCCCCGATGACCAGGAATAGATAGATGCACAGAATGGCCAATCGTAAGGAGAAGGTGCGACGTCCAACGGAAGGCAAGAGAGGCACGGACCGATCCTCCTCAATCGACTGCCGCGCGCCGGAATTCAACGCGTTGCAGGATTCTCAGTTGTTGCAGCGTAAATCCTATAAGAAGGGTACCCAGGAACCAGGCCATGGCCGTGGCCGTGCCAAATCGCAGGTAGGCGAAGGCCTCGTACCAGATCGCCAGACTCAGTACCATGGTTTCGTTGCCCGGGCCCCCGGCAGTCATGGCGAAGATGTTTCCCATGGCATGAAAGGTGCCGATAAACGAGCCGATGAAATTGATGATGAGAAGAGGGGCCAGAGAGGGAAGGGTAATGTGCCGAATTTTTTGCCACACCGTGGTTCCGTCCACTTCGGCCGCTTCGTATAGATCATGGGGGATGCTTTTCAAGGCTGCCAGATAGATCAGACTGCCCATGCCTGAACCTGCCCAGATCCCGGGAAGAATCACCGCGATCATGGCCAGCCTGGGACTTCCCAGCCAGTCGATGGGCTCGGCAAACCAAAACAGTCTGTTCAGAAATCCGCCGACTGTAGGATCGTAGAAGAGTTTCCAAAGAAGAAGAATGACCAATCCGCTCGACACCTGAGGGAGAAAGAATAGCGTGCGAAAAAAGATCTTGGCACGGGGAACTTCGGATAGAAGCAGGGCCAGAAACACGGGGGTAAAGAAACCCAGGCCCATGGAGAGGAATGCGAACTTGATCGTTTTTCTCAGGTAGATCCAGAAATTCTTGTCCAGAAACACATTGATGAAGTTGTCCACTCCGACCCATCGTGCGCCTGCCAGGACCTTGTAATCCTGGAAGGCCATGACACTGCCGCGTAAAAGAGGATAGTAGTTCCAAAGCGCGATCAAGAGGATGGCCGGGGCGAGAAGGAGAATCGGGGCCCAGGCGATGCCCCCGGGACCGCTTCGACCGAGAACATCCCCTTGCTTTGCCTTGATGGACAGGGCCCTTTTCACCTTGAGAAGCAGCAGGATCAGCCCCATCAACCAAAGGGCGAAAACGGTCCATCCCCATCGCCTGTAGCGAATCATCTCCTGCTCCGGACGTTCGAACATGAGTCCCGCATTGGCGTCATGTTGGGCCTTGATCAGGGCCGTCCGATAGTCGAAGTCCTCCCGGGTCAGGGACAGGGACAAAACGTCGTTGTTGAGAATCTTGGTCTTGATCGGAGGCCAGAAACCCTCGAAGGGCTCGGTGCGGGACCAAGAGAGGGCTTCTTGCCAGTTTTTGCGCCAATGTTCAGGTATATCGTCCAGGTATTCCTCCATCCCATAGCGTTTCAGCATCATGGGATCCAGGAACCGGGCCAGCCCGGCCTTGACTTGATGCTGAACCTCCCATTCTGCCCCGCGGCTGCCGTTCAAGGTGGACAGGATATTCCATGCCTTGAGGCGTTTCTCTGCGTTGTCCTTCCCACCCAGGGAGGAATTCAAAGCCCTGTAGTGAAAATGGGCCAACATGGCAGGCTTCTGATCCGATTGGAAGGGAGGCACGGCCCAGAAACCCAGGTTTTCCGGGGGAATATCCATCATCTTGAAATGGGTGGCTTCGCACACGAAGAAGATCATGGCGACCTCTCCCCGGCGAAGCAGCTCCATGACGCTGAACTGGTCCGCTCCCCAATTTACCCTGGATACGCCTTGAATGACCTCTTCTCTAGAAAAAGCAATTTCCTCTCCATCCGGAAGGACAACGCGCCCAGCTTGCAGATCGCTTTGGCTCAGGTTCACGGGATCCTGGGTCCTTGGATCCCTGATCCAGGGGGAAAACCGCATCTTGCGATAGAAACCCAGGGCTCGCTGTCCCCCTTGCTCCCCAAAGGCGGCTTTCCACTGGCTGGGGAGATCACTCAGATCCTCGCCTGTCTGTGGATCCAGGAAGGATAGTTCCTCTTGCGCGTACCAATGGGTCTGGCCGGTACGAGGATGGGTCTTGCCTTGAACCACGATTTCCCCTCCACCTGCCCAGACCCAGGCGCAAAATTGCCATCCCTGGGGCTCCAGCGCGATTCCCATCTGTCCTCTGCGTATTCTGGCCCCGGGAACCTCGAGTTGAGGGTGTGTCAAGCGCTGAAGGATTTGATAGAGTTCGTCCCAGTCCTTGGGCGGGGTTTCAGGATCCACACCGGCTTTTCTCAAGAGATCTTTTCTGTAGATGATGGCTGCCATGCCCATGGTTAGATTGGGTATCCCATAGATCTTTCCATCCAGCGTGGCCACCCGGCGATAGTACTCGGGGATATGTTTCCATTCCTCCCAAATGGCTTCGTCGTCGCTGATATAGCCATCCCCATCCAGATCCTCGCCGATGAATTCATTGAGCGGCAGAAAGAAGTTCTGGCGAGTATAGCTTCGCACGTTGTGAAATTCCACCCAAGTGATCACATCCGGAGCGGTTTGTCCGGCAAAGGCCATATATTTGCCTGCCTCGGAACCGGGTCCGCCTTGAATCTGCATCTGGGTGAAAGGGACGACCTCGAGGTTGGGATCTTCCTGCATGAGTCGATAGCAGACCAGGTTGATGAATCCCGCTTGTCCCCCGTACGGATCGTAGCCTTCCACCTTGACCTGGATCCTTTCCTGATCCGCGGCCGAGAGGGAAAGGTTCATGCCCATCAGCCCAAGGCCAAAGCATATCCCTTGAAGGAAGAGGAAGAGGGATTTGATTCTCATCGTGCCATGCATCGTAGCATGGATCATGGTAGACTTTTCATGATCTGGAACGAAAGGTTTCCGTGAACCCAATCAGGGCTTAGAACATGAAACGTTGGCGCGGAAGAAGGGGAATGGTTTGACAGGGTTTACTGAAGGTCGGCTTGACGCCAGATACTATGCCTGTGCTCACAGCAGCCTCAAGCCCATAGCGGCCTCAAAGGAGGATGTGAATGAATCTTTGGCGAAACAGCATTTCGTTTTCTGTCGTGTTCCTCTGGATCTGTTGGGGCGTATGCAGGGCTGACTCCATCCAATTCATTGACGAGGGGCGTTTCCATCATGTGATCGTGCTTCAACCGGGTTGCAGTCCTTCAGAGCGCCAGGCAGGCCAGGAGCTTTCCTTTCATCTCAAGGCATGTACCGGTACCGAAGTTCCTGTGCTGGAGGCTGTGGAGGTGGATCAGGTTCCCATGATCGTTCTGGGGTGTGGGCCTGTGGCAAGGAGCCTGGGTGTGGACCCTGAGGAGGATCTCTTGGGTGAACAGGGTTTTGTCATCAAGACCCTTCCTCCTCATATCGTGATTGCTGGGACTCAGGCGGGTGGGACGCTCTACGGTGTTCATCGTTTCATGGAGGAGTTTCTGGGCGTGCGATGGTATGCGCCCGGGGTCACTCGCACGCCAAAGATACGGAATCTCGTTCTTCCAAACATAGCGATGAACGCGAAGCCCGCGTTTCTGTGGCGGCACACCTCGTACGCGTGGCCAGGAAAGGACGCAGATTTCCTTTGTAGGGTAGGGGACAACGCCGGTAGCGGCGGACCCGACCATCCGTACGGCCGGCAATACGCCCATGATGGTCGTTGTCATAGCTATTTTCGATTCGTCAGTCCTGGCGAGTTCTTCGAGGAGCACCCTGAATATTTCTCTGAGATAGGTGGTGTGCGACAAGGAACCGAGACCCAACTGTGTCTCACGAACCCGGATGTCTTGGAGATTGTCACGGAGCGAATGCTGGAAAGGATGGCGAAGAATCCTGAGGCGCAGCAACACAATTTCTCCCAGATGGACTACTACAGTTATTGCGAGTGTTCTCGATGCGCAGAGCTCAATGAACGATACGGGACCCAAGGAGGCACGCAATTCTGGTTTGTCAATCAACTGGCTGAAAGGACCTCCAGAATCTATCCTGACAAGCTGATAGGCACCCTGGCTTACATCTACACGGAAGAACCTCCCAAGGATATGGTCATGCATCCCAACGTGGCGATATGGCTCTGTCACATGTTCCCTTCCTGTGACAGCCATCCCATTGCCACGTGTCCGCGCAACGCGGACTATAAACGCAGGGCTGTCGCCTGGTCCAGGATCTGTTCTCATCTCTATATCTGGCACTATATCGTCAATTTCGCTCATTATTACAATCCTTTTCCCAACTTCAGGGCCATGGCCTCGGACATGCGTTTCTACAGGGAGATTGGGGTGGAAGGGATCTACCTGCAGGGGATGGGACACGCCGGGGGTGGAGGTGAGTTCAGCCTTTTGCGTCCCTATTACGGGATGAAGCTGCTTTGGGATCCTGACCAGGATGCCGACCTAATCGTCCAGGATTTTCTGCAAGGATATTATGGCCAGGCCTGGGAGCCTATCTGGAAGGTCCTGAATCTGCTTCATGACAAGGTTGAAGAGGACCAGATTCACATGCATTTGTACACCAACCCGGCCATGGGATACTTGACGGACGAGATCGTACTGCGGTGTGAGGATCTGTTTGACCAGGCCGAAGAAATGGTTCTCGGGGACGACGAGATGCTTGAACGGGTCAGGGTCGCTCGCATGCCGATGGTCTACGCTCGTCTCTTCCCTCGCAATGGGTACAAGATCGAGGGTGAAAGACTGGTCTGGCAGGGAGAATTCGCTTCCTTCGGGGAACTTCTGGGGTTCATCGACCGTATGAAGCGGCATGGCTTTCAGACCCTGCGAGAGGTGAGCGGGGATCCTCAAACCTTGCTCTTGATGAACACCTTTTTCAGGACCCACCCCGAAGTGGTGATCCTAGAGAACGCTCATCTTCGCGTGGAAGTGGTCCCTATGCTCGCTGGACGTGTTCTCAGGATTCTGGATGTGGCCACCGGAGAGTGCGTGACTTCCTATAATGTGAAGCGTTGTTTGTTCTTTCCCTTTGCCGGGGGATTGGAACATAGGGTGGGGGAGAACTACGGTTTCTACGGGTGGGTGGAACCCGCCAGGACCACGCACAGGGAGGATCTCGAGATTGCCCTGACCTCGGATACCTTTGATGGATGGAAGCTGGATCGGAGGATCAGGCTCGAGCCGAATGCCCGGATTCTCCATGTGGATGCAAGGCTCACGAACCCAAGGGAAAAGGCGGTGGAGGGACGTCTCAGAAGCCACCTGGAGATGAACATGGGAGATCTGGATTCTACACAGGTTCGATTCAGCAATCTGGCTGGAGAAACGGTGGAGCAGGACATGGATGGGATCCTCCGGAAGTTGCGGGAAGGGATACGCTACCATGATCAGGAAACCCCCAAAGAATCATGGACCTTCATGGGGAGCAAGGGGATGGAACTGACGCAGAGATTGAACAACGAGCAAGTGGACTACACCTGGTTGTATGCGTATCCCGAGGATCTCGGACAGCTCGAGGTGGAGATCTGGTCCAAACGAAGGGTTCTTCAGCCAGGCGAATCTCTCCATCTTGGTCAGTCCCTTGAGATCAGACCCACGAAGCGATGATCCTTATACCTGATTGAAGCCCAGGAGTCGACATGCCGCTCACATTCCCGGCGCATCAAGGACTTGTGTCCCCTCTTTGGCAGAAATGGCCTGATCGCTTCAATCTCCTCGCCCTATGGGTGGGGGCAGCCTCACCTGACGGGGTGGATGCGATCATCGGGGCGTATCGGGGATATCTGGGACAGAGTCTGGGACATTCCCTGATCGGGCTGTTTCTTTTCTGTGTTCCCTTGAGTATGTTTGCGATGTGGGTCATCGGAACCTTGGGAGATCGACTTCGCGAAGGCAGTTTTCATGGAAACAGTGGATGGACATATCTAGAACGTATGGGACAGTGGATCTATTGGTTGGATCATCCCAAGAGTCGTGGATTTCCTTGGATCAGGATGCGAATCATGTTTCTGTCCGTCTGGATCGGCGCGTTTTCGCATCTCCTGTTCGATTTCTTCTCCCATACGCGATGTCTGTGGTTGTATCCCTGGTTCGTTCCTCAGCATGTGTTTCCAACCTGGTGGACGGTTCGCTGGTTCGAATTGCCTCTGCCAGGATATAAGAATCCCTATCCGATTGGGCCGCACGCGCTGGTCTGGATCCTCTTCAATCTCCTTGGAATCCTTGTTTTTTATCGAACCTGTTCCAGGATGGATCGACAGGCTGTACAAGACTCTGCTGCCAAGCAAAATAGAAAGTTAGGGTGAAAGGATGAGACATCAAAAGAGAAGGAGGAAGATCTTTTGCCTAGTTGCCTTGATCCTCGGGGGA
>Ga0114946_10000898_pt1 | contig 20420 bp, 17 predicted proteins | sample WalLakDeSediment_FD_88676 | JGI IMG/M metagenome (GOLD analysis project Ga0114946, IMG submission 88676) | Lake sediment microbial communities from Walker lake, Nevada to study Microbial Dark Matter (Phase II) - Walker Lake 11/02/13 Deep Sediment | ecosystem: Environmental > Aquatic >...
CTCCCCTAAGCCGCCGACCGGATCGAGACCCGGTGGACATTGAGCTGCTAACGCCCAAGAGGTATCGCTTCTTCGATTACGATTACGATTACGATTACGACAACGACAACGACAAGGACAACGACAACGACAAGGATTGTGTGCGCTACCTCAGCGGGCGAGCGGGGCGAAGCGCCGCAGCCTCAGGCTATTGGTGACGACGAAGAGGCTCGAGACGCTCATCGCCGCGGCGGCGAGCATGGGGTTCAATAGCCAGCCGGTCAGCGGGTAGAAGAGCCCGGCGGCGAGCGGGATCAGGGCGACGTTGTAGGCGTAGGCCCAGAAGAAATTGATCCGGATCGTCCGCATGGTCCGCCGCGCGAGCGCGATGGCGTTGACGCAGGCGGTGAGCTCCCCGGACATCAGGATCAGATCGCCGGCCTCGATCGCGATGTCAGTCCCGGTGCCGATGGCGATGCCCACATCCGCTTGGGCGAGGGCGGGGGCGTCGTTGATCCCGTCACCGACGAAGGCGACCCTGGCGCCGACCCCCTGCAAACGCTTGACCTCCGCCGCCTTGGCGTCGGGCAGGACCTCGGCGATCACCTGCTCGATCCCGACGGCGGCGGCCACCGCCTCGGCGGTCCGGCGGTGATCGCCGGTCAGCATGATCGTCTCGAGCCCCAGGCCGCGCAGGGCCGCGATGGCCTCCCGGCTGCTCGCCTTGGGCGGGTCGGAAACGGCCAGCAGGGCGAGGAGCCTGCCGTCCACGGCCGCCAGCACGGGCGTGCCGCCACGGGCGGCCAGCTCAGCGACGCGTTCGCCCATCTCGGCGAGCTCGATCCCGAGCCGGGCCAGGAACCGATCCGAGCCCACCGCGACCTCGCGCTCCCCGACCCGCGCGCGGATGCCGAAGCCGGGGACCGCCTCGGCACCCCGTGCCTCGGGGATCAGGAGCCCCCGCCCCTCGGCCGCCTGGACGATGGCCCCAGCGATGGGGTGCTCGCTCGCGCGCTCGACCGCGGCGATCAGGGCCAGTGCCTCATCCTCGGGCAGGCCGAAGGTGACGAGCTCGGTCAGGGTCGGCCGGCCGAGGGTGATGGTGCCGGTCTTGTCGAGCACCAGGGTGTCGACGGCGGCCAGGGTCTCCAGCGCCGGGCCGCGGCGGAAGAGGGTGCCCATGGCCGCGCCGCGCCCGGTGGCGACCATGATTGCTGTCGGCGTGGCGAGCCCCATGGCGCAGGGGCAGGCGATCAAGAGCACGCTGACGGCGGCGACGAAGGCGAAACGCAGCTCCGGCGGCGGCCCGAGCAGCAGCCAGCCGACGAACGTGAGCAGCGCGACCAGGAGAACGATGGGGACGAACACCGCCGCAATCCGGTCGGCCAGGCGCTGGATCGGCGGCTTGCCGGCCTGAGCCTCCTCGACCAGGCGGATGATCTGGGCGAGCAGGGTGTCGGCGCCGACGCGGGTCGCGCGGTAGCGGAAGGTGCCGGTCTGGTTCACCGTCGCGCCGATCACCTCCGCCCCCGGCTCCTTGGCGACTGGGACCGGCTCGCCGCTGATCATCGACTCATCGACGTAGCTACGTCCGTCGATGACGACGCCGTCGACCGGCAGACGCTCGCCGGGGCGCACCACAATGGTGTCACCCGGCACCACCGCCTGGACCGGGATCGCCGCCTCGCCGTCCTCGCGCAGGATGTGGGCCTCCTTCGGCTGCAGCCCGACCAGCCGGCGGATCGCCTCCGAGGTGCGGCCCTTGGCCAGGGCCTCCAGATAGCGCCCGAGGAGGATCAGGGTCACGATGACCGCCGCCGCCTCGAAGTAGAGGTTGGCGGTGCCCGCGGGGAAGAGTCCCGGCGCCACCAGGGCGAGCGTCGAATAGAGCCAGGCCGCCGAGGCGCCGATCATCACCAGGCTGTTCATGCCCGGTGCGAGGTGGCGCAGCTCCGCCCAGCCCTGCACCAGGAAGCGCCGCCCGGCCCAGAGGAGCACCGGGGTCGCGAGCAGGGGCTCCAGCCAGTGCCAGGCCGCCGCTGGGAGCAGTCGGTGCATCCAGGCCCCGGCAGCGGGGAGCATCATCGGACCCATGCTGACCAGGACCAGCGGCAGGGTCAGCGCGGCGGCGAGCCGCAGGTCGCGCTTGAGCGCGCGGAGCTCCTGCGCCTGGCGCTCCTGGCCCGCGTCGGGCGCCGCCGCGCCGACATCGGCCTCGTAGCCCGCCTCGCGGATCGCCTGGGCGATGCGCTCGCGGCTGACCGAATCGGGCAGAAACTCGACCGTCGCCGACTCGGTCGCGAGATTCACCGAGGCGCTGATCACCCCCGGCAGGCGGGTGATCGCACGCTCCACCCGCGCGACGCAGGAGGCGCAGGTCATCCCGCGCACGGCGAGCGTCGCGGTCTCGACCACCGGCTCGTAACCGGCCCGGCGCACGGCCTCCAGCAGCGCGGGGATCTCCGCCTGGTCGAACCGCACCACCGCCGTCTGCGCCGCCAGATTCACCGTCGCCGAGGCCACCCCCGGCTGACGGCCAACGGCGCGTTCGACCCGCGCCACGCAGGCCGCGCAGCTCATCCCCGCGACGCCGATGCGCAGCTCCTGGGTCATGAACGCACCCCGCTCATCGATTTCCCTGTAGGAGTCCGTGCGGGTGGGCGGGCAGCTTGCCCAGGAGGCGGGGTCATCGAGAGTCCCCGACTCCGCCAGCCGGGGTCGATTTGAAGCTCGTGGTACCCGCCGGCGGCTGCGGGTTCCGCGTTGCTCGGGGTGCTCGAATGGGATTGCACCGGGGACGAACGAATGCGACGCCTCCTGCTGTTGGCAAACATCAGCCGCACGGGCGTTACCCTTTGTTCCTCATGCGCTATCCGTTGCGCGCAGCATCGGTGGGTTTCGTCAGTCTGCGTAGAAGCTGACGGAGGTCCCCACGGCCACCAGCGCGGTCTGACTGCCGCGTGACGCGGAGGTCCTCAATCCAGGACTTGGTGGGCGTCGTCACCTCGATCACCGGGCCGTCGTGGTCGGGATCGAACCACCACCTGGTCGTGCGTTTGGGGCCGACGATCTCGCAGCCGTAGCGGTCGCCGTCTTCGAGGCCGCGGATCTGGTGCCCCGGGTGGCGCGCCCCGATTCCCGGGATTAAGACGACGAGAAAGACGTCGGTTTCAGCGTCGCTGGTTGGCGAGAGAACCAAGCGCCAGGCGCCAGGCTCGAGTGTCGGGACCTTTCCGGCCCTCTCCCATACTCCCCCCCCATCGTCGTAGTTGACGCCGTCAACGAAGAACTCGAACCCGGGGCCGCCCAAGCTTCTCAAGTCGGCGTTCTTGGGGAGCAATACCGCTCCTAGGGCCGAGCCTCCGGGTCTCTCCGGCTTCGTCGCGGGACTGATCTGGACAGAGAAATGGACCCCCTCCACATGGGGTTCCTCGACGGAGTGCAGCAGCCAGCGTTTAGCGAGCTGCGGACTGGTGGACTTCACTCGGTCGTGAATCACCACCACCTCGTCCTCCAGGTCGAAGCCTAGGGTGCGTACATACGCCGCGACGCGGTGGGTGCGATGAGAGAAGGTCCCTTTGCCGGAAAGGCTGTTGGTGTAAGCCGGCGTTAGGTCAGCTACGGCGACCGCGAGGTCGCTCTCCAGATGCAGTCGCCGCATTGTGCCAGTATGGTAGATCTCGCGTTTGCGCTGCCACTCGCTGAGGTCTAACGGAGCCGCTTCTACCCCCCACCCAGACCCGACTCGGCGTTGTCCGCCGTCGTTGGCAATCGGGCGCGGCGGTCGCCCCTCCCTCTCCGGCTTGGGAACAGTGTCAGCGGGGTCCATCACCGTCACTAGGTTGTGAGCAACGGTCTGGTAGCTGTAATTCATGTGGTGGTCCGATCCGTAGCCACTTCCCCCACCATAGGCGCCGCTGTCGATTGCGAGCGCGCCTCCTTTATAGAGGGTGAAGGCACCCTGGTCGAGGTGGCTATGCGACCAGAAGTTGTCGCCGGCCTTGAAGGTCAGGTAGGTTGCCTCTTCGCCCCAGCCACTGCGAGCGACGAGGAGCCCGATGCCGTCGAAGTATTTGGTCAGAGGGAGCCGCTCAACGGCGGACGGATCACAGAGGCTGGAGTCGGGAAACGGGCCCCATGGCCATGAGGTGGGCTCGATGCGCTTGGGGCAGCCGCCGAGGCTGTAGGCAGCCGCGTGTCGGAGCTCGATCGCGAGGGGTACGCGGTCGGGGACCAGACGATCGTGGAATGCCCCATCACCCCAGCGGAAGTGGGTCCCATCCGGGCGGGTGCGGTACACGAGGAAATCGAGGAAGCCGCGGATGCTAGGCTCGGCGAAGAAATCCTCGCCGGTTGCAGATCGCCACATAGCAGGTATCTGGTAGACGGCCTGCCCGATGCCGATGCCGACGTACTCCCCCCCTTCGTGCCATCCGCCGTTCTGTCCCATGATCTGTCGCCAGACCGGAAGCGTTCGCTCCTTCCAGAAGTTGGCGGTAAACCGCATGATCGGCTCTGCCTCAGGCGTATCGCCGTAGACGGCGAGGCTCAACGCCACCAGCGCCTGCAGCGGGCTATTGTAGAGATACACGTTGTAGGGTGAGAGGCGCTCCTTGCGGATCCGGTCGATGAGGTATTGGCCGCCCGCAACGAGCTTGCTCTGCAGCTCTGCGCGCTGTTGGTCCGACCATTGCTCATAAAGCCAATCATAGGCCAAAGCGAGGGGCTTGGTCTGCTCGTGGCCACGCCACTGGAACCTCAATGTCATCAAGCGCCGGTGCAGCTTGTCCAGATTAATGCTGCCGGGCTCGAGATAGGCCGCAATCACCGCAGCACCCATGTTGCCTGCGCCGTCACGCGCCGCGCGCTTTGTTTCCGAAAGGTATCGAGGGTGATCGCGTCGCAAGCGCGCGAGATCCGACGGTGTTGGGGCCGGCAGCCTCGGATGCGAATAACGGAATCCCGGGAGGTCCACGGGTGGAAGCAGCTCCGGGGCGGGGTGTGTCGGCTCCTTGCTTTGGTCAACTCGGGTTTCGGTGACGAAGGCTGGGCCCGACGCCAATGCCAGGAGTCCAAGCGCAAAGGTCAATCCAGCGAGGGTCGCGGTCGCCACCAACGGGTGCGTGGTCCGCGTACGCCCTGGAGCTCCACCGGATTGCAACGCCCGCGTGGCGTCGATGCTGCGAAGCACCCAGGGGGCGCTCCAGGCCAGCACCGCCAGGATGGGGGTGGTGACATCGGGATAGCGGCCGGGGATTGATTGCTGTAGCCACTCGAGAGCCAGCACGAACCCGAACACCAGGGCGCCACCCACGAAGGGCGCCGCGCCGCGGGGTGCCCGGCGGTAGCTCAGTTGTACGGCGAGGCTTATCGCAAGGAATGGCCAGATGGTCTCCAAGATGCTGGCGAAGCCTGCGAGCTCATTGGTCAGGTGACCGTGAAACGGAACCCAGTTGAATGCGTGGCTGTGGAAGGTCGGAGCAACGGGCGCTTCCAATGTCCGAATGGCTTGTGCGGTGAAGAGGAAGAAGATTGCGGCGTAGGTGCGATGCCGCCGGTGGCTCCACGCGAGTAGGGGTAGCACCAAGAGGCCGGCGCCCAATCCGGCGAGGGTCTCGAGTGAGAGCGATCGACCGACGATCGGGACCTTGAGTAGCAGGACCGCACTGATGCCGGTGGCGATGACGAGGAAACGGTTTGTGCCATGCTGGCGAAACAGAGTACGTTCCAGCAACAGGCCGAGAGCGGCCACCTCGCAGCCGTAAACGACTGCCTTGGTCCAGATGAAGGGCTGCTGCGCTGACAGTGTCAGCCAGAGGGGCTTGATCCCTTCCCAGAGGTGACCTAGGTCCAGCGATGGAACCAAGGGAGTCAACTGGGAGAGAGCCCAGAAGCAGAGGACAAAGAGCCCGAGATTGCCTTCCGGGCCGGGTTTGAAGAAACGCTGCCTTAACGCGACGAGGCGGGCGCCAATGCGAGCATCCGTACCGAGGAAACGAGCCAGAAGCCCCCCGGTGAGGCTACCTACCGTATTCAGTAACAGATCGAGAAGCGAAGGGACGCGGTTCGGTAGATAGGCTTGCAGGTACTCGAGGACAAAGCTCAAGCTCGCGCCAGTGACGATCACGACCAGCAGTCGGGACGTGGACGAGAGCCGCGGTGGCAGCCCTTTGAAGAGCAGCAGTCCGAAAGGCAGATAGACGAGGAAGTTAACGAGGATGTCCGTTTGCGAGCCAGCGAGCGGGCTACTGAGCAGGCCCTCGATGACACCCCCTGGCGGCTCAGACCAGCCACGAAACGGATAAAGCGTGCCGTATGCGATCAGTGCGGCGTAGCTGAGAGCCAGCAACATGAGCGAGCGGTTAAGTGAGGCGGTGGCAGTCATGCGCAGGTCTCGACGCAAATGGAAGCTCAGAAGGGCGCAAAGCCGGGTGATCAGGTGTTTGGGAAGCTCGCCGAGGTCTGCGGCCGCCGGCAGAATAGGACCCCAGATACCGGCGCCGGGACCCGACTATGGCGTCTCTCCCAAGGGGCGGCTCCGGCAGTCTACGCCGGACCGGCAACGCGACAAAGGTGCGGCGGAGGTGCCCCCCGGTGGCTGCGGACGGTACCACCAAGCGTTCAGCTCCCCAGCGGGGGCGGGGAGCACGAGGGGGCGAGTCCGGTCAGCGCTCTGGCGGCGCTTCTGGCGTGCTGGCCGTTGTAGAATCACGGGCCGTGAACCGGGGGCGTGTTGGCTGGCGCGCCGTCCAGATCTGTACGGCCTTACCAGAGGGCCGGGTGGCCGCTGAAAAAACCGGGTGAATCTGATGTTAGATCCTCGTTTCTTGCGCAGCGAGACCGCGATGGTGGCCGAGCAGCTCGCCCGCCGTGGTGTCGTCCTCGACGTCGGCGCGCTGGAAGCCCTGGAGGCGCGGCGCAAGGCGATCCAGGTCTGCACCCAGGAGCTGCAGAGCGAGCGCAACAGCCGCTCCAAGGCGATCGGTAAGGCCAAGGCGGCGGGGCAGGACATCGCCCCCTTGCTGGCTGAGGTGGCCGACCTCGGGGACCGGCTCAAGGCCGCCGAGGCCGAGCTGGCGGCATTGCAGGAGGAGCTGCGAGCGATCGCGCTCGGCCTGCCCAATCTCCCGCATGAGAGCGTCCCGGACGGCCGCGACGAGGCGGACAACCGCGAGGAGCGCCGCTGGGGCGAGCTACCGGCCTTCGACTTCGCGCCCAAAGACCACGTCGACCTCGGGCTTCCGACCGGCTGGATGGACTTCGACGCGGCCGCCAAGATCGCGGGCTCCCGCTTCGTGGTCCTGAGCGGCCCGCTCGCCCGCCTGCACCGGGCGCTGATCCAGCTCATGCTCGACGTGCACACCGCCGAGCACGGCTACACCGAGGTCTACGTCCCCTACCTGGTCAATGCGGACAGCCTGTATGGGACCGGGCAGTTGCCCAAGTTCGAGGCCGATCTCTTTAAGGTCCCCGGCGAGCGCGACTTCTATCTGATCCCGACCGCCGAGGTACCGGTGACCAACCTGGTGCGCGACCTGATCGTGGAGGCGGGCGAGCTGCCGCGCAAATGGGTCGCTCACACCCCCTGCTTCCGCAGCGAGGCGGGCTCCTACGGCAAGGACACCCGCGGCATGATCCGCCAGCACCAGTTCGAGAAGGTCGAGCTGGTCCAGGCAGTGCGCCCGGAGGACTCTTTCGCCGCGTTGGAGCAGCTCACCGGCCACGCCGAGGCGATTCTCCAGCGTCTGGGGTTGCCCTACCGGGTGGTCAGCCTGTGCGCCGGCGACCTCGGCTTTTCCGCGACCAAGACCTACGATCTGGAGGTCTGGCTGCCGGGGCAGCAGCGCTACCGCGAGATCTCCTCGTGCAGCAACTTCGCCGACTTCCAGGCCCGGCGCATGCAGGCGCGCTGGCGCAACCCCGAGACCGGTAAGCCCGAGCTGTTGCATACCCTGAACGGCTCCGGCCTCGCCGTGGGGCGCACCCTGTTGGCGGTGATGGAGAACTACCAACTCCCCGACGGGCGCATCGCCGTGCCTGAGGCACTGCGACCGTATCTCGGCGGTGCCGAGGTGCTCTGAACTCCGGAGCCCAGCGCGGCAGTCGTTGGCTGAATCGTAGACGTGACAGCGTACATCGGAGGGAGCATCCATCGCGCGGCCTGCGACGGTCGCTTCTCACAGGAGTCCGAGACCTGGAACGGCGCGACTCGACCGAGTGTATGCTCGGAGGCCATGGTCTGCTGTACCACGGCTTTACGCAGACGAATGAATGGCCGATTATTGAAACATTGGACGGCACCGCCCGACGTCGAGATGGAAGAGATCAATGTTACCCAGGCCGCGCGCAACCTCTCGGAGCTCCTCAACCGTGTCGCGTACCAGGGAGTGAGCTTCGAGCTTACCCGCGGGGGCAAGCGCCTCGCACGTCTGGTGCCCTCTGGTCCGCCGACAGAGGTCAAGGTCGCCGATCTGAATGGGCTATTTGACCGTCTACCTCGCCTCGAACCAGACGACATCGAAGCCTTCCTCCTCGACATCGCCGAGACCGACGCCGCCCTGACCACCGACCTTGACCCCTGGTCCTGACGGCTGAGCGCCGGTGGGATTGGTTCTCGATACCAATGTGCTGATCCTTTCCGAGCGACGCAGCGGGGCTGCAGCGCTCGGCTTGGACTTTCGCCCCTGGCGGGTCTACGGCAATGCCTTCATCAGCGCGATGACCGCCTCAGAGCTGCTGGTCGGTGTGCATCGTGCCCAGGGGGAGGCGAGACGGGTCCGACGCGCGGCGTTTGTCGAGGCGCTGCTCAGCGCCTTGCCCATTCTCGACTTCAACCTTGCAGCAGCGCGGATTCACGCGGAGATCAAGGCGGACCTCCAGGGCCGCGGCGAGGTACTTGGCGCGAACGACCTCGTCATTGCCGCCACCGCGTTGGCGAGCGGCTATGCGGTTCTGACGACCGATGTTGACGACTTTAGGCGCGTCGCAGGCCTCGAGGTGGTCGCCTTCCCCAGGTAGACCGCTGGACTGGGGCGAACAGGCCGCGTCCATCTCGGCAGCGCCCGGCCGGATGATCTCGAACACCGGGAGCTTCGACAGATCGTCCATATCACCAGGGCGTGCTGTCCGCGGCGCCCGTGCACGACGAGCCGTCCCTCGACCACGGAGACCGTCGACGCTAGGGCCTTATCGGCTCGGCGGATTGTCGGGACGAACGCCTCGCGCTCGGGCTTGGCGAAGGCGAACACTACGAGCGCGGAGGTGTCGACGACGATCGCCTCGGCAGCCCGTGGGCCTCCCATTTCTGCGGGTCGAAGGCGTCCGGGCGGTCGGGGCATCCCCGCGGGGCCGGAGGGTGCCCCGGCCCCTATGCCGAGGTGATCGCGGCGCCCTCGGCCTTCGGAGGTCACGGAGACGGCAGCGCCGGACAGCGGGCGATGTCGGGCCGGATGCCCGAGAGGTCGGCCGGGATCAGGTCGACGGCGCCGTCGGGGTCGTGGTAAACGGCGACCTCCCCCTCCACCCCGACCTGGAGCTGGGTGACCACCCGGCAGGGATCAACGGGTATGAAGACATCGGGAGGGACGAAGACGTTGAGCCGCGTGGGGAAGGCGACGTCGCTCGCCAGATCGAGCTGCACCCCGCTCGGGCAGCGCAGCTTGTTGCAGGGATCCACCGGCCAAAGCCGGGCGCTGAAGATGGCGCTGCCCCAGAGGTTCTGGCCCACCGAGTTGAGGGCCTGCACCAGGCCGCGGTTGACCTCAGTGGCGACGTTGAGCCCGGCGCTCACCCAGCTCGCGCCGAAGGCGCCGGATAGCATCAGGACCAGGGCGCAGATGCGCCGGGAGGGCGGTGTTGCGTGCTTGGGTTCATCTCTTGGCTCCGCCTCGTTGGACGGGTGGTTCGGGTGGCCGGCGGGCGCGGGGCCCAGCGGCCCGGCGCCCGGCCGGCGCCCGTCCCCCAGGGCTAGCCCGGTAATCCGAGAACGCTAGTCAGGCATTACGGGGGCCTCGCCCCTCGGCGGCGCAGCGCTCAGCGCACCAGCGCGATCAACAGCACGACCAGGCCGACGACCAGGGCCAGCGGCAGTACCACCGCCTGCCAGTCCCCTTCCTTGGCCTTCGGGCCGTGCTCTTGCCAGTGCTTGAACGTCGGCCAGAGGAAGAAGAGCATCATCACCAGGACGACGGCGAGGGTGATTTGCAGGAACAGAGTCATCCCGTGGGTCCTCGGGTTCGCCGATCAAAAAAAACCCCGGCTCCGGGCCGGGGTCCTGGCCGAGCCGGGAAGTGCCGGCTCAGTCGTCGCCGCCCATGATCCCGAGGATCTGCAACAGGCTGATGAAGATGTTGAAGATGCTCAGATACAGGCCGTAGGTGGCCATGATGTAGTTGGTCTCGCCGCCGTTCACGATGCGGCTGGTGTCGAACAGGATGAACGCGCTCATGAGCAGGATGATCGCGGCGGAGATGGCCAGCGACAGGGCCGGCATCTGCAGGAAGAGGTTGGCCACGATCGCGATCAGGACGACCATCATCCCGGCGAACACGAAGCCGCCGAGGAAGCTGAAGTCACGCTTCGCGGTCAGGGCATAGCCCGAAAGCCCCAGGAAGATCAAGCCGGTGCCGCCGAAGGCGGTGGCGATGATCTCCGGCCCCTTGGGCAGAGCGAGATAGGCGGTCAGGATCGAGCCGAGGCCGAGCCCGAGCAGGCCGGTGATGCCGAAGATCACGCCAATGCCAGCCGAAGAGTTGGCCGTCCGCGGCAGGACGAACATGCCCATGAGGATGGCGCCGATCACGGAGACGAGATACATCCAGCTCGGCAGCGCGAGGACCATCGAGACCCCCGCCATCACCGCGCTGAAGGCGAGGGTGGCGGAGAGCAGCAGATAGGTGTTCTTGAGCACCTTGTTGGTCGCGACCGCACGCTCTGCCCCGCGAACGATCGAGTAGTCGGCGTTTGCCATGGCTCACATTCCTCGTTGATTGGGATTTCTGATCGCGGGATGAGACCCGCCGGGGTGTTTCGGAGTTCCGGCAGGATACCGGAGGCGCCCGAAACTGCAACACAATTGGGGCTTTGGCGCCTCGGTGTCTTGGGTTATTCTCGCCCTTCCCGCCTGCGGGCCGATGCGGTGCCCTCGAGCGCCGTGCGGGTGCCGGCGACCTGACCAGAGGTCGCAGAGCGGCAGGGCGGGCGACACCGGAGAGGTGGCTGAGCGGTCGAAAGCGGCGGTCTTGAAAACCGTTGACCCGCAAGGGTCCGGGGGTTCGAATCCCTCCCTCTCCGCCAATTGCTCCGCGACCCGCGGGCGGGGGTCGGGCGAGCTTGAGGTCGGGTGATGTCGGGCGTCGAGGGTTGCGCGGCGTCATCGGCGGGTGGGGCGGCACTCGACCGGCCTGGTTCCCGCTTCGGATTTTTCGATGGGTCTTCGCCTCTTTTCGAATCTTGGACGGAACGGCCGCCTTGGGCACGGCCACCGCGCCGGTCGCCGGCGGGGCGTGCCGGGTCGGATCGGAAACGCCGCCCGCTGCCGAGGCACTCGTCTTTTTGGTGGTACCGCGTCGGACCCCGAATCCCCCGCGCGGTTCATTCGACGGTATGGGAGCGCAGCGATGATCAGAGTCCTCCTTGTCGACGACCATGAGCTGGTGCGCGCCGGCATCCGCCGCATCCTCGAGGAGGCGGGCGACATGCAGGTGGTCGGCGAGGCGGCCGATGGCGACGAGGCGCTGCGCGCCGCCCGCAAGCTGCCCGTCGACGTCGTGCTGATGGATGTCAACATGCCGGGGATGGGCGGCATTGAGGCGACTCGGCGGATGGTGCGGCTGCTCCCCGAGGTCAAGGTGATCGCACTCACCGTGCTCGACGACGACCCCTTCCCTTCGCACCTGAAGGAGGCGGGCGCGGTCGGCTACCTCACCAAGGGCTGCCCCGCCCGTGAGATGATCGAGGCGGTGCGCACGGTCAACCGGGGCTTTCCTTACGTCGCGTCCAGCGTCGCCCGCAAGCACATGCTCGCCGACTGGCGCGGGCTGACCGCCACCCCCTTCGAGGGGCTCTCCTCGCGCGAGATGCAGGTCGCCATGATGATCCTCCACGGCCAGCGCACTCAGGAGATCTCCGACACCCTCTCGCTCAGCCCGAAGACGGTGAGCACCTACCGCCAGCGCATCTATGACAAGCTCAACGTCAAGACCGATGTCGAGCTCACCCGCCTGGCCTATCGCTACAAGCTGATCGCCGACGATACCTGAGCGGTGAGCGGGCGCGTCGAGGAGTGGTAGTCGGTGGACGCGCTGCGCGAATTCCTCCACATCCTCTGGCATTCGTTCCGTAACCTGCTGCCGATCGTGCTGGTGGTGGGCCTGTTCCAGCTCGCCCTGATCCGCCAGGTGCCGGAGGGTCTCCTCCCCATCACGATCGGGTTGCTGGTGGTGGTGCTCGGGGTTGCGGTCTTCCTGCAAGGACTGGAGATCGGCATCTTCCCGATCGGCAAGAACCTGTCCAATGAGTTCGCCAAGAAGGGCTCGCTGCCCCTGTTGATGCTGTTCGGCTTCGCGCTGGGGTTCGCGGCCGTGATCGCCGAGCCCGCGCTGATCGCGGTCGCGCACAAGGCCCAGGTCGTGAGCCAGGGCCGGGTCGATGAGTTGACGCTCCGGCTGCTCGTGGCCACCTCGGTGGGCGCGGTGGTGGCCGTCGGCGTGCTGCGGACCATCCTCGGACAGTCCCTGCACTGGTACCTGATCGTCGGTTATGTCCTGGTGGTCACGGTCACCTTCTTTGCGCCCGAGGAGATCATTGGCCTCGCCTACGACTCGGGCGGCGTGACCACCAACATCGTCACCGTGCCGCTGATCGCGGCGCTCGGCCTGGGCCTCGCGGTGTCGATCCGCGGCCGCAACCCGCTGGCCCACGGTTTCGGGCTGGTGGCGCTCGCGGTGATGGTGCCGATGATCTCCGTGCAGCTCTACGGCGTCGTCGTCTACAGTTTCGGCGAGGCCGGCGACGCGGCCATGCCTGTGCCGCTGCTGGCGGAGGAGTCGGACCACCTCGGCGGGATCGAAAAGGCGAGCGCCACCCTCGGGGGGATACTCCTCGGCATGCTCACCGAGCTCCTGCTGATGGTGCGCGACGTCTTGCCGATCATCGCCGTCGTGCTGTTTTTCCAGTACCTCGTGATCCGCAAGCCGATTGCACACGTGGCGCGGGTGGTGAGCGGCTTCGTGCTGGTGATCGTCGGGCTTTATGCCTTCGTGCTGGGGCTCAAGCTCGGGCTGTTCCCGATCGGTCAGCAGATGGCCGAGCAGCTCATCGCGCTCGGCGCCCCGGTGTATCTTTATCTTTTTGCGTTCGCCATCGGGTTCGCGACCACGCTCGCCGAGCCGGCGCTCATCGCCATCGGCCATAAGGCGGAGGAGGCCGCCAAGGGCCGGCTCAGCGCTAACCGCATTCGCCTGCTGGTGGCCCTTGGGGTGGCCGTCGGCATCACCGTCGGGGTCCACCGCATCTTGACCGGGGATTCGATCCACTACTACATCATGACCGGCTACGCCCTGGTGATCCTGTTGACCTGGTTCGCGCCCAAGTACATCGTCCCCCTGGCCTTCGACCTGGGCGGGGTGACGACCTCGGAGGTCACCGTTCCCTTGGTGACCGCCCTGGGGATCGGGCTCGCCACCCACATCGAGGGTCGAAACGTACTGATCGACGGGTTCGGCCTGATCGCCTTTGCCTCGCTGTTTCCCATCCTCACCGTTCTGCTCTACGCCCTGGTGGCGGAGCGCTCTGCCCACACAAGAGGAGGTGCCGAATGAAGTTTGCCGTGCTTGTCGCCATTCTGGCCGAGGAACTCGAGGAAAAGGCCATCGACGTGGCCAGGCGCGCCGGCGCCGGAGGGGTTACCATCCTCGATGCGCGCGGGATCGGCGCCAGGGAGAAGAAGACCTTCTTCGGGCTCACCTACGAGGGCAGCCAATCGGTGCTGATCTTCGTGCTGGAGAAGAAGCTGTCGCTCACCGTGCTCAAGACCCTGACCGCGGCCCTCGATCTCAGAAGCCAGAGCAAGGGGGTCGTCTTCACCATTCCGCTCGAGCACATCGCGGGGATCGATCTCAGTCAGATCCACCAGTTCGAAGAGCGCATCAAGGACGACATCTAGGAGGAGAGTGCCATGCTCGTCAAAAACGTCATGATCAGCAATGTGGTGCGGGTCTCTCCCTTCGCCACCGTCCGCGAGGCCATGCGCTTGATGAAGACGCACCAGGTCGATTCCCTGGTGGTCGACAAGCGCCATGTCCACGACGCCTACGCCATGATCACCTATACCGACATCCTGCGGGCGATCGTGGCCGAGGAAGGGGACATCGACCTCGTCAATGTCTACGACATCTGCGCCAAGCCGGCGCTCTCCATCTCGAAGGAGTGGGAGGTCAAGCACGCCGCACGCCTAATGGCACGGATGGGTATCCACCGGGTGTTGGTAACCGCCAACAACGAGCTGGTCGGCATCATCACCATGAATGACATCGTCGATGCCATCCTCGACCAGCTCGGCGAGGGGCCGTAGCGAGCGGGGCCGTCGGCGGCTCGGTGTGTCACATGTCGAGGCGCTCGAGGTATGGCCGGGTCTCCCTGCTCCGCACGGACGCCCCGAAGGGCTCCACGTACCTCAGGGGGTCCGAGCCGAGAGTGGCACCGTGACCAGTGCTCCGCGCCGCCGGGCCGCCGGACAACGGCCGCCGAAGCCTGCCCTCCGGACGGACATCCAGAGGCATTGGCCGGTGTTGAGCGCGGGGTCTTACGATGAAAGTCGCGCGCAGCGCGCTCCATTCCCCCCTCGCCCTTTGGGAGAGGGCCGGGGTGAGGGGAACGGCCATGGCGAGCAGCGCCACCCCGGACCATGAAAGGCGCTGCTCGCCATGGCCGTTAGCGTGAAACGCGCGGGCAGCGCGCTCCGCGTCCCGCGGGCCTAGGACTGCTCGGCGCGAATCGAATACGGCGTCGCCCGGATGGTGCGGGCCAGGGTCGCGAGCAGCGGGAAGCCCTCGGAGGCTCGCGCGAACTTGGGGCCACCAGCCAACCGCTCCACGCGGGCCTCGGGCGTTTGCGGCTTTCCGAGGGTCGGATCCTCCGGCGACAGGCCCATACCGCCCGCCTTCCAGTCGTCCCAATCGACCCGCTTGGCCCCGGGAACTTGCGCCAGATCAACCAAAAGCAGTTGAAGCGTGTCCACGATCTGGCGAAACTGCCACTCGGCCATGCGCGACCGGGTCGACACCTGTTGCAGGTAACCGGAAATAGCGCCGCTCGTTCCTCGCTCTCCTTTTTGCCGCCGGTGATTTGCAACGTTATGCAAACCATTAATTCAACAAAGAGAGGATTTGATGCAGAGACAACATAGAATTCAGTTTCCGAAAAAGAAGGCTCATTTTCTGCGCCAAGACGAAGTCTTTTTTTACCTTCAGGAAGCCGGCGGTCCAAGGAAAATACGGTTTCATGACTACGAGAAAATATATCAAGTACAAGGATTGTACGAACAAATATTCTATGACCGCCTGAAATGTACATCTCCGAACAAGGTAACGGCCATTCTGGAATCAGCAATAAATCAATCCGAAGACAATTTCACTGAACTTCGTGTGCTGGATTTCGGTGCTGGAAATGGCATGATGGGGGAGGAACTAAAGAAGCATGGCGTGTCGAGATTGATAGGCGTTGATATTATCCCTGAGGCTTATGATGCTGTTGTTCGAGACAGGCCGGGCTTGTATGATGATTATTATGTTGAGGATTTTACCAAGCTTAACGATGATACAAGGGGAAAAATAGCCTCGTGGCAATGTAACTGCATGGTAACCGTTGCCGCCCTCGGCTTTGGCGACATTCCGCCAAAAGCGTTTATTGAGGCATATAACATTATTGAGAGCGAAGGGTGGATAGCCTTCAACATCAAGGAAACTTTTTTTGATACTAGCGATCAATCAGGGTTTTCAAAGATGATTCGGGAAATTGTATTTTCGAAATATATGGATGTATATAACATCGAACGCTATCGGCACAGGTTATCAATCGAGGGAGAGCCTCTCTATTATTTCGCGATTGCTGGCAGAAAGAAGGCAGATGTTCCTGCAGAATTTCTGGAAGCAAAAGCCATTGAGATAGCCTAAGCGCCAGGTCCCGCCGGATTGTAACGCCTTCGAGCGAACAGATCCGGATCCTTTTGATACCAGGTCTGGAAGGCACGGGAAAAGGGGCCACGGGAAAGGCACGGGAAAAGAGCACGGAAAAGGCACACCAGGGAATGAGGCTAGGCTCAATTAATTCCAATTTTCCCCACCTTTTCGCCACTTTCGGTCGGATCGAAACCCGGTGGACATCGGGTGGCTAACGTACAAGAGGTATCGCTTCTTCGATTTGGATTGCGACTACGACTACGACTACGACAACGACAACGACAACGACAACGACAACGATAAGGACAACGACTAAGGATTGTGTGCGTTGTTCAACTTGTTTTTGACTCGTGCCTTAGTTTCTCACTGCGCGAATCTTGAGCAGACTGTCGTAGAAATCTCGTTGTCGCTGTCGTAATCGTAATCGTAATCGTAATCGTGATCGTGATCGTACCGATGCTCGACTACGACAACGACAACGACAACGAGCAATGTCTTGCACCAGGTGTTTTTGGTTCCGGCTCTACCGGGTTAGGCTTGGGTAAAAAAACCTGTTGCGTGAAAATGGGCGCGGATAGTCGAAGACGGCCTAAATTGTTGAGATGGACCCCCTCGTCAGGAAAGCACGCGACTTCGCCACGCAGATGCATCGGCGGATCGACCACCGCCGGAAGTACAGCAACCAGCCGTACGAAGCGCACCTAAAGGCGGTCGCCCAGACCGTGGCGACGGTCAGCGACGATCCTGAGACGCTGGCCGCCGCCTGGCTGCACGACGTCGTCGAGGACACCGAGACGACACTGGAGGAAATCCGCAAGGAGTTCGGTGACGGCGTGGCGGGACTGGTGGACGAGCTCACCGACGTCAGCCGGCCGGGGGACGGCAATCGCGCGTTGCGCAAGGCCATCGACCGGGAGCACACAGGACGTGCCTCCCCGCGCGCAAAGACCGTGAAGCTGGCCGACCTGCTCGACAACTGCCGCGACATCCGGCGCGGGGACCCCCGCTTCGCCCAGGTGTTCGTGCGCGAGACGCAGGCCCTGCTACCCCGGTTGCGCGAGGGGGACGAAAGGCTGTACGCGCGGCTGGAACGTGAGATCGAGACGAGCCAGCGGACTCTGGGGATGCCGGAGGCGGCACCGGTGTCGCCGGTGCAGGGGTCGGTTCGCCGCGAGCGCGAGTGTGCGCAGCGCGATACCGTAAACCTGTTCGTCGACTCGGTGAGGGCGCTCGATCTCGCGGCCCCTCTGCCCTGGTTCGACGTGGACCGAGATGCCATCAGCGCTGCCCGGGATGCGGCCGGTGCGGGCGCCGAGGTTATCGGCCTGACCGAACGGGGCCTCCCCTGCGGCTACGCGATCCGCGACGAACTGGACCGCGGGCGCTGCGGTGACCGTCTCCGGCCATTCCTGCCCCAGCAGACCCTGCCGCGGGATGCCGCACTACGCGACGTGGTGCATGTGCTCAACCGCCACGAGAGCTGTTTCGTGAGCCTGCTCGGGCAGGTGGGGGGCGTGATCCAGCGCGCACACCTGAACGGGCCGTTCGTCCGCATGTGGCTGTTCGGGTTGGTGACGCTGCTGGAGATGCGCATCGTCGACCAGATCCGCGCTGGCTGGCCAAACGAAACCTGGCGCGCGCAGGTGCCGCCCGGCCGGCTGCAGAAGGCCGAGGCACTGGCCGCGGAACGTGCGCGCCGCGGGCAACCGGCCGATCTGCTGGACTGCCTGCAATTCGCCGACAAGGGCCGCCTGCTGTTTACCGATCCCTTGCGCCGTGAGGCCCTCGGGTTCAAGAGCGTCGGCGCGGCCGAACAGGCCGTGAAGGACGTTGAGTCACTACGTAACAACCTCGCACACGGGCAGGACATCGTCACCGGCGACTGGGTCGTGATCGCCCGGTTGACTCGGAACCTGGAAGAAATCCTGGAGAATTTCCCGACCAACGGCCAAGCCCCCGCTACGCGCAGCAACCCGGCATAGCGACGGATCTGTAGCGGCGGGCTAGGGCCGCAGCACCGGCCCTAGGCCGCGAGCCCTCTTGTTCCCGGTCCCTCGCTCCCCCGTCGGCTCCCGGTCCAGGGGGGCGCCACGGCAACCCTCTCCAAGCTCGTCTCCCGTCGGTGCGGTGGTTTGCCGTTCTGGCTCCGTGCTACCCAACCTGAAACGTAACGAGTGCGACGATTACGACGCGGCTACGCTCAGATCCGCATGGGCGCGGCGTAGCCGGTCATCTCCAAATAGCCGCGACCGACCGGCCGGCCGCCCTCGCTGAGCCGACTCGCGCCCTCCCAGTAGACGGCGCCGGCCGAGCCGCGGGAGTCGAGCTCCTGGTCGTCGAACAGGGGCCGGGTCTCGAAGACCCGCTCCCCGACCCGGATGCCCTGGGCCACCGGGTAGACCGCCCCGGTGCGCGGAGAGGTCCAGCGCGCGAGCGGCTCGAAGCCGACCTCATGCGGGGCGAAGGTGCGCACCTGCGGGGAGTCGGGCCCGCGCAGGCTGGCGTAGGCGTAGATCGGGGGTCCCGGCTCCCGAGGGCGGATCAGGAAGGCGGTCAACGCCGAGCCGTCGTCGAGGTTCATCCCGACCCAGTCCCAGCCCGCGGCGGCCGGGTCAAGCAGGGTGCTCGACCACTCGTGGTCCAGCCAGGCGCGACCGGGCGCGCGCAGGGTCGTGCCCTCCCGGGTCAGCTCGGCCTCCACGTCGAGCTGCGGCTGGCTGTAGTAGTAGCTCGCCTGCTCGATCGCGGGGCCCTTGCGCGAGAAGCCCTCCTCGCCCTGGAGCAGCAGAGACTGGGTCGGCCGGGCGGTGAAACGGAGCTCGAACCCGCGGGCGGGGATCTCGCAGGCGTAGCCGCCGTCGCCGGCGCGGCGGAAGGCCCAGCGGTCGAGCCAGACCTCGGTGTCCGCCTCCGAGGCCCCGGCCAGTCCCAAGCCCGCGCGCGCCACGCGCTCGTCCTTCAACAGCGCCCCGCGCTCGGGATCGGCGATCGCGGCGTGGGCGATGATGAGCTGGTGCGCCGCGAACCGGCTGGGGTTGGCCGGATCGATCGGGGTGCGGGTGCGAAAGAAGGTGATCTGGAAACCGAGCGGCCGGGGCTCGGCATCCAGCCAGCCGGTGAGGTACCACCACTCGATCCGATAGTCGGGATGGGCCCCGTGGTCGCGCGGGAAGACCAGAGGCCGCGGCCGCACCTCGGGGTAGGTCACACCCGCCTCGGCCCAGCGCCAGGCCGGTGCCATGGCGAGTGCGAGCAGCAGGGCGCGCCGCCGCGGACCGGGACCCGGCCCGCCGGGTAGGGCGCTCACCAGTCCTCCCGAACGGCGAGCACCGCCTCGCCCGAGACCGCCCGCCGCCCGGCGATCAGTGCCGTCGCCGCCGCCGCGGCGAGCAATGCCAGGATCAGACCGAGCACCAGCCCGACCGGCAGGCGGAAGTCCATGGTCCAGTGGAAGGACTGGGGGTTGACGATCTCGATCAGGACCCAGGCCACCGCGAGCCCGGTGGCGAGGCCGATAACGATGGCGAGCGCCGTGACCAGCAGCCCCTCGATGGCGAGCAGTCCCAGGATCTGTCCGCGCGTGACCCCGAGGTGGCGCAGCATGCCGAGCTCGCGGGTGCGCAAGATGGCCTGGGCCGAGAAGGTCGCGGCGATGCCGACCAGCCCGATCACGATGGCGGCGAGCTCCAGCACATAGGTCACCGCGAAGCTGCGGTCGAAGATGCGCAGGCTGATGGCGCGGATCTCGCCCGTCTCGGCCAGCTCGGCGCTGCGGGTCGCGAGCTGCCCCTGGAGCTCGCGGATCACCTGCGGCGCCTTGGCCTCGGGGGCGAGCCAGAGCGCGGCCTCGGTGCGCGTGCCATCGCCGGTCAGCCGCTCGTAGTCGGCGATGTCGATGGCGACGGCCCCGAACTGGCGGGCATAGTCGCGCCAGACGCCGGCGACCAGGAAAGGCTCGACCCGCCCGGCGATCGGCAGCCAGATCTCGTCCCCTACGCGCGCCCCGTAGAGCTCGACGATCGCCTCCGAGACCCAGGCCGGCGGCGCTTGGCCCTCCCGCCAGGCGAGCGCGGCCCCGGTGAGCGGCAGCACGCGGGCGGGGTCGGTACGGTCGATGGGGCGCGCGATCAGCGAGACCGCCGCGCGCGCCGGGTCGAGCGCGACCTTGAGGCTGCGGGTGAGCACCACCCGCTCCACCTGGGGATGCGCGGCCAGCACCCGCTGGTCCTCCGCCGTCAGGTAGGCGGTACTGCCTCCGAGCCC
>Ga0114946_10000899_pt1 | contig 20418 bp, 17 predicted proteins | sample WalLakDeSediment_FD_88676 | JGI IMG/M metagenome (GOLD analysis project Ga0114946, IMG submission 88676) | Lake sediment microbial communities from Walker lake, Nevada to study Microbial Dark Matter (Phase II) - Walker Lake 11/02/13 Deep Sediment | ecosystem: Environmental > Aquatic >...
ACCGGCTCGGGGGCGGCAAAAGTCTCGTCGCTGCGTGCCGAAGCGGCCCGACGCTCCTCGAGCGTTCGCCGACCCCCTCGCCTCGTCTTCTGGAGCTGGGATGCACAATCGAGCGTGGGAACGGTAGTCTGAGAGATGAGGTTGTTGGTCTCGGAGAACAGAAGCATGCGTGACACTCGTGGTTCGTCCCTTTCCCGGCGGGGGTTCGTCGCGGCCGTCGCCGTGACGGCTGCCGCCTGCCGGCCTGCGGTCGCCCGCGCTCGCCGGGTCGGCACGGAGACGATCATCGGCGAGGGACCGCATACCTACCGGGTGCGGCACCACTTTCCGCAACTCCCTGACCGGTTCACTTGGCAGACGACCCACAACGTCGCCGTCGATTCGGCCGGGAATCTGTATGTGATCCACGAGGGGCGGAAGAATCTCAAGGATCATCCGGCGATCTTCGTGTTCGATCCCGCCGGGAAGTTCATCCGGGCGTTCGGCAGCGAGTTCCAGGGGGGCGGCCACGGGATCGAGGTGCGTCGCGAAGGGGACGAGGATTTTCTCTACGTCTGTGGCTACCAGCAGGTGAAGGCGTTCGCCAAGCTGACGACCGACGGGGAGATCGTCTGGTATCGCAAGGCGCCGATGCAGTCGGGCGTCTATGCCGTCGGCGAAGACACCTCGACGAAGCCCAACTGGAGCCGCGAGGGCTTTCTGCCGACCAACTTCGCCTTCCTGGAAGACGAGGCCGGCGGCACCGGCGGATTTCTGCTCGTGGATGGCTACGGCTCGTTCCGCGTGCATCGCTACGACAAGGATGCCAACTGGGTGAGCTGCTTCGGCGGGCCCGGCAAGGGAGAGGGCACGTTCAATACGCCCCACGGCATCTGGATCGACCGGCGGCCGGCCGCCAACGGCGCCGCCCGGGAGCCGACGATCGTGGTCGCCGACCGGGCCCACCACACGCTGCAGATCTTTGGCATGGATGGCGGCTACCAGCGGACGGTCACCGGGTTCGGCCTGCCTGCCAACATCGACACCTGGAAGAACCTCATGGTCGTGCCTGAACTGAAGGCCTGCGTGACCCTCCTCGACGAGGATTTTCAGGTCGTCGCCCGGCTGGGGCGGGCCGTGGAGCGGCTCGATGAGATCAAGAATCTCCGCAGCGAGCCCAAGGAATGGCTCGACGGCCAGTTCGTCCATCCGCACGACGCCTGCTTCACGCCGAACGGCGACATCATCGTGGCCGAGTGGGTGTCGACCGGCCGCGTCAGCAAGCTGGAGCGGGTGTGAACTCGCGGCAGACCGCCGCGAGCCGCGCCCAGTAATCGCTCTTCGAGAAGCGATACCGGCCGACGCGAGCGGGCAGCGTGTCGGGCCGAGCCGCGAGGGCCGCCGACTCGGGCACGCACTCCTTGGGGGCGTCGAGCGTGGAGAAGTAGTCGTCGAACTTGAACCGTCCGCCGGCCATGGCCGCGCTCGGCGCGATCCAGACGTTCGGGATGCCGAAGGCGTCGGCGACGATGAGCCCGTGGAGCGACTGGCTGAGGATCAGCTCGCAGGCGGCGATCTCCCGGATCAGCCGCCAGGGTTCGAGACCGGGATCGAGGAGGAGGGCACCGCGGGCCGCGCGGGCCCGCCAGCGGGCGACCGACCGGACGTGCGGGATGATCCCGACCGGGTGCCGCGTGGGCTGCGGTTCGACGAGGGTGTCGACGAGCACGAGCGGATCGCCAAGGAGCGTCTCGGCCGGCGCGGCCAGGGCCTCGGCCGACTTCTCGCCGCGAACGGCCACGAGCCGCCCCGGCCGGCATGCTGATCCCGATGGTGGCTCGAGGAGCCCTGAGCCGCAGACGATGCTCGTGGGCGTCGCCCGGCCGAGAATGCTGCCGGCCCCGAGCAGGTGGGGCCGCCGTGAATCGGCCGCGAACCGCACCCGCCGGCCGCCGATCGCCTCGAAGAACGAAGGATTGATGTCGTCGCCGAAATTCGGCCGGCCGACATGCCACCACACCGGTAGCGTCGCCCCGCCGGCGAACCGCCAGCGGGCCAGGCGCCGGAATTTTTCGAGTCGGTTCAGGAGCGACATGCAGTGCGGAACCTTGGCGTTGAACGATCAGGGGGCGGCGGCCGATCCGGTGGCCGCCGCCAGCGGAGCATCATTGGCCTCGAGGCTGTGCCGACGGCCGTGAAGCAGTTGCACCGCCGCCACGCCCGGCCGTGCCCACCACGGAAATGGCCGGCCGGTCGCGGCAAGGAACTTCACGAGATCGATCTCGCTGCCTGAGCGCGTCGGGCCCAGCGACAGCCAGAGCAGCCGCAAGAGCGAGTGGCTGCGACCGGAGCGGAAGGCGGGCATGTCGACGGCGGGCGCGATCGCATCAAGGCGGCCTGCGGCTTCGGCCTGGAGGAGCAGGCGGCCGCACTTGTAGCAGCGGCCACAATTCAAGGCCGCCCGATCGGTGCGGAAACCCCGGATGCAGACGAGGAGATCGCCGCAGAGCCGCTCGTCATCGATCACCTCGGCCGTCTTCTGAAGCCTTGTGGCCGAACCGCCGAACGACCGCCAAAACACCCGGAGCGTGTCGAACAGTGGCAGGAGCTGTGATTCGAGCGTACCCATGCCGGAGAAGCGAGTCAGCTTGATCCGTGCACCGAGTTCGTGCGATGACGCATAGAGAAAATACGTAAACAGGTGGTCGAGTGTCATCGAGGCAGCCACGTTCCGCATCGTGAAGCTGTGAAGAAAGGACATGCCGCGATAGGCCTCTCCGAGACGGCAGCGGGCGCCGACGAGAGGCATGCCGAGCCGGTCGGCCACCCGGCGGGCATGGGCGTATTGCTCGGCGAACACCGCGTCGTCGTCGCCGTGCGCGCCGACGTGATGATGCACGAACGTCCGCAGCCGGAGCGGCTCCGGCACCTGCTCGGCGAGGAGCCGATGCCGCACCACGTGCATGCTGTCGATGCCGCCACTCATGCCCGTGGCCGCGCCGAGGGTCGGATCGGCCATCGCCGTCGCCGGCCGGGGCTCGGCCTCGACAGGCACCCGCCGCCAGGCCGGATCGAGCAGCCGCAGCGTGTCTTGGATCGGGCCGCGGAGCGCCGCGAGCAGGAGTTCGTCGATTGATCCCTCCACGACGAGCGGTTCGCCGCGGAGCATCGCCGGGAGGAGCAGGGCCACGGCGAACGGATCGAACGTGTCGGAACGGTCGCGGAGCCGCGGATGATCGCCGTGCCTGCGAAACGTGATCTCGCGGTCCCGCCCGTCGAGCCGCCCGTCAAGCCGCACAGTGGCCGTGAGGTCGAAGAACTCCCCCGCGGTGTCGGCCCGCAGCTGACGGATCACGAGGGCCACCGGTTCCTCCAGTCATTCAGAATCCGGGCTGCTCACCGGTTCTTCCGGCTACTCATTCACGTAGGTCTCGAGGAACCGCGCCAGGTTGTGGAAGTCGCTGCCCCGCTCGACGTAGCGGACGACGGTGACGAGCGTGTTGGGATCGACGAGTTCTTCGAAGGGGACGTAGTTGAGGTCGAGCTGGCCCGACACGCTCACCATCACCCCGTCGAGACCCCGCTCCGCGAGGGCCCGATAGCCTCCGACGCCGAGCTGGCTGCCGAGCATGACGTCGAAGGCGTGCGGCTTCGCGCACCGCGACTCGTAGCCGAGCTGAAGCCCGACCACCTTGCGCGACCGCCCGGTCTGCTTCTTGAACTCGTCGCTCACGAGCTTCGCGAACATCCGCCCGAGCTGCACGTGGGTGATGGAGATGTGGCCGTGCTCGTCGCGGGGAATGCCATCGAGTGCCTTCGCGGGCAGGTATTCCGCGAGCCCCTCGGCCATCACGATCACGCCATACTGCTTCCCCTCCTGCTCCTCGCGGACCCGCATCGTCTTCACGATCCGGCCTACGACATCATCGATGTTCATCACCGGCTTGATCCGCGTCTGGCCGTCGGGCCCCGTGACCGTTTCCTCACCGCGGAACTTGCCGTGGATGTCTTCGACGCTGATCACGAGGCTCGCCTCGCCCGCGATCGCGGCGCCGTACGACAGCCAGCCGGCGCTGCGGCCCATCGTTTCGCAGAGGAAGTAGGCCCGGCTCGCCTCGGCGTCGTAGAGCAGATTGCGGATCTCGCCGCCGAGCGTGTCGACGGCGGTGAAGTAGCCGAACGTGAAGTCGATGCCCATGTAGTCGTTGTCGATCGTCTTGGGCAGGTGCACGACCGGGATCCGCGGACTGCCCGCGGGCAGGCGGTCTTGGTAGAGCTTGAACTTGTTGGCGGTCTTGAGCGTGTCGTCGCCGCCGATCGAGATCAGCGCTTCGACGCCGAGCGACCGCAGCCCGTCGTAGACGTTGGCAAGCGGCTTGACCCGCTCCGGATCGTCGAAGTGGCTGGGGTGGGAGACGTGCTTGCCGGGATTCGTCCGCGCGGTGCCGAGCATGATGCCCTGGCCACTGCGGGTGCGCTTGAGGAACTCGGGCGCGATCTTCACGTAGTCGCGGCCCTCGGCGAGCGGCCGGGCTGGCGAATAGTCGGCGAGCGAGGAGTAGCCATGCTTCATGCCGAGCACCTCTGTGCCCTCGCGCATGAACGACGTGGCGGCGGTGGAGATGACCGCATTGGCGCCCGGGGCGGGACCGCCGGCGAACAGGATGGCGACGCGACGAAAGTGATGGGCGGCCTTCGGGGGACGGGACAGCGACTCAGGCATCGGAGGCTCCGGGGGGGTATGTGACTTGTCGTGAATGGTACGGGATGGTCCGCCGGGTCGGGCGAAAGACTCCGTCGCTGTGACCCGTTCGCTCGACCTCGTGGGCGATGCACTTCTCAACCGGGCGAACGTCTCAAGGCTCCTCCGCCTTCCGCCCAACCCGGCTCGATGGCACGGGCAGCCCCGACCCGCGCGGGTCAGCCCGCGAGCATCCGTTCGACGAACGTCGTGTCGACCTGGGCTTCGTGGAATGCGGTGTTGGACAGGACCTCCAGGTGCAGTGGGACGGTGGTCTTGATGCCCTCGATGCGGAGTTCCTTGAGGGCACGGATCATCGTGTCGATCGCCTCGCGGCGGGTCGGCTGGTGGACGAGCAGCTTGCCGACGAGGGAGTCGTAGTGCGGGGGCACGACGTAGCCGGTGGTGGCGTGGGAATCCCAGCGGACGCCGAAGCCGCCCGGGGCGATGATCCGGTCGATGCGGCCCGGGTTGGGGCGGAAGTTGGCGGCCGGATCCTCGGCGTTGATGCGGCACTCGATCGCGTGACCGCGGGGGCGGATGTCGGCCTGTTTGAGGTCGAGCTTTTCGCCCGCCGCGACGTGGATCTGGGCCTTCACGAGGTCGATGCCCGAGACGAGTTCGCTCACGGGGTGTTCGACCTGGATGCGGGCGTTGACCTCGATGAAGTAGAAGTTGTCCTGCTGGTCGACGATGAACTCGACCGTGCCGGCCGAATAGTAGTTGGCGGCTTTCGCCAGCCGGACCGCCGCGGCGGCCATCGCCTCGCGGGTGGCCTGCGGGAGCCGCGGCGAGGGGCTTTCCTCGATGAGCTTCTGGTGTCGCCGCTGGGTCGAGCAGTCGCGTTCCCAGAGGTGGAAGATGTTGCCGTGGGTGTCGCCGAGGATCTGGATCTCCACGTGCCGCGGCCGCTCGATGTATTTCTCGATGTAGATGCCGGGATTGCCGAAGGCCGCCTGGGCCTCGGCCGACGCCTGCTGCCAGGCGCTTGCGAGCGAGAGGTCGTTGGCCGCGACCCGCATGCCCTTGCCGCCGCCACCCGCCGTCGCCTTGAGCAGCACCGGAAACCCGATCTCCTTGGCGATCCGCACGGCATCCTGCTCGTTGGCGACGAGCCCGTCGCTGCCCGGCACCGTCGGCACGCCCGCCTCGCGGGCGAGCGACCGGGCGGAGTTCTTGTCGCCCACGCGGTCCATCGCCTCTGGGGAGGGCCCGATGAAGCCGATGTCGCACGACCGGCAGACTTCCGCGAAGTGGGAGTTCTCGGAGAGAAAGCCGTAGCCGGGGTGGATCGCCTGGACGTTGCCGATCTCGGCGGCACTGATCACGCGGTCGATCCGTAGGTAGCTGTCGGCGGCCTTGGCGGGGCCCACGCAGATCGTCTCGTCGGCGAGCTCGAGGTAGGGCGCGCCCCGGTCGGCCTCGCTGTAGATGGCGACGGTTTCGACACCGAGCTCGCGGCAGGCGCGGATGACCCGCAGCGCGATCTCGCCACGGTTGGCGATGAGGATGCGTTTGAACATACGGTCAGGCGTCGGGATCGACCTTCACGAGGGGCTGGCCGAACTCGACCGGCGCCCCGTTTTCGACGAGGATCGCCACGACCTGGCCGGAGACTCCGGCCGGAATTTCGTTGAAGACCTTCATGGCCTCGATGATACAGAACGTCTTCTCGGGGCCGATCCGGTCGCCCACCTTGATGAACGGCGGCGAGTCGGGGCCGCTGGCCTTGTAGAAGGTGCCGACCATCGGGCTTTTGATCACGACCATCCGGGCATCGGCCGCCGATTCCTTGGCGGGAGCCGCCTCGGCTGCCGCTGCCGCCGGACGGGCGGGCAAGGCCGCCGCGGGCGATGAATAGGCCACGACCTCGCCACCGCGGCGGATCCGCACGCGGTTGTCGGCCTGCTTGAGGTCGAGTTCCGAGAGATCGTGCTCCTTCATGAGCTCGATGAGCCGGCGGACCTTCTTCACGTCGAAGACGTCGCCGGGAGTCGGGGCGGCACACATGGGAAAATGAGGTTCTCCAGGGAGGCCGGACCGCCGGCCGAGACGCGGGAAGGTAGCCCGCCTGCGCGGTTTCAGTCAAGGCAACGCCGCTGGAGGGGTGGCGCGAGGCTACGCTGGAGGGCGTCCGCCGCGGTCCCTCCCCGCTCCCCGGAATTCGCGTGCCATGCTGCCATCCGACCTCCCGCCGCTGCCGGGCCGCCGTCCAGACACGAGCAAGCGGGACTACGGCCGAGTGCTGGTCGTCGGTGGGTCGGCGGGCATGGCCGGGGCGCCGGCGCTTTCGGCCATGGCGGCGCTTGCGAGCGGCGCGGGGCTCGTCGAGATGCTGGTGCCCGAGCCGGTGGTGGTGATCGCGGCGTCGTTCGATCCCTGCGTGATGACCCGCGGTCTCGCGGCGGCCGCCGACGGGACGTTCGCCGCCACGGCCGGTGCGGCGCTGTGGCAGCGGGTGGCCCAGGCCGATGCCGTGGCCATCGGCCCCGGGATCGGTCGGACGGCCGCCGTGCAGGAGATCGTGCGCACGGCGTGGCGGGAGATCACCGCGCCGGCGGTGTTCGATGCCGACGCGCTCTTTGCGCTCGCGCAGCTGCCCGTCGCCGAGCGGCGGACGCATGCCGGCCCGCGGATCATCACGCCGCACGCCGGCGAGATGCTCCGGCTGCTCGGCGAAGAGCCGGCCGCCGCGACCGCCGCCGATCGGCCGCGGCTCGAACGCGCCGCCGCGGACATGGCGGCAGCCACCGACACGGTCGTCGTGCTCAAGGGCCCGGGCACGCTCGTGACGTCGGGACAGCCGGGGCGGCAGGCCCGCAACGAGACGGGGAACCCGGGCATGGCGACGGCGGGCACGGGCGACGTGCTCACGGGCGTCGTCGCGGCGCTCGTCGCCCAGGGCCTCGAGCCCTTCGCTGCCGCGCGGCTGGCGGTGTGGGTGCACGGCCGCGCCGGTGATGCCGCCGCCGCCGCGATCGGTCAGGTGTCACTCACGGCCCGCGACGTCCGTGACCATCTGCATGTTGCCTTTCTGGAGATCGGGGCGTTCCAGGGACTCGCTCCGTCCCAGGGGCACGTCGGGCCGTCCGCGCCACCTGCGTTACCGCGCTCACGCTATAGTCATGCCTTCATGGAGTCGGTCGTTTCGCCCACACCAGCCGCGAGTCTCGCATCGTGTTGAAGGCATACGCCGATCACTGGGCCTTGATCACGGGGGCCTCCTCCGGCATCGGGGCGGAATTTGCCCGCCAGTTGGCCGCGCGGGGAATGCATTGCGTGCTGGTGGCCCGTCGCGAAGAGCGTCTGCGGGAGTTGGCCCGGGAACTCGAGGCGGCCCACGGTATCCGCTGCGAGATCATTCTCGCCGACTTGGCACAGCCGCATGCGGGCCGCGACCTGCTGGCCGAGGTGTCCCGGCGTGGCATCGCGGTGGAGTTGCTCGTCAACAATGCAGGCATCGGCATGGTGTCGTCGGTGGAGAAGACCGACGTCGAGCGGGCCCTCGAACTGATCCAGGTCAACGTCGCTGGCCTGACCGAACTGACGCTCGTGGCCGCCAAAGCGATGGTGCAGCGTGGACACGGGGGGATCATCAATATCGGATCGATCGCGTCGTTTCAGCCCGTGGGCTACATGGGCGTCTACGCGGCGAGCAAGGCCTACGTGCTGCATTTCAGCGAGGCCCTCTGGGCTGAACTTCGGCCCCTCGGCGTCACGGTGATGACGCTCTGTCCGGGAACGACGCGGACCGAGTTCTTCGACCATTCCGGCGTTCCCGGCTGGGCCGAGCGGAACCGCGGCGCGGACGTGAAGACGGTGGTCCGCACCGGACTCGCGGCATTCGACGCCGGTCGGCACTACGTGGTCCCGGGCTGGGCCAACTATTTCGTGTCTCTCGCCGCACGATTGGCCACACGGGCCACAGTGGTCAATTGGAGCTCGTCCATCTTCCGATCGACGGGCTGCGGCCGCTGATGGCTCGTGGCGGGCGAAGGGCCCGCCGGTGCTGCTGGTGAGCGACCGCTCCGGCGTGTGCGACACGGCGATCGGCTGACTTCTCAACGGTCCGCGCGGCATCCGCCTCCTAGCAACGCCGGGGCGCCCGGGCCAGCCGCGTGACCTCGACCACGCCGTCGTCGCGGGCGATCCAGAGACGTAGTCCGTCCGCCGGCGTCACGCGGTGGCCGCCCGTGAACGAGCCGAAGGCCGGCAGCACGAGCAGGTCGGGTTCGGCAACGAAACAGCGGTCGGTGAGCCGGTCGCCGCCCGGCGTGCCGATCGCCACGGTGGGATGGAGATGGCCGGCGATCGTGAAGCAGCGGCGGTCGTGATCGAGGTCGGGCAGCGGCGTCGCCGGCTCGTGCACGAAGTGAAATGGCGGCTCGTCGAGCGACCGCAGGCACGAATCGATGCCGAGGTCGGCGGGCAGCCGCCCGACTGCGCGGTCATGGTTGCCGACGACGAGCACGACTTCCGTGCCCGGGATCGTCTGCCGCATGCTCGTGAACTCGGCGAACACCCGCTCCGTGCAGCCGCTTCTGGCGTGGAAGAGATCACCGAGCACGACGAGCCGGGCCGCGGCCATGTCGCGGACGAGCCCTGCGAGCCGCGCGAGGTCGCGCTGGGCCGAGCCCTCAGGCACCGGGATGCCGGCGCGGCGGAACGTGGCGGCTTTCCCGAGGTGGAGATCGGCCGCCAGGAGCGTGCGCGTCGCGGGCATCCAGGCGGCGCGGCCGGGCAGGAGCACGATGTCGGCCGTGTCGGCGTCGGGTGGGGCGGCGCAGGCAATCGTGACGGCCATGGTCACGTCACGATACCAGGAACCGCCGCCGCGGGACTCGCCGAGGCTTCGAGGTCGGCGGCCATTTCGGTGATCCGCTCGAGCCAGTGCTGCGTGGTGAGCCGGGATTGGATGAACTCCGCCCAGATCGGGAAGGCGAGCGGCGTGAGTCGTGGCGTGTCGATGATGCGGATGTCCTGCGCGGTGATCCGGTCGAGCGTCTCGCGGAGCCGCTGGAATTCGAACTGCTGTTCCACCACCTCGCGGCGGGCCTGGGCGAGGAGCATGTTGGCGGCGTCGTGCTCCGCGAGCACGTCGAAGATGAGGCCGGCCGAGGCCTGGGTCTGGCGGTTCGTCCGCTGGCCCCCCGCCACGAGTCCCGCCACACGGGCGATCTCCCGGAAATGCCGCTTGGCCATCTCCGTGCCGTTCAGGCAGGCGAGCAGGTCGTCGAGGAGGTCGGCAGGCGCGAGGAGCCGCCGCCAGGAGCGGGCGTCGGCCGGAAAGGGCTCCCGGCCGGCGAGCTCGAAGCCCCAGTCGTTACACGCCATGGTCAGCGTGCTCGGCCGGCGGGCGGCGATCCGCCAGGCGACGACGCTCGCGAGTCCCTCGTGCACGAGCCGGCCCGCGAACGGAAACACGAACGCATGATGGCCGTCGCGGCCCTGCCAGCGTTCGACGAGGAGCGTGTCGTGGTCGGGCAGCCGGCTCCAGCGGGCCTGGATCTCGAATAGCGGCTGCACGGCCTTGACCTCGCGGGCCGCCGCACCGCCGGCTCCGGCGGCGTTCCGCACCAGATCGAGCACGGCGGAGGAGAGCAGGGTGGAGAGCGGCATCCGTCCGCCGTTCCAGCGCGGCACCTGCAGGCCCTGCGACCCGCGGGCCCGCTTCACCCAGGCGGTGAGCCCGTCGAAGCGGACGAGCACGAGTGGCTTGCCCGCGAACAGGAACCGGTCGCCCGGATGGAGCCGCGACAAGAACGATTCCTCGACCGTGCCGAGTCGGCCACCCCTCGCCCACTTGACGTCCACCGTCGCGTCACCGGTGATCGTACCGATGCTCTGGCGATGCCGCCGCGCGACCGCGGGGCTCGCGACGTACCAGCGGCCGAACCGCTCCTTGATGCGGGCATAGTCGGGGTAGGCCGCGAGCGCCGGACCGCCGCGGGCGGCGAAGTCCATCGCCCACCGCCACGACGCCTCGTCGAGATCGGCGAAGGCCCGCGTGGAACGTACCTCGGCTCGCAGGTCGTCTTCGCGAAAGCCGCCACTGCAGGCGACGGTGACGATGTGCTGGGCCAGGCAGTCGAGCGCGCCTGAGAGCGGCCGGCGGGCCTCCACCACGCCCTGGCCCACGGCCGTCCGCGCGGCGGCACACTCGACGAGTTCGAGCGCGTGCGTGGGCACGCAGACGAGCCGCCCGACGGCGCCCGGCGTGTGGCCGCTGCGGCCGGCCCGCTGGAGCAGCCGCCCGATGCCCTTGGGGCTGCCGATCTGAATAACCTGTTCGATCGGCCCGAAATCGACGCCCAGGTCGAGGCTCGACGTAGCCACAACGCACCGGAGTTTGCCGCGGCGGAGGCCGTCTTCGGCGGCGGTGCGGAGCTCGCGATCGACGGAGCCGTGATGGAGCGCGATGTGCTTCTTCCACGCGGGCCGGGCCGTCGCGATGGCCTCGTACCACCGCTCCGCCTGGGACCGCGTGTTGGTGAACACGAGCGTCGTGGCCGCCCGCTCGATCGCGGCGACGACCTGTGGCAGAAGCCGCATCCCCATGTGGCCGGCCCAGGGAAACCGCTCCATCGGTTCGGGAATGAGCGTCTCGATCTCGAGCCTGCGCGGCACAACTGCCGCGACGACCCGCGCGTCCGCCGCCGCCGCCGGACCCCTGAGCGCGGCCACCGCGTCGTCGAGGTTGGCGAGCGTGGCGGAGAGTCCCCACGAGACGAGCCCGGGCCGCAGCGCCCGCAGCCGGGCGAGGGCCAGCTCGGTCTGCACGCCCCGCTTCGTCGAGAGTAGTTCGTGCCACTCGTCTACGATCACCGTCTCGAGGCCGGCGAAGATCTCGTGGGCGTCGTCGAGCGAGAGGAGGATCGACAGCGACTCGGGCGTGGTCACGAGCGCCGTCGGCCAGTTCGCGCGAAGGCGGCGGCGGTCGGCGGCGGAGGTGTCGCCCGTGCGGACGCCGACGGTCCAGCCGCGGGCGACGGCCCGGGGACCACAGAGCTGTTTCTCCAGTGGCTCTTGGAGCGCCCGCACGGTGTCGGCCGCGAGCGCCCGCAGGGGCGTGATCCACACAACCCGCAGACCGGGTGCTGGTGAATCGGCACGAGCACCCGCAGCATCACTGGCTGCCGCATCGACGGCGGCCGTCCGCGCGATTGCTCCGAACCAGGCCGCGAGCGTCTTGCCGGTGCCGGTGGGTGCGTGGAGGAGGCCGCTCGTTCCCGCCGCGCACGCCTGCCAGGCCTCTGCTTGGAACGGAAAGGCCTCCCAGCCGCGGCCGGCGAACCAGGCGTGGAAACCGGCCAGGGTGTCGGTCATAGGGAGTGCCTCGCTTGCAGGATAGACGGAGCGCGGATTCCGTCTCAAGCAGTAGCCACCAACCGGTCACGCCCCGTCGATCATGCGGCGGAGGTCGGCGAGCGAGCCGGCGTCGGAGGGCTGCTTGTCGCGCCGCCAGCGGACGATCCGTGGAAACCGCACCGCCACGCCCGACTTGTGCCGGGTCGATTCCGCCACGCCCTCGAAGGCCAGCTGGAACACGAGCGTCGGCTCGCAGATTCGCACCGGCCCGTGCTTCTCCTTCGTCGTCGCCCGTACGATGCGATCGACCTCGACGATCTCGGCGTCCGCGAGACCGGAGTAGGCCTTGGCGACGGTGACCAGCCGCCCCTCGTGCCAGACGCCGAGCGTGTAGTCGCTGTGGAGGCCGGCGCGGCGGCCGTGACCGGCCTGGGCGTAGAGGAGCACGGCATCGATCTCGAGGGGCTCGGTCTTCCACTTCCACCAGTCGCCGCGGGTGCGGCCCACGCCATACCCGCTCGACTTCCGCTTGAGCATCAGCCCCTCGACGCCCCGCTGCCGCGACTCGCCGCGCCGGGCGGCGAGCATGTCCCACGAGTCAGCCATTACGAGCGGCGAGAGCCAGAGCGGCCCGGCACTGGCTGTTGAACTGTCGCGATCCGCGGCCCCCGCGGTGAACGGCTCGGGCACGAGGGTCTCGAGCAGCTGCCGGCGTTCGGTGAGCGGCCGGTCGCGGAGGTCGGCGCCGCCATGTTCGACGAGGTCGTAGGCGACGAATCCGCACGGCACCTCGGCGAGCATTTTTTTCGGCACCCGCCGCCGACCGCTCCGCCGCGACAGCGCCGCGAAGCCGAGCAGGCGGCCGTCGCGAACCGCGAGCAGTTCGCCGTCGAGCACGGTGCCGACGGGCAGCGCGGCGGCGGCCACGATCACCTCCGGAAACGCCTCGTTGACCAGTTCCTCGCCGCGGCTCCAGAGCGTGACGCCTCCGCCCCGGTGCACGAGCTGCGCCCGCATGCCGTCCCACTTCCACTCGGCCTGCCAGGCGTCGAGGGAGCCGAGGGCGGCGGCGACGTCGGCTGCGCGCCCCGAGTCGAGCGCGGAGGCGAGGAAGAACGGATAGGGGCGGCGGGCATCGGCCGCCGTCGGCTCCGGCGTGAGCAAGCGCGTGAAGGCCGCGCCGTCGGCGACGGGGTCGCCCATGAGCCGGTGGGCCATCACCGCCGGATCGACGCCCGCCACCTCGGCGAGCGCCCGGGCGACGAGCGTGCGGGAGACGCCGACGCGACAGCCTCCCGTGAGTAGCTTGTGCCACACGATCCGCTCGCGCGGGGCGAGCCGCCGCCACGTCGCCGCGACGATCTCGCGCTTGCGGTCTTCGGGCTCGTGCCGCAGAGCATGGATCGTGTCGCGCATCATCGCGGCGAGGCCGGGGCCGGCGTCGTCCGCCGCACTGCCGTGTGCCGGCCCGCCGTTCTCGTCGGTGTCGGGCGCGCTGTCGCGCTCCGGGAGGATGAGGGCGAGCGTCTCGGCGAGATCGCCCACGTGTGCATAGCATTCCTCGACGAGCCAGAGGGGGCAGCCGGTGGCCTCGGCCGCCCACTGCCGCAGGAGCGTGGTCGAGACGGCCCGCAGCTGCCGAGCGCCGGAGAGCACGCCGAGGGCGCAGGCCGCGTCGTCAGGGGGCGCGGAGCGGAAGTAGTCGCTCAGCGCCGCGAGCTTCTCACTCGTCCGCGTCGTGGCATCGAGCCGCCAGTAGAGATCAGTGAAGCGTTTCATGACGGGCTGACAGCGGTATTTCCAAAACAGGCCAGCGGGGCTGGCGGGACGCGCGTGGTTTGTGGTTCAGCAACGTCGTCGTGGATCAATCATCGTGTGTGATCGTGGTTCGTCTCTTGTGCCCCATCACCACCACACCCCCGGACTTCCGTCCGGGGCTTCTATCAACGTCGCGCACCAACCGCATACAAGCCCCGGACGGAAGTCCGGGGGTGCGTACGCGCGACTGCATCAACCGGTCACCACGACCCCGTTGGATACCAGATTCCCGCCGACCTTCCATCACCACGACCCCGCACGACCGACATCCCCGCCGACTCTCCATCATCACGACTCCTCCTCCTCACCGGCCTCCTCACCTGCCTGCTCGTCGGGCGACGCCTCGCCGGTGAAGAGGGTGCGGAGCACGTCGGCCTCGAGGCCGCGCTCGCGGAGGAGGCGGGCGAGCGGCTCGGTGAAGCCGTGGGTCACGAGCACGCGGCGGGCGCCCGTCGCCTCGATCGCCCGGAGGAGGCCCGGGAAGTCGGCGTGATCCGACACGGCGAAGCCCTTCTCGAACCCGCGGCGGCGGCGGACGCCGCGGAGCGTCATCCAGCCCGAGGCCATGGCCACGCTCGACTCGCCGAAGAGCCGGAGCCACGAGCTGCCGGCGACGCTCGGCGGCGCGATCACGAGGGCCCGGCCGCCCCCCACCCGCCGCGCCCGCGGCGGCACACGATCGATCGGCGGCAGTCGGACGCCGCTGGCCCGGTAGGCCTCGACGAGCTTCATGACGGCGCCGTGGGCCACGATCGGGCCGATCGACGGATCGACCGTCGCGGCCAGCCGCTGCGCCTTGCCGAGCGCGTAGGCGAGGATCACGCTGGTGCGGCCGGCGTCGCGGTTGGCCCGCCACCAGGCGTTGATCTCGGCGGCGACGACCTCCGGCGGCTGCCAACGATAGACCGGCAGACCGAACGTCGATTCCGTCACGAACACGTCGCAGGCCACCGGCTCGAATGCCGCACACGTCGGGTCGGCCTCGAGCTTGTAGTCACCCGTGACGACCCAGGTCTGGCCGCCGTGCTCGATCCGCACCTGCGCCGAGCCGAGCACATGGCCGGCCGGATGGAGCGAGACCTGCACCCCGTTGATCGAGAGCCGCTCGCCGTAGCGAAGCGTGTCGATCGGCGCCGCGCCGCCGAGCCGCGTGCGGAGCACGGTCTTGCCGGGAGCGGCACAGAGATAGCGGTCGGAGCCGGCCCGGGCGTGGTCGGCGTGGGCGTGAGTGATGACGGCCCGCGACACCCGCCGCCAGGGATCGACGTAAAAATCGCCCTGCGGGCAATAGAGGCCGTGATCTGTGAGTTGGAGCAGGTCGGGCATCGCCGACTCCCGGGACGGATCCGGGGGCGGCCCTCAGGCATCGGGCCTGCCTGCCAGCGGGGCCAGCCTGCTAGCGATACGCCTGATTGCCGACGGCCGGGAAGCGATACCCGCCGAATCCAAAGGGAGCGTAGCTCGGCCAGTCGCCCGCGACGACCCCCGGCGGCGTGCCATACATCTTCGAGGTGGGCGTCCGCGGGTTGGTCGGCGGCACAAAATACTTGGGCCGCTGCCGGGCGCCGGTCACGTACGGGGAGGCTCCCGGCTCATACGGGGCCTGGTTCTGGGGGGTGCCGAGGGATGCCGCCGACCGTGGGCCGCTGAACCAGCGGCCGCCGGCCGCCGCCGCAGACCGCGTGGAAGCGAGCATGCCGACCGCGGCGAGGCAGACGACGAAGAGAAGCGACAGCCGCATACGGACTCCCGAGCTGAATCGCCGCCGGCCGGTGGCGCAAGCCGGTGGCGAATGGTGACCGATCACTCGAAGGGTATCGACCTGCGGAGGGGGAAGACTTGGGGAGGGTCGCCGGTCGGGCACGATGGCGCGGTCAGACCGGTTGCACCGTTGGATCGCGGTCGGCCGGATCGCGATCGGCCCAGCGAACCTCGAGCGGCAGCTGAAACACCTTCTCGAACAGGTCGGTCCGCCGCTCCGCACCCCAGAGGTCGACCTGTGGATCCTCCGGGGCCACGACGTCGAGCACGACCTTGCCGTCCTCGACGCAGGCCACGACGTCGCGGACTTGCTGCGTGCGGCTGCGGTCGAGGCCGCCAGCCAGCCGGAGGATGGCCGCCATCCGCCGGACCCGCCGCTGATCGTCTGCATTGAGCCGGGCCAGGTTTTCGTGCTTTCGCTTGGGGTGGGCGCCGCGGTGGTAGCGGGCGACGTTCGCGATCAATTCGAGGTCGTGCGGCCGGATGCCGGGCAGCCGGCTGTTGCGGATCAAGTGGTAGCTGTGTTTGTGGTGCTGGTCGTAATTGATGACGTAGCCGACGTCCTGCAGCCGCGCCGCGCATTCCAGGAGCAGCCGGTCGCCCGGCGCGAGATCGAGCGGTTCGGCGAGCTGCTCGTAGATGCGGCCGGCGAGGGCCGCCACCTTGCGGCCATGCTCGACCTCGCCGGAGCACGCGGCCGCGAGCCGTTCGATCGCCAGTTCGCGGTGGGCCGGATCGTCGGCCGCCCCCGGGCCGCTCCCCACCGACTCCTCGATCATCTCGCGGAGCAGTCCGTCGCGGACGCCGCGGGTGTGCACGACCACCGTGTTCACCCGAAACCGCTTCAGCATCGCGTCGATGATCGTGAGGCCGGCGATGATGATGTCGGCCCGGTCGGGAGTCATGCCCGGCATGTTGCGGCGGGCCCGCACCGGCATCTTCGCGAGCCGGTCGAGCAGATGCCGCAGCTCGGCCTGCGAGACGCGATAACCGGCCACCGGCATGTCGACCTCCCGCTTGGCCGCCATCATGAGCTCGGCGAGCGTCGTGAACGTGCCGCCGCAGCCGACGAGAAAGTGGGGTGCGAACAGGGGCTTCGTCGTCCGCTTCTTGAGCACCGCCGCCACCTCGGCGGTGAGCTGGTCGCGGAGCTGTTCCGCGGCGAGTCCGTCGGCCGCGTCGCCCGCGGTGAACTGCTCGGTGAGCCGCACGGCCCCCAGGGGCGTCGAGAAGATCGACTCGACGAGATTGCCCGTGGCGAACACGATCTCGGTGCTGCCGCCGCCGATGTCGGCCACGACGACGTTCTTGCCGGTGAGGTCGAAGGCGTGCTGCACGCTCGTAAAGGCCAGCTGGGCCTCCCGCTCGCCCGAGATGACTTCCACGTCGAGGCCCACCTCCTCCCGCACTTTCCGGCAGAAGTCGGGGCCGTTGCGGGCCTCGCGGACGGCGCACGTGGCGATCGTCCGCAGGCCCGTCACCTGGTAGCCGGCGGCGATCTGCTTGAACGTCTTGAGGGCCGCGACCGTGGCCGCGACCGCCCCCTCGTCGAGCAGGCCCCGGGCCGACACGCTGCGGGCCAGCCGCGTCGGCTCCCGCTCCTCGTCGAGGATCCGGTAGGTGCCACCGCGCAGCGCCTCGGCCACCAGCAGCCGCACGCTGTTGGAGCCGATGTCGATCGTGGCCAGCCGGCAGGCCAGCTCGGCCGACAGGTAAATTTGTTTGTCGTCGATCAGGTCGCCCATGCGGGATTCCCGGAACTCGATCCAGCCATCATACTCAGAAATGGTTGTCGGTCCCCGAGTTCACCCCGTCATCGTGCCGGATCTCCCTCTTCCGACTGTGTTCACACTGCGCGGCCCGCAGCCGGTCGTGCCGGCACGCTCCCCGGCGCGGTCTGCCGTGTCCGTGGGCAACTTCGACGGCGTCCATCTCGGACACGCCGAGCTCGCTGGTCGGCTCGTGCAGGTGGCCGGGCGGCTCGGCGTGCCGGCGGTAGCGCTCACGTTCGACCCGCACCCGGCGAGCATCGTGCGGCCGGAGGCGGCTCCCGTGCCGCTCACGACCCCGGCCCGCCGGGCCGAACTCCTCCTCGCGCTCGGCCTCGACACGGTGCTCGTCCAGCCGGCCGACCGCGGGCTTTTGTCGCTCTCGGCCGAGGACTTTTACCGGCAGGTGCTTCGCGATCGACTGGATGCGGCCGCGATCGTCGAGGGAAGTGACTTTCGGTTCGGTGCCGGGCGGACCGGCGACATCGACGTGCTGCGCGGCTTGTGTGGCAACGACGGCGTCATCTTCGACGTCGTCGAGCCGATCGTGAGCGCGGGCAGCCCCGTGTCGAGTTCCCGGCTGCGGGCCCTCCTCGGCGCGGGCGACGTGGCCGCGGCCAATGCACTCCTGACCGCGCCCTTCCGGCTCAGCGGCACGGTCGTCGTCGGCGCACGGCGCGGGGCCGCACTCGGATTCCCGACGGCCAATCTCGCCGACATCGCCACGCTCGTGCCGGGGAGCGGCGTCTACGCGGCCCGGGCTCGCGTGCGGCGGCCCGCGCAGGCAGAGGCCGGCTGGCCGGCGGAGCCAGGATTGTCAGCCTTGCCTGGAATGACTGACTGGCATGCGGCGGCGGTCCACGTGGGGCAAAACGTCACGTTCGGGGCCACCGCCACGACGGTCGAGGCGCATCTGGTCGGCTACAGCGGCGATTGTTACGCCGCGACGCTCGACATAGACTTTCTCTGCCGGTTGCGCGACACGTGGAAGTTTCCCAGCGTCGAAGCGCTCCAGGCACAGCTCACCGCCGACGTGGCGGAGGCCACCCGCATCGCCGCGGCGCACCTGCCGCCGGAGACACCGTGACCACAGCCGCCGCACAATCTCTTGTCCATCAGCAGGCCCCTGTCCATCAGCAAGCCGCCCTCCAGCGCCCCGCAGGGAACCGCCTCGATTGGGCCAGTCTCCTCGAGGTGCTGCGGCAGTCGCAGCGGATCGTGCTCACGAGCCACGTCCGGCCCGACTGCGATGCCCTCGGCAGCGAACTGGGCATGCTCGGCATCCTCGAGGCGCTCGGGAAGGACGTGCGGATCGTCAATGCCCAGGCCACGCCCCCGAACCTCGCCTGGATCGATCCAAGCCGGCGCATCGAGTCGCTCGCCGAACAGGTGAAGCCCGCCGACCTCGCCGATCGCGATCTGTTGATCGTGCTCGACACGAGCGCCTGGGCCCAACTCGGGGCGATGGCGGACGTCGTCAAGGCCATGCGCGACCGCGTGCTCGTCATCGACCACCACGTCAGCGAAGACAACCTCTCCGACCGCTGGTTCAAAGACACCTCCGCCGAGGCCAACGCCCGGATCGTCTACGAGATCGGCCTACGGCTGAAGGTGCCGCTCACGCCGGAGATCGCGACGCCGCTCTACGCCGGGCTCTCGACCGATACCGGCGGCTTCCGCTTTCCCTCGACCAGCGGCGAGTCGTTCCGGATCGCGGCTCGGCTGGTCGATGCCGGGGCGAGCCCGCCCTTCATCTACCGGGAGCTCTTCGAGCAAGACACGCTCCCGCGGCTGCACCTCGTGGGCCGCACGCTCACGAGCGCCCGGACGGCACACGACGGCAAGGTGATCATGTCGTTCGTGCGGCAGTCAGACATCCGCGAGGTGCAGGCCCAGCCGAGCGACACCGAAGACCTCGTGAACCTCACCCTCGCCGTAAAGGGCACGGAGGTGGCGGCGATCCTCATCGAGCAGCCCGACGGGCGAATCAAGGTGAGCTTTCGCAGCCGCGGGCCGGTCGACTGTAGCGCCTTGGCCGGGCGGTTCGGGGGCGGCGGCCACAAGGCCGCGGCCGGCGCGATCATCGACGGGCCGTTCGAGGCCGTGAGCGACAAGGTGACGGCGGCGGTGGACGAGGCCTGGCTGGGGCGGGCCTGAAGAATATGATCCTCGTGTTGGAGGCGTGCGATGCGTGAACACTTCGCGGCCCCGGCCGCTGAACCGCGGCGAGGATTTCTCACGAAACTCTCGGCCCTCGTGGCCGGTGGCCTGGCGACGCTCGCCCCGGTCGGGGTCGGCCTGTGGGCGTTTCTCGATCCGCTGCGGCGAACGTCGGGGGCCGCAACGTTCCTGCCGGTGGCGGAACTCTCGGCCGTGCCCGACGACGGCGTGCCCCGGCAGTTTCCGGTCATCGCCGACCGCATCGACGCTTGGACCGGCTTCGCCGCCGAGCCGATCGGTGCCATCTATCTCCGCCGGGAAAAGGGCTCCCGTGAGGTGGAGGCGCTCTCCGCCACCTGCCCGCATGCCGGCTGCTTCGTGGAGATCGAATCGACCGGCCGCTGCTTCCGCTGCCCGTGCCACAACAGCTCCTTCACGCTCGACGGCGGGATCGTGCCGCCGAGCCCGAGCCCGCGGGCCATGGATGGGCTGGAGTGCCGCGTGGCCGACAACGGCACGATCGAAGTGAAGTGGGAAAACTTCTACACCGGCATCGCCGACAAGGTGGCCCGTCCATGAGCACGACGCATCAACCGGCCCCCGGCCGCAAAAAAAACCTCCTCGGCCAGCTCGGAGATTTTTTCGACGACCGCACCGGCTGGCGGGCGGTCATGCACGAGGCGCTCTACGAACGGGTGCCCGGCGGCGCCCGCTGGCGCTATGTCTGGGGCAGCTCGCTCGTGTTCGCCTTCATGACGCAGGTGATCACGGGGCTCTTTCTCTGGGCCAGCTACTCCGCGAGCGCCCAGACCGCCTGGGAGAGCGTCTACTACATCCAGCACGAGATGGCCGGCGGCTGGCTGCTCCGCGGCATTCACCACT
>Ga0114946_10000900_pt1 | contig 20409 bp, 21 predicted proteins | sample WalLakDeSediment_FD_88676 | JGI IMG/M metagenome (GOLD analysis project Ga0114946, IMG submission 88676) | Lake sediment microbial communities from Walker lake, Nevada to study Microbial Dark Matter (Phase II) - Walker Lake 11/02/13 Deep Sediment | ecosystem: Environmental > Aquatic >...
ATGCGATGGCTGCGTGCATAAACCCTGAGTGCTTCGGTGCCATCGCCGATCCTTTTGGCGGACTGCGGGATCTCGAACGGGGCACGCTGAGGGTCCTGCACTCTCTCTCGTTCGTCGAAGATCCCACGCGTGTGCTGCGTGCGGGTCGCTTCGAGCTTCGTTTCGCGTTCAAGATGGACGGCGCCACCGAAGATCTCGCCCGCCAGGCGGTCGATATGGGCGTGATCGACGAGGTGAGCGGCGCCCGCGTTCGCGAGGAGATGCTCGACATCATCGACGAGGACTCGCCCTCGGCGGTGTTCGAACGTCTCGATGACCTTGGAGTCTTGCGGGTGCTGCTTCCCGAGGACGCGACGAGCCACGGTGCCGTGGAGGCCGTGTACGGGGCCGAGCGTGCGTACAGGACGCTGACGGGCACGTTCGACCGCATGCCGCGCCGGAGAGTGGCACTCGTGGCGTCGCTGTTGGCCGGCGTGGGCAGGCACTCCGCCGATCGCTGGCTGCGAAGAATGCGATTCGGTCGTGAGTACAGCGAGCCGGCGCTCGTCCTCTCGGAGCGGTCGGTGCACCTCGGGAAGCGGCTGAAGGACAGGCGCAAGATGCGCGATTCGAGACTCTATCGTCTCCTGGATCCCGTGCCCGCCGAGGCGCTCGTGTACCTCTGGGCCGCCGGAGACGCGCTCACGCGAGAGAGGATCCAGCGCTTTGCGACCGTGCTCTCGCGCATCAAGCCGGCGGTGTCGGGCCAGGACCTCATCGCTCTCGGACTCGAACCGTCGCCTGCATTCTCCGGTATACTCGCGCAAGCGCTCGACGCCCGCCTCGACGGGAAGGCCGTTGGACGGGAAGCCGAGATGGCGAACCTCAAACGCCTCGTGTCGCGCGCAGGACTGCCCCCAGATAGCCCGCGACAGGGTCGCTAGGAGTAACCACACGTGGATCTCGTTCAGATCGCATGGCGATTCGGCCTGCTCGTACCCGCGATCGTCATTCACGAAGTCTCGCACGGATGGGCGGCGTACGCGCTGGGCGATACCACCGCCAAAGACAAGGGCCGGCTGAGCCTCAACCCTCTCCGCCACATCGATCCGTGGGGCACCATATTGCTGCCGCTCCTGATGGTGGCGGTCCTCGGCTTCGGGTTCGGGTATGCGAAGCCGGTGCCTGTCAATCCGTACCGCTTCAAGGACTACCGCCAGGGGATGTTCCTGACAGGCATCGCCGGGCCGGCATCCAACCTCGTGCTCGCCGCGCTCTCCGGCCTCATGTTCAGGGTCTTCGGCGGCGCCGGACTCCTCGGCCTGTCCCTGTACTACTTCGCGCTGATGAACCTCGTGCTCATGTTCTTCAACCTGATCCCGTTGCCGCCGCTCGACGGTTCACGCGTGCTGCCGCTCTTCCTATCCGACCGCGCCATGGAGATGTACCACAGCGTCGAACGATATGGCTTCCTCATCATCCTCGCAGCGCTCTGGCTGCTGCCGTCCTACCTGGGCGTGGATCCGCTCGGCTGGTACTTCGGCGCGACCGTCTACCCGCTGCTCGGGCTGTTCACCGGCGTGTAGCCGGGCCGGTGCGGTATCATACGAACCGCTTTCAGCGTCCGTCCCCACCTTCTCGAGGAGTCCCGGCCGTATGACACGTAAGCGCGCGCTGACCGGCTACCGTCCCACCGGCAAACTGCATCTCGGCCACTGGTTCGGCAACTTGCAGAACATGCTGACCATGCAGGACGAGTACGACGCGTTCTACTTCATCGCGGACTGGCACGCGCTCACGAGCGACTGGGCCGACACCACACGGGTGCGTCAGTTCACCGAGGAGATGGTGCTCGACTGGTGTGCTGCGGGGCTGGACCCCGAGCGATGCACCATCTACCGGCAGTCTGACGTTCCCGAGGTCGCTGAGTTGACGCTGTACTTCTCCATGGTGACACCGATGTCGTGGCTCGAGCGGGTACCCTCCTACAAGGAGCAGCGCGAGCAGGTGACCGACAAGGACCTCGGCAACCTCGGGTTCTTCATGTATCCGCTCCTGCAGGCCGCTGACATCACGATCGTGCTTGCCGACGTCGTGCCGGTGGGCGAGGACCAGTTGCCGCACCTCGAACTCACCCGGGAGGTCGTCCGCCGCTTCAACAACGCCTACGGGGAGTACCTTGTCGAGCCCGCCGGGCTCATCGCGAAGCAGGGCGCGCGCGTGCCCGGCACCGACGGTCGCAAGATGAGCAAGTCGTACGGCAACGCCATCTACATCTCGGACAGCCCCGACGAGATCACCGCGAAGGTGCGCGGCATGATCACCGACCCGGCACGCAAACTCAAGACCGATCCGGGCGACCCCGACATCTGTCCGCTTCACCAGATACACAAACTCGTCAGCCCCGATGAGGCGGACATCGCCGAGTGGGACCGATGCTGTCGTGCCGCCGAGTGCGGCTGCGTTGCGCACAAGCAGAAGATGGCCGCCGATCTGGTTGCCTACCTCGATAAGTTCCGGACCCGCCGCGAAGCACTTGCAGCGCGGCCGGGTTTCGCCTGGGAGGTCCTGGAAGCAGGTGCGGCGAAGGCACGTCCCGTGACCTCGGAGGTCGTGGAAACCTGCCGCCGTCTTGTTCGCATCGACGAGGACGGGTAGGGGGCGTTCCCGGTGGGCTACCGGGTGAAGATCGACTCCTTCGAAGGGCCGTTCGACCTGCTACTGCAGCTTGTCGCTCGCCAGAAGGTCGACGTCGCCGCCATCTCGATCACCGAGGTGACCGACCAGTACCTCGAGTACATCGATCGCATGACCGAGTTCGATCTCGACGTTGCAAGTGACTTCCTGCTCGTCGCCGCTACACTCCTCGAGATCAAGGCAGCGAGCCTGCTCCCAGGTGAGCAGCAGTACATCGGCGAGGACATCGACGATCTCTCGCCTGAAGAGGCACGCGAGCTTCTGCTCGCACGACTCCTCGCGTACAAGCAGTTCAAGAACGTCGCTGCCGAGCTTGCCGCCCGGATGGAATCCGTCTCCCGCATGCATCCCCGACAGGCCGGTCTCGAGGAGCCGTTCGTGGGCCTCATGCCGGACTACCTTGAAGGGCTCACCCTGCGGGGTCTTGCCGTCATCTGCGCCGACCTGTTGCACCGCCGAGAAGTCTTCCTCCTGCAGACCGAGCACGTGGCTGCCGCCCCCATCAGCCTGGAGCTCCACACGGAAAGCGTCTCGCGGACGCTGGCTCGCAGTGGGACCGCGCGCTTCACCGAACTCCTCGGCGACGACCCGACGCCCGAGATCATCGTGGTGACATTCCTGGCGATCCTCGAGCTTTACAAGCGCGGCAGGGTTCATCTGAGTCAGGACCGCTTGTTCGACGACATCGTGGTGACCGCCACCGAAGCGACGGAGGGCTCGTGACATGGAAGGTGACGTGACGCTGCGAGGTGCCATAGAGGCGCTTCTGTTCGTATCCGACGAGCCGGTCTCGGCCGCCCGCATCGCGAAGATACTCGAAAGCGACCCCTCGACCGTGGGCAAAGCACTCGCGGTGCTCTCCGAAGAGTATCGCGAGCAGGAGCGCGGGTTCCAGCTTCGCGAGGCGGCTGGCGGCTGGAGACTCTACACCCACCCGGCGCATCACGACGCCATCGAGCAGTACGTGCTGTCCTGGGACACACGCCGGCTTTCGCAGGCTGCTCTCGAGGCGCTTGCCGTGATCGCATATCACCAGCCCGTGACGCGTGCCGGAGTGAACGCGGTACGCGGCGTCAACAGCGAGGCGGTCATCTCCTCTCTGATCGAGAAGGGCCTCGTGAAGGAGGCGGGAAGAGATCGTGAGGCGGGCAACGCGATCCTCTACACGACCACGAAGGCCTTCCTCGAGAAGTTCGGTCTGAAGAGCCTGGACGAGCTGCCGCCTCTCGAGGAGTTCGCACCGGACGATCGCACGGAGAGTGCCATCCGGGCGCGGCTCGGCGGCTCTGCAACGGACCGTTTCCCGGACACGGACACCGATGCGCCCTCCGATGAGGACGACGTCGCGGAGATCGACTGATCGTGCACCCGACGTCCCCCCAAGACCCGTCGGAAGGGAGCGGCTCCGAGCGCGTCGTGCCGATGCGCGTGCAGCGGTTCCTTGCACGGGCAGGTGTCGCATCGAGGCGGGGGAGTGAGGACCTGATGACCGCCGGCCGGGTTCGCGTGAACGGCGTCGTGGTGAGCGAGCTCGGGGCGAAGGTCGACCCTGCCACAGACGTCGTCGAGGTCGACGGCGTCGAAGTCACGCTCGGCGAGGCCGCCGCGTACGTCATGCTGAACAAGCCGGCCGGCTACGTGACTACCATGAGCGACCCGCAGGGGCGTCCGACCGTTGCCAACCTCGTCCCTCGCGAACCGGCGGGGCTCTTCCCGGTGGGGCGCCTCGACCGGGAGACGACCGGACTGCTCCTCTTCACGACCGACGGCGATCTGGCGCATCGTCTGCTGCACCCGCGCTACCACGTCGAGAAGGCCTATCTCGCCCGCGTGGAGGGACGTCCTCGAACCGAGGCGCTCAGCCGCCTTACGCAGGGCGTCGAGCTCGAAGACGGTCTGACGGCACCCGCCCGCGTGCGCGTCGTAACGCCGGGCCCGCCCGCCGCGGTCGAGATCGTGATCCGCGAGGGCCGCAAGCGACAGGTGCGCCGGATGCTGGACGCAGTGGGGCACCCGGTCATAGCCTTGCACCGCTCCTCTTTCGGCCCCTTGCTCCTCGGGGACCTCGAACCCGGGCGGCACCGGCCGCTGAGCCCGGAAGAGGTCAGTGCGCTCAAGCGCGTGTCGGAACGGGAGGACTGATGGCACTCATCGTGATCTCGGGAGCCTCACGCAGCGGGAAGTCGTCGGCCGCGCAGCGGCTTGTGGCGCAGAGAGCCGCCGCGGGCGACGAGGTCGTCGTCGCGGTCTTCGGTAGCGCCGAGGGCGATCCGGAGATGCTGGCGCGTATCGAACGGCACCGCGCGGAGCGTCCCGCAGGACTTCGCACCCTGGAGGCCACCGACGCGCGCACGTGGATGTCGTCAGTGCCCGACCGTGCGGTACTGCTCGTGGAGTGTTTCGGGACGCTTGCCGCCCGCTTCATGGACGAACTCGCCAGCGCCGAGGGCGAGGAGGCATCCGGCACATCGCTCGAGGACGCTCTGGACGAAGCCCTCGCGGGGACTGTCTCGTGGCTCGCGCACCGCGCAGGGGACAGTGTGGTCGTGACCAATGAGACCGGGTGGGGAGTCGTGCCTGCATACGAGAGCGGCCGGATCTTCCGCGATGCCCTGGGTCGGGCGAACGCAGCCCTCGTGAGCGTTGCCGATGCCGCCTATCTTGCGATCAACGGCCGCCTGCTCGACGTTGCGGCACTTCCCCGCGACGCTGTCTGGCCTTCCGACTGAGGGGTTTGCGGATGAACGAGCGAGAGGCGCTCGAGAGTCTCATCGCCGGCGTGGAGCCGGTCGATTCGACCGCAGCAGCGCGTGCCTGGGAACGGCTGGACTCTCTGACGAAGCCTCCCCGGAGCCTCGGACGACTCGAGGAACTCGCTGCCGCTGTGGCGGCCATCCAGGGGACGGATCGCCCCTCGGTTGCCCGACGGGCTCTCCTTCTGATGGCGGCCGATCATGGCGTGGTTGCCGAGGGGGTCTCACCGTACCCGCAGTCCGTGACGCTTCAGATGGTCGCCAACTTCGCTGCGGGAGGTGCGGCGATCAACCAGATCGCGCGTTCGGTCCGCGCGGAGCTGCTCCTCTACGACGTTGGGGTCGCCGGTGACACCTCGGGCCTGAAGGGTGTTCAGCAGATCAAGGTGGCCGAGGGCACTGCGAACCTCAGGGTGGCTCCGGCGATGACCGACGACCAGGTCACCCGCGCTTTGCTGGAGGGTGCGGCTGCCGCAGCGGCTGCGGCTGACCAGGGCGTTGCGCTTCTCGGCAGCGGCGAGATGGGCATCGGCAACACCACCTCAGCCGCGGCACTGACCGCGGCCTTCACGGGAGCAGACCCGGAATCGGTCGTCGGCCCCGGCACCGGTCTCGACGAGGTCGGTGTCGCCCGCAAGATCGCGGTCGTGCGTGACGGGCTCGAACGCACCGCTCGCCTCGACCCGGACGCTCTCGGGATCCTCGCGTCTCTCGGTGGTCTGGAGATCGCCGCCCTGGCTGGCGTGATGATCGGCGGCGCGGCCCGCGAGACGTGCGTGATCGTCGACGGCTTCATCGCGGGCGCGGCCGCACTCGCGGCAACCGCGCTCTGCCCCCAAGCCGCTGACTATCTCCTCGCATCCCACCGCTCGCTCGAACCCGGCCACCAGGTTCAGCTCGACTACCTCGGTCTGCGTCCGGTGCTCGATCTCGATCTGCGACTCGGTGAAGGTACGGGGGCGGCCCTTGCGATGGCACTGGTCGACGCAGCGTGCGAGATGCTCTCGGGCATGGCGACGTTCGAAGAGGCGGGCGTGAGCGGGGCGGAGCCGGCATGAGGTCGCCCGCCTCATCGCGACCCCTGCGCGACCTGACGCTAGCGGTGACGCTGTTGACGGTGGTGCCGATACGTTCGGAGTGGCCCGAGGGGCAGAGACCCGATGTCGCCGGGTACTTTCCTGTGGCGGGCGTACTCGTCGGAGCAGCCGGTGCATTCGTCCTGTATGCCCTCGACGCGTTGGGGATAGGCATGTCTCCGGAGGCCGACGCGCTCGCGCTGCTGCTGGCCGCTGTGGTGCTTGTGGTGTGGGCGCTTCTCACCCGTTTGCTGCACTGGGACGCGCTGGCCGATGTCGCCGACGCGTACTGGGGGTCGCACGACCAGCAGCGCCGGCTGGCCATCATGAGCGATCCGCACGTAGGCGCGTTCGGAGTCGCGGCTGTCGTGCTCGTTGCGCTGCTTGAAGCGGCCGCGCTCGCCGTGCTGATCGGCCAGGGTGCGTTCGTCGCACTGATTCTGGCTGCAACGCTTGGACGTTACGCCGCTGTGTTCGGGTCCTGGTTCGGGAAGCCGGCAAAGCAAACGGGGCTCGGAGCCTCGGTCGCGGGGGCGCCCCGGCCGGCGTCCGCGGTAGTGGCGTTAGCGGTCCTCGCCGCTGTTGCGCTCTTCGCCTGGCTTTCCGGACCCTCGATCCTGTTCGCGGTCCTCGTGGGAACCGGCCTCGCGCTGGTCGTGCCTCACGCGCTGGCCTCGCGTTTCGGTGGCGCCACGGGCGACGTTCTCGGTGCGAGCGTGATGCTCACCGAGACAGCCGTACTCGTGCTGTTGGCGCTGGTATGGTGATGCGTATGGCTACCACGGAGATCCTCATCGTCCGGCATCCGGAGACCGACGCGAACGTCGAACGTCGCTTCGTGGGCAGGGGAGAGTCGCCGCTTACCGAGAGGGGAGAGCGGCAGGTCCCTCTGCTTGTCGCGCGAATCGCCGAGTTCACTCCCGATCTCGTCTGGTCCAGCCCGCTCCAACGCGCACGAATCGTCGGTGAGTCGGCCGCGAGAGAATCCGCACTCTCCTTCAGAGTCGACGAGCGCCTGCTCGAACTCGACTTCGGCCAGGCAGAGGGGCTCACCTGGGAGGAGATCGAGGCTGCCGGCCTTGCGTTCGACTACCGCGCGAGCGAGAGTCCCGTCGCCCCCGGAGGGGAGTCGCGTGCGGACATCGAGGCACGTTCGGCCGGGTTTGCCGACTCTCTCGTCCTGGCTGGCGGGAGACACGCGGTGTGCACGCACGGCGGCGTGTTCAGGGCGATGCTCGTGCACCTCCTCGGCCTGAGCACCACCGACATCTGGGCCTTCCACATCCGCAACGGTGCTGCGGCGCACGTGACCGTCACAGAGGAACACGCGATGATCGAGGAGTTTCGCGTCTACGGATGACCGCGCGCATCTTGCCCGCGCGCATCCGACCTGCGACAATCCTCGGCACACCCCGACCGGGACCGTGAGGAGCGCGGAAGAGCCGTAATGGACTGGGAATCCGCCATACGAGCAGAGCTCGAGCCGATGGTGCCCTACGCACCCGGCCTGCGCGCCAGCGAGGTGCGGGAGCGCTCCGGCCGGGAGCTCATCCTCAAACTCTCAAGCAACGAGCATCCGTGCGGCCCCTTCCCGACGGCACTGCGCGCCATGGAGGCCGTGCTTCCGCGTCTGAACCGGTACCCGGACGGCTCGGCCCGCGCCCTGCGCCGGGCGATCTGCGCCCACCTCGGCATCACCGATGCCCACCTGTCTGTCGGCAACGGGTCGAACGAACTCATTCGCCTGATCGCGCAGGCTGTGCTGAGGCCCGGAGACGAAGTCGTCTTCGCGTGGCCGAGCTTCGTGGTCTATCCGATGGTCACGCAGATGTTCGGCGCGACCGCCGTGCGAGTCCCGCTCACCGACGACGAGGTCCACGACCTCGACGCTCTGGCGGCGGCGATCACGGAAAAGACACGCATCGTGTTTCTCTGCAATCCCAACAACCCGACCGGCACCATCTACCACACCGACGAGTTCGAGCGCTTCCTCGACGCACTTCCCGAGCATGTGCTGCTCGTCGTCGATGAGGCGTACTTCGAGTTCGTCTGCGACGAGCGCTACCCCAACGCTCTCGACTGGTTCGACGGCGAGCGTCCTCTGGCGGTGCTGCGCACCTTCTCGAAGATCTACTCTCTCGCGGGACTGCGCGTCGGCTACGGAGCCCTCCCCGAGCCTCTTGCCCGGGCGGTGGACAAGATCCGCGAGCCCTTCAACGTCAACACGGTTGCGCAGGTTGCCGCGTACTACTCACTCGGCGACGAGACCGAGGTGGAGCGCCGCAGGCGCGAGAACCAGGAGCAGAAGACCTACCTCTATTCGGCCTTCGACCGGCTGGGGATATCGTACGTGCCCTCGGAGACGAACTTCGTCTACCTGAGGACCGAACGGCCGGTCGAAGTGTTCGAAGCGCTCCTCGGCGAGGGTGTGATCGTGCGTGACTTCGGCACTGCTCCGGCCTTGAGGGTCGGCATCGGGTCACCTGAAGACACCCGGGCTACCATCGACGCATTCGAGGCGGTGGCCGCACGGCTCGGCGACGTCTAGCGACACGCCTGATGCCGAGGCAGCGTGAACGGGTACGCACCGAGGCGAGGGAGTGAAGTGACATGCTGGTCGTGATGCGGGACCACGCGTCCCGAAAGGATATCGATCACGTCGTCGATCTACTCGAGGAGGCCGGCGCCCAGGCTCATCTGTCCGAGGGCGAGGTCAAGACGATCATCGGCGTCATCGGAGACCGCGAGACCATCTACGGTCTCGAGCTCGACGGCCTGCCGGGCGTCGAAGAAGTCATCCGGGTACTCAAGCCCTACAAGCTCGTCAGCAGGGACTTTCAACCGGAAGACACGGTCGTGACCCTGCAGCAAGGCGCGACTATCGGCGGGGGTGCGTTCGCCACGATAGCCGGTCCGTGTTCCGTAGAGTCTCCAGAGCAGATGCGAGCGGTTGCCTCCGCCGCGAAGCGCGTGGGCGCCGCGATGCTCCGGGGGGGAGCCTACAAGCCGCGAACGAGCCCGTACGCTTTCCAGGGCCTGGGACTCGAGGGGCTCAGGATGATGCGTGAGGCTGCCGACGAGTTCGGACTGCCCGTTGTCACGGAGGTGCTCGACGTCCGGGATGCCGAGACGGTGGCCGAGTGGGCGGACGTGCTGCAGGTCGGCGCACGCAACATGCAGAACTTCATGATGCTCGACGAGTTGGGGAAGATGGGTAAGCCGGTCCTGCTCAAGCGGGGCCTCTCGGCCACGATCGAAGAGCTGCTCTCCGCTGCCGAGTACGTGCTCAAGGGTGGGAATCGCGATCTGATTCTTTGCGAGCGTGGTATCAGGACGTTCGAGACGTACACGCGCAACACGCTCGACCTGGCCGCTGTTGCCGCCCTGAAGTCGCTCACGCACCTGCCGATCGTGGTCGACCCTTCGCACGCGACGGGGCGTCGCGAACTCGTCTCGCCGATGGCGCGCGCGTCTGTCATCGCGGGAGCGGACGGGATCATGGTCGAGGTGCACCCGGAGCCCGAGCGAGCGCGCTGCGACGGCCCGCAATCGCTCGACATCCCGGGCTTCGAGCAACTCATGAGCGATCTCGCCCCGCTGCTCGAGCTTGCCGGCAAGCGGTCGGGGGTGGCGTGATGCGCTTCGGCTCGGTGGCGGTCGTCGGCGTCGGGCTCATCGGAGGTTCGTTCGCTGCAGCCGTCAAGCGGTTGGAACCTGCGCTGCAGGTCGTGGGTATCGACACCGATCCGCGCGGACTCGAGTGGGCGCTCTCGCACAGCCTCATCGATGCCGCCTCACTACCCGATGGTCTCGGGGCCCAGGAGTGGTTGGGCCCCGAAGGTGTGGATCTTGTGGTGCTCGCCACGCCTGCTGCCCGGGTGGTGGAGTGGCTCGAAAGACTCGGAGTGCTCGGCTTCGGGGGTGTGGTCACCGACGTAGCATCCACGAAGTCCGCTGTGATCGCGGCCGCTGAGCAGCACCTGGGAGACCGCGCGTCGTTCGTCGGAGGGCATCCGATGGCCGGCTCCGAGCGTAGCGGCGTGGAGGCAGCGGACGCGGACCTGTTCCGCGGTTCGTACTACGTGCTGACGCCCACCCCTTCCACCGATGTGGACGCGTATCGCCGTGTACACGCACTCGTGAGCGAGTTCGGTTGCAGGGTGATCTCGGTGGACGCGGGGTCTCACGACGAGGCGGTCGCCATCGTGAGTCACGTCCCGCACGTCGCGGCGAGCGCCCTCGTGGAACTCGCAGCCGGGCACGCAGGCCAGGACGGCGAGCTGCTGCGCCTGGCTGCAGGCGGCTTCAAGGACACGACCAGGGTGGCTGCGGGCAGCCCCGATCTGTGGACCGGCATCTGCATGGACAACGCCGACGCGGTCGCCGGAGGGGTTGAGGAGCTGCGAGACGTGCTCGGCGAGTTCGCCGGGATGCTCCGTGCGGGGGACTCCGCGGGGCTTCGGGAGTGGCTCGCGCGCGCAGCGGAGGTTCGTCGCTCGCTCCCGGCGCAGTGGGTACCCGCCACCTCGCGTCTCACCGAGGTCGTCGTGCCGGTACTCGACCGCCCCGGCGTGGTCGCGGAGGTCACAACCGCTGCGAGCCGGGCCGGCTGCAATATCGAGGCTATCGAGATCGACCACGTTTCCGAGGCGAGCGCACACCTCGTGATCGTGATGACGGATGAGGGTGATATCGAACGCTTCGTCGGAGACCTGCGTGCGGCGGGCTATGCGCCACAGGCACGTCCGCTCGAAGCCCGGGGGGAGTAGGCCGAGATGGAGTACGTCTCCAGCAGACCGTATGGCCCGCTCGTCGGGGAGGTGTCCGTGCCGGGCGACAAGTCCCTGTCGCATCGGTGTGTTCTCTTCGCGGCGATGGCCGAGGGGACATCGCACCTGCGCAACGTCCTGAACAGCGAAGACGTGCACTCCACCATCGAAGCGGTGCGGGCGCTCGGTTCAACGGTCGAGGAGGATCTGCGCGCCGATGGCGCTCTCGATCTCACGGTGACAGGGTGGGGCGAACGGGGCCCGAGAACGCCGTCAGGACCGATCGACTGCGGGAACAGCGGAACGACAGCACGACTCCTTCTCGGCGTCCTGGCGGGTTGGGATATCCGGGTGACCCTCACAGGCGACGAGTCTCTCTCTCGCCGCCCCATGGACCGCGTGACCGGCCCGCTCGCACTCATGGGAGCGAGCTTCGAGTCGGCATCCGGCACTCTTCCGGTGACGGTACACGGAGGGACCCTCTCACGTATCGAATACGACACTCCGGTGGCGAGCGCGCAGGTCAAGACGGCCGTGCTGCTCGCCGGTCTGCGGGCCCCCGGACGCACGCTGGTGAGGGAGCCTGCCGCCAGCCGCGACCACACGGAGCGCCTGCTGCCCGCGTTCGGCATCGATGTCGGCCGCGAATCAGCCGCACGGGAGGCGTGGGTGGAAGGCCCCGCCGTTCCACACAGCGCTGACGTGCGCGTTCCGGGAGACCCGTCTTCGGCAGCGTTCATGGTGGCAGCAGGGTTGCTCGTGCCGGGAAGCAGGCTCACTGTCCGCGACGTGGGCCTCAACCCCACCCGTATCGCGTTTCTCGACGTGTTGGAGCGCATGGGTGCTGACATCGCGATCTCGCCCGAACCCGATGCGGGTGCCGAGCCCGTCGGCTCGATCCACGTGGCACACACACCCGAACTCACAGCAACCGTCGTGAGACACGAGCAGGTCCCGGCACTCGTCGACGAGATCCCCGTGCTCGCGCTGGTGGCGACTCTGGCCCATGGCACGACCCGCTTCGAGGGAGTCGGGGAGCTGCGAGTCAAGGAGTCCGACCGCCTCACAGCCGTGATCGAAGCGCTCACGGCACTCGGCGGTTCGGCCCGGGCCGAAGGGGACGATCTTCTCGTCACCGGCCCCGGCGTACTCGGCGGGGGAGTCCTCGACAGTCGCGCCGACCACCGCCTGGCGATGGTGTGGGCCCTCGCGGGTCTCGCAGCCTCCGCACCGGTCACGGTGACCGGTTTCGAGGCCGTGAACGTGTCGTACCCCGGATTCGCTGCCGACCTGGCGGGCCTCTCCGCACCCAGCTGAGCTCCGGCCGCATGCTATGATGCGGCCCGCATCCGTACCGGACCCGAGGGACAGGAGCCCCGCACCGTGATAGTGGCAATCGACGGTCCCGCGGCATCGGGGAAGTCAACGGTCGCCCGTGCGCTTGCGCGTAGACTCGGCGCCCACTATCTCGACACCGGGGCGATGTACCGGGCGGTCGCCGTAGCAGCGCTTCGGGAGAACGTCCCCCTCGACGATGAGGCCGCCGTTGCACGACTGGCCGGGGGAGTGACCATCGAGTTCGTGCACGCAGCCGGCTCACCGATACCAACCGCTGTGCTTCTCGACGGGGCCGACGTCACGGCCGCAATACGGACTCCGGCGGTCGACGAGGCGGTAAGCGCGGTCGCGCGCATGCCCGGCGTCCGTGGTGCGATGGTGGCCCAGCAGCGTCGCATCGCCGAGGCTGCGGAGGTGATCGTTCTCGAGGGCCGGGACATCGGAACGGTAGTCTTCCCGGATGCGGAGGTGAAGGTCTTCCTTACCGCCTCGCCCGGTGAGCGCGCGCGTCGGCGTCACGCGGAGATGGCCGAGCGCGGACACGCCGTAGGGGAAGAGGTCGTCCGCGATGGCCTGGAGCGACGCGATCATGCAGACTCATCGCGTGAAGCCGCGCCGCTCTCGGTTGCGCCCGATGCGATCGAGCTCGATACCACCGGCCTTACCGTGGACGAGGTCGTCGATGCGGTAGCAGCCCTGGTGGAGCGGTCGCACGCGTGAGCATGAGACTCACACGCACGCTGCGGGCGACCCTGGGCCGCCTCCTCCTCGCCGCGTACCGGACCCGCTTCGTCGGCATCGAGAACGTGCCGGAGGGCGGGGCTATTCTCGCAGGCAATCACGTCTCCTACCTCGACCCGGTGCTGCTCTGGTGTGGCGCGCCACGGCCGGTTCACTTCATGGGCAAGACCGAGTTGTGGCACTCCCGGTCTATCGGATGGGTGCTCGACCATCTGCTCGCGTTTCCGGTCCACCGGGGCGCGCCCGACCGTGCCGCCATCCTCACCGCGGTCAAGGTCCTCGAGTCAGGTAGTCTGGTGGGCATGTTTCCGGAGGGCACGCGCCAGAGCGCCAAGGCCGAGGAACTCGGTGAGCCGAGCCAGGGTGTGGCCTTCATCGCGCTGAGAGCCGGTGTCCCGGTCGTGCCGGTCGGCATAGCAGGTACGGAGGAGGCGCTTCCCCGAGGTGCGCGATTGCCCCGCTTTCCCCGGGTGACGTTCAGGTTCGGTGAGCCGGTTCGGCCCGAGGAGTTCGCCGAAGGAGCGAGGAGGGAGCGCATCGAGCGCGTGACGCGTGAGGTCATGGACCGGATCGCCACCGCCCGCAGTGAGGCCAGGGAGGGCTAGATGCAGATTCGAGTCGCCCGACATGCAGGTGTGTGCTACGGCGTGGAACGTGCACTGGAGCTTGCCGAGGAAGCCGCCGGCAGCGGTGGGACCGTTCGCACGCTCGGCCCACTCATCCACAACCCGCAGGCGGTCGCCGCACTCAAGGAGCGCGGCGTCGAGGTCGCCGTCTGTCTGGATGAGGCCGAGGAGGGAACGCTGGTCATCCGGTCGCACGGCGTCGACCCGGCGATCATCGAGGCCGCGCAGGCCAAAGGACTCGACGTGGTCGACGCGACATGTCCGTTCGTCAGCAAGGCGCACGACGCCGCTCGCGAGCTCAAGGCGGCGGGCTACGCCGTGATCATCGTAGGGGAGGCCGACCACCCCGAGGTCGAAGGCATCGCCGCTCACGCGGGCGGCAACGCAATCATCGTGCAGAGCCCCGATGAGTTGCCGGAGCGCTTCTCGAACCGGCGCATCGGCATCGTCGTCCAGACGACCCAATCGGCCGACCGGCTGACCGCGGTCGTCCAGGCGGTTCTGCCCCGCATCGCGGAGTTGCGGGTCTTCAACACCATCTGCTCGGCAACGGCCAAGCGCCAGCTCTCGGCGGAGGAGCTCGCACGTGAGGTGGACGTCATGGTGGTCGTTGGCGGGCACAACTCGGGCAACACCACCCGCCTCGCCGAGATCTGCGCTCGCGTGAACGAGCGGACCCATCACGTCGAGACGGCCGACGAGCTCGATCCCGCCTGGTTCGAGGGCGCCTCCGTGGTAGGCGTGACCGCCGGCGCATCCACGCCCGATGCGCAGATGGCCGGCGTTATCGAAGCCATCGAGTCCCTCGGCTAGAGGTGTATCCCGGTCCCACATACGGGAGCGAGGTGGGCACCTCCGGACGAGCCCTGATCGCCCGCGTGGACCGCGGAGGAGCCGCAGACCGGGCCGGCTTTGCCGCCGGGGACGTAGTCGTGAGTGCCAACGGACGCTTCCTGCGAGATGTTATCGACTGGCGGTGGGAGGGCGACGGTCCCCTGGTCGTGCTGGAAGTCGACTCCGAAGGCGAAACGCGCTCGGTCACTCTCGAGCGTTCTCCGGGCGAGACGTGGGGATTCGACTTCACCGACGTCGTATTCGATGGGGTAAGGACGTGCCGCAACGCGTGCGCGTTCTGCTTCATGGCGCAGCTACCGCGCGGCTTGCGTCCCGCCCTCTACCTGCGAGACGACGACTACCGGCTCTCATTCCTGCAGGGCAATTTCGTGACCCTGACAAACGTCGACAGCGAAGACATCGAACGGATCGTCGATCAGCATCTCTCACCGCTCTACGTGTCCCTTCATGCAGTGAGCCCGGAGATCCGCAGCTCCCTCGTGTGCGCGCGCGAGGACAGGGCTCTCGAGGTCGTCGACGAGCTGCTCTCGGCCGGCATCGAACTGCATGCTCAGGTGGTTCTCGTTCCGGGCGTGAACGATGGAGCCGAGCTCGAGGCAACGCTCACCTGGCTTGCGGAGCGCGAGGGCGTGCTATCGGTCGGGATCGTCCCCCTCGGCTACACACGCCACCAGTCGCTCTTCGCACAGTCCTACGAGGCACCTCGAGACGCCGCGAGCGTTCTGGACCAGTTGGAGCCGTGGCGCAGCGCGTTCCTCGAGCGCGACGGGATCTCGTGGGTGCACGCCGCCGACGAGTTCTACCTCAACGCAGGCCGCGAGCTGCCGCCGGCCGGGTCTTACGACGGATTCCCGCAGTACGAGAACGGCATCGGCCTCCTCCGGGACTTCACCGACCGGTTCGAAGCTCTGCTGAAGGAAGGAGGCACGGGTCCTACACCAGCAACCGGAGCCCCGCATTCGACAGTGATCACCGGTTCGCTGTTCGCGCCCGTGCTGCAACGCTTGCTTCTGGACGCCGGGCTGGGTTCGGCGGCCGACGTGTTGCCGGTGCCAAACGCCTTCTTCGGGGGCAACGTCTCGGTCGCCGGACTGCTGACCGGAGCCGACATCGTCGAGGCGATCCGGAGTGACGGACGCTCCACGCGCTATCTGATTCCGGATGTCGTTCTCAACGACGAGGGCTTGACCCTGGACGACATGACCGTCGCTCGACTCTCCGAGCAGTCAGGCGCGGCCGTCGTGAGCATCGCGTCCGATGCCGACGGCCTGCTCTCTGCTATCCTGTAACGCTGCAGGACACGGCGCTCACCGCGCCGGTCTCCCACCATCAGGAGCAGTGATGGCATTTCCTATCGTCGCGGTGGTCGGACGCCCGAACGTCGGCAAATCGACCCTGGTAAACCGCATCGCACAGACCGCTGACGCGATCGTCCACGAGGCGAGGGGCGTCACGCGTGACCGTAGCTACCACCGGGCCGAGTGGAACGGGCGCGAGTTCATGCTCATCGATACCGGCGGTATCGAGAGCGCGAAGGACGACCCGTTCGCCGAGTCGATCACAGCTCAGGCGCTCGTGGCCACCGAGGAGTCCGACATCGTGATCGTGCTTGTCGACGGCTCGACAGGCGTGACCGCAGGTGACGAGGAGGTGGCCCGGAGACTGAAGCGCGCGGAGGTACCGATCTTCCTCGCCGTCAACAAGATGGACACTCCCGGTCGCGACGATGAGATACACGAGTTCTGGGCCCTCGGGCTTGGCCAACCGTGGCCGGTCTCCGCAACCCACGGACACGGTACCGGAGATCTTCTCGATGCGGTTGTCGAGGCGCTCCCCGAACCCCGGCCGATCGTCGAGTCCGACACCATCGACGTGGCGATCATCGGCAAGCCGAACGCGGGCAAGTCCTCGCTGCTCAACAGGCTCGTCGGGTCTGAGCGCGCCATCGTCAGCGAGGTCGCGGGAACCACGCGCGACACCCTCGATGTGGTCATCGACCACGACGGGCGCCACTACCGTTTCATCGATACCGCAGGTATCAGGCGCAAAGCGAAGATCGATGCGGACGTCGAGTACTACGGCTTCGTACGCGCTATGCGCGCCATCGACAATGCCGAGGTAGCGCTCCTGGTGATCGACTCCACCCTCGGGGTCACCGACCAGGACCAGAGGGTGGCGCGCTTCGCCGCCGAGCGCGGCTGCGGGCTCATCCTGCTGCTCAACAAGTGGGATCTCGTGACCGACGAAGAGTGGCGCGAGGAGATCATCTATCAGATCGAGGACCGTCTCGGCTTCGTATCCTACGCACCGGTGATACGCATCAGCGCTCTGACCGGTGCGAAGGTGCACCGTATCTTCACCGCGTTGGCGACCGTATGGCAGAACTACACGCAGGAGATATCCACCAGCGCTCTGAACAGGCTGCTCACCGAGATGCGGGACTTCGGCCACACCGTCAGCAAGGGCTCGCGGACCCTGCGGGTCCACTACGTGACCCAGACCCGGACCGCACCCCCGGGCTTCACCTTCTTCGCCAACCACCCCACGCTTGCAGACGACAACTTCCGCCGCTACACCGAGAACCGGCTCAGGGAGGGCTTCGACTTCAAAGGCACGCCGATCACTCTCAAGTTCCGGCAGAAGGACTGAGTCGATGCCGACGGGAGTACAGGTGGCGCTGATCCTGATCGCGTCCTATCTCATCGGAGCCATACCCTTCTCGGTGATCGTAGGTCGCCTCTTCTACCGCTTGGACGTTCGCGAACACGGCTCGGGCAACGCCGGCGCGACCAACGTCTACAGGGTTCTCGGTGCGAAGGCAGCCGTAGCGGTACTCGTGCTGGATATGCTCAAGGGTGTGGTCGCGGCGTGCCTGGCACTGCTGTGGGCGCCGGAGCAGCTCGGAACCACCGGCCAGGACTGGGTACTCATCGGCGCGTCGTTCGCGGCAGTTCTCGGCCACACCTACTCGCCGTATCTCCGGTTAGCAGGCGGAAAGGGCGTGGCGACGGCCGCCGGCGCCCTACTGATCCTCACCCCTGCAGCGTGGCCTGTCCTTCTCCTGACGTTCGTCGTCGTGATCGCCATCTGGCGGATGGTGAGCCTCGGGTCGGTGGTCATTGCGATCGAGTTCCCGATCCTCGTCGTCGCCTTCTACGGCGACCGTCCCGCCCTGGTCACCTTCTCCTTCGTGGCGGCCGCCCTCGTCATCTGGCGTCATCGGTCGAACATCGCGCGCATCGTGCGAGGCGAAGAGGCTAAGATAACCTTGAAGAAGAGCGCTGGTGTCGACAGGGAGGGGCCGCGTTGAGGAGTGCAGCCGTCATCGGGGCCGGTTCGTGGGGCACCGGTATCGCGTGTGTCCTCGGCTCGAAGGGCGTCAAGACCGCTCTGTGGGCTCGCGCTGCCGACGTCGTCGAGACGATCAACGCCGAGGGGCGCAATCCGCGGTACCTGACGGATGTGCCGCTGCCATCGGCGGTCTGGTCGACCAGCGATCTCGAGGAAGCCGTTCGCAGCGCCGAGGTCCTCGTCGTTGCTACGCCCTCGCAGGCGATGCGTGCAACCGCATACTCGCTGGCACCCTTCTGGGACGGGCAGGCGCCGGTCGTGAGCCTCTCGAAGGGCCTCGAGCGCGGCTCCCTGCTGCGCATGACGGAGGTTCTTGGCGAGGTACTCGGAGGCACTTCCCGCCTGGCAGCGCTCTCCGGACCCAACCACGCCGAGGAGGTCTCGCGGGGGATTCCCTCGGCCACGGTGATCGCGGCATACGACGAGGGCGTGGGGATCGCACTGAGGGACCTCTTCAGCACGCACTCCTTTCGCGCGTATACCAACGGTGACGTCGTTGGCGTGGAACTCGCCGGTGCGTCAAAGAACGTCATCGCCGTGGCGGCGGGCATCTCAGATGGTCTCGGATTCGGCGATAACGCGAAAGCTGCGCTCATGACTCGCGGCCTGGCGGAGATGACGCGTCTCGGTCGCCGTGAGGGAGCGAACCCGCTGACATACATGGGGCTTGCGGGCATGGGCGATCTGATCGCGACCTGCACCTCCCGCCACAGCCGTAACCGCGGCCTCGGCGAGTGCATCGCCCGAGGCGGCAGCGTTGAGCAGTACGAGACGGAGACACACATGGTGGCCGAGGGTGCGGTCTCGTGTGTGACGGTGGACGAGCTCGGTGCACGCAACGGTCTCGAGATGCCGATAACGCACCTGGTGCGCGAGATCATCGAGGGTCGGACTCATGTCGACGACGCGGTCGAGACGCTTATGGGTCGTGAATCCACCGATGAACTGCACGGGATGGACCTGACCGGACTGTGAAGGAGGCGTCGGATGTCTGAGCGCGTACTGATCGCACCCTCCATACTTTCGGCGGACTTCACGGACCTCGGAGCGGCGGTTCGTCGCATCCAGGACGGTGGGGCGGACTTCGTCCACGTCGATGTCATGGACGGGCACTTCGTTCCCAACCTCACCATCGGGCCGCCAGTCGTCAAGGCGCTCAAGCGGATGGCGACGGTACCCCTCGATGTCCATCTCATGATCGACAACGCCGATTCGACGATCGGGTGGTACCTCGATGCAGGCGCCGACTGGGTGACGGTGCACGCGGAAGCGTGCACTCATCTCCATCGCGTCGTCCAGACGATCCGCGCTGCCGGTTCGAAGGCGGGCGTGAGTCTCAACCCTGCAACCCCGGTCGAGGTGCTGCGCGACATCATCGGAGAGATCGACATGGTGCTCGTCATGAGCGTCAACCCGGGGTTCGGGGGCCAGTCGTTCATACCCCGCTCGGTCGAGCGGATCCGCCAGGTGGCATCCCTCTGTGCCGAGAAGGGGGTCTCTCCGCTCATACAGGTCGACGGCGGGATCGATACCACGACGGCCCCGCTCGTCGCCTCGGCGGGAGCACGTTGCCTTGTTGCCGGGAGCGCGATCTTCTGCCAAGAGGACCCCGTGGCGGCCATGAACGCTATCCGTGAGGCAGCCGATCGAGTCTTGTAGTACACTAGCAGCGTCTTTCTTCAGGGCGGGGTGGAAGTCCCCACCGGCGGTGACAGCCCGCGAGCCCCTCACAGGGGCTGACCCGGAGGATTCCCGGGGCCGACAGTGAGAGTCTGGATGGGAGAAGGAAGGACCACTGCACAGGCATGCGTCTGTTCTCTGATGATTCCTCATCGATCACCGACCCCTTCCTTCGTCATGCCTACAAGCTGGCGATGAGGGGCGAGGGAACCACCTCTCCGAACCCGATGGTGGGCTGCGTGATCGTCAACGACGGTCGCGTGGTCGGAGAGGGCTGGCACGAGCGCGCGGGCGGTCCGCATGCCGAGGTCGTTGCGCTCGATCAGGCTGCGCAGGGTGCTCGCGAGGCGACGGTCTACGTGACCCTCGAACCATGCGGCCACCAGGGACGCGGCCCCCCGTGCACCGACGCCCTCATCACACGCGGGGTATCGCATGTCGTCATCGGGATGCCCGACCCAACCGATGCCGCGCAGGGAGGCGCCGAGCGCCTCCGATCGGCTGGTATCGACGTCACGTTCGCCGATGATCCCGCTCCTTTCGA
>Ga0114946_10000901_pt1 | contig 20401 bp, 11 predicted proteins | sample WalLakDeSediment_FD_88676 | JGI IMG/M metagenome (GOLD analysis project Ga0114946, IMG submission 88676) | Lake sediment microbial communities from Walker lake, Nevada to study Microbial Dark Matter (Phase II) - Walker Lake 11/02/13 Deep Sediment | ecosystem: Environmental > Aquatic >...
CGAGGACCCGAACGCGGATGAGGCGGATCGGGCGGATGGGGCGGATCGGGCGCAGCGACGACCGCAGGGGATGGCGGTTGGTTGATGGGACCCAGGGGGAAGGCGTCATGAATCGTGGGGTGGAAGGTTCGTGGGGTCGGCCAGGCGTGCGGCCAGGCGTGCGGCCAGGCGTGCCCGGCTAAAGATAACCCGAGCTCCGGGAGGGGGGCATGGGACGGAGCATCTGCCGTCCGACGAAGTTATAATGATCCCCACGCCCAGGGGTCCCTCACGACGCCAGGGGGTCCCGCAACGTCGCCGGGCATCCCGTACAACGCCCCCGGGAGGCCCGAACTTCCGGGGTCCCTCCCCGGCCCGCTTCCACCCGGAACGACCCATGAACGCTCCTGATCTGGACCCCAACCCGGGGCCACCCTCCCCTCGCATCTCGGTATGCGCCTGGTGCGGAACCCCCATCAGTCGCACGGCCTCCCTCCCCGGAGGGGTCGTGGTCCCCGAGGATGCTTCCGGAGAACGTGGCGAGACCACGGTGACCCATGGCATCTGCACCCTCTGCGTGTCCGAGCTCGGAAACATCCCCATCGAGAGCCTCGAGACCTTCGACCGCGCCCGGTTCGATGACCTTCCCTTCGGTGTGATCGAGGTCGACGGAGAGGGGCGGGTCCTCGCCTACAACCGGTGGGAGGAGGAACTGGCGGGGCGCGACCGGTCCCAGGTCCTGGGGCTCAACTTCTTCACCCAGGTGGCTCCCTGCACCGGCGTGGCCGAGTTCGAGGGGCGCTACCGGGAAATGGTGGGCGCCGGTGTTCCGGCCCGGGACCAGCTGGACTTCGTCTTCCGCTTCACGGGCGGAAACGTGGTGGTCAGCGTGGCTCTGGCCTGGTCGCCGGACTGGGACCGCGGGTTCATCCTGGTGCAGACGGTCGCGGAATGAGCCCGCCCCCCCTCGCCCGGCGCGGTCGTGTCGGGTACGGTCTCCTGGCCATCCTCCTTCTGGCCTGGGGATGCGGGGCCGGGTCGGACGCTCCCGGAAACCAGGCGGATTCCCTGGCCGCTGGCGACGATGCGGGGCTCGCCCCCGAGCCTCTCCTCTCCTCCGGCCCCCGCGTGCCCGAAGGAGTCGAGACCGTACGACTCTTCGTGGGCGAGGAGGGAGAGCTTCGCCTCGCTCCCTGCCCCGAGACGCTCCCGGACCCGGGGGGCCAGCCCGAACCTGCCGGGTCCCGCCCGGTGCAGGATGCCTCCGGGCACGACCTGGTGGCGCTGATCCAGTCGTTCGGGGCGCCCTCCGACGGCATCCCGGCCCGGGTGGTCCTGGACGGCGACCGGATCCTCGAACTCCGGGTGGCCATTCCCGAATCGACCCCCGAACGCGGATGCCTTCTGGCCTTTCCCGAAGGCGATCTCGAAGCGTCGGGCAACGAGCCCTTCTGGCATCTCCAGGTGGAGGGGGCGGAGGTGCTCGTTCGCACCCCCGACGACCAGGAGGGCACGCTCTTCCATGACCTGACCTGGTCCGCGGTGGAGGGGCCGGAGCGGCGCTGGCGGGCTGAAGCCCTTCGGGACTTCGTGGACGGGATCGAGTACCTGGTCCTGGAGGTGAGGGAGACGCCCTGCGTCGATTCCATGTCCGGCGCCCGTTTCCCCTGGACTGTCGTCCTGGAGCAGGGCGGAGACCTCCGGCGCGGATGCGCACGGGAGGGGCGGAGCCTACCGGTTTCCCCCGTCTCCGCGGAGACGCCCGGACGTTAGCGCGGGCAAGGCCTTTCCTGCGTGGATGGCTACTTCCCCCTCCGCCTCTCGGGGAGAAGGATCGAGAGGAGGAGGCTCACCAGGGAGATCACGATGCTCCCCAGGAGCGCCGCCAGGAACCCGTCCACCGACAGGGCCTGGACAAGCGCGGCGGTGAGGAGGAGCATCAGGGCGTTCACCACCAGGGTGAAGAGCCCCAGCGTCAGCACCACCAGCGGGAGCGAGAGGAGGAGGAGCAGGGGGCGGAGGATGGCGTTCACCAGGCCGAAGACGGCGGCCACCAGCACCACGGGCCAGAAGGAATCCGAGAGGTCCATCCCCGGCACCACCTGCGCCGCAACCCAGAGGGCCACGGCGTTCATGAAGATGCGAAGGACAAGGTTCCGCATGGTTGATCTCCTGGATGCGGGGGAGGAAACGGGAGGTCGGAGTGGCTGACCCGGAAAAGCTACACCGGAGTACCCCGGTTCGGCACCCGGAGCCGCCGCCGTCCCCGGGGCTCCCCGCACCTTCGGCACCGCCGGCACCTCCGGCCGGCCCGACCCGACTCGATCGCCGCCGGCTGGATCGGGAGATCGGGGCCCTGGCCTTCCCGGCCCTGGGGGCGCTGGCGGCTGACCCCCTGGTCTCCATGGTGGACACGGCCTTCGTGGGCCGGCTGGGCACCGTCCCCCTCGGGGCGCTGGGCGTGAATGCCGCGCTCTTCTCGCTGGCCTTCGTGGTCTTCAACTTCCTGGCGTACGGCACCACCCCCCGGGTGGCCCGGGCCTTCGGGCGGGGCGACACGGAGGCGGCGGGGATGGTGGCGGTGCAGGCCCTGGTCCTGGCCGTGGTCACGGGGCTCGCGGCCACGGCGGTGTTCCTCCTGGCGGCGAACCCGCTCCTCGCCATGATGGGGGCCACCGGCGAACTCCGGGACCCGGCCCTGAGCTACCTCCGGATCCGGGCGCTGGCCGGTCCGGCCGTTCTCCTGATCATGGCCTCCCACGGCATCTTCCGCGGATTCCAGGACACGCGCACTCCCCTGGTGGTGACCCTCGGGTTGAACGTGGTGAACCTGGTGCTGGATCCGCTCCTCATCTTCGGACTGGGGTGGGGGATCGCCGGGGCGGCCTGGGCCACCGTCGCCGCCCAGTGGCTGGGCGCCCTCTGGTTCCTGGGGCTTCTCCTGGGGCCCCGGCGGGCTCTCCTGGGGACCCGCCCTCGACTCCCCCGGCCGGCGGAACTCCTCCCCTTTCTCCGCGTGGGCGGAGAACTGGTGCTCCGGACCTTCGCCCTCATCGGCACGCTCACGGTGGCCGCAGCCGTGGCCACCCGGCTCGGGGCCGCCCAGGTGGCCGGTCACCAGGTGGCCATCCAGCTCTGGCTCCTCCTGGCGCTCGTGGTGGATTCCGTGGCCGTGGCGGCCCAGGCCCTGGTGGCCCGCTACCGCGGCGAGGGAGATCCCACCCTCCTGCGCCAGGTCACCGACCGCCTCCTGGGGTGGGGCCTCGCCACCGGCGTGGTGCTCGCGGTCCTCTTCTTCGGACTCGCGCCCTGGCTTCCCCGCATCTTCACCGACGACCCGGACACGCTGGCCCAGGTGGGGCGCATCATGGTCTTCGTGGTCTGGATGCAGCCGCTGAATGCCCTGGTCTTCGTGTGGGACGGCATCTACATGGGCCTCGAGGACTTCCGCTTCCTCGCCGTGCAGATGGTCCTCTCCGCCCTCGTCGGCGTCGCCGTTCTGGCCTTCGTGCTCCCGCTGGGATGGGGACTCTCCGGGGTATGGTGGGGGATCGTGGCCCTGATGGCGGCCCGCGCCCTGACCCTGGCCTCACGGTACCGGACGGTAGGGCGGGGAGCGTAGCGGGGTGCCCCCGGGCGGTGTATGTTGTCCCCGCGTCTGCCTCTCCATCCATGATCCAGGACCCCGTCCGCCCCCCGAAGCCGTTTCCGCAGGGGGCCCATCCAGGAGTTCCGCATGATGTCGACCCCCCGGCTTCCGCGCTCGGCGCGGTCCCCATGGCGACTGGCCACCTCCATCGCGCCCTTCGCCCTCGCTGCCTCGCTCCTCGTCCCGGCTCTTCCGGCCGTTCCGGTCCTCGCCCAGGTGGTGCCCCCTCCCGCCGCGGAAGGAACACTCCGGACCCTGGACCTGGAGATGTACTGGAGCCTGCAGAACGTGGGGAGTCCCCAGGTGTCTCCCGACGGCCGGCAGGTAGTCTACACCCGGGGCTGGATCGATCGTCGGTCCGACCGGCGCCGGTCCGAGGTCTGGATCATGAACGCCGACGGGAGCCGGAAGCGGGCCCTCATGGAGGGATCGTCCCCCGTCTGGTCGCCCGACGGAACCCGCATCGCCTTCCTGGCGTCGGGTGAGCCGGGGGGAAGCCAGATCCACGTGCGGTGGATGGACGAGGAGGGCGCCACGAGCCAGGTCACCCGCCTCGAGAAGTCGCCGTCGTCGATTCGGTGGTCCCCCGAGGGCCGGCACATCGCCTTCAGCATGGATGTGGATGCCCGGAGCAACTGGTCCATCGCCATGCCGTCCCGCCCTGACGGGGCCACCTGGACCCCGGGGCCCAAGATCGTGGAACGGGCCGTCTACCGCCGGGACCGGCAGGGGTACATTGACGACAGCTACAGCCACCTCTTCGTGGTCTCGGCCGAGGGGGGAGCGGTTCGTCAGCTGACCAGCGGAGAATGGAATCACTCGGCCGGCGAATGGACCGCCGACGGCCAGGAGCTGGTCTTCACCTCGCTCCGCGAGGACGATGCGGAGCTCCAGTGGCGGCACTCGGAGATCTACGCCGTTCGCCTGACCGATGGACGCGTCCGTCAGCTGACCCGCCGGCACGGCCAGGACTCGGGCGGGCTTCCCTCGCCCGACGGACGGACCATCGCCTACCTGGGCGACGACTGGCACACCGACACCTACCGGAACCGGAAGATCCATCTCATGGACCGGGACGGCTCAAACGCCCGGGTGATCTCCGGGGACTTCGACCGGGCGGTGAGCGACATGACCTGGGCGCCGGACGGAAGCGGCCTCTACTTCACCGCCAATTCCGAAGGGAACCGGAACCTCCACTTCGTATCCGTGCGCGGCGGCGTGCAGCAGCTTACCGAGGGCGTCCACCAGATCTCGCTGGGATCGGTGAGCGGGAACGGCCAGCTGGCGGTCACCGTCACCTCCCCGCAGGAACCGGGCGACGTCTACCTCATGGATGCCCGGCGCCCCCAGGAGATGGCGCGCCTCACCCACGCCAACCAGGAGCTCATGGAAGGGGTGACGCTGGGTGAGGTGGAGGAACTCTGGTACACCTCCACCGACGACCTGCCGGTGCAGGGATGGGTGGTGAAGCCGCCGGACTTCGATCCGTCGCGGAAGTACCCCATGATGCTCGTGATCCACGGCGGCCCCCACTCCATGTACGGCGTGGGCTTCAACTACTCGTGGCAGGAGCACGCGGCCAACGGCTACCTGGTGCTCTTCACCAACCCCCGGGGAAGCACCGGGTACGGGAGCGCCTTCGCCAACGAGATCAACAACGCCTACCCCGGAAAGGACTACGACGACCTCATGGCGGGGGTCGACACCCTCATCGGGCGCGGATACGTGGACGAGTCCCGCATGTACGTGTACGGCTGCTCCGGGGGAGGCGTCCTCACCGCCTGGGTGGTGGGCCACACCGACCGGTTCGCGGCCGCCTCGTCCAACTGCCCGGTGATCAACTGGCTCTCCTTCGTGGGCACCACCGACGGCATCGGCTGGTACCGGAACTTCGAGCACTTTCCCTGGGACGACCCCTCGGAGCACCTGCGGCGTTCCCCCCTCATGTACGTGGGGAACGTGACCACCCCCACCATGCTCATGACCGGCGAGAATGACCTGCGCACGCCCATGACGCAGACCGAGGAGTACTACGCGGCCCTCAAGGTGCTCGAGGTGCCCACGGCCATGCTCCGGTTCCAGAACGAGTGGCACGGCACGAGCTCCGTACCCTCCAACTTCATCCGGAGCCAGCTGTACCTCAGGAGCTGGTTCGAGCGCTGGGGCGGCCCCCCGGCGCCGCTGGTGGAGGATGCGGATCGGTAGCAGCGAACGGTTGGCGAACGGGGCACCCGCCCTCAGGACGGCCGGAGCCGTCGGAGGAGGGCGGGTGCCAGCAGCACGAAGGCTGTGGTGCTCCAGATGCCAAGCGAGAGGGGGGACGACACCAGTACGCCCCACTCTCCGCCGCTCAGCAGCAGCGCGCGGCGAAGGTTCTTTTCCATGAGGGGCCCCAGCACCAGGCCCAGGATCAGAGGGGCAAGCGGGATCCCGGCCCTCCTCAGGCCGTAGCCCAGCACGCCGAATCCGGCCATGAGCCAGAGGTCGAAGACGCTGCCGTTGACGGCGTACACGGCCACGAACGCGAGTCCTGCGATCCCCGGTGCCACCACCCAGCGCGGAAGGGTCAGGATCTTCACGAAGAGACCCACCAGCGGAAGGTTGAGCACCAGGAGGAAGAGGTTCCCCAGGTACATGGAGGCCACGAGCCCCCAGAAGATCTCGGGGTTCCGTTCCAGGAGCAGGGGACCAGGGGTCACGTTCAGCCCCATGAGTGCCCCCAGAAGCACGGCGGTGGTGGCGCTCCCGGGCACCCCGAGGGTGAGGAGCGGGATCATGGCTCCGGTCGCCGAGGCGTTGCTTGCCGCCTCGGGAGCGGCCACCCCGCGCAGGTCTCCCTTGCCGAAGGTCCCTTCCCGGTCGGAGATGCGTTGTTCGGCTCCGTACGCCACGAAGGTGGAGACCGTCCCCCCCGCACCGGGGAGGATCCCCATCAGGAAGCCGATGACGCTCCCCCGAAGCATGCTCCATCCCGTGAAGGCGAGGTCCTTCAGGGAAATCCACGCGCGGGACACGGGTGGTGCGGCGAGACCTTCCCGCCGCAGCGGGGCCACCATGAGGAGCACCTCGCTGATGGCGAAAAGGCCAAGGGTCACGACCACGAAATCCAGCCCATCGAGAAGCCGGAGCTGACCAAAGGTAAAGCGTGGAACGGCCGTGATCGGATCCATCCCCACCGAGGCGAGCAGAAGGCCGAGCCCGGTAGCCACCAGGGCCTTGGCATGACTTCCTCCCGAAAAGGATGAGAGGGCTGCGAAGGCCAGGGCCATGAGGGCGAAGTATTCGGCCGGCCCGAACCGGAGGGCCCAGGAGGCCAGCGCCGGAGCCAGCAGCACGAGGCCGAAGATGGCCAGGGTCCCTCCCACGAAGGAGGCCACTGCGGCGATGGCCAGCGCCGATCCCCCCCGGCCCTGCTGGGTCAGGGGGTATCCATCGATGGCGGTCACCACGGCCGACGTAGTGCCCGGAACGTTGAGGAGGATGGTGCTGATGGAGTTGCCGTACTGGGAGCCGTAGTAGATCCCGGCGAGAAGAATGAGGGCGGATTCCGCCGGAATCCCGGCGGCGAAGATCACGGGAATCAGGATGGCGATGGCATTGATGGGTCCGATGCCGGGAAGCAGGCCCACCACCGTGCCCAGGACCACTCCCCCGAACGCCAGGAAGAGGTTGAAGGGGCGGAGGGCCACGGCGAAGCCCTCCACCAGGAGCCCCAGGGATTCCATCAGCTTCCTCCCGCGAGAAAGAGCCGCCCCACGGGCAGCCGGACACCGAGGAGGTGGACGAAGACAAGGTAGAGGCCTGCCGCCAGGCCAAAGGACACGACCGCACCCCACCAGCCGCGTGCTCCAAGGGGGCGAGCCAGTGCCCAGAGGGCGAAGCCTGTAGCCAGGGGAAAGCCGAGAACCGGAAGAAGGGCAGGGTACAGGAACAGGGTGGCCAAGGCGGCACCGAGGGGGCCCCGCCCCGCCTTTGAGGGAGCGCGTGGGAGAACGTCCGGGCCAGCGTCCTCGCCAGCGTCTCGGCGAGCATCCGACGCCAGCGGGGCGATGGCGTCGGACCCGCCGGCCGCATCCCGCCCCTCCGGCCCCGTTCGGGCCTCGGGCCGAAGGACCATCCAGCTGGCGCCTGCCAGGAGGAGTCCGGCCGCCACCAGCGGCAGCCCCCGTGGGCCCACCGGGTCCACAAGAAAGGAGACCCGGAAGTCCCGGCTGATCCAGGCGGCGAGGGCGGCGGCGGTGAGGATGCCGGCCGCCACCCTGCGGTCGTGGTGGTCAGCCACCCACCGCCAGGGGGAGCGTCGCCCCGTCACGGGGTGAGCCCCATCTGGCGGGAGAGGTCCCGGAACTCGCTGATCTGCTCCTCCACGAAGGCCTCGAAGGCCTCACCGGCCAGGAAATAGGGTTCAAGGCGGCTTCGGCGACGTTCCTGGGCCCAGGCCTCCGACGCAGCCACGGCCTCCAGCGTCCCGACCCAGGCCAGGTATCGCTCTTCGGAAAGGCCCGCAGGAACGTAGAACCCCCGCCAGGTAACCCACTCGACAGGGTAGCCAAGCTCCCGGGCCGTGGGCACGTCGGCCAGGGCGCCGCCCACCCGCTCGGGCGCCAGGGCCGCCAGGACCCGGAGCCTCCCGGCTTCCACCTGGGCCTCCACCTGCGAAACATCGCCCGAGAAGACCTGGACGAACCCCCCGAGCAGGGCGTTCATGGCCTCGCCCCCCCCGTCGAAGGGGACGTAGCGGACGGCCAGGGGGGGAATCCCCGCCCGGGAGGCAAGGAGCAGGATCTTCACGTGATCCTGGCCGCCCGCCGCGCTCCCTCCGCTCACCGCGATCCCCGAGGGAGCGCGGCGCCAGTCCTCCAGCAGCGACGCCAGGTCCTCCCAGGGCGCGTCATTGTGGACCGCCACAACGCCGTGGTCGGTGGCAATGGCCCCCAGCCAGCGGACATTTCGTTCGGTGAGGTGGGCGAACTGCCCCTGGGCCAGGCGCAGGAGCGTCGCAGGGCTGGCGGCCACCAGGACATTGGGGTCGCCCTCCCGCTGGGCCACCGTGTGGGCGAAGGCGATCCCGCCGCCGGCTCCGGGGATGTTCACGACGCGCATCATCCCCGGTCCCAGTTCCAGGTCCGTGAGCGATCGGGCCAGGGCCCGGCAGGTGAGATCCCACCCGCCTCCGGCACCGGCAGGCGCGAGGCACTCCCAGCCGTCGGCTCCCCCCGGGGCGCGACATCCGCCCACCAGGATGAGGGCTCCAAGCAGGAGCAGGAGGGGAAGTCCCCGTGCCGGCGATCGAAACGGACGGGCGGAAGGCGTGGCGGAGTCGGGGCGAGCCGCGCGCTTGCGCCGCCTCCGGACGTCGGCTATTTCGGGTTCATGGAGATGAATCCAGCCAGGGGGATCGGCGTGAGAGGGATGCGGAGCGTGGCCTTCGGGGTCATGGTGCTCCTGCTCTCCGGCTGCTACGCCTACGTTCCGGTGGAACCGACCCAGGTCCGACCGGATCAGGATGTGCGCGTTCGCCTGTCGATGGCCCAGGCCCGGGAGCTCGACCCCCAGTTCGTCGGCGAGCGGCGGGTCCTGGAGGGACGGGTCCTCGAGGTGGGGGCCGACTTCCTTCTCGAGATTCCGGTGGCGACGGGGTGGGTGGGAACCTCCGCCCAGTCTCTCCACCAGCGGGTTCGCATCCCGGTAGGAGAGATCACCGAGGTCGACGTGCGTTCGCTGGACCGCGGGCGCACCGGGATTCTCGTGGGCGGCGCCCTGGGACTCATCATTGGGGTGGTCGTACATGCCCTCGTTCGGGAGTCTGGCGGGGATCCCCGACCCACGCCGCTCCCCCCGGACGAACTCCGCATTCCCTTTCATCGATTGGCTCCTGGCATCCCGTAACAGGTGTCTCATGAGCACGTGCCCCATGCGCCGGTGTCCCATGAGAAAACAACCTTCCCTGCGGCTCACCTGGCTTGCCGCGTGTCTCCTCCTCTCTGGAGCCGCCGTCCTCGGAGGGTGCCTCGACTCGGGCACGGCCGAGGTGGGCCATCCGCTCCAGTTCACTCTTCATGTGGTCGAGGCTGACCTCTCCCTCGGCCAGCCACACGAATTCCGTCTTGAAGCCCGTGGGCGTCAGCTTTCCGGGCTCGTCATCGAGTACGGCGATGGCGTCACCGATTCGATCCCCACCTTCGGGGCTCAGACCGCCTCCCATCTGCAGGGCTACCTGTATCCGGATCCCGGGACCTACCGCGTCCGGGCCCGGGTCGAGGAGGCGTCGGGTGCCGTGGCCCGGGACTCGGTGCAGGTGGTCGTCCGGGCCCCGGGGAGCTGACGGACCGGGCAACCCGACGGGCCCGACAACCCGGCAACCCGGTGCGTCGAACCGCTCCCGTCTGCGTAAGTAACACGAAAGGCGGAAGAACACGAGCGTCAAGCTTGTTGACAATCCTGAAAGAGGGTGCGCAAGTTGCCACCATGCCCGCCCTGCGCCGGCATCGGTCCAGCTCTGGTTGGGACCGCCCCTCCCCCTCTACCATCGAGGCAGGAAGATGGCAAGAATTCCTCGTTCGTGGTCTGAGCATCGCCCCCGAAGGCCTTGGGCGTGGCTTCCGGGATTGATGATCCTCGGGATCTTCGGGATGAGCGCCGGGCCCGTGGAGGCCCAGACCGTGGGTACGGTGACCGGCCAGATCACCGACGCCCAGTCCGGTGCACCCCTTTCCCAGGCCCAGGTCTACCTGGTGGGCACGGGGTTGGGTGTCCTCACCAATCCCCAGGGGCGCTTCACCATGGCCAACGTCCCCGCAGGGTCCTTCACCCTCCGGGTCGAGCGGCTGGGGTACCAGGCCGTCGCTCGCGAAATCACCGTCACGGCAGGGCAGTCCACGCAGCTCGACCTCAGCCTGATGTCCCAGGCCCTCGGACTCGATGAGCTCGTGGTCACCGGTACGGCGGGGGCGGCGCGGCGGCGCGAGGTCGGCAACAGCATCAGTCAGATCGACATGAGCAACGTCATGGAGCCACCGGCGAACATGGATGCGCTGCTCCAGTCCCGGGTCACCGGAATGACGGTGACGCCGGGATCCGGGTCCATCGGGAGCGGATCCCAGATCCGACTCCGTGGGAATGTCTCGGTCGCCATGAGCAACCAGCCCATCGTCTACGTGGACGGGGTTCGGGTGCGCAGTGACGGATATGCCAAGAACGTGCCCAACACCGGCTTCCAGAGCCGGAGCAACAATGACGTTTCCTCTCCGCTGAACGACATCAACCCGGCGGACATCGAGCGGATCGAGGTCATCAAGGGGGCTGCCGCCACGACGCTTTACGGAACCGAGGCCGCCGCCGGCGTGATCCAGATCTTCACCAAGCGGGGTCGTCCCGGCGCGGCGCAGTGGACCTTCCAGGTGGACCAGGGTGTGGCCCGGGTCCTCCCGTTCGGCCCGAGCACGGCCGACCGGCCCCCGTCGGAGCCCGAGCGCACCTCGGCCGGCGGCCGGTCCGAATACCTCTTCATCGACCCCTGGCTGAGGAATGCCTGGCAGCAGCGCTACTCCCTCTCCGTGGGCGGCGGCCGGGAGGAGTTCCAGTACTTCGTGTCCGGTACCCTCACCGACAACGAGGGCGTCCTCCCGAACGACCTCGAGAACAAGGTGAACCTACGGGGGAACTTCGCCTTCACCCCCGTTCCGAGCCTCCAGCTCCAGTGGAATACCTCCTTCACCAACACGGAAATGGAGTACACGGCCGTGGGGAACAATGCCCACGGGCTCACCCTCAACGCCTTCCGACGCGACCGGAACTACGCATCGTCGGAAGACCGGGAGGCCATCGATCCTCTCCTGAACCAGGACATCGGCACCCATATCGAGCACATGATCACCGGGGTGACGGCCACCTGGTCCCCGCTCGCCGAGCTCACGAACCGCCTGACCATCGGCTACGACCTGGCGCAGCAGAACAACCGGAACCTGCGGCCCTTCGGCTTCGGCCTGGCTCCCACCGGGATCCTGGCGGACCGCCGGCACCGCTTCTCCACCCTCACGGCCGACTATGTGAGCACGTACAACCTTCGGCTGACCCCGGAATTCCGAACCGGCCTTTCCTGGGGTGGGCAGATGGTGACCAGCGAATCCCAGGAGACGGGAGCCTACGGGGAGAACTTCCCCGGCCCGGGTCGCCCCGTGGTGGATGCAGGGGGGACCACCCTGGGCTTCGAGTCGAGGCAGCGGGTCATCAACGCGGGGTTCTTTGGGCAGGCCCTGCTGGACTTCCGGAACAAGTACTTCCTCTCCGTAGGGCTTCGTGTCGATGGCAACAGCGCCTTCGGTGAGAACCTCGGGCTTCAGAGCTACCCCAAGGCCAGCTTCTCCTGGGTCACTTCGGACGAGGAGTTCTGGAACCCGGCGTGGGGCGAGCTCAAGGTCCGGGCGGCCTACGGGCACGCCGGGCGGGCCCCGGGAGCCTTTGATGCCGTGCGGACCTACAATCCGGTGGGATGGGGGCAGCAGCCCGCCTTCTTCCCCCTCAACGTGGGGAACGCCGACCTGGGTCCGGAGCGCACGGCAGAAATGGAGTTCGGAATCGACGGCGCCTTCCTCGACGACCGGGTGACCGTGGACTTCTCGGTCTACGATGCCCGCACCACTGACGCCCTGTTCAACGTCCGGCAGACGCCCTCCAGCGGATTCCTCGGGAGCCAGCTCGAGAACGTGGGCGAGATCCGGAACCGGGGCATGGAAATCGCCACCCAGGTGACGGTGCTTCGCCGCTCCTCGCTCTCCTGGGACGTGGGGGCGAGCCTGGCCATGAACTCGTCGGAGGTGATCAGCCTGGGCGGGGCTCCCGCCTTCTCCCTCGGCAACTTCGGCTGGATCGTGGAGGGCGCACCGGTTCCGGTGATCCGGGCGCGGTGCGTGGTGAACGCAGGAGAACTGGCCGCGCCGATCTACGAAAATGACTGCGAGATCGGGCCGGCGAACCCCACGCGCATCGTGGGGCTCAACACGAATCTGAGCCTTCCGCGCGGGATGATGGTCAGCATGCGCGGCGAGTACCAGGGCGGGCACTACATCTACGACCTGGCGGCTTTCAACGCCGTCACCCGCTCGGTGATCTGGGCCGGATGCTACAACGTCTACAAGATCGAGCAGACCCAGGGGCGAGACATGGTTCCCGCCGAGGAGCGGGCTCGCTGCTTCCTCCCCACCCGGGCCGACCACCACATCTATCCGTCCGACTTCTTCAAGATCCGGGAGGTCACCTTCATGAGCCCCATCCCGGAGCGCCTCGTTCCGGGGGGGACGCGCGCCACCTTCACCCTGTCCGGGCGGAACTTCTTCCGCTGGACGAAGGAGGAATTCCGGACCTTCGACCCTGAGATGTCGAACAACTCCGGTTTCGAGGCCACGGTCCGCTCCATCTCGGAGCACGTCCCTGCGCCGTCCCTCTGGACGGCTTCCATCCGGGTCAACTTCTGAGGAGGCGGGGATGACGAACATGATGACATCACGGAGCCTCCGGCCTGCGGTACGGAGCCTGGCAGGCGCGTCCTGTCTTTCCCTTCTGGCGGTGGCAGGATGCGACTTCCAGGTCACGAATCCGGGGCCGATCCAGGAGGCCTTTCTGGACGAGTCGCTGGCCCAGCCTGCGGTGGTGAACGGGATGGGACGCGCGCTGGCCCAGGGGCTGAACTGGGTGGCATACACGTCGGCGGCGGTGACCCGCGAGGTCCACCCCGCCGGTTCCACCGCGGCCTTCGGGATTTCCAACGAGTGGGCGGCCGGCCAGCTTCGGGCCGACGACCGGAACCTGAATACGCACTGGGATCAGTCCAGCAGGGCACGCTGGCTGGCCGAGTCGGGGGTGGAGCGCATTGAACGGATCGGACCCTCCTCGCAGGAGATCCTCACCCAGGGGCGGATCTGGGCGGGATACGCCAATCGCCTCATGGGAGAGAACTACTGCGAGGCCGTCATCGACGGGGGGTCGATTCAGCCCCGCACCGAATACCTGACCCGTGCCGAACGCTATTTCTCGGATGCGATCACGAGCGGCACCGGGAACCTTCGTCTCGCGGCCTATGCCGGTCGAGCTTCCGTCCGGGTCCAGCTGGGCAAGTGGACCGAGGCCGTAGCCGATGCGGCGCAGGTACCCATGGGCTTCAATTACACCCTGCCCTACTACAGCGTGGGGTCCGACGACCAGCGCAACCGCATTGCCTGGGCGTCGGCGGGAACGCCCTACAAGGCCCACACGGTGTGGAACACCGTCTACGAACCCCTGTCGCTGAGCCCGGAGAACCCGAACGGGGACCCCCGCATCCCGTTCTCCTATACCCCCGGTGAGGTAGGGGACGCCGCGATCCAGTGCTGTGGTCCGGTTCCCTTCAAGCGCCAGCGGAAGCACGCAAACGACGCGGCGCCGATCCGGCTCTCGTCGGGTCGCGAGATGAAGCTGATCGAGGCCGAGGGCGCCCTCATCGGTGGGGAATGGCAGGCTGCGCTCCTGATGATCAACGAGGTCCGGGCCCATGCGGGGGTGGCGCCGGTCCAGGCGTCGGGAGCCAACGAGACCTGGACGCGCCTCAGGCGCGAGCGGGGCATCGAACTCTGGCTCGAAGGTCGGCGCCTCGGAGATCTCTACCGCTGGGCCGCCGCGAGCCGACCCGGGGAGTATGACCCCCTCGAGACCCCTGGCGGGGGATCGAACCTGACGCACCAGGATCTCTGCTTCCCCATTCCCCCCAGCGAGCGGGAGACCAACCCCAACATTCCGGTGGGCTAGCCCTCGCGGGGGTGCCCAGGGGGGGCAGGGGCCCGATCCGCGCACGCTGGCGGGTCGGGCCCCTTGCCGTCGGCACCGGTCCCCGCGCCTTGCCATGTCGCACCCCGGCGGCATCTTCGAAGGACGATGATGAATCTTCCTCTCCCCCCCACGCCCCCCTTCTCGGCCCCTCCTCCCCGCCGGGTCTTTCTGGGATGGACGCGGCCGGCCCTTCGGGCCGTTGCGGCCGGCCTGGTGGAGCGGTACCGGTCGGACACTGCCGTCGACCTCTCCAGACTGAGGCTGGTGCTCCCGGGCGCCCGGGCGCAGCGTCGTCTCCTGGAGCTCCTTCTGGACGAGGCCGAAGCCGGGGGGCGTCCCCTTCTTCCGCCGGATCTGGTCACGGTGGGCGCGTTCCCGGAACGGCTCTACGTGCCACGGCTTCCGCCTCCCCCCCCCGAGGTGGAGGAGGCGGCCTGGCGTCAGGCCCTCCGGGACCTCCCGACAGAGCGACTTCATCGTCTCCTGCCCTTCGTTCCGGGAGGGGAGGAGGCCCGGGGCTGGACCGCCCTGGCGCGCACGGTGGCAGGGCTCCACGCCCAGGTGGGTGCCGAGGGGCACACCTTCGAGGACGTGGCGCTCCGGTGTCGGGGCGCAGGCGACCTCCTCTTCAACGACGAGGACCGCTGGCAGGTCCTGGCCGAAGCCCAGCGGCGATTCCGGAAACACCTTGACGACGCCGGGTTCCGGGACCGGGAGGGGGCTCGAGGGGATGCGCTGGCCGAGGGCATCGCGTCCCCGGCGGCAGGTCCTTCGATGCTGATCCTCGTGGGCCTGGTGGACCTTCCGGGGGTGGCGCGTCGGTTCATCGGGGCCTGCCCGGGGCCGGTGGAAGCCTGGATCCATGCCCCCACCGAGCTTGCGCATCGCTTTGACGCCCTGGGCGCCGTGGACCCTGCGGCCTGGGCTGAGGTCCCGTTTTCCGTTCCCGACACCCAGCTCCGGGTTGTGGACCGACCCGATGGGCAGGCTCTCGTGGTGGAGGAGCTCCTGCGGGGGCTCGGCGGGCAGCGAGCGGCCGAGGAGATCACCGTGGGCGTGCCGGACCCCCAGGTGATCCCTTTCCTGGTGGGCCGCCTGGAGGGTGCCGGCGTTCCCACCCGCGTGGCCGGAGGTCGCCCCCTGCACCGGACGGCTCCCTACCGGCTGCTGGAGGCCGTGGCCGATCTCCTCGATGGGTGGAGCTTTGCGGCCTTCGCGGCCCTGGTCCGGCACCCGGACCTCCCCTGGGGCCTCTTCTCCGGTCTCTTTGCCGAGGGCGAGATTCCCCCGGCAGCCGTGGCCGACGAGTACCACGCCCTTCATCTCCCCGCGGTCCTCTCCGGGTACCTGCCGGCAGGCGAGAAGAGCGGCGAGCGGCCCGGGGGGGGCATGCAGTACCGACGGGGTGCGCCTTCCGCCGTCCTCCTGGCCATGCGGGACGCGCTTCAGCGCGGCCTGCGCAACGTGGTGGCGTCCCCCGGGCAACCCCCGCTCCCCCCACGCCGGATGGCGGAATGGGCCGAGGCCCTCCGGGAGCTCCTCGTGACCCTCTACCCGGCAAGGGAGGGAGGTGAGGGCGGACGGCAGCTTGACCGCCAGGCCCGGGGGGACCGGGATCTGGTGGCGTTCGCCGGGGCGGCGAAGGGGGTTCTGGAGGGGTTTGAGGCCCTCCCGAAGGCCCTGGATCCGGAGCCGGTCCCGGCGCACCAGGCGCTTCGGATGCTCCTCGCCCACCTCCGGGATGTGGCGGTGCCACCGGAGGCCGACGAGGGAGCGGTCGACCTCCTCGGGTGGCTTGAACTCCACCTCGATGATGCCGAGGTCCTGGCCATCACCGGGGTGAACGAGCCCTTCCTTCCGGAGTCGGTCACGGCGGATCCGTTCCTCCCCCACGAGCTCCGGCGCCGCCTGGGCCTCGTGGACAACGACCGCCGGCGAGCCCGGGATCTCTACCTCCTCTCGGCCATCCTGGCCTCTCGCCCGGGCACCCTCCTCGTGGCGGGTCGCCGGGATGCCGAGGGAAGTCCCCTTCGCCCCTCCCGTCTCCTTCTGGCCGATGCACCGGAGGCCGTGGCCCGCCGGCTTGTCGGGCTCCTGACCGGGGGGACGGAGTCTGGCCCCGTGGCTCCTTCCCGTCACGATATCGAAGCCTCGAGATATGCAGAGATGTCAGGGCCTTCGCCTCTCACCCTCCCCCCCGACCCTCTCACCCTCCCCCCCGAGCCGATCCTCTCGGCCCCCGGAGGACCTCCCACTGCTCTGGCCGTCACCCAGTTCCGGCGTCTTCTGGTCGATCCCTACCGCTATGCCCTCGAGCAGATCCTGGGACTGGAGCCCATGAACGACGAGGCCTGCGAGCTCGATCCCATGGGCTTCGGGGTCCTGGCGCACGACGTCCTGGAGCGGTGGGCCCGGATGGAGAACGCCGACCGGATGACCGGGGCGGAGATCGTCCGGGCCCTGGATGCGGGGCTCGACGCACGGTTCGACGAGCGCTTCGGTACGCGTCCCGTTCCAGCGCTTCGCCTTCAGCGCGAGCAGCTCCGCATGCGTCTTCATGGATTCGCCGTCCTCCAGGCCGCACGGAATGCCGAGGGATGGCGAATCCGGGCGGTGGAGGCCGGGCCGGTGGGGGAGGGGGTTCCCGTGGAGGTAGACGGGGAGATCTTCTTCCTGCGCGGCCGAATCGACCGTGTGGACCACCACCCGGAGCGGGATCTCTGGCAGCTTCTGGACATCAAGACGTCCGAGACGGCCAGTCCCCCGGACCAGGTGCACCGGCGGGGGCGGGGCGCGGATCGGGTATGGGTGGATCTCCAGCTTCCGCTCTACCGCCTGCTGGCACGAGGGCTCGTGGAGGAGGGCCTCCCGCTCCTTCCCCCGGATGCGAAGCTCGAGACCGGGTACATTCTCCTTCCCGGAGGAAGCGAGCCCGCCGTGGCCCTGGCGGACTGGACCACCGAAGAGCTCGACGAGGCCCGGGAGGCCGCTTCCGAAGTGGTGCGCCTCCTTCGCACGAACCGGTTCACCTGGGATCCTGCCACCACCACCATCCGTCCGGGGGATCCCCTGGCCCCCGTGGTGGGCCGCGGCGTTCTCCAGTTCGACGACGACGGCGAGGGGAACGGAATGGACCCGAGCGGCCCGGACGGAAGCGGCCCGAACGGAAGCGGAGGAAGCGATGACTGATGCTCCGACGCCCGTCTTCGGGCGAACCCTGGTCCTGGCATCCGCCGGCTCGGGAAAGACCTTCCAGCTCTCTTCGCGGCTCGTGGCGCTTCTGGCGGCAGGGGCACCCCCCGAATCCATCCTGGCCTCCACCTTCACCCGGAAGGCCGCGGGTGAAATCCTGGAGCGGGTTCTCCTGCGCCTGGCCGAGGCGGCCCTGGACGGAACCGATCCCCGGTTCGAGGGCAGGGCAGCGGAGCTGGCGCGATCGCTTCCCCCGGGCGTCCCGCCGCAGGCCATGACCCCTGCCGCCCTTCGGGATCTCCTGATGGTCACGGTGCGGGGACTGCACCGCCTGCAGGTCCATACCCTCGATGCCTTCGTCCACCGCGCCGTCCGTGCCTTTGCGCTGGAACTGGGGCTCCCGCAGCGCTGGGAGGTGGGTGACGACACCCGGGGAACCCGACTCCGCGCCCGGGCGCTGGAAGAGGTGCTGCGGGAGGAGGATCCCGGAGTCCTCGTTGAACTGGTCCGCCAGCTTCACCGGGAGCGGGCCGACCGGGCCGTCCACCGGAACCTCCTCGCCATCCTGGAGGAGGTCCATGAACTCTACCGGGAGCGGGACCCCGCAGTGGAGGACCTCTGGGGCTTCGAGGGGGGCGCGAGTCGGTTCCCCTCGGTCCCGGACTCCCGCTGGGACGACCACGCCGACCAGGTCGCCGCCGCGGCGGCCCTCCAGCGCGCTGAACTGGCGCGTCCTGACCGCTGGATCAAGCCCCTGGCCAAGCTCGAAGGGGCCATCCGCGACCGGGATGCCGCGACGCTGGTGGGAGAGACCCTCTGGAAGAACGCCATCACGGGGGATCCGCCGACCTTCCACCGCACGCCGCTCCACCCCCATCTCGTGGACGCCCTCCAGGACCTGGCGGCCGATCTCCCCGCCCTGGTGGGTCCCCGGTGGCAGCGCCGCATGGAAGCGGTGGGGAGCTTCGTTCCCCGATACGACGCCCGCCTCGAGGCGCTTCGCCAGGAAGAAGGCATCTTCGGATTCAACGACCTTGTCCACGCGCTGGCCCGGGGCCGTGCACTGGGGCGGGCCGAGGAGCTGTACTACCGGCTGGATGGGCAGGTCCGCCACATTCTCCTGGACGAGTTCCAGGACACCTCGGCCTCCCAGTGGGCGGCCCTTGCACCGCTGGTGGACGAGCTCCTTTCGGGGTACGAGGGGGAGCGGGCCTTCTTCGTGGTGGCGGACCCGAAGCAGTCCATCTACGGGTGGCGGGGCGGTGAACCCCGGCTCCTGGACCACCTGCGAGACCGCTATGCCCTGCAGGGTGGGACGCTCCATCGGAGCTGGCGTTCCTCCCCGGTGGTCCTGGACTTCGTGAACCACGTCTTCCGGGACCTCCCTTCGAACCCCGTGGTCTCCGGCGAGGCGGAGGCCGCCTCGGCCGCCGCCTGGATGGAGGGCTTTCGACCGCACGAGGCCGCTCGGCCGGAGCTTTCGGGCCACGTGGAGGTGATCACCGGTCCGGCCGAGGCCCCTGGCCATCGGGGCGGAGTCCGTCCTCTCCTCCTGCGGGCCGCAGCTCGGAGGGTCCGGGACCTCCACCAGGTGGCGCCGGGTCGATCCATCGGCGTCCTGACCCGGACGAACGCCGTGGCGGCCCGCATGATGGCCGAACTCCGGGAACTGGGTGTGGAGGCCAGCGAGGAAGGGGGTGTGCCCGTGGCCGACTCCCCCCCGGTGCTGGCCATCCTGGCCCTGCTGACGGCCACGGATCATCCGGCTGATCGCGCGTCGGCCTACCTGGCCGCCGCATCCCCGCTGGGTCCGACGGAGGGGCTCGACGACCCCCGGAGGCCCGTGGCGGTGGAACGGGTTGCCACCCGGATCCGGGCGCGCCTTCTGGCGCGGGGCTACGGGGCCGTGGTCTCGGACTGGGCCGACGTGCTCCGGGGTGGCGCCTCCGCCCGGGATGCCCGCCGCCTGGATCAGCTCGTGGAGCTGGCTTTCCAGTGGGAGGATCGGGCGACCCTTCGCCCTTCGGACTTCGTGGCTCATGCACGGGTGGCGCGACGGGAGGATGCCGGCGCCTCGCTGGTTCGCATCATGACGATCCATCGATCCAAGGGGCTCGAGTTCGACGCCGTCGTCCTCCCGGAGCTGGGCGGGACCCTGGCGGGACGCGGCGGCGCACAGGCCGTGCCCTTCCGGACCGTTCCCGGAGGGCCCGTGACCCGGGTCTTTCCCGGCATGCCGCAGGCGCTGGCCGAACTCTTCGCCGACCTGGCCCCTGCCGTGGCCCAGCGACGGGATGCCGAGCTCCGTGATGCCCTGAGCGGTCTCTACGTGGCGCTGACCCGGGCCCGGCACGCCCTTTACCTTCTGCTTCCTCCCGACGGGAGTCGCCGCTCCGAGGCTCGGTCGGCTGCCGTACTCCTTCGCCACGCCCTGGGCGTCGAGGGGAAGGCCGACCCTGACACCTGTCTTTTCGAGCGCGGGGATCCGCGCTGGTTCGCTCCCCTCGAGGCGGAACGGGAGCCGCTGGCGACCTCATCCGACCCGGACGCGCACCGAGCTCTTCCCGGGGCGAGGATTCCGCTGGCCTCCTCGCCTCGACGTCGCCTGGTGCCCCGTCGGACCCCCTCCGAACTGGAGGGTGGATCCCGGGTCCCCCTGGCCACCCTTCTCCGTCCGCCGCCCGCAGGGGCCCTGGAACGAGGGACTCTGGTGCATGCGTGGATGGAGGCCCTGGAGTGGCTCCCGGACGACCCGGGGCTTTCAGGGGGTGGGCCAGGGCG
>Ga0114946_10000902_pt1 | contig 20399 bp, 12 predicted proteins | sample WalLakDeSediment_FD_88676 | JGI IMG/M metagenome (GOLD analysis project Ga0114946, IMG submission 88676) | Lake sediment microbial communities from Walker lake, Nevada to study Microbial Dark Matter (Phase II) - Walker Lake 11/02/13 Deep Sediment | ecosystem: Environmental > Aquatic >...
TCCCATCTAGTGTTAGGCCATGAGTTGTGTTAAATCCATTGGTTTTTGTCCACAAACTTAAAATTGGGTAGACCAACCCAGCCCCTAATACTAGCACTATTCCAGAAATGAAAAAAATCTTCAAAAAGCCACGCAGACTTGAGATTAGAAAAGCTACACCAAACGCTGCTGCAATCGCCCATAATAGCCATCCCTGGTAGTAGAATTTGAACACGGTGTTCATGCGTGTCCCAAAATGATCTCTCAAGAAAAAGAACTCAGGAACCAGAACTACTAAAGCTCCAAAAAGGATCAATATAAAAGCAAAAAGGTGGTTTTGAGATTGTTGGTCGTATTCATGAAGAACTGAGACGGGAGTTTGCATATCTTCTCTGACCATGAATACTTTTTCCGTCTTTCTGATCCAGTGAAACACCAGACCAATTGAAATGGTTATTAAAACCAACAAAGTTACCCAACCCCCTGGTTGGGCTATGCGACGGAAAATGGCTTCTGAAAAAAGCTCTTCTTTCCGCCCGGCTGCTCCCATGCTGCCCAGATATATATCTCCAAGATAAGGTATGTTGGCAATCACCTGTCCCATCAATAATGATATAAACCACAAACCAGAAATAAGCAGAAATGCCAGAATAAAACCTTTTATTATTTCTTTTATTGCGCCAGTCTTTTTCCAATGGAAAAATAAATATCCAAGTATTGGGATAAGCAGCGACCCAAACATCACCCAGAAATGTGCACCTCGTGTTGGGTTAATCAGGTTGGGCAGGATCCCTCCTGCCTGAGATGAAAAGGTCATGTAAAAAGGCAAATACAAAATCGCCCCACTCAATCCGATCGCGAACCCCATCATTAGAACATTTTTGAAGAATATAATTGACAAGAAATATGGAGAATGATTTTCTCTTATACTAACATCTATATCTGTCATATCAACATTCTCTTCATAGATTGTTTCTATCAATTTTTTAACACCATAGGCACTGGCAAATAAAGCCACATAAATTGGAAAATCCCAAGTATTCAGGAAAGCTAAACCTCCTAAGATCAATGCGGTCATCCAAAAACCCTGGGAACTTACTTCCAATCGAAACCATAACCACCGGAATTTGCCTGAAAACCCTCCCAAAAACAAGTTCAGTGCCAATGCCATTGCTACTAGAACAAATGGCATTGCCAGCACATGCGGATGTAGGTCTGCCAATAGATATGAGAAGAAAGGGAATTCATCGATAACTTCTTTGAATGTCCCTGCCAGATCATAATCTGATAGTACCCGCGAAGCTCTCCACCACCAAAGATAGCGAGTTGGCATCCAGGTAAATGGTTCTGCAGGCGCCTGACTCAATTCCTTCATATCCAACCAGGTCCAAAACCTTGAAGTCCATTCTCCTGCCTCAGTTAACCGCCAGAAAAACCCACGAGCATGGATAACCTCCAACAACCCTGCCAGGTTGCTGATGATAAGCACAAATAGAGGTCCAAAGGAAGCTAACCAGAATGCTTGATTACTGGCTCCCCCTTTTGTATTGGCACTCTCTCCCATCTCAATTGCCTGATCCATCTGTTCTATTGAATCTGCTGGATGATACGGCTTTTTAATTTGTCTATCTCTGGCAGCCAGTAAGTTATATACCAGTCCATAAGCACCCGCTGCGCTCAAGGCAAAGAGCAGGGAAATTCCTAGGTTAAAAGCAATAGCACTCGATGTAAATGTCAATTGGGCTAACAATGCCACCATCACATAACCAAAATAATAATAAGAAATCGCATATCCAGAGAGCCAGGGGTCATGAGGTGGAAATGTAGGGGATCGAATTATTGCATTTAAAAAAGCCAGCTCCATAGGTTTTTCTGTGGCAACGATATCAGGGTTGTATGCCCTGATCAAAGCCCATGAAGCAAAACCAAGCAGGAATACAACTTCCACGGAAACAATCAGTCTAAGATTTTCTTTCAACCATCCCCTTAATTCTTCAAATTTAGCACTCAGTAGAGAATACAAGCTTAGAGCGAGCACCACTACAAAAGCCAATGATGCACCACCAGGGTTATTATTTAAAAAGCCAAGAGATGCCAGAATCCAAAACACGTAGGACCATAGCAATAAACCCAGAGATCGACTTAAGGCGTACCCTCTATCAGCCAGTCCTGGAAGCAACCGATAAACCAGAGGAAATGTCCCCCACCCTACCATAGTGATGACTAGATACCAAAGTATAAAAGAGATCATTTTAACCTATACGATTAACCCAAAAATAATTTCTTCCTTGAAACATCTCATCACCAATTGTGCCTGACTTCATAGATGACTGTCTCTTTATTACGGTAAACCGATTGCCAATAGACGCCATCATACTGGTCAAACTTTTGTAACCCCGGACCATAGTAGTACGCCCGTTCTAGCTGCCCCAGGATAATGTAGCGGACATCATAGTTTTCTAAAAATTCCGCAGCTTCATCAAGGTTTGTTGTTATGTAAAACTCACCAACTTCTGCAACCCTACGCCACACATCTTCATGCATCTCAGGGCGTTGTTGGCGTTGGTGCCAATTCCATCCGATCACATTTGGTAACCCTGTATAGACCGTGTATCTTGTACCCCATCGATATTCAGGCATATTAGCTTCAACAATAACAGGAGAACCTTCAACATTTTCCTGTAGCCAACGAATGGCATCGTAATCCTGGCTCAAGTCCATAAGGGTATCAGCGTCAAAATAGGTGGAGTATTGCATGAAGACCATACCATCTAAACCTGGTGGCGCATCTGCTGCCATCCGATCCGAAATCTTGGCAGCACTTGCAGTCCATGGAAATAATGCAGCTCCAGTGACCAGAGCAACCATTGTCCCAACCCATATCTTCCGCCAAATACTCTTCCATTCTGGCAAAGCAGAAAGCAACCATCCTAAAGCTGCCGCAGCACTTACTGCAAATAAAGTCCAGCTCTGAAGGTAAAACTTAAAAACCGTGTTCATACGTCCAATATCACCTTGTAGCCTTACAACTTCAACCAGCAATGTTAAGGTGAGCCCAGTGCCTACTAGAAACAGCGCCACCCGTTTCGTATCAGGCATTCCCGGACGGAGTATTAACAACCCTGACCAGGCTGCCACAGGTAATACCAACCAGGCTATTCTAACTCCCATCGAAAGTAAAATAATCACCGCAAACATTAAGATCAACGCCAGGCTGATAATAAACCATCGGTAAGGAACAAGATTCCTTAATTTTGATAGAGGTGTACTGGCCATCCATTCCCTTGTTTCCCAGAGCATCCACCCGACAATAACAAATAAGAAAAAGCCCCAATGAGTAAGATATGACCAAAATGGTGTTCGTGAGCCCTCCCAGAATTCCACTGCGGTATAACCTGGAACATACCAATAAGCATACGGTTGAAAGAGAAGAAATGCAATCCCTGTCAATGCAACCATGCCAACAAACGCGGCAATTACACGGATCACAACAGGAGAACATCGAGAATCCTCGCAGTTTTCACCCTTTTCTAATGCATAATATCTTCCAATGCTGTATCCAACTGCCAATATCCCCAAAACAAGGTATGTCGGCAGGTCCCATGTGTTGGTTGGACGCAAAACGCCGATGGCTAAGCCTCCGACTAGAAGGCTCAAACATATGCCCAGGATCTTGTTCGTCTTTGACATTGCATAATAAATTCGATCCCCTTTCCCTAACACGACTGAAACTGCCCAAGCCAATCCCAATAGTGTCAAAGGCAACGCAAATAAGTGGGCGTGTGGATCAGCGTATAGAACCGTAAAAAATGGAAATTCAGTTATTGGTTGAATTTCTCCAGATGGCACCGGGATCGCGCGACTGGGAATCCAGTACCAATCCGCTGGAATGTAAGGCAATGAAGAGCCTAATAGGACCTGGATAAATCCCTGCACCGTCCATATGAATTGGTTGAATATTCCCGCACCTTCGACCACTCCCTCTGGGGCACCTAGCTTCTGTAAACCATGGAAAATCATTCTAAGAGTTCCAAGATTTCCTAGCACCACCATACCCAGCGCAGCACCAATTGCTGGTATGAAAGGGGATATCTTGAAATCTCTAAGGCTCCTGTTAAATTGTTCATTATTGTCTGTGACTGTTTTTTTTGCTATTAAATTCCATGTGACTGAGAAAGCTCCCATTGCAATCAAGCTGAATAAAGTGGGCAAAATCAAGTTAATTGCAACAGAAGGAATGATCCCCAACCACTTAACCATCACTCCAACCAAGACAAATCCATAATAATAATAATTAATATAACCTCCAGCAAACCAGGGGTCATAAGGTGGAAACGATGAACTCTTTAACACTGCGTTGAAATATGAGAAATCCATTGGTTTCTCACCCCCTTTAGATGGATGCCACAGGTCAGGATTTCCAATCCGAATTAATAACCCAATAATAAAAAATGCCAGAAACAATATCTCAACTATCAGATAGTAACGCCGGTCCGAGTTCCACTCCTGACATAATTGCTTTCTGTGGCGAAAAGCCAGAATAGCCGAAATGGCAAACATAAAAATTATAACGACAGAAATTGTTGTTCGGTCAAAAATTATGTTGGCTGAACCTGCAACCCATACAAGATACGAAGAAATTAATAGGCCAGAAACCCGCGCTAATGGATAACCACGATCAGGTAGTCCAGCCAGTGCTAAACGAATTACAGGATATGTAATTAGACCTAATGCGCTTACAGCCAGATACCAGACGATCACACCCAACACCGGCCAGCGGTTATACAAAGCCTGTGAATTGAATAATTCAGACCAGGTACCTTCCTCCCGATGGCTTTTCAGGCGGTCAGCAGGCAACATCATATTTTTAGGCATCGAGCTTGCTTGCTTTGGGGTTATATGCACAACTTTGCTTAAATCCACTGCCCCCAGGATAGCCCGAACCTTTTCTGGATCGTAATCCTCGCTTTTTTTGAATATAAATACCTTCGGATGATCGTATACTGTAAAAGCTTCTTCAGCAAACTGTGTATTGATCCTGACTGGACCTATAGTTGGTTGAGCGTGAAATTCCTCAACGAATTCAAAGCCGAGATCACCTTGAAACGTACCTGGTTTGGCAATGTTGTAGCACCATTCTATACTCCGCTCTGGTGGACATCCCAACAAACGACGAAAATATTCTGTGTTCATCGGAAATCGTTCTGGCAGACGAGGCAACGAGCCCCATTGCCGGTTAGAGCTGATAAATATGTATTCAGCCTGGTCAAGTATCCTCAAATAACGGGCTAATTTGGTTGGATTGTCTGTCTCATACATGTCAAAGTTCAAACCTGGTTGGTAAATTCCCCCAAAGCCATCGTATCCATCAACCCGGAATGGCAAGCCATCATCCCAGGCGCCCTCATTTGCAACTGCAGTTCCAGCTAAACGCAGTGCCTTGTCTGATTCCACCCTTAATTCGAGATTGTACCTGCTTTCACGAGACAGATGAACTGGTTGCTCAAATGAGAACCAAACCTCCTTTCCCGGATTAGCCAGGATTGAAGATGGATCCACAGTCACTGTTGCCATGGTAAGAGTTTCTGTTGATCGTTGTTGATCTGATAAAACTAAATGCAATACAATCGGATCTAAGTTGGAGCGTTCAATACTAACCCCATTTAGATTGATCTCCAGCAATTCACCTTCAACCCGTGGGATAAAAACAGTCTGGTAGGCAAGACCATTCTGGATTAAACAACCTGTTGGACGATCTACTTTTTGATCGACAAATCCATCAGGGGTGTATATGCGCAAAATGATTGTTCCACAAAATCTTAATCTCGGGGTCTCAAATGGAAGTTCAAGTTTCAATATATATGGTTGATCAGAAAGCAAATAAACTGGTGGATTTGACGAAAGCAAATAATTTCCTTCCGTCTCATCAGTCCTGGTGAAATGACTGCCTTTATACTCTACTACCCCAAATAATTCATCCGATTCAGAAACTGGATAAAGGAATGCTGATAAGGACTCCAATTCAGCTTGTACTTCATATTCAAAAATTGATGGAAGATAGACGTTTTCCAAAACTCCATCTACTTGAGGTTGGAAACTGGTATTAAACGGTTTATCATGTGAAATTACATAACCATAGGGGAATTGCAAAGGTTGGTTATATACACCTTGATTATTGTTAATCCGTAAATTTATCGCTCCAGGAATATTCTGGAAAATCCAACGAGACGCCTCAGCTCGGGTAAGTTGATTTGTATAAATTCCCGGGAAAGCAAATGCGTATGCACCTGTGGTCAGTAGTACTGAAAAACCAAGAATCACCACTAAAATCGACTTCCAACAAATCTTCATTAGACCTGACTTTTGTTTGTTTATCCCTCCTACCAAATTAATATTTGTTTTCTTATGGTGCTTTTCTCTGACGCGGTCATAAAGCCTAATAATTCCCCAGGCTGCAAAGATTGCTAGAGATGGGTAAACAAGTAGTTGGTAACGCATGGAAGGATTGAAAACCAAAGATTGCCACGTAAAATAGACCGCTGTCCATCCCCACAATAATAGATGCCGTTGCCACGCTCCTTTGATTATCTGCCAGCTAATTGCAAAAAAACCAGCCCAGGCAAGCAAACCCAATGGAAGACCCATACCAAACATGACCATATTCTGCCAGGCAAACCAGATGGGTCTGCGCGCCCATTGAATTGCTGGTGGAAAATCAACATCTCCCGATGCCATTCTTGCCTGGGACTGAATATTCTCTATCCATTCCATGTTGGGTCGTAAACCCCAGAAACCCGGTCCCATAAAAGCATAGGGCTGGAAGATACGAAAAACAAAAAAACTGATAACAGCGGCAAATACAACATATATTACAGCTTCTTGAAATCTTTCTCTCCTCTTATGACCCGGCACTAAAGTCAGACGGATAAGCATCGCTATTGGTAACAAGAATGCCACTGGAGCGGAGTTCACCTTTGAAGCCAGAGCCATCCCCATTGCAATTCCAAAACCTAAACACAGGATAAAAAGTCGGTTGGAAAAGAATTTCTTGACCAGGTGAAAAATCGATATTTCTGTATCCTGAAGGTATTTATCATCTACACTACCTTCACCAACCTTTTCTCTATCACTGGCTACTCTTACTGCAAAGTAAATGGCCGTTACGGCGAAGAAGTTAGTAAACGTATCCATGGTAAAAAAGTGCGCTTGTTGAATTTGCAGTACAGCAAATGCTGAGAAGGCAGAAGCCAGTAATCCCACCCTTCTGCCATAAAGATGCGCACCTAAAAGATACACCATGAACACAGTCAAGAAATCGAAAAGAGCTGAGAGTGCCCGTCCAACATGCAGCACTTCATTAATTCCCGAATGTCCGTAATTCCACTCCACAACATAACGTACCAGAAACATGGGTAACGTCCCGTATACATAAAACCGATGACCTCGGTTGTGGGGGTTCAGTGTCGATTTCTCTGTATCCCAATATTCCTGAAAACTTTCTACGGGTTTGATATCCGTACCAACGAATAGTAAAAAGCGTTCATCTGGATGATTATAGGTATTTTCGCCCCAGTACAATCCCACCATGCGCAACGTGGCAGCTAGAATTAACACCACGATTAACCCCCCACCTATCAGCCAGGTTATTTGATTGTTCTTACTAATTGGTTTAATAGGGTTTATCGGTTTATCGATCATTTTCACCGTTCGATAATAACATCATTGAATGAATCCATTTGATCCCAATATTGTTGTGGAGGGACAAAGAACATGATGAATGGTTTATCAGGGTATTTCGAGATATAACGATTAAGCCAACCTTGAGGATAAAGCTCAAATAGCGCCTCAACTGATTCATTGTCATTAATATTAATCAAGAATAGCTTTGCCCTATTCTCATGGAGCGTATCTTCAAATTGATGTGGCCATAGTGCATAGTCTTTCAATGGATATCCTGCATTGATCCCTACTAACCGAGTATCAACCCAATGAGGATAAGGGACAACATATGCTGACTCAGAACTACCTATTGACTCAGCAAAATTGTGGATCACACTACCCAATTCGGTTGTATTCCAGGAAGATGCTGCGTAATTTCGTTGGTATTGATTGAAGACCAGATCATAATTCTGGGATGCAGACCAGGTTATCAAGACCATCACCACTGCAGTCATCGCCCAGGTACCTTTACGATCTCCTAAACCGGACTTGAGAGTCGAAAGCAGGCTATCAAGTGCAAAACCAACAATTAGGAAAACGGGGACTATTGCCCCACTGGTGCGGTTCAAAACCGGATTTTCGTCAGGAAAAGCTAGCGACAAAATCGATGGCAGCATCAATAAAGGTATAGCCAGCATTATAAATATATCCACCCAATGGCGTTTACGAATATAACGAGAAAGAATCAATACAATGCCCAGGTGAAACAGCGCCCCTGAGACTACATCTAAGGCTGGTCGGTGCATAACTGACACCAGCCAAACACGCCCATTATCCCAGCTGAACATGGTTAAAGCCTTCCAAAGATTGTGAAAGAAAATCTCAAGTGGTACTCCAGGAATCGGTCTCTCCAATGATGTAAGTCTGGTCAACGCTCGAAACGTAAACATGTCAGGATTAGATACCCAATAACGCAGGAGAGGTAGGAAAATAATTAATGCAATCATTGCCAAGATAATCAACCGCCAAAGAGTGGCCTGGCGGTTACCAGCTGATTGTTGGTGGATTAAATACAATCCAACTGCAATAACAACCACTATTGGTAAAATCCGGATTGGTGTGTAACCGTGCAACCCGATTCCCAGCATAATCCCTGCAACAATAAAATCTCCTATACTAGACCTGCGTATACCTCGAATCAGGAAGTAGAGTGTTGCCGCTACAAAAAGTGGATATAAAGTGAAACGCAGTGATGCTCTCGAAATCACATTCGGCCAATATGCCATACCAGTAAATGCCACGGCTAACAATCCGACTCGTCGATTCGCTAATTCAACTCCCAATAAATAGATAAAGGGTAGTGTTAACAATCCAGCTAGAATTGTCCCTATTTTGAGGCTGTTGAACGACAAACCAGTTCCAAAGATCTTGGCTACGCCAGCCGTCAGGTACATTTGTAACGGTTCTCGTCCAGTGTTTCGCACAAAGAAGATTTTCGTATCTCCATTCAACACATCGCTCACATCTAACAGCTTCTCAGCGTGGTCACTGGTCATTTCAGGAGGGACTTCAACCAACTGGTAGGTTCGAAAAAAGATCGCCAACAAGATTACACTCAAACATAACAATGTCCATCGAGACAAAGTAATTTTCCAGCACGGGCGTTTTATCCAGGTCCATATCCTCTGAGAAATGTTGAATCGTTTAATTTCCCGCATCCAAAAAGCCGAAATAAACACAACCAGGCCTGCAATCCATACCAGTACATTTAAACCAGTGAAACGATTCCCACCAAACATTAGAAATGCCAGTAAGATCAAAGGCAGGCTTACTAAAAACGGAATTTGACGAAAAACTAACCCTTCTTTACGGTAACCCCCTTTGGGCAAACCAGGAATAACATATTCTCCAGAGTACAAAGCCCACATAAGCATGACCACTGCAAACAGATACAAGACACCACCTGGTACCCACATTCTGTCAATTGCTGGTTCCAGGCTGCGCTGAGCCACCAGCGCTAATCCTAAAGCTGTCAGTGAACGCCACGGCCAAATAGCTGCCCGAATATCACTATCTTCTAGAACTTTCTCATCCGGGAATACAACATTGTCTGCTGGTAAAGGTACTGAGGGTTTAACCGATTCAAATCCCTCAAGATGCGCACCCAATTCTTCATTATTCTCTTTGGTAGGGATGGCTGGTATTTTTCCCCTCCAAGGAGTAAGCAAAGCTTTCACGTAATCTAAGACAGTGGGTTCTTGCATGTCCATGTTTTAGCCTTTTAGCTCTTATTACTCATCATTCAGGTTCACCAGTCGTGGCTGATTCTCGAAGAGGAATTCGTCAAGATAACTTTCTTGAAATATTACCATTACAATTTCCGAGCAATATAAAAGGTGTAAACACCATTTTCGCACACTGGGTCTGATTCAAAATATGGATGAAGCATACGATATGTTAACGCCAGGTTTCCTCGCTTAGGGAAAAGTATCCATCTACCTGTAATCCATCGAATGATTAATGAAGGAAGACCTAAATAATGCCCCCATTCCATTATCTTTAAAGCCTGTGGTGAGAAATAATGCCACATCCGTTCAATTGAAAATCCAGCCAATTTCAAACGTTCGTTCCAAACATCTGGAGGATCACAATGGTAATGGCGGGATATTCGATTAAAAAAACTACGATAAGCGTTGGCTATGCCAGGCAATCTGAAGCGATTTAATGTTCTTCCAATTGATAGACTTCTAAGGAAATTATGATTGGGAACGCAGAAGATGAACGGAGCATCTTGTCTCAATATCCTTGCCACTTCTGTCAGTACTGGATGCAACGCAGGAATATGCTCAAGAACTGAGTTGCTCATCGCGCTGGAAAAGGATTCATCAGCAAATGGAATATTCCCACCCTTAGCCTGTATCAGGTAATAATAGATATCTCGCCTGATTGCTTCCTGAAGCGAGTTCCACCAAGGGTCGATGCCTACCGTCAACTGCTGGTCAAAAGCAACTGAGGAAAAGTGTCCGTCTCCACACCCTAAGTCAAGCACCGGTCTGGGCAGATCAATGTCCTGGTAAAAGCGAGCTTCGATTGAGCGTAGTAAAGCCCGAAAATATGGTAAATCTCTGATGTGAAGCCAGAGATAATCAGGTGAACCTTTCATGGGTAATAAAGTGTTTTTCATACAAATAAATCATCCCATCTCTTTCACCAAATTTTCAAACAATTGCTCAAAGGCAGCCGCGTTCTTGTCGGGATGAAACATCTCAGCCACCTTGTCTGGATCACCACGAAAATCTTCAGGGTTATTAATAATTTCCATGATTGCCTCCGCAAAAACTGGGGGATCATTTACAGGAACGACTTTCCCCATACCTGTCATAACAACTGGCTGACGCACACCGGGTAAATTGGACGCAACCACCGGGACTCTGTTCATCATTGCCTCAATTTGCACAAACCCAAAAGTCTCTGTGGAATTAAGGCTTGGTACTACGAGTACATCGAGGTTAGGGTAGAAAGCAGCCATTTGTTCCATTGACAAAACGCCTAAGAATTCCCAACTTCCCATATCCTGATAAATTTTGATCTGCGGTATGAGCCGCTTATAGTACGCTTCTTCGCCCCAAACGTCCTCGTACTGTCCTGCAAATAAAACTTTAACATGCGGATAACGGTTTTGAATTGCTGGCAACGATTCCAATAAGACCTCCACCCCTTTCTCTGCTGCAAAGCGTGTTGCCATACCGATCACTTTATATCCCTGAGGATTATAGCGGGTTCTAAATGCTTCAATTTCTGCCTGTGTGGCCTGTGGAATCTGGACATTGGGAAGGATGATCGAACGTTTATGGGAGAACCGAGTTAAAAAGGCAGAATGGTTGGCAAAATCCTCAGTGTATGCCACAATTTGATGGGCAAACAATCCAGCCAGGTAGTTCATCAAGTTTACGATAATATTCACAAAACGGTTAAAAAGACCTCTGGGTAACAGCAGGTCAGAATGATACAAAATCACTGCAGGTCGTTTCATGAGCCGGCTGCGAAATGCAACCCCAGCTGCATCAAATTGTGGTAGGTGCAGTAAAACCACATCATGCTCTCTCACCATCCGTGTTGATACATATCCAAAAGATGGTGAGAGTACACCTTTACTAATCCGTGCAACGATCGGCAAACGTACAATCTTTATATTATAAGAATCTTCTTCTTGGGGTAGCTGTTTTTCATACTGCGTCGTTAATACAGTCACATGGTGGCCACGATCTGCTAACGCCTTAACTAACCGTTCGGCATATATTGTTAGTCCACTAGTATGTGGACGATAATAAGTAAGAACCGTCAAAATGCGCATGATGCTCACTCAAATAAGTTTTGATTTTCCTGAACCCATCTAACCAAGCGTTCCAGCCCATCTTCGACTCTAACCTGTGGAAACCAGCCCAATTCTCGCTCTGCTTTTCGAATATCTGAAACATAGATGCTTTGGTCTCCTGGTCTCCACTCACCCCAGTTTACCGGGATCTTCTTCCCAAGTATTCTTTCCAGCATGGGTCCAAACTCCTGCCAGACTGATAGAGTGTTTTCAGGTCCTCCACCAATATTAAAGATCTCTCCGGAGACAATATCAATATTCTTGATGGCTAAATCAAATACATCCAACAAATCTTCCACATATAAAACATCTCTAACTTGTTTACCATTGCCATAGATTGTGATTGGTTTTCCCATAACCGCGGCAATCACAAACCATGCCAACCAACCCTGATCTTCGATCCCAAACTGTCTGGGTCCATAAATACAACTTTGACGTAAAACCACTGTTGGTACCCCATAGATACGTTGGTAATCACGAATATATTGATCGCCAGTGCCCTTCGAACATCCATAAGGAGAGTGAAAATCCAATGGATAGGTTTCAGGAATCCCCATAGGGTAATCAGCATAGCTGTATCGAGTCTGTTCTTCAATCACACGTACTTCTTCCATCCCCCCATAGACCTTGTTTGTTGAAGCATAGAGAACAATTGGCTTCCGATCTGATAACCTTGCCGCCTCCAGTAAATTGAAGGTGCCTAATGCATTACTTTCAAAGTCTAAGCGAGGGTTAAACACGGATGTAGTCACTGCTACCTGACCTGCCAGGTGAATTGCAACATCAACCTCCCGTATTGTTGCTAAAAGCAAAGCAGCATCAGTAAGATCCCCAACAATTAAGTTGAATGATCCCTTACCATGCACCTCATGAATCGCGTCGATATTACTGGTAGCACCTTTTCTGGATAAATTATCAAAAATCGTGACCCGTTCACCGCGAGCCAACAGTCTGTTTACATAATTAGAACCAATAAATCCAGCCCCTCCAGTAATTAGATAATGTTTTTCCATTACATTACTCCATATAATTTTAGATTAATGCCTCTCTGCCTTCAATCTTAAACGATGGAATAACCCTAACAAGGATTCACCATCCCTCGCCAATGCATACGCTCCAATTACGCCTGTAACCAGGTAATTAGAAAAATGAATGGTAAGCGCGTATGCCAATGCTACTGATAGATCAAGATTAAATACGGAAAGCGCGGCAACAATTGAAAGCTCCCATACCCCTACAGCTCCTGGCATGGTTGGCACAGCAATACCCAATGAGACAACCCCGACGCTAAAAGCTGCCCAGATAACCTTGGCGGAAGGGAAAAAAGCTACCATAAGGAAGAAAAATTGCAGGATGGTTAACGACCAGTTAATTATCATCCAGGCAATAACCTTCAATAATTTTTTGCCATCAGTTAACACCACCAATCCAGACAAAAATGCTGGAATGGCATTTTGACCTATGTCCGACAAGAATGGCCATCGGTTAGTAAAAATCTGGAATCGATCCAAAGCTATTTCCCTGTGACGCGCCAGCAGGTATAAGATAACAAAACCGGCAACAACAACACCACCCACTAGCAAAGCACCCTCTCTAGCCCATGCAGCACCAACTACAAAGGGTAAAACAGCCAAAACCAACCCAGTAGCCATAACCAGATCCAAAGACCTTTCAAGCACGATGCTGGACAAGACATGCCAGAAACCCAAACCAGTTTTTCTTCCAAGAAGGAAAGACCTTCCTACTTCCCCTAACCGGAATCGTAGGACGTTATTTAATAAGTAACCCTCATTCAGGGTCAAGAAGACTTGTCTGAAGGTGGCTTGATCCTGCAACAATGTCCGCCACACAATGCTTCTCACCCCTAACCACCCCAGTGTTATGATCAACGTACCTGCAATAAAGAACGAATTTAAACTTCGAAGCGCAAGCCCCACCTGCCTGAGATCAGCAAGGTAAATAACTATCCCAATAGATACCGCACTCAGGAGCAGACCTGGTAGAATACGGCGCCATCCACCCTTCGACTTGGTAGTGATGATATCAGCCCTCCCCAATTCGTAATACAGCCAGGAATGCTTCTTGAGGGATTTCAACATTACCAACCATTTTCATCCGTTTTTTCCCACGCTTTTGCTTCTCAAGTAACTTTCTCTTACGGGTTACATCCCCACCATAACACTTTGCCAGGACATCTTTACGTAGGGCTTTAACGTTTGCTCGGGAGATCACCCTTCCAGCCGCATAAGCCTGTATTGGCACCACAAACAGCTGGCGCGGGATAATATCTTTGAGCGTCGAAATAATCGCCTGCCCTTTATGGTACGCCTGCTCCCGGTGCACAATAGTTGCCAGAGCATCAACAGGCTCCCCATTCACCAGTATCTCTAGCTTGACCAGATCATCAACACGGTATTCTTGAAATGTGTAATCCAAAGATGCATAACCCCGCGTTCGCGATTTCAACTGGTCAAAGAAGTCCACAATCATCTCTGATAATGGAATTTTAAAGACCAACTGTACACGATCGGGTGTAGGATAATCTTGCTCTACAAATAAACCCCTTCTCTTTATCGCCAGATCCATCACCGCTCCATAGTACTCAAGTGGTGTAAAAACATCGATTTTCATCCAGGGTTCGCGTATTTCTTCAATCTTTGATTCATCAGGGAGATCTGCTGGTGATTCAATCCAGATCAATTTACCATCTTTAAGCACAATCTCATATTTGACCGATGGGGCTGTAGCGATTATGTCCAAATTATATTCTCGCTCTAACCTTTCCTGGATAATTTCCATGTGGAACATCCCCAGGAAACCACACCGAAAACCAAAGTTCAATGCTTGAGATGTTTCTGGCTCAAAGACCAAAGATGCATCATTGAGTTGTAATTTTTCTAACGCATCTTTTAAGTCTGCATAATCTTCCCCTTCTGTAGGGTAGATACCCGCAAATACCATAGGCTTTACCTTATGGTACCCTGGCAAGGGAATTGCTGCTTGGCGATTAAACTGTGTCAATGTATCGCCAACCCGGCAATCTCTTACAGTTTTCAGACCAGTTGCCACATAACCTACCTCCCCAGCAGTCAACCTTTTTACTGGACGCATCTCAGGTGAGAATATGCCTATCTCAACTGGTTTGAAGTCTACTTTGCTTGCCATAGGAAGGAGAATATCTGTGGGGTGAATTTCACCATGCACAACTCGCACATAAGCTACCACACCCTTGTAAGAATCATAATGTGAATCAAAGATCAACGCTTGAAGCGGTTCCTCAGATTTGCCTGCTGGTGGTGGCATCCGACGAACTATGGCTTCCAGAACTTTTTCAACGCTAGTCCCCTCTTTTGCTGAGATTTGGATTATTTCATTCCCTGGGATTCCTAACAGGTTACTAATATCTCCGGCTATCTCGTCCGGTTTCGCTGCAGGCAAATCAATCTTGTTGATGACTGGAATAATTTCGAGGTCAGCCTCTAAAGCCATATACAGGTTTGCAAGCGTTTGCGCTTCAATTCCCTGACTGGCATCCACGACCAACAGAGCCCCTTCACAGGCTTCCAACGCTCGCGATACTTCATAACCAAAGTCTACATGTCCTGGTGTGTCAATCAGGTTTAGTTCATATACCTGACCATCTTGGGAGAGATAACTCATACGAACAGCTGACGCTTTTATGGTCACACCCTTTTCGCGTTCCAAATCCATGGCATCTAGTATCTGCTCAGTCATGTCCCGATCAGTGACAGTGCCAGTCAGTTGCAGCATCCGGTCGGCCAGGGTCGACTTCCCATGATCGATATGCGCAATAATGCAAAAATTTCTAATTAAATCTTTCATAGAACGGCAGTAGTATACTCGATTTCAATTGCATCAAAGATAAACAAATCCCTACCTTTTTATTCCATAACCTGAGCTATCAATATTTCTAAATCAGAGATTTCCCTTTGTGGATAAACCATCCAGGCTAGAAACTCGGTATTCCCCTTTGGGCCAAGCAATGGAGATCGCATCAACCCGCGCACTTCGTATCCAATTCTGCTAGCAAAGCTCATAACAGCAAAAAGAACTTCTCGATGGACCTCAGGGTTCCGGATCACACCCGCCCCACGGCTGGTGACTCGTCGCCCAGCCTCAAATTGTGGTTTTATCAGGGCAAGTATTTCCCCACCTTCTTGCGGAAACCACCCGCTGACAACAGGTAATAAAACCTTAACTGAAATAAAAGAAACATCCATGGTAACCAGGCTCACCGCTTCTGGCAGCCGTTCCAGATATCGGGCATTGGTGTTTTCCATCACCACCACCCGTTTATCCTGGCGTAGCTTCCAGTGCAGGATGCCACCACCAACATCGATAGCGTAAACAATTTTTGCACCAAATTGGATCAGACAATCGGTGAAACCCCCAGTTGATGATCCAACATCTGCACAATTACGTCCTTTTACTTCAATCGGAAATCTACGCAAGGCAGCATCTAATTTCTCTCCCCCTCGAGATACATAACGTGGACCTTTATCAAGCACAATATCTGCGCTAGAATCGACAGTTGTAGCTGGTTTGAGTACAACCTGTCCACCAACCCGCACCTGACCGGCCATCACCAATCTTTGAGCCTGGGAGCGGCTTTCTGCAAACCCTCGTTCCACTATTAAAACGTCTATTCGTTCTTTACGCATAAGGCAATTTTATCATTGTGATTGTGCGTAAAGCTCATTTTGCGGAAGAACTTACCTGAAATACCACAAGAAACTCTATCAGATAAATATTAAGAAATCCCAGCCTGCAATAGCTGGGTCATCCTGAGAAGTTGTGTTATGTATAATTAATCTGGAGAATAAAGCTCGTCTGTTTTCGCAGCTAAAACAAAGTCGTTTTTATGCAGACCATTGATTTCGTGTGTCCACCAGGTAACCTTTACTTTCCCCCACTCTGTCGTTATCACTGGATGATGGTTATACTCCTCAGCAATGTTCCCAACCTTAACTGTGAAATTGAGGGCTTCTCTGAAGTTCTTAAATTTATAAATTCTCTCAAGTCTATTAGTGCCCTCGCTCTCAATTACTTCCCAACCCATCAATTCTTGCATATACCCCTCAATTTCTTCATCTGACAGAACACCTTTATTACCACCATTAGGTATGTCATCAATATTTTTCGATTTAGACATCGTCTAGTTTCCTATACACAGGTAATTCTGATAATCTTTATTCATCATCTCCTAGCTGGGCGACCTGACGTAATGTTCCCATTAAGAGTAATGATAGCTTCAAGCCATCCCGTGCAGAGATACCAATTTTCTTACCATGCTTTTCAGCATTATTTATTAATAAATAAGCGCCGCCAATACCTAGAATTGTTCCTAACAAAGCTCCAGCTATGATGGTTTTCGTTTTCCAGTTGTCTTCATTTTCCATATCAACAACTTCACTTTCCTTTTTCATGTAATTCCTCCACTGTAATGAATTTTGCTCAAACCAGTCGTACTAATGCAAATAATCGACTGCTTGTTTGGTACAAAGACTATGCGCAGATAACGATTATTCTTATGAAGATCATCATTCTTCCTTTTTTCTCCTCTTTATCAATCATCGTCTTTCACTCATGCGCAAATTTTTTGTTAGTGTTTTCAATGCCGCAGAAACCCCAGCTATGCGCATAATTGGTTGAGTTGAACTATCTGATAATCTCCTGGTGTTTTTTGCCACTAAAGAGAAAATTTCTTGAGCTTGATAGGTATATTTTGGAATAAGCTTTGTCACTTTTTGCATACCAAAAATACCTAATCCAATAATAAGTAATAGGATAAGAACGACGACTATGACATGGGTCACCAGGAAAATCACCGAGATATCAGCCCACGTACTCACATTTTCTTGCCCAGCATTTCCTATAAGAACCGCGATGGTCAGGACAATTCCAACCACTATCGCCAAGGGAAGTATTATCTGCCATAATAACTGGTTTCGGTGCTTTTTTTGAGAAACTGGATTGATATGTGTTTGTAATTCAGGTTTTTCTGTCATTTGACCTTATTTTAGCATGGATTTTTAATTTTTCCAAATCAGGCTTCCAAAAAGTCCGTTGTTTAGTTCTTTGTTTAGTTGACCCACTTCCCATGGCATGTTAAAATTGAACCAATTAACCATTCAAAAGATCAAAACTCCCCATTAATATGACCTTATTTATAATGGTTTGGGGGAGTATGACCATATGGGCATAACCAAACTGGATATCGCATGGCATCCAACCCAATAAAAGTTCTTGTAGTCGAAGATGATTTAGAATATGCTTCCCTGTTGCATATTATCTTGGGTGAAGTTAACCCTGGCCTTTGTCAATTAACCCACATTGACAACTTAAAGGACGCATTATCACTTTTACCCCACCATGACATTGATATCGTCTTATTGGATCTGTTTTTACCCGACAGTTTTGGTTTAGACACATTTTTCCAGATTGCTTCGAACTCACCAGACATCCCGATCGTGATAATCACTGCTTTGAACGACAAATCTGCAGCCGTTCGAGCAGTGCGTGAAGGTGCTCAAGATTACCTGATCAAAGACGAACTAAATGTCAATCAATTATTGCGAATTTTACAATATGCTGTAGAACGTCACCGAACTTTGGAAAGTCTGAAACACCAGACCCTGGTAGATGACCTGACAGGTTTATTCAACCGGCGAGGTTTTCTTTCTTTAGCTGACCAACAGGTTAGGATTGCCAAACGTGCTGAATGGGAATCAATTTTGCTTTTCGCCGATCTTGATAATTTAAAAATTATCAACGATCAATTTGGTCATTCTGAAGGAGACCGTGCAATCAAAGCAATTGCCTCTATCCTGAAAGAGACTTTCCGTACCTCAGACATTATTGGTCGCGTAGGAGGTGACGAATTTATTGTCCTGGCAATTAAAACTTCAGACGAAAGCGTTGCATCTATGACTGCACGCCTTGAGCGAAATATTAAGCACTACAATCATCAAATTGAGGGATATGAACTGGCATTGAGCTTTGGCGTTGTCCATCTTGACCCTCATGATGACACTTCATTGGAAGAAGCTATCGCCGAAGCTGACAATCGTTTATACGATCACAAACAACGAAAAATGAAAGCATAACAAATGTTAGCTCGAGTCTACTCCTGTGCTGTAATAGGACTGGACGGGGTTATAGTCGAAGTTGAGGTAGACACCGGGGATGGTCTTCCTGGTATTACCATTGTCGGTCTTCCTGATGCAGCTGTACAGGAGAGTCGAGAGCGTGTCCAGGCTGCCATTCGCAACGCTGGCCAGACTTTTCCCCGAAAACGAATGATTGTTAATCTGGCACCAGCTGCAGTCCGCAAGGAAGGACCAGCCTATGATCTACCAATCGCCTTAGGAGTCTTAATCGCCACCCGCCAGTTGCGTTCACAATGCCTGGATGCTTCAATGGTTATCGGAGAACTCTCTCTGGACGGTACTGTCCGGCATGTGCGTGGTATTCTGCCTATGGCTGCAGTAGCTCGCGACCAGGGATTTAAACGAATCTTCGTTCCAGAAGTAGACGCTGTTGAAGCTGCCCTTATACCCAACCTTGAAGTCATCCCAGTTGCCTCTCTAGAAAAACTATACGATCATTTAGTTGGTTACGAGCAAATTCCCCCTCAGTCACCTGTCTCATTTGAAGATATGCCGATCAATCTCAAGACTGATTTTTGCGAGATCAAAGGGCAGGAACATGTAAAACGCGCTTTGGAAGTTGCGGCTGCTGGTGGGCATAACGTATTAATGATCGGACCACCAGGCGCAGGTAAAACTCTATTAGCCAGGGCTTTACCAGCCATATTACCGAGGATGACCATAGATGAAGCTCTGGATGTCACTCGTGTTTATTCGGTCGCGGATCAGCTACCACCTGATGTTCCATTGATTCTCAATCGACCATTTCGCTCTCCCCACCACACCATCTCACACGCTGGGTTGGTTGGTGGTGGTAACTGGCCTCACCCAGGTGAGATATCTCTTGCCCATCGTGGCGTTCTCTTTCTAGATGAGTTGCCAGAATTTGGCCCACGCGTCCTGGAGGTTCTTCGCCAACCAATCGAAGATAAGGTTGTTACTATCAGTCGTGCCCAGGGGTCACTTACCTTTCCTGCCAATTTTCAGATGGTCACTGCAATGAATCCATGCCCTTGTGGCTATTATGGTGACTCACTGAAACCCTGTACGTGTTCTTCCTCAACGGTCACAAAGTACCAGAAGCGTATCTCCGGTCCCTTGCTCGATCGTATAGATATCCACATCGAAGTCCCGCGAGTTGAATACGATAAGCTCAGCGATACCCGTTCTGGTGAACTCTCACAATTAATTCAGGCTCGGGTCGAAAAAGCGCGTCA
>Ga0114946_10000903_pt1 | contig 20390 bp, 17 predicted proteins | sample WalLakDeSediment_FD_88676 | JGI IMG/M metagenome (GOLD analysis project Ga0114946, IMG submission 88676) | Lake sediment microbial communities from Walker lake, Nevada to study Microbial Dark Matter (Phase II) - Walker Lake 11/02/13 Deep Sediment | ecosystem: Environmental > Aquatic >...
AACTGGGGGCAGCCGCAAACGACAGAGGGTCCGTGGTTCGAAATCTGGCAAGCCAAGTGGTTGCTGACTTCGCTGTTCGGCGTCGCGCTCGGTGCGATGATGGTGCGATGGTTCGGCATCCGCTGGTGGAAGATGGCGCTGGTTGCGCTGGCCGCCACGCTCAGCTGGATCATCCTGCGCGCCTGGCTGCTGCCCGCCTACGGCGAGCTGTTGCCCGGCTATGAGAATGGCCTGCCATGGGAAACCATGCTGCCGTTCACCGTTGCAGTGGTCGGACTGGTGATAGTGTCCTCGGCCCGCGACGCCCCCGAGGAAAACGGCGAGTGGATGGAGCAGAGCTGGGGCTTCGCCAAGCAGATCACCCCGCTGCTGCTGATCGGGGTGCTGGTGGCCGGATTCCTGCTGGGACGGCCCGGGGAGGAAGGGTTGATTCCCAGCCGCTGGATCGCCGAACTCGTGGGCGGGAACTCGCTCTGGGCCAATTTCTTCGCCGCGCTCGCCGGGTCGCTGATGTACTTCGCGACATTGACCGAGATTCCCATCCTGCAGGGCCTGATCGGCAGTGGCATGGGCAAGGGTCCTTCGCTGGCGCTGCTGCTGGCCGGGCCGGCGGTCTCGCTGCCCAATATGCTGGTGATCCGGTCGATCCTCGGCACCGGCAAGACGCTGGTGTTTGTCGGCCTGGTGGTCGCATTGAGCACGGCATGCGGCTTCATCTATGGCAGCTTGTTCTAAGCACAGGCGCAAATTGACCTGCTAAACTACGTTATATAATCTTGATAATATTATGATAAATATCGAAATTCTTGGCAGCGGCTGTAGTAAGTGCGAGAAACTCGCGGAACATGCCGAGATTGCCGCCAAGGACCTCGGCCTCGAGTACACCATCGAGAAGGTCACCGATATCAACCGGATCGCGGAATACGGCATCATGCTAACGCCCGCGCTGGCGGTGGACGGCGAAGTGAAGTCCTTCGGGCGCGTGCTCAGCCCGGACAGGATCCGGCCGCTGCTTTCGCCCTGAACAGGCCACGGGGGGGGGTGGCGGCCCGCGCCAGCCACACCCCGGCGCCCGGCGTTGCCGCTACCGTTGCTCCCTTCCGGGCCTGGCGGGGTTCACGGCTGGCCGTCGCGAGGGGACCGACGCGGACCACCATTGACGGGGCCCGGTGATCACCGGGCACGCCTATGGTAACCGGAAACCCTTTACGCTCCGAACGGTCTCATGCAATACGGCCCATAGCGGGGCGTCCGCGACGCTTGGCACCGTTGCCGTACGTTCAGGTTCAGGGTGGTAGTCTGCAATCGTGGTGAAAACCGGGAGCGAACGATGAACAACCTTGGCATGCGCGTGACGCTGACGCTGGGCCTGCTGGCCGTGGCGGGTGGGCCGGCTGCCGCCGAGCGGTACGTCGTGGAGCCGATCGCCGCACCTGTCGCAGCTGCCCCGGCCGACGAGCAGGGATTCAGCCAGGGCGAACTCGACCAGATGCTGGCGCCGATCGCCCTCTACCCGGATTCCCTTCTCTCGCAGGTACTCATCGCCTCCACCTACCCGCTGGAGATCGTCGAGGCCGCGCGCTGGTCGCGCCAGAACACTCACTTGCAGGGCGAGGATGCCGTGGCCGCCGTGGCGAACCGCGAATGGGACCCCAGCGTCAAGTCGCTGATCGCATTCCCGGAACTCCTGTCGCAGATGGACGAGGACCTGGAGTGGACCCGCCGCCTCGGTGACGCGATGCTGTTCCAGGAGGAGCAGGTCATGGATTCGATCCAGTTCCTGCGCGCCCGGGCCGATGCGGCCGGCCACCTGGAGACGACCGAATATGCGCGGGTCATCCGCGAAGAAAAGACCATCATCATCGAGCCCGTGCACACCCGTGTGGTGCACGTGCCCTATTACGATCCGTACGTGGTCTACGGCCCCTGGTGGCGACCGGCCTATCCGCCGGTGTACTGGGCGGCGCCCTCGTATTATTCCTACGGTTATCCGGGCTTTTACTGGAGCTCGGGCATTCACGTCTCGTCCGGGTTTTTCTTCAGCAGCTTCTACTGGCCCCAGCGCAGCGTCGTGATCGTCAACACGCCGCGTTACCACCATGCCCGGCGCTACCACGCATCGCGGCCCTATTACGCCCCGGGCCAGCGCTGGACGCACAACCCGACGCATCGTCGCGGGGTCGCCTATCGTCATGGCGACGTGCGGCAGCGCTACGACCAGCCACGCCTCCGGGCAGGTCCGGCGACACGCTGGCCGCTGGAGGATCGCTCTGCCAGGACCGATCGGGCCTCGCGAGACGGCGAGCGCAGCCGGGATGGACGCAGGGACGGGCGGATACGCGAATCGAACCGCGCCGATCAATCCGGCAGCAACTGGCGCGATCGGCTCGCGGACTCGACGCGCACAACCCCCCGCGAACAGTCGCGTGACCGGAGCGTCGGCACCTCCCGTCCGGACAGCAGCGCACGGCGGCCCGCGCGCGAGGCGGGCGAGGCGCGCCTGTCGGCCGGAACTCGCACCACGCGACCCAACGTCACCGGAACCCAGCAGCGTCTCCGCAGCACACGCGAGAACCCCGGCACAAATGTGCGCTCGCAACAGCACGCAGTCGCCCCGACGCCGCGGGCAGCTGGATCATCCCAGCGGTCGGCCTCCGTATCGCAGCGGGCGACCGCACCCTCCCAGCGGTCGGCCTCCGTCTCGCAACGGGCAACCACGCCTGCTCCCCAGACGCGGGCGTCGGGCCGTTCGGCACCGACTGCCGCACGTGCCGCCGCACCCCAGGCGCGCGCCACCAATCGGGCCAGTGGGCGCGGCAATGAATCGCGGGCCGCAACCGGCGGCCAACGCGAGGCGCGCGGCACAAGCAACCGGCGGGGGGCACCCGGACGGGACGGTCGCAGGTTCGACTAGGCCGTAGGGTATCGCATCGAGGCCTCGGGCTACGCGGCGTCCCGCGGGACACGCCATCCGAGGCGCCGGTGTACGGCAAGATACAACGGTGTCCAGGCGTTGGGAGCGCGATGGACGAACCGGTGCCGCGCTACGTGATAACTCGGATCGAAGCCGTAGAAATTCAATTTCATGCGTTCGAGCTCTTCCGCGCGATAATCCGCCAACGGCCTGGTCGCTTCGTCAACGGCGCGCTGGTGCCGTTTTTCGTCCAGCAATGCCGCAAAGTCAGGGCGGGCCGCAAGGCCGCTCGCCATGGTCGCCACGGCCTCCCTGAACACGGTGGGGTCACCCGGGCCGACTTCGTCTACGACCCCCATCGCGCAGGCCTCGCGGGCGGCGAGCGGCAGTCTATGCGCCATGACCTTGCCAATGCTCTCGACGCCTACGCGCCGCGGGAGAAGGTAAGTCCACAGCTCGGAGCCGTAGAGATTTCCCATGTTCTTGTAATGTGGATTGAGCACGACGCCGTCGCGCACGATCACTCGGTCGGCGGCCAACGCGAGGAAGGCGCCGCCTGCGCCCGCATTCGCGCCGATTGCGGCGATCGTGAGCCGATCCTGCATCCTGACAATTGCCTCGGCGAGGTCATCCATCGCGTTGATGTTGGCCCACGATTCGTCCGCGGGACTGGCGGCCGCTTCGATCAGGTTGAGATGCAGGCCGTTGGACCAGAAATCGTACCCGCCCGCGAGCACGATGACTCGCGTGGGGCGCGCACTGGCATGCCGCCATGCTTCCAACAGGCGCCGGCACTGGGCCGTGCCCATCGCGCCATTGTGAAAATCGAAGTGCAAGAAGCCGACCTGCTCTCGCTCTTCGTAGCGAATCTCGCGATGGGTAGGATAAGATCTCGACGCCTCGCACCCCAGCCGTGATTCAGTGAGCCCCGCCGCAATCTCGCCCAGAACCTCGGCCGCAGGCAACTTGATCCCGGACGCTTCGGCGATCCTGAGGCGGCCGATCCAGACCGCACCATCCCTTGTCGCTCGACACACCGCCCCCTCACGCCGCGCAAGCAGCCCACCGGGGTGCCCGGAGAGCCGTCCCTCGGGATGGGCATCGTAAAGCCGCACCTGCCGGCCTGCGATCTCGTCGAGCACGCCCGGGCTCCCGTCGGCAGAGTAGATCTTGCGCAGCACCGTCGCGGTGTCATCCTGCTCCCAGTCGATGCGCCTGCGTGACTGTTTCACAGGATCACGCCAGCGGCCGCGGATTTCCGGGGCTGCCGGATCGACGCGCTGCGCCCGGAACGTGCCGCCCGCGAATTTCTCGACGGCCTCCAGCACCGCCGCCACGGCAGCTTCCGTGACCTCGAAACGGTACAGGCTGCTCTTCGGTGCTGAGCGCATCGGAAACTCGCGCCATGCCCACACCGGGCCTGCGTCCATCTCGCGCCCGGCCTCCAGCACGGTCACTCCCCATTGCGATTCCCCCTCGAGAATCGCCCAGTCGAGCGCCGCCGGGCCGCGATCACCGCGGATCCCCGGGTGCACGATGAGACATAAGAGCCTGCTCCAGACCGCCTCCGGGATGGGCCGCTTCAGGAATGGCGCAATCACGAGCCTGGGCTGGAACAAATCCACCGCGGAGATCGTCGCCGCGTCGTTGATATCAAACTCCACCGACAACTCGTGCCCGCGCGCGGCAAGCTCCGTGTACAGTCGCTGGGCGAGGCTGTTGAAGCTGTGAGTCAGGAACAGGATGCGCATGGGAAACGCCTCAGGCGCTGGCCGCGAGACCATTGCGGTACTGGTACCAGGCGGCGCAGGCTCCCTCGGAAGACACCATGCAGGAACCGATCGGGTTTCTCGGCGTACAAACCGTGCCGAAGATCGGACAGTCCATCGGCTTCTTCAATCCCCGGATTATCGCGGGACACTGGCAGGCCTTGTTCTCGGCCGCCGGCTTTTCCACGAGGCCAAAGCGTCGCTCCGCATCGAACTCCGCGTAACGTTTCTTGATCCGCAGGCCGCTATACTCGACCATGCCCAGGCCGCGCCATTCGAACTCCGGTCGCAACTCGAAGACTTCAGCCACCATCGCCTGGGCCTTGCGGTTGCCGTCGCGCGTCACGCCGCGGGTGAACTGGTTTTCGACCTCGGCCCGCCCCTCGTTCAATTGCCGGATCAGCATGCGAATTGCCGCCAGCACGTCCAGCGGCTCGAAGCCCGCAATGACCACCGGACGCTGGTATTCCTCGGCGAAGAATTCATAGGGCCGCGCACCGATAATCGTGCTCACGTGCGACGGGCCGAGGAAGCCGTCCACCCGCGCCTGCCCCAGCTCACGCACCTTCGGTGCGTCGAGAATGCTGCGAATCGCAGACGGAGTGAGGACATGGTTGCAATAGACACTGAAGTTCTCGAGTCCGAGGCGCCGCGCCTCCAGGATGACCAGCGCAGTCGGCGGCGTAGTCGTCTCGAAGCCGATGGCGAAGAAGACGACTTCGCGATCAGGGTGCTGCTGCGCGAGGACGATCGCTTCCGTCGCCGACTGTACGATACGCACGTCGCGACCGACCGCCCGGGCCTTGAGCAAGCTGCGCTTGCGCGACGCCGGCACCCGCAGCATGTCGCCATAGCTGGCCAGGACCACGCGCTCGTCGAACGCCAGTTCGATGGCAAGGTCGAGGCGCGGCATGGCCAGGACACACACCGGGCACCCGGGGCCGTGGATCAACTGGACGTTGTCGGGCAGGAGATCGGGCACACCATGTCTGAACACCGCGTGAGTATGCCCCCCGCAGAACTCCATCAGGTGATATTCGCGGTCGCTGCGAACTTCCGCAGCGATCAGCCGCGACAGGCCGCGTGCCGCGGCTCCGTCACGGAAGCCGCGTATGTAGCGCATCAGACTCGATTCCGAGCGTCTCGGCAATCTGCCGGAACAGCGCCAGCGACTCCTCGGCACGCTCCACATCGAGGCGCGCGATCGCGTGCCCCACGTGGACGATCACGTAGTCTCCCGGAACGACATCTTCCACAAAAGTGATTGAGACCCGGCTCTCTACGCCGCCGAGATCGACGACAGCCCACTCGCCTTCCAGCACCTTGATGACGCGAACGGGAACAGCCAGACACATAAAACTAACCTGCAAGCAAGCGGAATCCGTAGGGACCGTCGTTCAAGCCGATCAGAATTTCAATACGGTCAATCCCTGATCGGCAATACCTATAGATACGCTCACAATATCACTTTCAAGGGCGCACTCATGTAGGTGTTTTGCGCAGTTGCGCATTGTCGCACCGCGCCAACCTGGATTCGCCGCCACCACCCTTGGAGGGATACTTTATGCAGGGCAAGCGACGCTCATGGGCTGAGCCGTTCAAGATCAAGATGGTCGAATTGCTTAAGACGACCACGCCGGCGGAACGCCGCAGCGCGATCGTCGAAGCCGGTTACAACACTTTCCTACTGCGCTCCGAGGACGTATATATCGATCTGCTGACGGACTCGGGCGTCTCCGCCATGAGCGACCACCAATGGGCCGGCATGATGCTCGGCGACGAGGCCTATGCCGGCAGCGCCAACTACTATCACCTGCGGGATACCGTCGAGGAGGTCTACAGCTATCGCCACACCGTGCCGACACATCAGGGCCGGGGCGCCGAGCACCTCATCAGCCGGCTGCTGATCAAGCCCGGCGACTTCGTGCCCGGCAACATGTACTTCACGACCACGCGCCTGCACCAGGAACTGGCCGGCGGGACCTTCGTCGACGTCATCGTCGATGCGGCGCACGATCCGACCGATCCGGCGCCGTTCAAGGGTAATGTTGATTTCGACAAGCTCGACGAGCTCGTTGCACGCGTCGGTCCGGAGCGGATCCCCTACGTCAGCCTCGCGACTGCAGTGAACATGGCCGGCGGGCAGCCGGTGTCGATGGCCAACATGAAGGCGTTGCGCGCGTGGTGCGACAGATTAGGCATCTTGATCGTTCACGACATGACCCGCGTTGCCGAGAACGCGTACTTCATCCAGCGGCGCGAGGACGGCTATCGCGACCGCCGCGTCGCCGAGATCGTCCACGAGATCTGCTCCCTCACAGACATCGCGACCATGTCCGCGAAGAAAGACGCCCTGGTCAATATCGGCGGCTTCCTCGCCATGAATGATGCCGATCTTTACCGGCGTGCCTGCGACATGGTGGTGATATACGAGGGGCTGCACACCTATGGAGGCCTTGCTGGACGGGACATGGAAGCCATGGCGATCGGCATCCGCGAGAGCGTGGACGACAACCATATCCGCGCCCGGGTTGGCCAGGTCGAATACCTGGGCAAGCTGCTCGACGGTGCGGGGGTGCCGATCGTAAAGCCCGTTGGCGGCCACGCCGTATTCCTCGACGCGCGGCGCATCCTGCCGCATATCCCGCAAACGCAGTTCCCCGCCCAGGCGCTGGCCGCCGCAATCTACCTGGACTCGGGCGTGCGCTCCATGGAGCGTGGCGCGGTCTCGGCCGGACGGGACAGGGAGACCGGCGAGGACTACATGCCGCGACTCGAGCTCGTCCGTCTCACGATCCCACGGCGCGTCTACACCCAGGCGCACATGGATGTCGTGGCCGAAAGCGTGATCGAGGTCGCGGCGTGCGCCGGGCAGGTTCGTGGCTTGCAGTTCAGCTACGAGCCTGAGCAGCTGCGCTTCTTTCTTGGGCGCTTCGAGCAGGTCTAAGCGCTTTTCCCATTGCGAAACGCCAGCAGCATGTCGCTGAGCGCGTCGGTCTCGATCAGGAACCCGTCGTGCCCGGCCGGCGTGTGCAGCATTTCGTAGTGCACGGCCGGCAGCAGTTCAGCCAGTTCCTGCTGCTCGCGCGGCGGGTAGAGCACATCGGAATCCACCGAGACGACGAGCGCGGGCATCTCGAGACGGCCGATCACCTGCGCATACTCTCCCCGACTGCGGGAAAGATCGTGGCTGTCCATCGCCTCAGTCAGGCGAACGTAAGTATTGGCATCAAATCGACGGTGCAGTTTCTCGCCCTGGTAGTTCAAGTACGAGGTCACGGCGAACTGTCCGTCCCAGTCCTGTGTCTTGCGGGCAAAGCGACCTTCAAAGTTCTCCCAGCTCCGGTAACTGCACATGGCAATCATGCGTGCCACCGCCAGGCCGTGGCGCGGGGGCCGGTCGACCGCATAGCGGCCGTCCCGCCACTCGGGATCGAGGAAAATCGCGCGTCGCTGGCTCTCGCTGATGGCGATGCACCAGGCGGAGTGGCGCCCGGAGACCCCGATCGGTGCCATGGCCCTGACCCGATGGGGGTACATAGCGGCCCACTCGAGCACCTGCATTCCGCCCAGCGAGGGGCCCAGCACCAGCTGCAACTGCTCCACGCCGAGCTCATCGAGCAGCAGCGACTGCAACCTGACCATGTCGCGAATGGTGACGACCGGAAAGCGGCTGCCCCAGGGCTCGCCGTCATCCGGATGCGGCTGGATCGGGCCGCTGGTGCCGTAGCAGCCGGCCGGCACGTTGCTGCAGACGATGAAGTCGCGCTCCGGATCAAGCGCACGCCCAGCACCGAACAACCCGCTCCACCAGACATCGGCGTCGGCCGAACCCGTCAGGGCATGGCAGACCAGCACGGCGTTGCCGCCGCCGGGGGCGAGCCGTCCCCAGGTCCGGTAGGCGACCTGGACGCCGGGCAGCTCGACGCCGCTTTCGAGCATGAAAGGCGCGTCGAACTGCCGCAGCAGCGTCTCCCTCGACAGCGGCGCCGACGAGACGAGCCCGCCTTGACTCATCCGCCCCGGCTCGCGGCCTTGGCAAACGCCGCGGCGAAATCCTCCTTGATGTCGTCGATGTGCTCTATGCCCACCGAGACCCGGACCTGGTCGGGTTTCACACCGGCCGACTGCTGCTCGGCGTCCGAGAGCTGCTGGTGCGTGGTGCTCGCCGGGTGGATGACCAGCGTCTTGGCATCGCCGACATTGGCCAGGTGACTGGCAAGCTCGACCGAGTTGATGAAGCGCTTGCCCGCTTCGAGGCCGCCCTTGATACCGAAGCTCAGCACGGACCCGAAGCCGTTGCGCAGGTACTTTTGGGCGCGCTGGTGATGCGGATGTTCCTCCAGCCCGAGGTAGTTGACGCGGTCCACCTGCGGCTGTTCCTTCAGCCACCGCGCCAGCGCCAGGGCGTTCTCGCAATGTCGCTCCACCCGCAGCGACAATGTCTCGAGCCCCTGCAGGAACAAGAAAGCATTGAACGGCGACAAGGCTGGACCCCAGTCGCGCAGCCCCTCGACACGGGCACGAATGATGAATGCGAGATTGCCGAAAGGTCCGTCCGGGCTGAACACCTCGGCGAAGTTGAGACCGTGATAGCCGGGCGCCGGAGTGTGGAAGGTCTTGAAGCGCTTGTTGAACCAGTCAAAGCTGCCGGCGTCCACGATCACCCCGCCGATCGAGGTACCGTGCCCTCCGATCCACTTGGTCGCCGACTGGACGACGATATCGGCGCCGTGGTCGATGGGGCGCACCAGATAACCGGCGCAGCCGAAGGTGTTGTCGACGACCAGCGGCAGACCGTGCGCCGTGGCAATCGCAGCAAGTCTCTCGAAGTCGGGCACGTCGAAGGCCGGGTTGCCGATGGTCTCGACATACAAGGCCCGGGTCCGATCATCGATGGCATCCTCCCAGGCCGCAAAATCATCCGCATCCACAAAGCGCACATCGATGCCGAGTCGCGGGAACTGCACCTTGAACTGGTTGTAAGTGCCGCCATACAGGCTGCTGCTCGTGACGATATTGTCGCCTGCCTCGGCGAGCGTGGTGATGGCGAGAAACTGCGCCGCCTGGCCGCTGGCCGTCGCGAGCGCCGCCACGCCCCCCTCGAGCGCGGCAACGCGCTGCTCGAAGACATCCGTGGTCGGATTCATGATGCGGGTATAGATGTTGCCGAACTCCTGCAGCGCGAACAGCCGCGCACCGTGGTCGGCATCACTGAATGTGAACGACGTCGTCTGGTGGATGGGCACGGCCCGGGAGTTCGTGCCCGCTGCCGGTGCCTGCCCTGCATGGACCTGCAGGGTTTCGAATCGATGCTTGTTCATGTTCTCTCCGTGAATTACCCCCGACACACCCGGCCGAATTATCGTCGCTTCATGGCTGCGGACACCATAGCCGCCTCGCCGTTTCGATATATCGTTGTCTTATAGCCCAATTACCACCGGTAATTAATCCGCAGCCCGTAGACCCAGTCAGTCTCGACCTGCTCCTGCGCGTAAGGCGCCGGCGCGCCAAGGCGCTGTGGACCAAAATATGGGTAGAAGCTCGATTCGACCGGCCGTCCGAGCCAGCTCTGTACCTGCCGGTTGATCGCGCCCAGGGGATCGGTCACAGCCAGCAGGGCTCGATCCGAAAAACGCATGTTCTCACCCGGGCCATAGCGCGCAACCGTCCGCGCACGCAGGTAAAGGAAATATTCGCCGACGATCACACCGCCGACAGGCGTCACAACCAGGTCCTGGATCGAGGGTTGCTCGAACAAGGCCTCTGCCCCGAACTCGTAGGCGGTGGACATCGCGACCGAGTACCAGAAGGATTCACGCTCGTCGAAGCCCCGCTCTCGCGCCCTGACGTAATAGGCCGCACCCCAATAGGGATGCGCGAGATAGTTGATCCAGTGCTTGTCATCGTCCCACTGGGGGTTGCGTACGTTGTCCCACCACGTGGAGAGGCTGTAATCTTCCTTGTCTTCCTCGCTCCAGTTGCTGATGCTTTCAGGCAGCATGTAGAGAATGCCGATCGCGGCCATGTGGTAGGACAACAAGTAAGCCGTGTCGCGGCGCAAACCCGCGTGATCCGGCGCCTGCGGCACGGGCCGTGCCCCGATGCAGCCGTGGTGCCTCTCAGGAATGTCTTGCCCGGCAGGGCCGCAGCCTGTCCCGAAAGGCGGCGCATCAGGGCGGTCCTGCGCGCCGCCGGCCGCCCACGAAAATGCGGCGCCAGGCGGCCCATGCATGATTCCGGAATACGCGATCGCCGTCCCCGGCAATACCGCGCTCAAAAGCAGCGCCATCGCGGCGACCGGCCAAGTGAGAACAGGCCCTAGCCCCGCCACTGGAAACACGCACCTGGATCAGCTAAAAGACGCTGGCAAACCAAGCTCGCCCGCACCGGTCGCGCACCACACTGCCGCCCCGTCAAAACGCACACGTGTCCCAGAGCCGGAGTCAAATGAGCCATCTCTCGTTTCATCGCCGACGCCATCGCTCCCCGGCCTTAAAAGCTGCATTGTACATTGGCGCCTTGCTTGCGCTGCCGTCGCCCGCCACGCTCGCTCGGGACCAGGCGCTCTTTGCTACCACCGACCAGAACCCTTTCATCCAGATCTACAGCCTGCCCTCGCCGGCGGAGGGGCCCTTGCCGGAACATGGGCGCTGGGCCTGGCAATTCGCCTTCGACCTGGCCAGCAATGCCATCGAGCAGGAGGCTCCCGGAGGTCGACGCATTGTCCTCAGCGGCGAGACCTATCGCACGAGTATTTCGCTCGGATATCGCCTGACAGAACGGCTGACGACGCGGTTCATGGCGCCGTATGTGGCGCACAGCCCCGGCATGCTGGATGGCTTTATACGCGACTGGCACAGCGTATTCGGACTCACAAACGGTCAGCGCGTCGAGGTGGCGGACCTTGCGCTCGAATACGCCTACACACACGATGGCGACGAAGGTTTTGCAATCCGGGAGCGCGGCAGAGGGCTGGGTGATGTGCGTCTCAGCGCCGACTATCGGCTGCGGGCGGCGCACGCCGACGACCACAGCCTCGTGCTTCGCTCCGGGATCAAGCTGCCAACCGGTTCCACCAGCGGCTTGCGAGGCAGCGGCAGCACCGATTTCTCGATACAAATGCTGTCCACCGACCGAATGCTCCTGTCGCGCTGGAACACGACGCTGTCATGGATGGCAGGCGCATTGTGGCTGGGGGACGCCGAGATCCTCGACACGATACGCCGGGATGTCGTGGCGGTCGCCGCCGTCGGCATTTCCCGACCCGTCTGGCGGGGCCTGACGGCTCGCGTGCAACTCGACGGGCACAGCGCCTTCTACGACAGCAAACTGGAATCGCTTGGATCCGGCGCCGTCCAGGTCACTTTTGGCGCAAGCGTCGAGCTGGAGAGGGGAAGCCGGATCGACTTTGCAATGGTCCAGAACCTGATTACGGACACCACCCCTGACCTCGGTATTCATATCGCCTGGCGTGGCGGATTCTGAGTAATCAGCGCGATTCGTCCTGCGCTGCCGCTTCTGCCTCCGGCAGCATTTCCATGGCTGTCGGCGAAGTCCGCAGCATCGGATGGAAGTGCGCCTCGCCGTGGGCCTCCCTGCCGCGGACGAACAATCGCCCGATGACGTATGCCGCGATCAGCAGGTGGACGATCGCCAGGTACCCGGGAAACGCCCGTGGGCCGAATTGCGCCATCATGAAGCCCGCCAGCGCCGGGCCGAATGCCGCGCCGAGCCCATGCAACAGCAGCACCGTGCTGCAGGCGGGCAACAGATTCTCCACGTCCACGTGGTCGAGCAGGTGAGCTACCGCCACCGGGTACACTGCAAACGACAGGCCGCCATAGACGAAGAACACTGTGAACAACAGCATCGTTGCAGACCCCGAGAACGGCATCGCCAGGGTCGCTGCGATCGCCGCGCCAAGGCAGGCCGCGGCCAGCGTGCGTCGACGGTCGCCGCTGTCCGAGAAACGCCCGATTGGCAGTTGCAGGACGGCGCCGCCGATGATGGTGACCGACATGAAGATCGCCACGTGGTCGATACCCAGGCCCAGCCGGGCCGCGTAGACGGGACCGAGGCCCCAGAAAGCGCCGATGGAGAGCCCGGAGAAAAGCGCGCCCGCCGCCGCCGCCGGCGCAATTCGGAAAATCTGCCGCGCCCCGATCCGTGCGGCCGATTGCATGGCAGGTTGCGCCATGCGCGTCGCGACGACCGGCAGCATGGCCGCGCATACCAGGATCGCCACCAGCGAGAACAATGCAAACGACTCGGCGGGCGCGAGACGCAGCAACTGCTGCCCCAGCGCGAGGGCCACGAGATTGATGGCCATGTAAACCGCAAAAACCCGCCCGCGCTGGGCCCTGTCGACCGTGGCATTGAGCCAACTTTCTATCACTGTGTAGAGACCCACGATCGCGAGGCCGGTACCGACCCTGAGCAGACCCCACACGAGCGCGTCCACCCAGATGGCGTGGAGCAATACGGTGCAGGCCAACAGCGCGCCGAAGAAGGAGAAGGCGCGGCTGTGGCCCATCCGCCGGATAGCCGCGGGCGCGATAAACGTGCCCAAGAGGAAGCCGAGAAAATAGCCCGACATGATCAGGCCGAGCACCTGGTCGCCATAGCCCTCGATGCTGCCGCGCACGCCCAGCAAGGTGCCGAGCAGGCCGCTGCCCAGCAGCAACAGGGCCGTACCGGACAACAGCGCGCTCAGTGGGATGAGGGTGGCGAACACTGGCCTGGCTGACCTCAGGGCAAGCGAAACATTGCCCGGCTGCCGGCGGGGCCGGACTGCACCTCGAGCCTTGCGTCGATGCGCTCCCGCAGTTCAGGGACATGCGAGATCACGCCCACCAGGCGGCCCGACTGCTGCAGGTCCAGCAGCGTATCGATGGCGAGGTCGAGTGCCTCGGGGTCGAGGCTGCCGAAGCCCTCGTCGATGAAGATCGTATCCAGCCGGATTCCCCCTGCATAGGCCTGCACGACCTCGGACAGGCCGAGCGCAAGCGCGAGCGCCGCCTGGAAACTCTCGCCGCCGGAGAGCGTCGCCACGGGACGGCTGTTCGCAGTGTAGGCATCCTCGACCTCGAGCTCCAGGCCGCCTGCGGCCCGGCGGTCCGTTGTCTCGGTGTTGCGCCGAAGGAGATAACGGCCGCGACTCATCCTGCCGAACCTGCGGCTGGCGGCGGCCAGCACGTCGTCGAGGCGACTGGCAAGCACGAAACGCTGCAGCGAAACCCGCTGCGGATTTTCCCCGCCCGCGACACTCGCGATGGCGCCGAATACGCCGAAACGCGCCTCGGTGTCCGCATAAATCGCTCCAATCTCCCGCAGCCGGGCCAGCAGCCTGGCAAGCGCATCGACCCGGGTCGCCAGTCGCCCGCGATCATCCACCGCCGCCCGATACACTCGCGCCGCCGACGCGGCGGCCGCCTCGACGGCGGCGAAGTCGGGCGGCGCGAAGCCCTCGACGCTTGCCCTGGCCTCTTCGGCCAATGTCTGCGCGCCGGCAAGTGCCCGGTCGTAAGCCGTGATCTCCGCCTCGAGATGCTCGAGCCGATCCGCTGGCAAGCGCGCTTCCAGGTAGGCCCGCTCCCCCGCGAAGCCGGCTCTCCCAAGCCGCTCGTGCCACTCTGCCTGGGCGGCATCGAGCGTTCGGCCGGCGACCTGGCGCTGCGCCGTTGCCACCTCGCACGCGGTCGCCAGCCGGACGAGTTGCTCCCGCCCCGCGCTCTCGGCCTCGATCGCCCGCTCCAGCGCAGCCCGGGCCGCACTTAGATCCTCGCGCATTCGGCCGGCGCGCTGTTGCGCGTCGCGCAAGCCGGCGGCTGAGGGCTCGATGAGCCCGCCGAGCTGCTGCTTCAGCGCTGACACGCCGGCATCCAGCCCCGACAGCGTCTTTTCGATATCCCGTTGTGATTGCAGTGCGGTCTCCAGGCCTGCCTCGGCGGCACTGACGGACCGGTCCGCGGCCGCGATCGCCTGCGGCGAGGGAATCTCCCGGGAGCCGGTGGCGGGATGCGGGTGCTCGGTCGAGCCGCACACCGGACAGGGCTCGCCATGCCTGAGATCCTGGGCCAGCAGAGCTGCGCTGGCCGCCTCCCGCGCCTGCCGCAGCCCGACCGCATCGGCGCGCGACGTCGTTACGGCCTCCCTGGCCGTGTCCACCTGAACCCTGGCCGCCCGTTCTTCCGCGGTGGATTCAGCCTGGCGTCGCAGCAGCGCTGCAAGCTCATCGACCAGCGGCATGACCCTGTCAAGGTCGGCAAGCCCGGCGTGCAGCGCCTCGCGTTCGGGCTCACGGGCCTGCTGCGTGTGCAGCTCACCCCTGACAGCCGCCAGTTGGTCGGCCGCCGCAGCCTGCTGTCGCTGCAACTCGTCGAGTCGGGCGGATGCCGACACGAGGTCGGCGCGCAGCCCCTCGAGACGAGCCGCCAGGTCCGCCAGCCCCGCGGCGCGGCGCGCGGCCCCGGCCCTGCCCCGCTCCGCTTCCATGCCCGGCTTGCGTGCGACCAGCGCGGCCAAAGTGCTTTCGGCCCGCGCCAGCCTCTCGAATCGCTCGTGCTCCGCGTGTGCCCGCTCCAGAGCCTGCGCCGCGGCTGCGCTTTCCGCCTGGAGCTTGTCGAGGCGGCCCTCCGCGCCCGCCTTTTCTTCCTCCAGCCGTTTCAGCCGGCCCTCGAGCTCCGTTTCGTCGGCGCACTCCTCCTGGGCGAGCAGCACACCGCGCTGGCTGCGCAATCTCTCGGCTTCGGACCTGAGATCGCGGCTGCGTTGCTTGAGTTCGTCTTCGATCCGTCCGTAGAAGGCGGTGTCAAATAATTGGCGGAGGATATCCTCCCGCTCGCGCGAGCGAGCGAGCAACAGGTCCCGGAAGCGGCCCTGCGGCAGCACGATGACCTGCCGGAACTGCTCGCTGCGGAACCCCAGCAGGTCGGCGATTTCCTCGGTGACTTGCGTCGCGCGTGTCGCGAGCACGCGCCCCTCGTCCTCCGCATCGTCGACTTCGGTACGATCCCACAGCGTCGCCGCAGCTGCGGCGGTCGTGGTGCCCTCCCCTCGCAGCTTGGCGCGCTCCTGCTCGGGTTGGCGCATGACGCGGTAGACGCGCTCCCCGAGCGCGAAATCCAGTGTCACCGAAGTCGTCTGCTCCGGTCCGGCGAACTGGCTGCGGAAGCCCTTGCCGTCCCGTTCGGCGCCAGTGGCGTCGCCGTACAATGCGAAGCAGATTGCATCCAGCAGGGTGGTCTTGCCGGCGCCGGTCGAACCATGCACGAGGAACAGGCGCCGGTCGCCGAGTTCTCCAAAATCGAGTACCTGGGTATGCGCGAACGGCCCGAAGGCGGTGAGCTCGAGCTTGATCGGCCTCACGACTGCGCCTCCCGCCGCTGGCGCAATACCTCGTCGTAGATCTCGAGGAATGCCGCTTCCTGCGCTGCGTCCAGTGGACTGCCGGTCACCTGCTCGAAAAACGCCGCGAAAAGTTCCGGATCACCGCCGCCGGGACGATGCGCCCGCAGTGCGTGCTCTCCCGGCTGCGTCAATGCCGGTCGTTCTATATGCAGCACGTTGGGATAGATCTCGCGCAACCGTCCCATGGGATCGAGCAGTTCGCGCCTGTCGGTGAGCCGCACGAGCAGGAAGTCTTCGACGCACTCCCCCGCCGCTGCGCCCTCGAGCAGGGCCGCGAGCTCGCCCTCGAGGAGTCGCAAGTCGCGCCGCGGCTCCAGCGGCACCTGCTCGACCGTCGGCACGCCGGCTGCGTCGAGTTCGACCAGGTTGACCGACTTCCGGTGTGGAATCTCCGAGAATGAGTATTTGAGCAGGGAACCGGAATACCGGATGCGCTTGCCGATCCCCTGCGGGCGATGCAGGTGACCCAATGCCGCGTAGCTGAAGCCGGCGAAGCAGTCGCCCGGGACCGCGGCGGCGCCGCCCACGCTCAGCGGCCGCTCCGACTCGCTTTCCGCGCCGCCTGCAACAAAACAATGCGCCACGCATACGCTGCGGCGGCCGGCCGGAAGCGCCGCGCGTGCGGCCTCCGTCAGCCAGGCCATGGCCTGCGCGTGCGTTTGCAGCTCCGCCACTCCGCTCGCCTCGCGCACCAGCGCCGGCTCCGCATACGGCATGCCTATGAAATTCACCGGGCCGAAGCGGTCAACGAGTGCCACGGATCCCGGCGGGCCGTCGTATCGGCCGAACACGTGCAGTCCTGCCTGCGCCAGCATCCCCGCCGCAAACCCGAGGCGCTGTCCGCTGTCATGGTTGCCGGCAATCATGATCACCGGAATGCCGAAACCTAGCACCAGTTCTGACAGGCACTCGTCGAGAAGCGCGACGGCCTCTGAGCCTGGTACCGCGCGATCGAACACATCGCCGGCGATCACGACGGCATCGACCTCGGCATCCCGGGCCACTGCCACGAGCTGCGCCAGCACGTATCGCTGGTCCTCGATCAACGAAACATTATGAAACTGGCGCCCCAGGTGCCAGTCGGCAGTATGGAGGAATCGCATTGGCCTGGCGTCGCTCCCGGCAGACGTCTAATGCCCGTTCGTCGTACAGGATACCCGGCTGACGCGCGAAACCCGCTCAGAACTTGAAGCGCAGCCGTCCTTCGAAGCCGTCCGCGTCACTGCCCACGAAGTAGCCCAGCCCCACGGCCACCAGGTCTGACAGATGCAACAGTCCCCCGAGCGTGAGGATGGTGTCGTCATCCGATATGTCCACGTAGGTGACATCTGCGCCGAGTTCGAACTGCCGCGTCACGAGGTGGCGAACGCCGACCGACAACGAGTAGCCGTTCTCGCTGTCCGAGCCGAGGAACGACAGCCCGCCCTTGCCTTCCACCTTGGCACGCTCGAATGCCGCGGCAAAATTGAAGTCCGTCTGCGGCCCCAGGCCGAACCGATACCCGACACCCAGTGTGTAGCCTGTCAATCCGAGCCTGCCGCCCGCAAATCGATCGGTTTCGCCATCCTGATAACCGCCGAACACGTAGATTTCATTAGCGACCAGCATTGATCCGCCGATGGCGATCCCCGTGAGGTCCTCGCTGAAATCATCGTAGTCCACCTCGAAGTATCCCACTTCGATGTAGTTGTAGTTCAGGTCCGTCGCGTGGGCCGCGCCGGACATCATGAACAGGCCCGCGGCCAGGAATGCAAACGTCACTTTCATAGCTTGATTTCCCATGGGGTGTGTAAGGGGCGACGCGCCTCAGCGAACAGCAGCAGCGAGCGAGGTGTTACGTTCTACGCCAGGTGGCGAGCCGGCACCTTGACCGGCCCCGCTCACCTGGCGCAGGGCGGATTATAGTCTGAAATGCCCGGAAAGCACCTTTTCCGGCGGGATACGCCGTGCCTTCAAATTCCCGTGCTCATCGACTATGGTTTGGTCGTGCAGCGGTTTCTCAGGAGCCGCAGCAATTTCGACAAACCCAAGCTCCTGGACACCAGTCATGAAAAAACTTTTCCAAATCTTCCTGCTTGGCGCAGCATTGCTAGCCACTGCAACGTCGGCGGACCATTTGCCGTATCACGGTGAAGGCCACGTCATCGCCACCCCTGATGCCCTGGAATGGCAGGACGTCGCGTCGATGGAAAAAGGCGCGAAAATCGCCATCCTGGAAGGCGACCTGTCCAAGCCCGCGCCGTTCACCTTTCGACTGAAGCTGCCGGCAAACTACCGGCTTGCACCGCATGTCCACCCGGCTTACGAACGCGTGACGGTCCTGCACGGCGAGTTGCATTTCGCCCATGGACGAGAGTTCGATCGTGCCGCAACGCAACCCATGCCCGTGGGCAGCTTCGCCGTGATGTCGCCCGGTGATCCGATGTTCGGCTACACGGAAGTCGAAACGATCATCCAGCTGCACGGCACCGGGCCGTGGGGTATCGACTATATCGACCCCGCGGACGACCCGCGCAAGCGCTAAGCATCCACGGCGTCAGCCTGCGCAATGCCTCCATGGGTTCAGTCGCTCTGCTGCCGCTCGTGGTGCAGCAACCAGCGCTTGCGCCACAATCCGCCGCCGTAACCCGTGAGCTTGCCGTCCGCGCCGATAACACGATGACAGGGCACCACGATGGCGATCGGGTTATCTCCATTTGCGCGGGCGACGGCTCGCACAGCAGTCGGGGCCCCGAGCAGCCGGGCCTGGTCGCCATAGCTCTTCGTCTCCCCGTAAGGAATGGACTTCAGGACCTGCCATACCCGCTGCTGGAAGTCGGTCCCGGCTGGTTGCAGCGGCGTCGCGAAATCGCGCAGTTCACCGGCGAAATATGCGGCGAGTTCTTCCTCCATTCGCCGTCCCATGGGCGTGGCGCCCGGCACAAAGACGCACTGCAGCCGGCGGGCGAGTCTCTCAAGCTGAGTGCCGAGCATCCTCCGGTCGGCAAATTCGAGCAGCGCTACGCCGGTGTCCGTTGCGCCCATGAGCATGGGCCCGAGCGGCGTCAGCACCCGTGACATCCGCACCACGACTGCATCCCGGCTGGCGGACGGTGAACGCCCGGTGATGCGTCGCATCGCCTCCTGGAAGCCGCTGATGGAATCGAAGCCGCTGTCGAAGGCTGCATGCGTGACTGCACTGCCCCGCGCCAGCGCGCCGAGCGCGTTGGCCATGCGCCGCGCCCGCTGGTAGGCATGAAAGGTCATGCCGTGGTGGTGCTTGAACCAGCGCCGGGCCATGGCCGGTTCGACGCCGCGTGCACGCAGGTCGGCGTCACGCAGGCGCAGCGACGGATCAGCCTCGATCTCCTCGATCAGGCGCTGTATCGCCACTGGCGTCTCGCCCCGCGGCTGTAGCGGGCGGCAGCGTTTGCAGGGCCTGAAGCCGTGCGCCAGGGCCTCGCGTGCGGTTGCATAGAAATCCACGTTACGGCGCATCGGCTTGCGGGCCGGGCACACCGGGCGGCAAAAAATCCCCGTCGAGCGGACACCGACGAAGAATATCCCGTCATAGCTCGAATCTCTTGCGAGAAGCGCCTCGTACATTTCGTCGGCCCGGGGCAGAGGTTGTACATTCATGACAATAACTTAGCCGGTTCACTCGTCCGTCGCGACCTGAAAATGAACACGGATGTCCAGGACCGGTCCGGCAAGGTTCGCGGACGAACGTTTGGGCGTGGTGTCGGCGGACTCGCACCGCGTCATGGTCAGGCCTCAAGCTTCCGGCATGAAGCCAGGATCATCTTGTAGTTTTTTCTCCGGAACCGGGTGATCAGGCGCAGGCCACGTCCGACATCGTAATAGTATTTGTATCCATAGCCGTCCAACAAACTGCGGATACGGTTGCCATTTGCTTCATGATCCTTGCGCAACAGTTCAAACGCGACCAATGGACGGGCGGCCTCGATGATGCGCCTGCAACCCGACAGCGCCTGATACTCATGTCCTTCGACATCCACCTTGATGAAGGACACGTTGCGAGTGACATCCTCCGGCAGGTATTCGTCAAGCCGCACGCAGTTGAACCGCAAGGGTTCAATTCCGGCTTGCGGCACCGGTGCGGCGGCTGTGATTCTTGCCCCGCCAAGGTTATCAGCCGGCACGACCGCCGGCGCATCGAACTCGCGATCCGAGGCGCCGACATTGAAGGGGAATATCCTGCCGCTCGACCACTTTGCATTCAGGGCCAGCACGTCGAAAGTTTCCGGGTTTGGTTCGAACGCATAGACCCGGGAAAACCATTTAGCGAAGGCGAT